>Ga0265298_10006685_pt1 | contig 14177 bp, 9 predicted proteins | sample AusTroGonzalo_MG_3_FD_193486 | JGI IMG/M metagenome (GOLD analysis project Ga0265298, IMG submission 193486) | Bovine rumen microbial communities from tropical cattle in Woodstock, Queensland, Australia - Gonzalo_01 | ecosystem: Host-associated > Mammals > Digestive system > Stomach > Rumen ...
TTAATTTACACAAAGGGTAAACGTGCAAAAGGGGTCAGACCCCAATTGCACTGCACCCACTCTAAAGAATTTGCCCAAAAGGTTGATACCGCATCACTTTTTGGGCAGTTTTTTATTGATGTATCATCCTATTCGCTACATTTGCTTTAATTAACATGTCTTGTTTATGAGAAGGTTATATGCTTTACTGCCGGTCATATCTCTCGCCGTTCTGGGCATGCTTTCTTGTGATGATGAAAAAGAGATCACAAATGAAGACACTAAAGAGGAAGCCATAGAAGAGAAACCATCTGTACTGCAAACAGAAACTCTTGATTCAGTTAAAGGTACGTTTTTTGTAGCTTCTTTGTCGGGGCGCGCGATCAGTCTGGATAGTGTTGTAGTTGACTATGAATACGGCATAGAGTACTCTTCGGACCAGGCTTTTGCTGATAGCTGTACTGTTAGTATTAAAGCTGAAAATAAAGATACTGCCGGCACGTACTTGGTCACCATATTGGGCGTAGAACCTGGCGCTAAATACTACTACAGGGCATACGCCGTGTATGATGATGAGGCTTATTACGGTGATGTCAAAACCTTTACGTTTGAGTGGACACCACCCACTGTCACAACATTAAGTGCGGAGCAGTATGACTCCGCTAATGTGGCCTATGTGTTCTTTAAGGGATTGGTAAAGGATAAAGATACCTTAGTGAAAGACCTTAGTGATTATTATCCTTATGGCTATTATGGTGTAGAATACTCAACTTCAGAGGATTTTGATGAGGACTCAACAACAATCTTATATGCCGTGAGAAGTACCGACAATATGGAGAATGACTCCGTAATCTGCACAACGACACAGTTCAATTTTATTACTACTTATTATTATCGCACGTTTTTCAGGTTAGGCGGGATTGAAAGTCTTGGTGAAATAAAATCATTCAAGTTCTATATACCTGTGGGGGATGCTGTTGATTTGGGCCTGAGCGTGAAGTGGGCTTCTTTCAATGTGGGTGCCGATAAGCCCGAGGGTTTGGGTTACCATTACGCTTGGGGTGAAACCCAAACAAAAACAAAATTCAGTTGGTCCACCTACAAGTACTGCAACGGCTCGGAAAAGACTCTGACCAAGTACAACACCAACAGCAGTTACGGTATTGTTGACAACAAGACTACACTTGATCCGGAAGATGATGCTGCCCATGTGAATTGGGGTGGTGATTGGCGCATGCCTACAAAGGCTGAATTTGAAGAATTGTATGACTTTAATAACTGTGATTGGGTATGGACCACCCGGAACGGCATGGACGGTTTTCTTGTTACAAGTAAAAAGAAAGATTATGAGGATGCCTTTATTTTCCTGCCTGCAGCTACATACCGCTACGATATCGTTTTTGAAGGTGTAGGTGAGCGTGGCTGGTACTGGTCCAGTTCCAGTGCGCCGCTTGCTGTAGACCGCCCTTATAGTGCCGAGCACCTCATAATGTACCTTTCCCTTCACTCCATGAACAACTTCATGGAGCGCTACTCTGGTCTAACCATCCGTCCCGTCTGCCCGTAATTTCCCGTGCCCCCAATTGTACGCTCTTAGAGAGCGGCGGCAATCCTTGGAATCTTTTTCAGGCGTTCAAAAAAGGTTTTGTTGCGCTTGGCCGATAAGATGTTGTATTCTTGCTTATAATGATAAACTGGAATCTATCACTCTGCTGATGGGCCGTAAATACCTTTCAAATCACCCTGTCAGAAAAATAAAAACACTGGTTGGTTATAATGACCTGAAAATCAGGGGTTAGTAAATGGGGCTGTCAGACTTTAACAGCCCCGTTTTTTTTGTTGTGCGGTTATGTGGGTCTAACTTTGCAGAGACCTAAAAACCTAATTATTTATAGTCGTATGAAGAACCCTTTTTTCTTAGTCCTAGTGGGCTCTATGGCATTGACACTGCTTACCGGATGCGGGCGTCCTGATACATCATTCACGGTGCGGCGGGAGATGGTTGATGTGGGCCGGGCCAGCGTAGGAGACTCAGTCAAGGCATCATTTACGTTCCGTAACAACAAGAAGGATCTGCTGGAACTGTCTTTCCTGCCGGAGTGTGACTGCACTACGGTTGACTCTGAGATCATAAGGCTGCAGCCCGGTAAGTGCGGGCAGCTGGAGGTCAAGGTGGCGGTGGAGAGCCCTGGCGAGTTTGTAAAGTATGTGTACGTGCAGGCATCGGGCGATGAGAATTTTATGACTATTGCCGTGAAAGGCCGTACAAATGACTAAAAATAGTTAATCCTGCCGGAAAAAGCACAGATGTGCTATCTTTGCAGTGTTAACCCATTTTACTAACAAGAAACTTTGTTTGCAGACATGTTTCAGATTAAGACCTTTTCCAAAGGTGTTGCCTTGGCCGCTTGCATAGCGGCTAACAGTTTATGCGCGGCACAGGTGGTGGCTCCCAGGACTCTTAACATGCAGCAGGTGGTTGAGTTGGCTCAGAAGAACTCTATTTCTTCCATGAGCAACCGCAACACGTTTGTGGCGTCTTACTGGAGTTACCGTTCATACAGGGCACAGCTGCTGCCGTCACTTAGCCTTAATGCGGGTTTGGCTAATTTTAACCGTTCTCTTATTCAGTTGCAGGATTACGCAACGGGTGCCATAAGTTACCGCGCCCAGTACAACATGACCAATGACGTATCGCTTAACTTCCGCCAGAACATTCCCTGGACGGGCGGTGCGGTTACGCTGTCTACAAGCCTGCAGCGGTTGGATCAGTACAGTCCGGCCCGTATGACCACTTATTATGCGCAGCCGGTGTATCTTACTTATACGCAGAGTCTGTGGGGCTTTAACCAGTTCAAGTGGAGCAAGGAGACTGAGCCCAAGCAGTATGAGATTGCCAAGCGCCAGTATATTGAGAATATGGAGCAGCTAAGCCAGAACACCATTTCGCTGTTTTGGAGTTGCGTGAGCGCCAAGGAGAATTATGAACGTGCCGTTAAGAGCTTTGAGGAGGGTAAGCGCCTGTTTGAGGCGGGGCAGACCCGTTTTGCAATGGGTACCATTACGCGTGACCAGCTTATGCAGATTGAAGTGCGTGTGCTTAATGACTCGCTCACGGTGAGTAACAGCCGCGTGAACCTGCGCACCAACATGAACCGCCTTTGCTCTTACATAGGGTATCAGGAGAACACTGAGCTTAACCTTATTATAGATTATGAGATTCCGGATGTGACTCTGGATTATGATGATGTGCTGGAGCGCGCTCTGCAGAACTCATCGTTCAACTTGAGGCAGGAGGTTCAGTATTCCCAGGCCGATGAGAGCGTGGCCCGTGCCAAGGCTAACCGCGGTCTGTCTGCATCACTGAGTACCAGATTCGGTATGTCAGGATCGGCCGATAGACTGGGTGACACTTTTGTGCAGCTTAAGGACCAGGAGGTGGTAGGTGTATCGCTCACTATTCCTATTCTGGACTGGGGGCAGGGACGCGGCCGTGTACGTATGGCTCAGGCCCAGGCCGAGACCACGCGTAACCAGCTGGAGCAGTCTATGATTGATTACCGTCAGGACCTGTATACCCAGGTGATGCAGTTCAATGACCAGCGCAGCCAGTGTGAGATTGCCAAGCGGGCTGCCGATCTGGCTGATGAGAGTTATGAGCTGGCGCTGCGCAACTTTGGAAGCGGCAGCATGACCATGAGCCAGCTTGACCAGCTTAAGGATAAGCGCGATCAGGCTGTAAGTTCATACCTGAGCAAGGTGGCGGGGTTCTGGAGTTCTTATTTCGGGATTCGCCGCGCTACGCTTTATGATTATATATCGGGTACTGACATTAGTGCTGAGTTTGATAAGATGGTTAGGTAAACAATTGATTATGAAAACATATAGAATTATTGGAATTTTAGTTGTTGCTGTCCTGGTTTGCAGCTGCAAGAGTAAGAAAGATAAGGAGGAGACTGAGGATGAGACTGAGATGGTTCGAGGTACATTCAAGGTTGACAAGAATATTGTGACGGTTGAGCCGCTGGCGCTCAAGACATTCAACAAGCAGCTTATTTGTAACGGTAAGCTGGAGGCACAGAGCAAGGTTATGGTGCAGTTTGAGGCTCAGGGTAAGATTGCCCAGGTTAACGTGCGTGACGGACAGAAGGTGCAGAAGGGCCAGGTGCTGGCATCACTTGACAAGGAGCAGCCCCGCCGTCAGCTGGAGCAGGCCCGTCTGGCTTTTGACAAGGCTGAGATGAACCTGGCTGACCGCCTGCTGGACTACGGTTACACTCTGACTGATACAGCCAAGATCCCGGCTGACCAGAAGCGTGTTATCTACATAAATACCGGTTTCATCGATGCTCAGCTGGCACTTGAGAATGCTGAGCGTACCTATAAGCAGTGTGACCTTAAGGCTCCGTTCAGCGGTAAGGTGGCCAGCGTGAAGGGCCGCATCTATGAGCAGAGCGGGCAGTTGTGCACGCTGATTGATGACAGCCGTTACCTGGTGCGTTTCAGCGTGCTGGAGACTGAGTACGGATTTGTGCATGTGGGCCAGCCGGTGCTGGTGACACCTTTTGTAAACAACGATGTGACTCTTAAGGGCTCAATCATCTCTATCAACCCCACCGTTGACCAGAACGGTCAGATATCGGTTACGGCACAGGTTCCCGGAGCCGATGAGCTGATGGACGGTATGAACGTGCGCATCACGGTTGAGAACAGCGTTCCTAACCAGCTGGTAGTGCCCAAGAGCGCAGTGGTTATACGCGATAACATGGAGGTGCTGTTCCGTATAGACCCTGTGACCGGACACAGCCTGTGGACATACGTCAATGTGGTTATGTCAAACACCATGGAGCATGTGGTGGAGCCTAACAAGGACCGCGGTGCTGATCTGAAAATCGGTGATCTGATCATTACCAGTGGCAATCTGAACCTGGGCGATGATGCCGAGGTGGTAATCCAGGAGTAAGAGGTCATGTTCAAGGGATTGATAAAACGGCCCATAGCGGTGCTTATGGTGCTGATTGCGGTTATGGTGCTAGGCATAGCCGCCATACGCAAGCTGCCGGTATCGCTGGTGCCGGACATAAACGTGCCGCAGATTACGGTTCAGGTTACATCGGCCGATAGGAGCGCCCGTGAGCTGAATGACGGAATGCTGGCAGGACTACGCTCAGAGCTGGTCCAGGTGGCTCATCTAAAGGATATTGTATGTACGGCTAAGGACGGCGGCGGTCTGATTGAGATGACTTTTGATTACGGTGCCGATGCTGATTACATTTTCATTGACGTGAATGACCGCGTGGACCGTGCTACCAGCAGTTGGAGTGCCAGCGAGGAGCGCCCCATGATTGCACGAGCCAGCGCAACGGATATTCCGGCTTTCTTTATAAACATCTACCTTAAAGACTCTCAGCACACAGGCGGCACACGCCTTCTTGAGATGAGTGATTTTTGCCGTCAGGTGATTACACGCCGTCTGGAGCAGCTGCCGCAGGTGGCTATGGTGGATATTTCGGGTGTACTGTATCCGCAGCTGCTTATCATACCCGATATGGAGAAGCTGCGTGCCATTGGTGTGGATGAGAGTGCGCTGAGCAGTGCCATACAGAGCTCTAACGTGAGTCTGGGAAGCCTGTCCATCCGTGACGGCGAGTACCGTTTTGACGTGCGTTTTGAGTCAAGTGTGGTTACACGTGAGGATGTGGAGAACGTATGGCTCAAGCTGGGTGGCCGCACCTATCAGATAAAGGATCTGGCTGTGGTTCGTGAAGAGCAGCAGCGTGCCAAGGGTATGGTTACGGCCGACGGCAATCAGTGCATATCGATGGCCGTGATCAAGCGTACTGACGCCCGAATGGCTGAGCTGCGTGAGGGTATTCAGAACCTTATCGAGACGTTTGAGCGTGAATATCCGGATCTGGTTTTCCAGATTACGCGTGACCAGACTGAGCTGCTGGACTACTCCATAAACAACATGGTGCGCAACCTTATTTACGGTGCGCTGTTTGCCTGTCTGATCATCTTCTTCTTCATGCAGGATTTCCGCAGCCCGCTGCTGGTGGTGATTACCATTCCTACGGCGCTGATACTGTCATTCCTGTTCTTCTTTGTGCTGCACATTTCTATCAACATCATATCGCTGTCCGGTCTTGTGCTGGGCTTGGGTATGATGGTGGATAACTCCATAATCACGATTGATAACATAACGCAACGCTGGCAGAAGGGTGAGCCCCTGGCCGATGCCTGCGTATACGGTACCCAGGAGGTGTTTACGCCTATGCTGAGTTCTGTGCTCACCACGTGCGCCATATTCATTCCGCTTATATTCATGAGCGGTATTGCGGGTGCGCTGTTCTATGATGAAGCTATGGCGGTTACCATTACCTTGGTATCGGCCCTGATTATGTCTGTGCTGGTGATCCCGGTGCTGTATTACAGGTTCTACAAGGGTCAGCCTTGCTTTACGCCCAATAAGTTTATCAGTAAGATAAGCGTGGGTAACATGACCAAAGGTTATGACAGGATCCTGAGCTGGTTCTTCCGCCGCAGAGGTGTGATGTGGGGTATTTTTGCCGTATCGGTTGTGCTGATTGGCGTGCTGTTCGTCAACCTGGACAAGCAGAAGCTGCCTACGCTTTCACACAGCGACACCCTGCTCAACATAGAGTGGAACGAGCGTTTGTCAATTGAAGAGAACAACCGCCGTTGCGAGCAGATTCTGGTTCAGTTCCCTGATCAGGTTACACAGTACACCGCTATGACGGGAGCTCAGCAGTTTGCGCTGTCACATACCCGCGAGATGGGAATATCGGAGGCTACGATCTACATCAAGGCCGATGGTATAAACCAGATTGAGCAGATTGAGAAAGAGGCGAATGACTACATTACCCGTGAGTGGCCTTTGGCTGTTCACAGCAGTCAGGCATCGGGCAACATATTTGATATGCTGTTCCAGGATAAGGAGGCTCCGCTGGTGGCACGTATCAAGAACACCAACGGCTCTACGCCGGAACCGGACCAGCTGTCAACTCTGCTGTACACTTTGCGTGAGGCTTTGCCGGATCAGTACATTCCGCAGCCGGAGTGGAACGAGTACATTGAGCTTATTACTGACCGGAGCGTCTGGCTATGTATGACGTGAGCTTTGGCCAGATTATGAATTATCTGCAGAACTCCATGAATGCCAGCTCTGTGCTGCGCATATCCAAGGGTGATTTCTCAATGCCTGTGGTGATAGGCGTGGGCACAAAGGAGGCCAAGGACCTGATCCAGGGCAGTTACATAGATACTCGCAGCGGCGGACGTGTGCCGCTTGAGATTCTGCTCAAGGAGACCCGTAACCGCGACCTGAAGCAGATTGCCAGTGGCGTGGACGGCGAGTTCTATCCGCTGGTTCTGGATGTCAAGGGTAAGGAGGCGCGTCATGCTATGGATGTGATAAGGAAGGTGGTTCGTGAGGATGAGAGGTTTGACGTAAGTTTCTCAGGTACCTATTTCAGCAACCGTGAGATGATAAAGGAGCTCTGCACGGTGCTGGTTATATCTATCCTGCTGCTGTTCTTTATCCTGGCGGCTCAGTTTGAGAGTCTGGTGCAGCCGTTCATAATCCTGAGTGAGCTGATCATTGACATATTCGCCGTACTGGGTATCCTGTGGCTGTTCGGTGAGAGCCTTAACCTTATGTCCATGATAGGTATGGTGGTTATGTGCGGTATAGTTATCAATGACTCCATTCTGAAGGTGGATACCATAAACCGACTGCGCGAACAGGGCATGGGTCTTAAGCATGCCATCCTGGAGGCCGGTGGACGCCGACTGAAGGCCATCATCATGACATCACTCACTACCATTCTGGCCATCGCACCGTTCCTGGTACGCGGTGACATGGGTAGTGACCTGCAATACCCGCTCTCTCTGGCACTCATCTCAGGTATGATAGCCGGTACGTTTGTGAGCGTATTCTTTGTACCTCTGGCTTATTACGTAATCTACAAGAAGTCCGATAGATGAAGAGTCACGCTTTCTCCATCATCCTGATTATGATTGTGCTCATGCTGGTGGGCGCCATCTTCCTCTATACGGGTCAGCTCAAGGTCCAATACAACCCCGTGCAGGAGAATCTTAACCTGACCGTGGTTTTCAGCGGAAGCGGATCGGCCCGTGTTGTGGAGACTGAGGTGACTTCAATCATTGAGGGTGCTCTCAATACTGTGGACGGCGTAAGTAGCGTAACGGCCTATACCGAAAACGGAGGCGGTTATGTAACGATGACCTTCAAGAAGGGTACCAACATGGAAACGGCGCGTTTTGATGTTGCAACACGAATGCGCCAGATCCGGTCCAAACTGCCTGAGGGTACACCGATGCCTCGCGTTAGCGGGTCAGCAGGCGGCGGCGGACGAAGCAGCCAGCAAATTCTGGTATACACCATCAACGCTGATATGCCCGCCATTGAGATTGTACGTTATGCCGATGAGCACCTGAAGACTCCGCTTTCCAGGATAGAGGGCGTTGAGAGTGTGCGGACATCGGGCGCAAAAGCGTTTGAGTGGGTGCTTACGTTTGATCCCAACTCACTGCGCGCCGTTGGTATGTCGCCGTCTAATCTGAGCGAGGCCATGAGCCGTTACTATCAGAACAGCATCGTGGGCACTGAGGTCCTGGAGGACCGCCTGATGCTGGTGCGGCTCAAAACGCGTGACCTTAAGGGAAACCTGGAGCAGATTCCCATAGGTAAGATAAACGGGCGTATGTATTATATGGGTGATTTTGCTACGGTGCAGTACCGTGAGCAGATTCCCGGTTCATATAGCCGAATAAACGGTCTTAATACCATATCTCTTTACGTGACGGCTCTGGAGGGTATCAATACCCTTGAGGTGACACAGGCCGTAAAGGATAAGATGGAGGAACTTAAAGCCACCATGCCTGAAAACTACGCAGTAAAGCTTAACTATGACGCATCAAAGAACCTGAGCAATGAGATGCAGAAGATATTCCTGCGTGCGATACTGTCATTGGTCATTCTGCTTTTGTTTGTTCTGGTGGTGAGCCGAAACTTCCGTTATCTGGCGGTGATAGGCCTCACTATCGTTGTGAACCTTCTGAGCGCTGTGATATTCTACAAGCTCTTTGGAGTGGCTATAGAGGTTTACTCGATGGCCGGAATAACGGTGTCACTGGGAATCATCATAGATACGGCTATTGTGATTGCAGACCACTATACGTATTACGGCAACCGCAAGGTGATGTTCTCAATAACGGGCGCTTTGCTTACTACCATAGGTGCGCTGATGCTGGTGTTCTTCCTGCCGGAGGATACCAGAGCTGACCTTACGGGCTTTATTTGGGTTATTGTGATCAACCTTACGCTATCCATAGTGATTGCGTTCCTGTTTGTGCCTGCACTGCTGGAGTACATGCCCCTTAAGAACAAGGGTGTTGTGAAAAACACCATGAAACGCCGCCGCCGTCTGGTACGTTATACGGCAGGCTACACCCGTTTTACGTTATGGAGCCGTAACCATCGGTGGATATATGTGGTGGCTTTGATACTGGTGTTTGGAATACCCATCCAGCTGCTGCCCAGCCAGGTTCGTCATAAGGAGACGGAGCCTGGTAAGGACAGGACCAAGGGTGGCCTGGTGGGTCTTTACAACAAGACTATAGGTAGTAAGTGGTATCAGCGTAACAAGGCCTGGTTTGAGTATCCGCTGGGTGGTACGCTTAACTATTACCAGAAGCATTCAAACGGCCGAATGTCATTCAGACGCGGTGAAGAAGGGCCCCGTGAGGTGGTGCTCAATGTGAGAGCTGAACTGGCTGAGGGCCAGACCGTACAGCAGCTCAACGAGATTGTCTATGAGATGGAGAACTGGCTGCAGCAGTATGATGAGATAAGTGAGTTCTACACCAATCTGCCCGGTACAAGCGGTTCTCTTGAGATACACTTTAAAAAAGAGTATCAGAAGACCCGTTTCCCGTACGAGCTGAAGCAGAAGCTTTGGGCCAAGGCCATGAGGTTTGGCGGTGCGGTGTGGACCATACCTGCTCTTGATGAGAATGACCAGTACCTGAGCAACAGCGTTTCCAGGTCAAGCTGGTCAAACCCCATGGAGATTTACGGCTACAATTATGACTTGTTGTACCGATATGCCGAGGAGCTGATTGACTCTCTCAAGGCTAACCGCCGCGTGAACGGTCAGGCCGGATTTATGGGCAGGAACTACGGATCATACGTAAACACTGAGTTCTATATGGATCTGGACCGCGAGAAGCTGGTGCGTCAGGGTACCAACCTGAACCGTTATCTGGGCTTTATCCACGAACAGCTCTATGACAGCCAGGTGGGAGGCCGGGGCGTCTATGACGGTCACAACTACACTCCGGTTCGTTTGGTGTCATCAGACAAGGATTATTATGACTTGTGGCATATCCGCAACGATATGGTCGCTATAGACAGTATGAATGTGCGCCTGAGTGACCTGGGTTCAATTGAAAAGCGCCGTACCGGACTCACAATTGAGCGCAACAACCAGGAGTACAGGATAGGTATAGGTTACGAGTTCATAGGCTCATATGACCTCAGGTCCAAGATGCAGAATGACCTTACCAAAAGGTTCAACGAAAGGCTGCCTATGGGATTCCATGTGGGTTACGGCAGCAGCTACGGCTGGTGGAGCCCCGAGAAACAGCGTACTGCCCTGATATTTGTGGTGGTGCTGGTGATATTCATGATCTGTGCATCCATGTTTGAGTCGTTCAAGGTTCCGCTCATGATCATACTGCTCATTCCGGTAAGCTTCATGGGAATGTTTCTGGCCTTCCCCATATTCGGAGTGTCATCCGGACAGGGCGGTTTTGCAGCCATGATAATGCTTTGCGGAATCACGGTGAATGCAGGTATTTATCTCACGTCCGAGTATCGGACCATATTGGCAGGTACTGGCCGTCATGGACTCAAGACCTACATAAAAGCCTTTAACCGCAAAATAGTACCCACGATGCTGACCATCCTGAGTACGGTGCTGGGTCTTATCCCGTTCCTGTTTGACGGTAAGCAGAACCCGTTCTGGTACAGCTTTGCGATAGGTGTAATGAGCGGCATGCTCTTCTCTGTGATAGCCATAGTCCTTATCATGCCGGTATTCTTCCCGCTTAAGCCCAAATCACACGAGATAATTTAAACGAAAAGAGTACCATTGGGGTCAGAGACCCCTTTTGATCGTTTGCAACAGTTTTGCAACGCCAAATCGTTGCTCAATGGTTTTTGTGGCTATACTTTTGAGCCATCAAAAACCATTGAACTATGATGAGAAGATTATTGTCAATAGCGTTCTTGCTTGCGGTTACTGAATTTGTGTTTGCCAGCAGCAGATGGTACGCATCATTTTTTGAGATTAATATTGCGCCAACCATTAAAGGTAGGGTGATAGACCAGAAATACGTTTATGAGGGGCCAAATGATGGCCAATATTTACATACAATACTGGTGCTTGATAATTTTGGCTTGAATGTGCCGGATACCATCACACTTGTGTGGTCAAGTTGGGGTGATGGCTATTCATCAGATGTTTTCTCAAAACAATACATTGACCAATCTCTTGAGATACACAGGAAACTATATCTGAAAGACCCTGAGAATTATCATTTCCTTTTGGATAATAATACTGATTACTACTTTGTTTTCAAGAAGATTAAGGCGGATCAGAGTTATTGGATGGAACGGCATTTCGAGATAAAAGGGGACTCCACGTATTGCCGTGAGGGATATTTTACAAAAAGGCTTGAAAAGAAGAAACAGAAAAGAATGCCGGTCAAGTCTTTTGAAAAGAAACTAAGAGCGGCCTACAGATATAGGATTGACGATTTCAATAAACGGATATCTGTAAGGCAGCGTGAATATGTAGACCTGGGTTTAAGCGTAAAATGGGCCACATGCAATGTCGGGGCCGATGAGCCCGATGATGGCGGCCTTATTTATGCATGGGGTGAGCATCTTAACAAAATCGATTTCGAGTGGAGCAATTATTGGTTGTGTATTGATTCCTGCGATAATCTGACCAAATACAATACTAAACCCGGTTTTGGTCCTATTGACAGCCTCACGGTTCTTGAGCCGGACGAAGATGTAGCCCATGTAAGATGGGGCGGCAGTTGGCGAATGCCGTCAATTGAAGAGTGGCAGGAACTTAGGGAAAACTGTACCTGGACCCTGGATTCGATAAAACCCAAGTATTATTATATGTCTGGTACAAAAGTTTATAGGATAACCAGCAACATACCCGGTTACACTGACCGCTCCATCATTCTGCCGGCAACCAATTACTGGTCAAGAGACCTTGATGCTGATGATCCCTCCAGGGCCTTCAGCTTGAATGCCAGCACCTATCGCTACAAAGGTCTGCTGGTCCGCCCCGTCTGTCCGTAATGTCACAAAAATTGATGAGTGATGAATAAAAGATCAATCAAGATATTTCTTTCCAAAGGCTGGTACCGCATAGTGTACGCCTTCTCTTTCGTGCTGTTTTCTATTCTGTGCTCATGTTCATCGTCCAAAGCAGTATCAAAGCAGAAACCAGCCGATACCAGTGAAGTTGAAGTACCCGACGGCAGTGAAGTGGAATTACCGTCGGCCGATGAAATACCTGTAATACGTATGGAAGATTTTGAAAGTCTGGGAATAGAGACTCCCGAAATAAGACTTATGTACGGAGTCCAGGTTCCACCCTCCGCCCGTTAACGCAGGTGCAAATTAGCAGCGAAGTTTAAGCGATTCTGTTAGTTGTTCTGGTTAATCAGGTTAACCACAACTTTAACCATGATATCCTTTTCCTCGGGGCGGCTCTCAGCAATCATCAATGTAAGAGCAACCAGTGTGTTATCGGGCAAACGTTTAGAGCCATCGGGCCTGTAAAGGATACGGTTCTCATTGAGGAACCAAAGGAACAATGTTGCAGCAATGCGCTTGTTGCCGTCACTGAAAGAGTGGTTCTTGGTTACCAGATAAAGTAGCATAGCGGCCTTCTCCTCCACACTGGGGTAGAGCTCTTCTCCTCCAAATGTCTGGTAGATTTGTCCGATGCTGCTCTTGAAAGAATCATCTTTCTCATTGCCGAACAGGGTAGAGCCACCAAACCGGTTGCGTAGCTTTACGATCTCTTCCATAGCGTTTTCATAGGTAGCATGGAAACGTTCCTCTTGGGTGGTTTGGCTAATTGTCAAACGCTGATAGTCGTAATTATCAAGAGTATCAAGTGCGTAGGTATAGTCAGTTACTACTTCAAACAGGGCGTTGGTCTCATCGGTCGAAATCAAGGGCTGATTCTGGATTGTACGCCCCAGCATGCCCACCAGTTGGCGTAGTTCGGCAATCTGCTCACGGCGCATGTGCTCGTTAACGGCATAACCCTTGATTAGGAAATCCTTTAAAACGCCACGAGCCCAGATACGGAAATCAATACCGCGTTTACTTTTAACCCGATAACCTACAGATATTATAACTTCTAAGTTGTAAATGGAGGTTGGTTTGTACTTAGACAGAGTATTATGCAAAATTTGCATATTACTTTCCTTTTCTAATTCGCCCTCCTTAAATAGATTTGATATATGACGTGCTATTACAGATTGATCTTTTTGAAACAAATCAGACATCTGTGCTTGTGTTAACCATACAGTGTCATTTACTAGTGTGACATCAATCTTTGTTTGCCCATCAGGGGTGGTGTAGAGTAGAATCTCTCCTTTGCCTTGAATGCTGTTATTCATGTTATCCTGTTTTATGTTTAAGGTTTCTACAAAGATAATCAAAGAAATCAACCTTGTCAAGGCTTAACAAGCTTGTATTTTTATGGGTTAGGGAGCGCGTTCGCTGTGGCGAACTAAAAAAAGGAACGGGTTCAGCCCCGGCGGCGGGTACAAGAAAAGGGAGGTCCGAAAACCTCCCTTTCTTGTACCCAGAACTATACCTATAGTCGAACCACTCTGTACCAGGAACTGGACGAACTATGCCGGCTGGTTGAGAAGTACAAACAATTGGGAATGGTCTAAATATATCAGAAATGGCGCTTATAATCCATCTTCTCATGGAGGATACGTGCAATGAAAGCACGACCATTCTCCTGAATGATATAGAATACCAAATGCTTTCCAGCATGATAGCCTTTTAGGCCAGTCATAATCTCATCGTACGGTTTCCCGGT
>Ga0265298_10006686_pt1 | contig 14175 bp, 32 predicted proteins | sample AusTroGonzalo_MG_3_FD_193486 | JGI IMG/M metagenome (GOLD analysis project Ga0265298, IMG submission 193486) | Bovine rumen microbial communities from tropical cattle in Woodstock, Queensland, Australia - Gonzalo_01 | ecosystem: Host-associated > Mammals > Digestive system > Stomach > Rumen ...
AGCAAGCACACCCAGTTCGGTCAAGACCATACAACGTGTAGCAAAGAGAATGAATAATTCCAAATGCATTATCGTATGCGGCACAGTCCTCTTTCTTAAACCAATACAGCGGGCGCAACCGTGAACAGCCACACCTTATGTCATCAAAGCAACCTTTGTATGCCTGTGACCTTACACCGCCCTCGGCTTTTCGCACTCCTTGTACATCGAGGTCTGGGTCAGTCTCTTTTGCTATTGCGTGGGCTGTGTCTTTCTTTGCCTTTTGACAGCACGAGTCAGAAATGGGAAAATCCGGGGGATTTTCTATCATAAACTCTTTCAGATACTTTCTGCGGTTTATGTTGTTTTTGCTCCCCTCGCCCCACTCATTACACCACCAACGGAGAGCCGCTTTGCACCTTGGATATTCAGCGAGAAGAACATCAAAGGGCTTGTCTTCCCACTTAAAATTGTGGCTTTGTAGTCGGTGTATGTAATTAGAGAATTGCTTGTTGAGAAACGGATATCCATACTGTTTTACGGCGAGTGGAACGGGCATCTTGGCCCTGTGTCGTTTTATTGTTATTCCGCACTTTTTTTCTAAATCATCAAGGTGTGCTTTTGTTGCCGCAAACTCCATTCCGGTGTCAAAGTAGTGGTATTCAACACATCCAGCGGGATAGCCGAAATGCTCAATCATGTCCACCATTCTATCGCTGTCGGCTCCACCCGAAACAGAAACCATTATTTTTTTGAAGTGGCCGTCCGCAAATTTCCAATGATGCTTTATGATTTCTTCTTGGATTGTTTGTGTCGGGGCGGCTTTTGCAAAGGTCATCATGTCACACGGGTATTTTTCCGCTCGCCATTCATCAATCGAAATTTGATGTTCTTTCATTTCCTATTGCTATCGGCATGGCCTCAATTTCCATTTTGGCTATCATCATTCCGCACCACTGTCCGCTATGAAGCCCGTTTTCATCAAGTTCGCTGTATTCTTCAATGTCTTCCACAATTATTTGCTGTAGTTTGTCCGCATCAATCAGCCGCCCATGCGGCGGGACAGGGGCGAGAGGGCAAGACTCGTCACGATGTTCGATGTGGTAAAACCTATCCTCAAAAGTTTTCTGCGAGATAATGCACATCAGATTATCAGGGTCTTTCTTCGTGCAAAACTCACACTGAAAACAGCTTGTCGGCATCTCCATGCCCTTGATTAAGATGCTCATTGTTCCCTCCTGTTCCATGCTTTAACGGCTCCATTTACGCTGTTCCAGTTTCCTGTCTTGTTCCCGCAGTTAATATTTGCACATTTAACCCGATACGGAAATGATTTGTATTTTTTTCGCTTTTGCAAAAACGCAACGCTCCCGCAAAATGGGCAAGGTTTAAGTTCCATCAGCTTTCCTCCTTGAATGGTTCTTCCTCCCCCGGCCTGTCATCCATGTCAGGTTTAACAAGCATCATTTCCAGCGCCCACAGAAGATTCCAGCAGGCGGCTTGCAAGTGCGGTTCGTCCTCCCACCGAAGCCAGAACTTTACAATGTGCCGAATACCGGAATCAATCAATGAATGGATCGGAATACCCTTGTCAACGTTGTGTTCACCGTATTTCAAAGCGCCTGCTTCGCAATGCTTGGAAACTTCCATTATTGCGTTCCACGGTAACAAATCAAACCGGCCTTTCCCTGTGTGCATATCCCTTACTGCGCCGGTGTCAAATTTCGTTCGCTGCCCTGAATCTGTAATCACGATATTTTTCCATCCTTTCTTTTGATTTTTCAGCCCTAAGACAGCCGCAAGAACGTGTGTAACCATGCTTCAGGTTGTTACCAATCACAACGGTTTCTTTTCCGCAATCGCACTTGCAGCGCCATGTTAGCATGTAGGTTTCCTGGTCTGGGCTTTTATAGATTCCAGCCCTTTCCAATACGGTTAGCCTTCCGAACCGCTTTCCGGTCAAGTCAATAAGTTTTGCCATTTTAACCTCCCATTAAAAAATCAATCTGGCGGCGCTGCTCAACGATTTCTGCCATGTCAAGCTGGTGAATATGCGTCAATTCCTGAACCTGTTTCCGCAAGTCTGAAATCATCCTGTCAAGCTCTGCCGGTTTAATCTTTCCGTTGACAACATCTTTGATGTTTTCGGACAAAAGCAGATATTCAAGAAGATCAACCATCTTCCACCTCCACCGGAAAAAGCGGATCTTCAAGTTCTTTGATTTCCTTGTTCTGCTTGTGAATCCAGATTGCCATAATAACGATTATCCAAAGTTCAAGAACCGCAAAACCAACAAGGCACACAAACGCTGTTATCATTTCCTCCTCCTTTTCTTGGAAAGCTTCGGTTTCTTTCCGTAAAACTTTTCGATTTTGTATTTCCTTTCAATCATAAAATACTTGGCTTCAGGGTTTTCTTTGCAAGAATCAAGGAAAATCCGAAAGTTTTTGTAATCTTCGCAAACCGTATGACAGGCACATGAACGCCTTTCGCACTTGAAGCATGGATTTTTCATGTTTCCAACACCTTGATTCCGTAAACGGAAAGCATCAACTTCCGCTTTATCACAAACAGTTCATAAGCTGCGCCCTTCTTGTAACCCTTGCAATCCTCTACAATCAGCTTGCCGTTTTTGAAATAAACGAAGTCAGCATAATAATTTACAGACTTTTCAATGCAAGCCCCCTGTTCACCAAATTCTCCGGTTTCGTCATATTGCGAAGGAATCAGAAGATAACGCACCTGTCTTTTCAAGCCGGAAATAACGCCGCCGCGCTCAAGTAATTGCAGCTCACGAAATCGGTTTGCTTCTTTCTTGCTGTCAAACCTCTTTCCGTCTTTTATCGTTGTTACTGCGTTGAACTTGTTCATCTTTCCTCCATTCGTAGTTTTTACCGAATTCCAACCGGAACCGTTCAACCGTCCAGCCATAATGCGCCATTACATTTCCCTGCATCCAAATCTTCAGTTCCATGTCTATTGAAGCGTCCTTCTGGTGGAGCTGCCGGTGGCACACATCACAAATCTGAACCCATGCGCCAAGTTCCTTTGACTTTTCACGGAAGGCCCCATGATAGACTTCATGTCTTTGCAGGGGCCTGTCCGTTCTGCCGCAGTATTGGCAAGATCCGTTGCCTGGAACAATCTGTGGCCCATAATTACCCATCGTTCACCACTTTCATTACCCAAGGGAACGTTTTCTTTCCGGTTTCCTCGCACTTCTTCAATGCGGTAAAAACTCTATCTGCCCCTTTCTTTTCAACGCTTGCTTTAATAAAGTCAATATGCCTTGCGTCCGGTTCAATGTTGTCAAGGTAAAATGACATTACTTCGGCAAGCTTTTCGTCAGATAGAAAGAAAGAATTATTATCTTCTTGGTTAGGTACGGTTAGGTTAGGTACGGTAGCGATAGGAATTCCATTGGAATTCTGCTGGATTTCCGTTGGATTTCCGTTGGATTTCCGCTTGCGGTCTGCTTCTCTCTTATCCATAAGTTTCCCTGCGTAATCGTACCAATCATGGATTCTGAAAGAACCGTTTTGCAGCTCAAGGTAACCGCTTTCAACAAGGGCATTTATTACGGCAGATCCTTTTTTGCCGGAATAATCAAGGGCAGAAGCAATTTCTTCTGCGTTAAGTCCTGGCAACGTTCCGTCCTTTTTTGCCGAATCAAGCCCCCAGCTGAACAGATCGTGTAAAAGGCCAACTGCGTACCTTCGTTCTACTTTTAGAAGGCTTGCAAGCTTTAGCGTTTTTGGATGCCGCGCAAGCGTTTGATGCGCTTCAAACCAAGCCATATCATCCCTTCTTTGCTTCTCCAAAATATATGCCGTCTGAAACGATTTCCCATGACTTTCTGGCGTTGCCGTCCTTATCTTCCCAATCACGGCTTTGAAGCCTGCCGGAAACAACCGCCATTTGGCCTTTGCGGAAATACTTGCTGACAAATTCAGCGCCACCGGCCCAGGCTACAACATCAATAAAGTCGGTAAGGCGTTCGCCGTTTACTTCCCTGTCACGGTCAACAGCAAGCGTGAAGTTCGCAACGGAATTCCCTGCCTGCGTTTTCCGCATTCCCGGATCTCTGACAAGCCTTCCTTGAACAACGATTTTATTCAGCATCTTCGTCCCCCCCAAGAACAGCGGAAAAGACTTCTTCTGCGTAGTATTCAGGCATCTTTTCCATAAGCTTCAGCAGAACTTCAAGCGTGAACTTCATTTCTGTAATGTCAAGGCAATCAAGGCTTGCCAAAACGTAATTGATTATTTTCTTTGCGTATTTCATTTACTTCTCCTTTTTCTGGCATTCCATACAAAGCGGCCTACCGTATTTACTTAAACTGAATTTGTGTACCTTGTCAGGCAACCTTGCGCCGCAAACAGCGCAATATGGAAAATCCTCTTTTTTGATGCGTGTCAGATCCGGTTCGGTTTCTTCATTTCGATTTGTAAAATCCGAATCCTTGTTATCATCTATGCAGAAAAGTCCGTTAAGAGCATATTTCCTTGCATACGATGAAGCTGCGCCTGTCACCTGGCTTGCGTCCATGCCTTTCTTGGATTCTTCTTCCCTTGCGTAAGCATGAACAGAAATGTGTTCGTTATTGAGGTCAATCAGTTCAGCGGTTGCATGGACATATACCCTGCCGCCTGTTTCTTCCATTTCATCCGAAAGAAGAAGAACCAGGCCATTCGCTTTCAGAAGCGGTTTAACGGCTTCAAGAATGCTTTCAGCAGATCGGAAGTGATATTTGCCGAAATCGTTGAACTGGTCTTTGGGGGCTTTTAACGCCTGCTGAACGGCAGACAGCTTTTCATATATCACTTGAATTCCTCCTAAACACTAAACGTTGAACGCCGGACATAAGGATTACTGCGCCGGTGTCTGCATTAAATCTGCGGCTTGCGTTTTGAAATTCGCCGGTTTCCATGCGGCGCTTCGCTTCTTTAGGATTCCAGCCGCATGTTGCACAATTCATTTCGCAACACACATCTGGATAATGCCTTTTGTTGTCCTTGATATAGCCGCAGACGGCATGAAGCTTGGCTTTCTTTTGAATGTTATTCACTCTTTACCTCCAAGGGGCAGAACCTACCAACCGTGAACCTTGTATCAAGAATGTATTCGCCTGTTCGCCTGCATTGGTTTCTTGCGTATGTTTCCAATAAAGGGCAGAACTGACAAGCAATGTGTTCCGGTTCAAAGTAGATAGAAACCGCCATTTCAACATAATCTGTAATTCCGTTAGTCATCTTCTTCACCTTCGTCTTGCATCCAAGGTGGATAGCCTGTCCTTTCTATGCAGGCAATAATTGGATCATCAGAAATAAGAATCATATGCACCTCCAAACAATGAAAACGTTCATGGCAGATAGTATCTGGAATACGTTGTGCTTCTTCCGTAGCGGTTTACTTCCTTCTCGTCAATAGAACAAATATCGAACTTGTAGATGTTCTTCAGTTTCCAGATAACCGCCGCAATTCTTGTAACGCCGTATTCTTCACGCGCAATCTTGTCTGTGATGGAACCACGGAAGAAAAGGTGGTGCAAAATGATTCTTGTCTGCTCCCATTCTTCATGCGAATTCAAAAACGCCATGACTTCTGTTGCCTGGTGGTAACCGTAAATCATTTGTTCAACCTCGCTTTCATAATTTCACCCATGAACATGAATCCCAGAACAACAAGCGTTATCAAGGATAGGAATTCGTTGTTCAGCAGAAACATTGTCGAAATTAAAATGTACTTCATTTTTTATCCCTCACCTAAAAACCTTAAAAATCCTTTCCTGTTTACTTTTACCCTGCTGCACAGAACCACAACCGGAAACCCAAGCTTTGACGGATCTTCTTGTGCCTGCCGCCGAATCAAGTTCGGATCGCATTCAAGAACCGGCGCAACATCCGATGCGGTCAACCATGTCTGTTCGCTTTCTTTTATTTCTTCGATTGTCACTTTCTTCCCCTTTAAGCAGCTTTGTCGCACTCTTTTTTCTGAATTGAGATAAAGAAAAATTGTTTGAATTGTCTTGGCTGTTATAACCATTTTGCGGATTTCTTGAATCAAGCAAAGTCATAAAATGCCGTTCCATCAAAAAAGCATCATAAGCTGCATAAGCATTGAACAAGATATAATAGGAGTATTCCCCACCATATCGGTTGTAATCGTCTTGCATTTGCTTTATAGGATGGTTATTTGCTTTCAATAGACGCAAATGCTCTTTTATACGCCGTTCAACATCTTTTGTGCAACCAACGTAAACCTTACCTGTTAATTCATGCCTGATTGCATATACAAATGCCTTAAACCCTTTTCCACAATCTGTCATTTTTCACCTTCTAACTTGATAATGGTTTCAACCGGAATAGAAAGAATTGCTGATAGTTTTCCTACAAGAACAATGTCCATTCTCTGCTGTCGCTTTCCTGATTCAATCAGCGAATAATAGCTTTCGGTAAGGTCAAGCTTTTTGGCCATTTCAGCCATTGTCATCCCCTTTTCGTTTCGCTTTGCTTTTAGCCAATCGCGCATTTTAGCACCACCTCCCTCTTGACTTTTCCTGTGATAAAGTTTTTTGAGAAAGACTTTTCCTAAAGTCAACCTCTAATGCTAATATACACCGACTTTTCTGAAAGTCAAGTAATATTACAAAGAAATACATAAAAACTTTTCTTGTAGTCAAGTTCACATATTTTTGTAAACTTCTTGACATTTAGTAAAGAATTGATATAATCTTTACGGGAGGTGAAGTACCATGAATATAAAAAATCTGCGTAAACGCAAAGGTTTAACGCAGAAACAGCTTGCAGAAATGTGTGATTTGTCCGAAAGCATGATTAGCAACCTGGAGAGCGGAAAGAAGTTACCTTCATTTGAAACATTACTAAAGCTTGCAGAAGCACTTGAATGTTCAACATCTGATATAATTGACAATAAAAAAATACCCATCACGGAAGGTGATGGGCAAAATCTTCTTGATTTGTCGCAGCTCAATGAAGAACAAAGAAAGCTTATTGAAGATGTTCTTCGGCTGAATCCGCAACAACGGTCTGCTGTGTTATCTGTAACAGAATCTTTCTTATCAAACAAGTAAGTTCAGGATGTTCGGCAATAATTCTAATCAATCTTTCTGTATCGTTCATAATCTCATCTCCGCAACAGATAATTCCGCACGTTTATTTCTCTTGTCAGGATAAGTTCATTATAACCGAATTTTTTAAGATTGCAAGTATTTTTTTACCGGACAGGGCCGACCATACGAGCCGCCAAGCTGTGACCAGCCCTGCCCTTCCTTGGATGGTTAAATTATAAGCCAAATTTCATGTACTACTCAAGTTCTACTTTTAGAAAAGAAGGTGCTTTGTTTGGACGAAAAACCATCCAACTTTGATATGTTGGGAGAATCAGAAATGGAAATGAAACCGTCATGGGAACTTATTAAGAAACTAAAAGAAGCTAAAAAAGATAAAGAAATTACTTTTCCAAGATTGATTGAACGCCTGGAAAAGAACGGAACGCCGATTTCGATGACAACGCTGCGGCGCGTCTTTGCTGATAATTCTGAACAGAATGACAGCTTCAGCTATGAAAACACTTTAATGCCTTTGGCCGAAGTTCTTCTTGCATATGATGATGTTCCAACGCCGGAAAACAATGTCTATACCAAGGAAATTGACGGTCTGAAAGCCGTTTTACATACCCAGAATGAAGAAATCGTGAAGCTGCATGAAATCCAAAACCATCTTGAAAACCGCATAGCTTTTCTTTTGGAGCAGATCGAAAAGAAAGATAAACGCATGGATGAAAAAGACGTTTTGATAAACAAATTGCTTGAAAAAGTTTTATAAGGAGGAAATAACAATGGCATTATTCGGTGGCGAAAGCAAAGAAGAAAAGAAGGCAAGAAAGGCTGAAGCATTGCTTCAGAAATTCGGCCTGCAAGAACTGTCAGATCCACGCGATTTGGAAAGCGTAAAAAGCATTTCGCAAAACCTCATGGGAAACGGTCTAATTGAACTTGGAACCGCTTTGCAAGGAAATGGAGCGGATGCCGCAAAAATGACTTATCTTCACGCGCTAACGGAACAGAACTGGATTATCATTCGGCAGCTCGACAAACTAAACAAGGCGCTCGAAAAATGATTTGCCGGTTCTGTCATAAAGAAGCGCCGGACGCGCCGTTTTGTTGCTGGTGCGGCAGATCGCAAGAACAAAAGAAGCACAGGCGCGGAAATGGTCAAGGAACAGCATTTAAGCGCGGAAACACATGGACAGCCGTTCGGCCAGGTTACCAGTTCACAGACGAAGAAGGCTTGCACCGGAAACGGCAATGGAAAGGCGGTTTTGCGACAAAAAAAGATGCCCTTGAATGGGCATCAACGAATTCGGAACAGCTGGATCACAGCCAGAAGGTTATTGACTTGTGGCAGCTCTACAAGGACAATGATTTGCAGAAGCTTTCTTCAAATCGGCAGACAGCCTACCAGATTGCGCGTAAACGATTGGAGCCTATCATGGGCATGGAAATACATCAAATTACCTTTGAAACGCTCCAAGGGCTTGTGAATGCGTCTGGCAGCTATTATAAAGCAAGGGACATGAAAACTGTGTTGTCCAAGCTTTACAAGAAGGCAATGGCTTCAAACAAAACGCTGGTGAACAAGAACCTTGCCGAATTCCTTGTCCTTCCGCAGCTGGAAGAATCTGAAGCACAACCTTTCACACAGGAAGAAGTAAGCGCCTTTTGGAACCTTTACGAAAAGAACGATTATTTTGTGCCGTTCATTCTCCTGTTGTGCTACACCGGAATGATGCCGGTTGAACTTCTGGCCTGCAAGAAAGATATGGTGGATCTGGACAAGTGCGAAATCTTCGGTTGCGGAGCAAAAACAAAAAGCCGCAAGAAATCAGCAATTGTTTTTCCTGAAATCTTGCGGCCTGTTGTAGAAGGTTTATTAAATTCTAACGGTGACAAGCTTCTGCACATGAACAAGGATAACTTTTACAAAGAATATTATGCTTGTCTTGAACGTGCCGGTGTCCGTAAATTGCCGCCGTATTCCTGTCGGCATACCTTCGGAACCGAAGCGGTAAAGCTAAACGTTCACCCTGCTATTATTCAAAAAATGTTGCGCCACAGCAACCAAAAGACGCAGGAGCGGTACACGCATTTAAGTTCCGAAGAAGCGCACGATGCCGCCAACCTGTTCAAACGCGGTTAGCAAATGGTTAGCATCGTGACCGCAAACCGTTGAAAATACCGGCTTTTTGTATCCCCTGCTAAGGGAGTAGGCGGCTTAAAAACCGCGCATGGGTTCAAATCCCATCTTCTGCGCCAAAGTTCCCCAAATCGTCAAAAAATGGCGTTTTGGGGAACTTTTCTTTGTTTTTTGTTCCCACGCGGCAAACTTGAGTTTTTCTAAAAAACTTGAAAAAAATTGATAAAGTTTGTTGCGCGGTTAGCATATTGGTTAGCAATAAAAAGGGCGCTGGACTATCCAGCGCCCCCCCTCCGTTTTTTAGCCGTATAGATTTTGCAACGCTTTGACTTCTCCGGCCTTTTTTATCTGCTTTTCATGCAGATAGTTGTAAATGGCAAGCATACCTTCAGGCGGTTCGCCTTCAGTTCTGCGGTATTCGTCAATAATGGTTACAACAGCGGTATGGAGCATGGCCATATGTTCCATTTCCTGAAGTGAAATCGTGTGAAACGTTCGCGCAAGATCCGGTTTTTCGCTCCTATATTTCAAGGCGCATTTAGCGTACTTACCGGCATCTTCTATTTCATCGTCAATCATTTCAGAAAGCTTTTCAATAATCTTCATACATTAAACTGCGGAAGGATTTGCAACCCATTTGCCCATGACAGACAGAAGGTAAGCACTCTGCGCGCTGTTGCTTGCATCCGTCTGTGCTTTGGCCAGTTCGCGGATTGCGGCATCATACTTGTCTTGCAGAAGCTGTGTTTTGATAGAGCAGCAGCACTGATCCATCTGGTAACCAAGCTGACTAAGTGCCTGCTGGATCGCGTTAAAGCCCTGCACAACGTTAATCTGATTGGTATAATTCTGCTGCATCAAAGCATTGGTCTGGCCGGTAATAAGCTGCGCCGTTTCGTAATTGTTATTTGCGGAAGAAAGCGCAATAGCCTGAAGCTGGTTCTGAACACCGGCGTTGTTGATTGCCGTCTGAACATATTCCTGTGAAGCAGGGGCAGGGCCACGGCTGCCGCCGCCCCAAATGCCGCCGCCAAACAGAATGGCAATAATCAGGAATGCACCAAGCCAATCAGATCCAAAGAAACTGGAACCACCGTTGGAATTCATTTCTATCCCCCTTATATATTTTGCACTTTGGCCAAGAGTGTTTTACCGTTTAATGACAGGTTCAATTACACCGTCTATCTTTTTTGAAAGTTCGTTAGCGTCAATGCCTTTCTGCTGACATAAAGCCTGCGCCGAACCTTGTAAATCATTCAAATTGATCTGCCGCAGCTCTGGCCGCTGATTTGCAAGCCTGGACATAAAGTCTTGTGCGGATTCGCCGCGCATAGCTGCGCCAACCGCTTGAAGCAAAATGGACGCAGCGTCATTCCCACCGGAAAGAAAACTAAACAGCGGATTTGGCATCTGTTACCCCTTTCTTCATCAGCTTGTCAAGCTTTGTGACAAGTGCGTTAAAGTCCTCGCGTGTCACATACTTTTCTTCCATTGTCGGTTCGTATTCGACAGTAAACGGACAAATCTGAATCCTGGCCGGATTGCCGTTTGCGTCTTTCTGAAGCACATAGAAAATTGATTTCTGATTGTCCCAAACAATGTGTTTTGTGCTTGGCAACATTTTCCCAAGAAAAGAACGCGCACCTTCAAGCCCATCCACACAATCAAACGCATTCGCCGCCTGCTGTGTCTGCGTTTCGGTATAACCGCCAAGCAGCTTGTTTAACTGTCCAATCTGGTCTTGCAAGGTCTGTGTGTAAGTGTTCATAACGCACCTTCTTTCTGACAAAAGTGTATAAAAAAAGTCCCCTGTTCACAATCAAGCGAACAGGGGAAAAACAGCTTATATTTGGCTTAAAAGAAGCGTTTTGTAACATCTGCACACATGTTTTACATGCTGTGGCGAATAGTTTACTTCTTCTGCTATCTGTTCATAGGTAAGCCCATCACAGAACCGCAGGCGCAGAAGTTCACGGTATTTTGAATCATGCACATATTCATTGATAGCATGGCACATTTCGCTATTGGAATAAATCATAAGAACCTCCCAAAAGGCAAAATGCCGCCACCCTTCCTATAATGGATAGAGTGGCGGCTCATTTTGGCGGCTCTATTTATTTTTTTTACTTCAGCTTTTCATTCAGAATGTTCCAGGCGGCACAGATCGCAGCCGAAAGCGCCGCAGAAACAACCGGCGCAAGAATCTTCCATGCTTCGTCAACCGAAGAAGGAAAACCGCCGTTCAGAATAATGCAAACTTCAGGAATCAGAACTCCAAGAAAAGATTGAATAAACGTTTTGATTGTTCTAACTAACCAATCAGGCATTTTTTATACCACCTTTTTATGGCTCAATATAAACTGGCAACGACATTTTGTAAACAGCCACTTTGAAGCGACCAGATATCGTTCCACTATTGGCGGAACTATATCTTGATACAACCCTCATTAACCCGCGCGTGGCGGTTGCACTCGACATATCAATATACACCCCATATGTATTGCCTGCTGCTCCCGCTACAACTAAAGCGCTTCCGTTATGTCGAATTCTGGTGTTGAAATTTGTAATTGTTGGGTTAACTCCGGTTGGAGCAACCGCCAAAATAAATCCCTCATTTCCATAGAAATAGCCAGATTTAACGCCGTTTAAGTCATAAATGGCATAATAATATGCTTCGCCTTTTACGATCGTGTGTGCGCTCATAACGGTGGCAAGATCTTCTGCGCTTGTTGATGTTGTTTCCACATCAAGTGTGTTTTCATAAATCAACTCAAAGCCAGAAGAACCGCCGCCGCCGCCACCAGCGGCTTTACCGGCTCCGAAGCCTAAAATAAAGTCTCTAATATCCATAGCATTACCCCTGCATGGTAAACTGTTCCACCCAGGCGCCAGCATCTTCATTAAAAAGATACACTTTTCCGGTGTCGATTTCGCAAAGGAAAGCGCCGTTCGCAATCAAATTATTCGGTTTGGCATCTGTTGAAAGACAATAGATTTCGCAATAGTGTTTGCCACCAACAATAGCCTTGTCATAGTATCTAAGCATTTTTCACCCTCCAATATTTAATTAAATTCCAAAAAGCATTTTTACAAGAACACCGATTAGCGCAGCACCAATTACGCCAACGCCCCACAATATAGCGGATAGTTTCGTATTGATAACCGCAAATTCGGTGTCTTTCTGCGCCATTCTGTCCTCAAGTGTTTTAACCCTATCCGACAGGGCTTCAAAGTCTTTGTCATTGCTCATTTGCTTACCTCTTCAGCAGCTTTGCCCATGTCTTTGTACCGACAACGCCAGGAACGCCCAAACCGGAATCTTTTTTGAAAGCGTTCACCGCTTGTTCGCATACATCGTCAAAGGTTCCGCTGATATAGTTAAGGGAATAGCCCCTTGCCTTCAAGACAGCCTGCAACACCGCAACATCATGGCCGGTCATGCCTTTTGTTAATTTTCTCGGTGGCCAGAAAGATTCCAGCATCTTTTCAATCTGCGGCAAATAAATCGTTCTGTCTGTTTTAACCGCCGGATTTTCAAACTCGCGCATAAACCTGTCTGCGGCTTTATATACGTTGTCGGTTTCTTTCAAGAACTGGTAAAGGCTCGGAAAATCGTTTTTCAGTTCAATTATCAAGAAATCGGCTTGCATATCTTCATCTGCGACAGATACGCCACGGCTTTTGGCCAGAGCAAGCAACGCTTTTTTTCTCGTCGGTGGATAAGTCCATTGTGCCAAGCCGTAACCGTAATAGTTTTTATTATCGGTTTCAAAGTCATAGCCGCCATTGTCAACCATAGCGGTATATACATCATCAGGAATGCCGGATCTGTTTTCAACGTTGTTTGAAATCAAAAGGGATTCTGCGTATAGATTGCACAGAACCCCCTTTATTCCCTGTTCAGTTAGTCCGGCTTCGGCAAGCTTATTCCGTATCCGTGTTGCTGTGTTCATTGGCTTCACCATGCATGAAAGATTTTCCTTGAATCAATCTGCCGTCTATAGTGCAAAGCATCACCGTATGGATGTAAACGCTTGATTTTGCCGCAAATGAAAGCTTGTAATAGTATTCCGACCAGGCTTCATTTTCATTCTCTTTGACAACCGGTGGAAGATTGGCAACCGTGTTGTTTATGTCCGTTTGAATCTCGAAAATAATAAATGGAATCAATCAAATTCCCCCTTAATCCTTAACGTACAAAACGCGCACATCAAATGACGGTGTAACAGCAGAAGATCCAATGTTTCTTCCAGATAGACGAATATTGTTTGAACTGTCAAGGTAACAGTTGGCAATCGTTAGATATGTCATTCCTGTTGAACCCCAACCGCAAACACAGATAGGTGTATAACCTGGAACAGAAGTCGCGGCCTGTTGCAAGTTATATGTATTCCCTGCCGAAGTGCTTGAACCGCTTACCGTTGTTTCCTGAACGGTAAACTGACTTGTTAATTTGTTACGGCAAAATTCCAGCCCAGACGAAAGTTGGCCGATAATTCTTGCCGTTTCGTCTTTGTTGCTGTCAAGTCCTGAAATAGTATCGGCCACGTTATCTTCGCCCCCTAATTCGATGCTTTCATAGCGGTTTAATAGAACGTTGTAAACGGTCTTGGTTACTTTCTTTTTAACGTTTACGCCAAGGTGCTTATAGACAACCGTCACAGTATCGCAAAGGTCAACATGGTTCTTGAAAGAATCGGCGTATTCCGCAGTATGCCACAAGGGAACAAAGTCAACAGACAAAGCTTCTGTGACTTGTGTAAGCGTTGTAGCTGCAAGATACGCCGTTGCGTATGTTGTAACCTGTGCTTGCGTGGGAACGGTGTCAAACTCTCCAGAAAGGTCTAAAACAACCGTTCTTCCGTAGGAATAGTTTGCTTCGTTCCCATTCGTAATGACGGCAGGGCTTGAATAAACAACCGTTTCGTTTCCGTCTGCATCTTGTCCGGCCCAATACGCCGCAACGCCGGTTATCA
>Ga0265298_10006687_pt1 | contig 14173 bp, 14 predicted proteins | sample AusTroGonzalo_MG_3_FD_193486 | JGI IMG/M metagenome (GOLD analysis project Ga0265298, IMG submission 193486) | Bovine rumen microbial communities from tropical cattle in Woodstock, Queensland, Australia - Gonzalo_01 | ecosystem: Host-associated > Mammals > Digestive system > Stomach > Rumen ...
GTAGCAAAAGCGCCAAGTACCTCTGGATTCTCTCGCGCACCCCCGAGCTGCCGCAGGAAACCTTAAACATCATCCTTGCCGAAGCCCAACGCCGGGGGTATGATACCGCGAACTTTATTTGGGTGAAACAAAAATAGGAATTACATCTGTAGGGGCGAATAATGATTCGCCCCTACCATTCAATCGATCCATCATGTCAACCTCAGAAATCGCGATTCTTGTGGCCGTCATCCTGATCTATATCGGATGGGCGCTGTTTAATGGATTCTTGGCTAAACAGCGGAACCATTCGTTCTGGGCATGGTTCGGCATTTCGCTGTGCATCCTGCCGCCCTTCGCAATGATCGCGGTGTTGGTGTATTGCAAGGAGGATAATACGCATATTATTCCGTGACAATCCGTTGGGCGAATCATTATTCGCCCCTACAACACCCCCAACAAAAACCTCGCCACAACCTTCCCTTGCGGTTGCATCTCCTCCAAAGTCTTCAACGCCCGCTGCTTTACCGTATCATCTTCATTTTCAGAATGGTTGAGGATGAGGTGGCGTTCGTAGTCTTTGGTGAATTCGGGGTGCCCTTGGAAGGTGAGGATGTGGTGGCCGATGCGGAAACCTTCGTAACGGCAGAAGTTGCTGGTGGCGAGAGGTGTAGCGCCTTCCGGCAACTGCATCACCTGGTCGTGGTGGTTGACGATGAGGCGCAGACGGCCGTCGGGGAAGTAAGAGCGCAACTGCTCGTCCAGAATTTGCGATTCGCGGATGCCCACGCCCCAGCCGCCGGCAAAACGCTCTACATGACCGCCCAACGCCTGCGCGATGAGCTGGTGCCCGAAACAGATGCCGACAAGGGGTACTTTCTGCGATGCGGCCTTCCGAATCCACTCCTGCAAATCGAGAATCCACGGTAGCTCGTCGTAGGCAGCGTTGTTTGAGCCTGGGATGAGGTAAAGGGTCTCTGACTCAAAATCTTCCGGCAGTTCGCCATCCATCACACGGTAGATGTCGAAAGAGAGTTCGGGATTGATGGGTCGGAACAAGTTGAAGAACATGGACTCGTGACTCGGGATGCTTTCCGGAAGCAGTCCGGGATATGTGTCGCACATCAAGATATTTACTTTTCGTATTGCCTTTTGGGTCATCTCGCTTTCTTTTGAATTTCAGGCGGCAAAAATACGATGTTTTTATTATGACACAAGGCTTTGTTCGGGAAATTTTGTACCTTTGCCACCAAAACTAATCCAATATGTCAACCTCAGAAATCGTAATTCTGGTAGCCGTCATTCTGATCTATATCGGATGGGCGCTGTTCAACGGGTTCTTGGCCAAACAGCGGAACCATTCGTTCTGGGCATGGTTCGGGATTTCACTGGGCATCCTGCCGCCCTTCGCAATGATAGCGGTGTTTGTCTATTGTAAGGAAGACAATACTCATCTTATTCCGTGACCAAAAAGCCATAGACAATGAAATCTACAGACAATTCTGGGATGAACATCCGATTGGTTATCTTCGATTTTGACGGCACCATGGCCGACACGCGCCACAATATCGTCATTACTATGCAGCGGGTGATGCGGGAATTGGGAATGCCCGTTGCCGACGAGGAAACGTGCGCCTCCACCATCGGGTTGCCGCTCAAGGACTGTTTCCGAAAGATTTTTCCGGAATTGACGGACGATGGTGCAGAGCATTGCGCCGAAACCTACCGCCAGATTTTCTTCGCCAATGCCAAATCGTTGGTTCCCAATATGTTTCCTAATGTGCAGGAAACCATTGATTTGTTGCACACCCATCGGATAAAGATGGCTATCGCTTCATCGCGTACCTCCGCCTCGCTGCTCGGATTCATTCGCGAGATGAACCTGACCGATAAAATTGCTATGGTGGTGGGTTCCGATGAGGTGAAGCGTCACAAACCGGATCCTGAACCCGTGAACGTCATCTTGTCAGCATTGGATGTGCCTGCTTCTGAAACCCTTGTGGTGGGCGACATGCCTGTCGATATCCTCATGGGTTCCGCCGCTGGCACGCACACGTGCGCGGTGACCTACGGAAACGCCTCTGCGGAGGAATTGACCGCAGCAGGAGCGGATTTCCTTGTGGATGACATGGCTAAACTGGTAGGCTTGGTCTTGCCGGATAATAAGGATCACTGAATTGGTTTGGGAAACTTTGTACCTTTGTTCCCAGAACTAATTCCACATGTCAACCTCAGAAATCGTGATACAGGTGGCCGTCATTATTTTTTCACCTCTTTGAAAAGCCCTTCCAGCGTCTCTTTGTATTTCGTGTAAGGGTATAGGGAGCGCTCTTTCAGGATGGAGCCCAGCATCAGATCGTCAATCTCTTTTTGGGAGGCGCCTTCCACATTCAGGCATAAGAGGTGATACAGAAGCGTTTCGTAGTATTTGTTCAAATAGTAGCTTTTGTAGCTCTCCACGCCGTTGGATTTCACGATTTCCATCTCAAAATCTTTGAAAAAGAAATCCTGGTACTCATAGTAGGGGCGACCGTTGAATTTGGGGAACTTCTTGATGTATTCGTATGCCTTCTTCGTATTCATGGGTTTGGCAATGTTGATGAAACCCCAGATGTTGATGCCGCAAAGGCTCATGCAATTGAAGAAGAAAATCGCTTTTTCGGTGTCGTCTTTCAAATCGTATTCATTCATTTTGAAATTCACTTTTGAAAGATTAAACGGCTGGTTTTTGTTGCCCACAGCCGTGAAGAGCAGTCCGTAATAATTGTCAACCAGTTCATAGACAGGGATTTCGGCGTTCTGCAGACTGTCGATGAGGTGGTCATTGTCGAGAGGCTCTTTTTCTGATAAATTCAGATTGACCGCCCGGATGATGTAAAGTTGCTTTAAGGTCTGGTTGTCAGGCCGTTTCAGATATGGGGTGGTGAGGATCTTGTTTTTGGAAGTGATGGTCTGCGCAATGAAATCGGCACTTGACACGAGCGCGGGGTCGGAAATTCCACGCAACTCCACCATCACATCCTTTGTGGGCTCGTTGCGGAACATGAAATTGTGGTATGTTTTGGCCAAAAACAGAATTTGGCTGTGAGACACCCCCTGACCGAAAAGAGAAAGTGTCATACAACATATAATGCTGGAAATCAGTAGTTTTTTCATTGGACTTGTTTTTTATGACGATTGTGATTCTGCTGCAAAAATAGAAAAAACACGAATACCCTGCACCCTTTTGCGAATTTTGCGGCCTATTTTCAGACAAAGATGCTATCTTTGCAGCGTGGTTTGCCTGTCTTGATGTTTAACGGACTTCGCACCGAGGTCGGCAACTGCGAAGAAGTGAAGAATAGAAGTCCACAGATGCCATTATGCCCACATTCACCATCCGCGCGGCGAAAGAGAACGAGGCCGCCACTGTTTTGGAATTTATTAAGAAACTGGCTGAGTATGAAAAACTTGCCCATGAAGTGGAGGCCACCGAGGAGGGACTTCACGAGGCCCTCTTCGTGCGCCACGAGGCGGAGGTGGTGTTCGGTGAAGAGGACGGCGTGATCGTTGGCTTCGCCCTCTTTTTCCACAACTTCTCCACTTTTGTGGGGCGCAAAGGTCTCTATTTGGAAGACCTCTTTGTGTTGCCGGAGAAGCGCGGTCTCGGCTATGGAAAGGCGTTGTTGCAACATCTGGCCAAGCTGGCTCTAGAGCGTCACTGCGGCCGCATGGAGTGGGTCTGCCTCGACTGGAACCAACCCTCCATCGACTTCTACAAGAGCATCGGCGCCGTTCCCATGGAGGATTGGACGATTTACCGGCTGACCGAGGAGAAGTTGAAGGCGTTTGCGTGAATTTGATTCCTATTTCAGCAACTGCGCCGTGTGATTTTTGGTATCGACTTTGCCGATGGCATCGATGATAACGCCTTGCTCGTCAATGACGTAAGTGGTGCGCAAGGTGCCTTCGGTCACTTTGCCGTACATCTTCTTCTCGCCCCAGGCTTCGTAGGCTTTCAGGATGGTGAGGTCGGTGTCGGCGATGAGGTGGAAGGGGAGTTCGTACTTGGCGATGAACCGTTGGTGCGAAGCGGCGGAATCGCGACTCACGCCCAACACCTCGTAACCCAAGGCGAGGAACCGCTGGTAGTTGTCGCGCAGATCGCAGGCTTCGGTGGTGCAGCCCGGCGTGCTGTCCTTGGGGTAGAAGTAGAGCACCAACTTCTTTCCTGCAAAATCTTTCAATGAAACGGCTTTTCCGTTTTCGTCAACGCCCTCGAAATAGGGGGCTTTTGTTCCAATTTGCAACATAGTATTGGTGTTTTTGAAATGAAAGGGCAAAGGTACAATTTTATTTTGGATGTTGTTTTGTCGGATAACACTTGAAAAAAAATGCCGCGCCTGCAAACTTTTGGTTTTTCTGTATCATACATATAAATAAAGATGTTATTTTTGCGACGTCATATTTCCAGATTTCGATTAACGATAGGGGACTATGACGCAAGTTCAATGCAGTAAATAATAGGAAGGAAAAAATGGAAAATTCCCAGTCCGAAACATATCCGCATTATGTCAGAACCATCCGTCGGAGCAAACGGAAATATCCGATTGCAGTCCAGTTTTACCTTCGTATGGTATGGCTGTTTTCAGCATCCTTTTTGATGGAGTCCGCCATCTTTCTTTTTTCCGAGTCTTTTCACTTCTTTCTTGACCATTTGCTTGCTGTATTTCTCTTTGCTTTTGGTTTTGCATTGTTTCTCTCCTTCTTGGGAAAAGGAAGTTTGGTGGAGGCCGTCTATGTAGATTATAAAAAGCTGGAAATCAGAGTTCTGCGATATGACTTGTTGAAACGTCAGTACAAGATCGTGATTCCGTTCGAAGGTTTTTCGTGGGATATGTTGAACGGCGGCGGACGTGGTCCTGATCGTCTTAGAATGTTTCAACCGAATGGAAAGAGGGTAGTAATATGTGAAGGGGTGTTGGGTTGGACAATTGAGGATTTCCAGCATTTGAAGTCCGCATTGTCAAAGGTTGTTGCGGAGGATGATTGGGTGGTCAAGGGGTTTTAAGCGGGAATGATATTCGGGAAAATTTGTACCTTTGCCCGAAAAAAAACGAATTTATCATGTCAACATTCACTATCCGCGCGGCGAAAGAGAACGAGGCCGCCACTGTTTTGGAATTTATTAAGAAACTGGCTGAGTATGAAAAACTTGCCCATGAAGTGGAGGCCACCGAGGAGGGACTTCACGAGGCCCTCTTCGTGCGCCACGAGGCGGAGGTGGTGTTCGGTGAAGAGGACGGCGTGATCGTTGGCTTCGCCCTCTTCTTCCACAACTTTTCCACTTTCGTGGGACACAAAGGCCTCTATTTGGAGGACCTCTTCGTGCTACCCGAAAAGCGCGGTCTCGGTTATGGAAAGGCGCTTCTGCAACATTTGGCCAAGTTGGCGTTGGAACGTCACTGCGGCCGCATGGAGTGGGTCTGCCTCGACTGGAACCAGCCCTCCATCGACTTCTACAAGAGCATCGGCGCCGTCCCCATGGAGGATTGGACGATTTACCGGCTCACGGAGGAAAAGTTGAGGGTATTTGCGGGAAGGGAATGAAATATTTTGTATTTTTGCTTGACGAACATTTTTTTAGTTGTTTTTCAAATGCCCAACAAAAAGTACATCCAAGACGTTGCTCCGTGGCTCGCGGATATTTTCGTGGATGATTCCACATTGGATGAAAAGACAAATGCCTATTTTGTTTCACAGCAAGAACAGATGATCAAGCAAAATGCGCAACGATTGGGGAAGTATGCCCAATACTTGTTGAGCATTCTTCACGATAGCGATATCTTGAGTGCCCGTTTTGAGGATGACGACTTTGTCGTGGTCGTAGATGATATATGCACAAACACTTTCGCGAGCATAATCCGAGACGAGAAAGGTGTTGGTATAGATAAAGAAAAACGCATTTTCCCATTAGAAATACGATTCGAGAAAGCAAGGGTTCTATATTACAACGTGAAGGATGATGGTGAAATGAGTCCCGTCGAACTCGAACCTACTCCAATTGATGTTTATTATGCTGATCAACTGCTGGCAGTGACAGACGAAACGATACATCTTGGTCTCGCCGTATGGAAACGTATCCCTCCCGAGTATTGTTATTTCGACCAATTGTTTTTAGAAATCACCGCGAAAGCAGTATCTGTGAAGGAACGACAGGAAGAGGCTTGGCGAGTGCTGTTCGGCGGACGTTTTCTTGACGAATATCACTATTTCCAAGAACAGTTTTCCGCAGGTCGCCCTTTAAACAGCGATTCGGAATGCCAAAAAGTGTATGATGAATTTCAGCTGCAGAAGCTGAAGAAGAATGGCTGACTTTGGAACAAAAATCAGTATGTCATCAAAAATTGTGATGACATACCCCGAAAAACGGCCAAAGAAAGCAACACTCTACGCTTTCACAGAATATGTCGCGGTGATGCTTGCCTCGGTGCTTCGGAGTCCTTATTTCAGCAACTGCGCCGTGTGATTTTTGGTGTCCACCTTGCCGATGGCGTCGATGATAACGCCCTGTTCGTCAATGACGTAGGTGGTGCGGAGGGTGCCTTCGGTCACTTTGCCGTACATCTTCTTCTCGCCCCAGGCTTCGTAGGCTTTTAGGATGGTGAGGTCGGTGTCGGCGATGAGGTGGAAGGGGAGCTCGTACTTGGCGATGAACCGTTGGTGCGAGGCGGCGGAATCGCGACTCACGCCCAACACCTCGTAACCCAAGGCGAGGAAACGCTGGTAGTTGTCGCGCAAATCGCAGGCTTCGGCGGTGCAACCTGGCGTACTGTCCTTGGGATAGAAGTAGAGCACCAACTTCTTTCCTTCAAAATCTTTCAATGAAACGGCTTTCCCGTTTTCGTCAACGCCCTCAAAATAAGGGGCTTTTGTTCCTATCTGTAACATTTTTCCGATTTTATTCAGCCGCAAAAGTACGAAAAATCACGAACACACTGCAACCTTTCGCGTTTTTTGTATCCTATAATTAGACAAAGATGTTATCTTTGCCGCGTCGTTGTCTTTAGCGTTAGATTGTTATGAAAAAAATGTTTGAAAAATACCTTTTGATGCTGGCTTTTTCCACGCTTTCAGTGCTGTCGCTCTCTGCGCAGCAACACAGGGAACGCTGGAATTTTGAGGACTATTTTCCTAAGGATTATTTCTACCCGAAAGATGATAAAAACGATGATAAAATCGGTGAGGCGGTCTTCTATATGCGCTTGGCTGGCATCACACCACTGCGCGACATCACCCCGGACAAGGGCGATACCATTATCCGTCTGAACTATTTCCCGAAATTTGCGCACCCGCTCTTTATTGAAATCCGAAAAAAGGACGACCATACCACATTGTTTTGGAAAAAGGGAAAGGCTGTCAAAGGCTATGTGGAGCACTCTACCTATATGGCAATGAGTGATACTGGATACGTGGACGTGACCGAGAGCAAATATTACGGAAATGTTTGGGACAAAGGCGTTTTGGACACCGGCCACCGAAATCTGTCCCTTAATGAGTGGCAGCAGATATGTGAAATCCTGATGGACATCGATTTTGTGCATTATCGGCATGTCAATGGATGCACAGGGTTCCGAACCCCGTATATTTTAGAGTATAAGGATAATCGGAACAGTGTTTCCCATTACACGGAATGTCCCGACGACGAGAAAGAGAACCGTCTGACGAACCTATTGGTCTCCCTTGTTGACCCGGATTATGTGGACATGGTGGTGTGTTCACGTTCGGGGAAAGATGTGGTTGCACCTTCCTACCCAGGAGGGGAGAAGGCCAGTGCGGATTTCATCAAAAAGGAGATACAATATCCTGCTGACGCCCTGCGGAATTGGGAAGAATACACGGCTCGCGTGGAATTCATAGTGGAGAAAGACGGCTCTATCGGTATGATACGCGATGGATCCTGGCCTGAGAGTGACTATGGTTTTGTGGATGAACTCACTCGGGTGGTGAAGAGTATGCCCAAATGGACTCCAGCCACAAAAAACGGCAAAATCGTCCGTTGCTATGCCGATGTAAGCTATAAGTTTGTTCTGCCGAAAAACATCCGCCCGCAATACGGTCACCCTATTTTGGAAACGTGGCGCGACAAAAGAAGTTGGGAGGGTATTGAAGCATTCCATCGGAAACTTTTGCTCAATCCTCATGACGAGGAATCCACCTTGGGGATGGCAGGGTGCTACTATCGGGAGTATATAGTGGAACACGGACCTGTAAAGACGCCCACTGATATAGATTCTCTCTTAAATAAAAACGATTGGGAGTCCTTTTATGACCGTACTCCTGTGGTCTCCCATCCTGGCGACAGCGCCCTGAAGTATTTCTATAAAGTGTTGGAAATGAGTCCTGACGCAGAGACAATTACTGAAATCTATATGCCTGTATTGCAATTGGAACAAGTATTGCACCGAACACACAATCCTCTGGCAGAACTGCCGTTTGATACCGTGGAGGGCGTTCATTTTCCATATTCCTACCTCATCAACTGGCCGGAAGACGGCCAACTTGACGCGTCAAAAGACTATTCCCAGGATGCTGCTTGGGATTCCTTTTTCTGGGTCAATGCTTTTTCCAAGGATTTGACGAAAATGCAGGAACCTGTCATCTATAACAACGAGCTGCAAGAAGACGAGGTCATTTTCCGTTTTTCCTTTTTCCCATCCTTTCATCCGCCAGTGGCATTTCGTGTAATGAAAAATAAGCAAGAGGTAATACTCTATTGGAAAATCCTATTCTCAAATTTTGATCCTCAAACCGGTAGGGAACTCTCTGTTTCGACAAAAGAGGGTCATAAACAAATGACCGCTGCCCAATATGAGCAATTGCTGCAATATATGGAGGAGGTTCGTTTTGACGAGCTCCCACATAGTGAGTTTGAGATGATGTTGGACGGGGCGCAGTGGGTGATAGAGCGAGTGACCGACCATGGATTCAAAGCCTATTTCACCAATGTGGCAGGAAATAATATTCGCCAAATATACAGCTTCCTCAACAGGATCAGCGGAGCAAAATTGGGCTACATCAACGAATATTAGTAGAGACGGTGTGCACACCGTCTCTACAGCCGACAAATCATTATTCGTGTGTATTTGAAATTAATGTACCTTTGCAACTGAATAAAAACTGTATTAATATGAACCTCTCAACCGAAAAACCCTTGGATTACCGATGCTTCCTGCTCGGAATTGTGCTCTGTTGGATGTTTGATGTCGTTTGGGCATCGTTTGCCACATGCTTCTTCGCTTTGGAAAGCGTGCTGAACCCGATTGCAGTGGTCATTGGGAAATCCATATTGTATTTACTGGTCTTTTACCTGTTGTTCCGCAAACCGAAGATACTCAATATCAGGTGGGTACATATAGCAATATTGGTCGGATTTCTTGTTTTGATGAGTGTGTTGGATTTTTTTATAGTGGACCGTTTAGGTGGTGTTATAGGTGACTATCGGTTTCTCAGTGACGTTCCCGACTATGTGATGCGAGACGTGCGAAAATGGGCGAATTTAATCACATCATTCTTTACCATCGGCTTCCTGTGGTGGCGTTACGATTCGGAGGCGACTGCTTCTGACACGGAAACATCCGCTGTCGAATCGCGAAGCTTTTACGGGGGTATGCTATTCTCCGTCACTTTTGGGTATCTCCTCTCTTTGATCAACAAGATTGGTGGTTTTTGTTGGGAATTTGTCCCCCATCCAATTTTGGAGGAGGTGATCACCTGTTTGCTGCTCGTTCTCTTCACGGTTGGAGCCATCCATCTGCTTGTGAAAAAACGCCTTGTGGTTCTTCCCATTGTTGCGATTTTAACCATCGTGCTCGTTCACTTTTTTTCCACCTATTATTTGTATGCTATCTTGAAGAAGCATTTCGAGGCAGACCTTTCCGCTATCACACAGATGGTTTTATTCTCCCCTGTCTTTTTGATTTGCGACTGGGCGCTTCCTATCGCCGCATTTATCCTCTACCGCAAGGAGATGAAACAACCGACCCTGTAGAGACGATGTGCACATCGTCTCTACAATGCTCATCGCCTCCACAATATTTGTGCCATGTAGTATTGACCTCACTGCTGGTATCAATAATAACGCCCTGTTCGTCAAGAGGCAGAAGGTGCACAGGATTTATCTGTCGAAAAAACAGAGAAATGATTTGAGATATTTTCGTACTTTTGCGCTTTCAAACAATACCCATTATGAGTAAGAAAATCAACCTTTTATGCATCGTGATGATGCTGTTTGCCTTTGGCGCGCGCGCTGACGAAGGCATGTGGCTGCCCTATTCCATCAACGGGCAGAATCTGGCTGATATGCAGCGACTTGGCTGCAAGCTGACGGCCGAACAAATTTTCAGTTTTAACCAGCCCAGCCTCAAGGATGCCATCGTGCAATTCGGTGGCGGTTGCACAGGTGAGCTCATCTCCGCTGAGGGACTTCTACTCACCAACCATCACTGCGGTCTCGGTCAGGTGCAAGCTCACTCCTCCGTTGAACATGACTACCTGAAAGACGGTTTCTGGGCCAGAAGCAAAGACCAAGAGCTTCCTAACGAAGGCCTTTCTGTGCTATTTCTCAACTACATAGAGGATGTGACAACGGCGGTGCTCAAGGATGTGAAAGACAATATGTCCGAAACCGACCGCGCAGACAAAATTGCGGAAAACATCAAACGACTGACCACGGAGAAGAAAGGCACCCGCGACGTGCGTGTAGAAATTGTGCCCTTCTATCATGGAAATCAGTACATTCTGTTTGTGTATGATGTCTATAAGGATGTCCGTTTGGTAGCTTGTCCGCCGTGGGGCATCGGCAAATACGGTGCAGACACCGATAACTGGACCTGGCCTCGCCACAAGGGCGACTTTTGCATCTTCCGTGTCTATACGGCTCCCGACGGTTCCCCCGCCGAATACAGCAAGGACAATATTCCCATGAAGTCAAAGCACTTCCTTCCGATTTCCTTAAAAGGCGTTCAGCCTGGTGATTACACCATGATCTTGGGTTATCCTGGCTCCACCGACCGTTACTCAACCTCCGGTTCCGTGAAGAACGTCATCGAGCTGGAAGACCCCGCTATCGTTGCTTGCCGCACCACCAAACTGGAGCAATACCGCAAGCACATGGACGCTGATCCCGCCGTTTTCATTCAATATGCTTCCAAACAAGCTAGCGTGAGCAACTATTGGAAATATTGCATTGGACAAATCAAACAACTGAAGCGCAACAAAGTGCTGGAAAAACGCTTGGAACAAGAGCAGGCTTTCCGCGAATGGGCAAGTGCTGATTCTAAACGAAAAGCTAAATATGCTGGCATCTTTGACGACTTCGACAAATATTGGCAACATCAATCCAAATATACCAAGGCCATGATTTACCATCGTGAAGCCGGTTGGAACGGTGGCGAAGCCGTCCGTTTTTCGATGAAATTCAGAAGCGTCGACTACGCTTTTTCTGAAAAAGTTCCTCAAGAAAACATTGCGGTTTATACCAAAAAGATGAAAGGCGATGTGGAAGATTTCTTCAAAGATTATAACAAGGATTTGGATCGCGATGCCACCATCGCACTGCTGAACCTTTTCTATAAAGATGTGGATCACAATCAGTTGCCCGCCACCATCAAGAAAATTGGTGACAAAACCGGTGGTGATTTCACCGCTTTCGTGAACAACGCTTTCGCCAAGTCCATTTTCGTAGACAAAGCCAAACTGATGGCTTGGTTGGAGAATCCGAAACCCATTGCCAAAGACCCGATTTTTGCGTTGATGCAGGAGATTGTGAACTCTTACATCGAACTGGGAGAAGCGGCTGAGAAGGTAAACTGCGGTCGCGCCGACCGTCTCTATATGGAAGGTTTGATGGAGATGCAGAAGGACCGTAACTTCTATCCCGATGCTAATTTCACCATGCGCCTCACCTACGGTAGCGTACAGGATTGCAAGCCGGCCGATGGCGTAACTTACAACTACTACACTACTTTGGACGGCGTGATGGCCAAATACAAACCCGGCGACTGGGAGTTTGACGTGCCGAAAGAGCTCATCAAATTGTGGGAAAACAAAGACTACGGCCGCTATGCCGACAAGAACGGCGATTTGGTGGTCAACTTCATCACTACCAACGACATCACCGGTGGTAACTCAGGTAGTCCCGTTATTGACGCGCAAGGTAACCTCATCGGTTTAGCTTTCGACGGCAACTGGGAAGCCATGAGCGGCGACATCGCTTTCGAAAACGAAGTGCAGCGCACCATCTGCATGGACATGCGCTACCTGCTCTTCATCATCGACAAGATGGCCAATGCCCAGAATCTGATGCAAGAGCTGAAAATCGTGCAATAGACTCGTTATTCGGACTTTAGAATCATACTTAATATGAAAAAAATATTAGGCATCGGTAATGCACTGGTAGACATTCTGGTGCATATTGATAACGATGAAATATTAGATCGTCTGAAATTGCAGAAGGGCGGCATGGAGATGATTGACGCTCAGCGGAAACGCGAAATCCTGGAGGTTATCGCGGATATGCCGCAGACGCTGGCCACCGGCGGCTCCACCTCCAATACCATTCACGGACTCGCCCGCCTGGGTGCCACCGCCGGCTATATCGGCAAGGTGGGCAACGACGAAATGGGCCGATTGTTCCGTCAGGAGTGCGAACGCTTCGGCGTGATCCCGCATCTCATTGAATCTACTGAAGACACGGGTGTCGCAATCACCTTCATCTCTCCAAACGCGGAGCGCACCTTCGCCACCTACCTCGGGGCCGCCGCCACGATGCGACCTGATCAGGTGGATTCCAACATACTGAAAGACTACGACCTCATCCATATCGAGGGCTACCTCATCTTCAACCACGACCTGATCTTGGATGTCTGCCAAAAGGCCAAAGCATGCGGGCTGCAAATCTCCATGGATATGGCCAGCTATAACCTGATTGAGAGTAACCTCGATTTCGTGAAAATGCTTCTGCGCGACTATGTGGACATCATCTTCGCCAACGAAGAGGAGGCCAAAGCATTCACCGGAGTGGAGCAGATCGAGGCGCTGCACAAGTTGTCTGACGACTGCGCTATCGCCATCGTGAAGGTCGGCAAGGACGGTTCCTACATCAAGATGGACGGTGAAGTGACCGCCATCGCGCCCGTGGACGCGCACCGCGTGGACACCACCGGCGCCGGCGACATCTACGCCTCCGGATTCCTCTACGGCTATGTCAACGGATATAACGCCCTGAAAGCCGGCAACCTCGCCTCGTATCTATCGGCGCGGCTCATCGAATATGTGGGTGCGAAGCTACCCGATGATGAATGGGCAAAAGTAAAAAAAGAGGAACTATAAGTTCCTCTTTTTTTTGATTTTGAGCCACTTGTGAGACTTGAACTCGCGACCTACGCATTACGAATGCGTCGCTCTACCAACTGAGCTAAAGTGGCTTATTTTGCGCGGCAAAAATACACTTTTTTTCAATAAGTCCTAGCACCGCGCAAATTTTTGTTTCTTACTCCTGGACAGGAATCACGGAAACGTAAGATCTGTCCTTGTAGGTTTTCTTGAACTCAACGGTACCGTCGATCAAAGCATAGAGGGTGTGGTCTTTACCCATACCCACATTCTTGCCAGGGTTGTGGACGGTTCCTCTTTGGCGGACGATGATGTTGCCAGCCTTGGCAAACTGACCACCGAAGATCTTCAAACCTAATCTTTTACTCGCTGATTCGCGGCCGTTCTGTGAACTACCGACACCTTTTTTATGAGCCATAAGTCTAAATTTTAATCGTTAACACTAAATTTTACAGAGCGATGTTATCAATTTTGATGGTGGTCAAACATTGACGGTGACCATTCAATTTCTGATAACCTTTTCTTCTTTTCTTCTTGAAGACAAGCACTTTGTCTCCCTTAAGATGATTCAAGACGGTAGCGGTCACGCTGGCACCGGAAACGGTCGGCGTACCCACTTTCACATCACCGTCATTGTCCACTAACATTACGCGGTCAAATGTGACTTGCGCACCTTCTTCAGCCTTGAGGCGTTGAACATAGACTCTGCGGTCTTTTTCAACCTTGAATTGTTGCCCGGCTATTTCTACAATTGCGTACATTTTTTTGGGTTTTTAGTTTGTAATTTTTTGGGCGGCAAAAATATAATTTTTTTCGATAC
>Ga0265298_10006689_pt1 | contig 14171 bp, 4 predicted proteins | sample AusTroGonzalo_MG_3_FD_193486 | JGI IMG/M metagenome (GOLD analysis project Ga0265298, IMG submission 193486) | Bovine rumen microbial communities from tropical cattle in Woodstock, Queensland, Australia - Gonzalo_01 | ecosystem: Host-associated > Mammals > Digestive system > Stomach > Rumen ...
TATTATTATGGGGAAGGCGTAAAGAAGGATTATACAGAAGCATTTAAATGGTATCTAAAAGCAGCAGAGCAGGGAGATGCGGATGCTCAATACGCAATTGGATATATGTACAGAAAAGGAGAAGGTGTATCTCCGGATGATACAGAAGCCGTGAAATGGTATCTTAAAGCAGCAGAACAGGGAAACGCGGATGCGCAGTTTAATCTTGGACAATCATATTATTATGGGCAAGGTGTAAAGACAAATTATACCGAAGCATTCAAATGGTATCTTAAAGCAGCAGAACAGGGGCATGCAATTGCCCAACGCATGATTGGGTATATGTATAATAAAGGACGTGGAGTATCCAAAGACTCTGCTGAAGCATTCAAATGGTATCTTAAAGCGGCAGAACAGGGCAATGCAGCAGCGCAGTATGCCCTCGGCTTGCTTTATGAGCAAGGGAAAGGCACCGCAAAAGATAAACAGATTGCTGCCACCTGGTATCGAAAAGCAGCTGAGCAAGGGAATGAAAATGCTAAAAAAGCTTTGACGCGGTTAAAATGTTGACCCGAAGATGTCTGAAACCGGGATATTGAAAAGATGAAGAGCCAGACAGGCACCGATTAATAACGGTTTCAGATCCAAATATATATTGGCTTACAGATTCAGTTCAGTCAGGGTTCCGGATTTGCCGGAGCCCTGATACTCTTTTTGCGCCTGACTGACGAGCTGGAATACCACAGGCGCATGAAGAAAAAGATCGGGGGATGAGAAAAACGGAGGATAAGAAGTCAGTTACTATGTTTCAGTTTATATCCTTCCAGCAATTCTTCCGCCATTGCGTCCATCAGGGTGCAGGCCTCACCAAAGTATCTCTGATTGTCTTCCAGGCAAATACCTGTTATCTGGCTTGAAAAGTATTCAGCCCAGGCTTCCAGGTTTTGCATATAGGTCGGAACACCATTTTTATACCAATAATCTTTATCATACGCCTCATTAATCTGATTTTTCAAAGGACCGTGTCCATATATCTCGGCAGCTCGCCTGACAGTAAAAAACGAATCGCCTTCCCCAACCTGATTCGTACAGCCGGATACCATATCATTGAGCATTGCCGCATTGCTGTGCGTCATCGGCTGCAAAAATTCTTTCATGGCCGACAACGCGGAATTGAAAACGTCTTTTTGCTTCTCAGAAAACTGATCCGGTGCTTTTTGTCCCGTAACAGAGGTCAACCATGTCCAATCAACAAGCGCCGGAGCCGAGGCCGTTATCCTGAAAAAATCCCGCAGATAATCCTGATTAAAGACAGAATACTCATCCCCCATAATGTACTCAATGATTTCAAATCTTTCCTCATTTGTCAGCCCGGAGCCCTTTGCCGCATCGAGCACCTTGTTAGAGATCATATTGTATACAGAATAATATAATGCAGTATACATATTCTCCTTGTAACGGTCAGACTTTGTTGTCACCTGATTATATAAATTGTACTCAACCGCGTGTCCTATCTCATGAAGCCAGACATCCAGCCCACCTTTAGGAAGAATGACAACCCTTCCACCCGCATGATAAGATATTCCGTAAACAGATTCAGTATCCTTGGTATAATCAAAAAGCGACCAGATAAACAAATCCCTGTATGTATCAGATGTTTCACTGTCTTTGAGCCTGCTGATTATTCCATCAATTACTTCGGGCGCATTTTCATACTGTCCGTATGCTTCTTCCAATTCAGTACGAATCATTCTTTCAATAAAAGGATGATTCATCGGATTATCCCCCGGCTCCAACGCATTCAGCATGGAATAATAGCGGTCTATGTCAATATCTTCCGACGCTTCATCCTTTACATCCACGCAGCAAGTCAGCTGCTTATTCAATGAATTTATAACAGCCACGATCATAGCCTGTCCAACTTCAGTGGCCCGGAATGTACAGCGGTTTCCTTCTGAAGAGACGATCTCGATCACGCTGCGGCCGCAACTGGCGTCATCTTCGCTTTCTTTAGTATATATGGATTTATAGGTGAACCCCCATTCCAAGTCATCCACCTGAGTATCAGCCGGTAAGCAGGTCACTTCAACCGTATATTCATTTCCATTTACCCATCTTCCATGATCCTGAGCAGTCAGCATAACCCTCGGCCCGGTTTCTTCAGCACCGCAGCCATGCGCAATACAGCGGCCGCCATCAAAAACGTGAGGCGTTATTTCGGGTGATTGTTCTTCATCAAACATATAATATTCAGACTCTGTTCTTTCCCCGCAAACCGTGCATTCGTTATACCCATAGCAACCGGCCAGATAATGCCGGTCCGGATCCTGAGAACACGGCCAGTACAGAAACCCGTTTTCCCTGTCTGTATCAACACAAAACCTGTACCGGTGGTTTTCACACAAAGGCACCACCGGCTCTTTGAGTTCCAGGCGCAGATCAGCATAAACATTTCCGCTGTCAGTACGGATTACCGTATGTACCTCCACATGCGTATCATCCGTCATGTACAAACGCCAGACATCATAAGGAACGGTATATTCAAAGCTCGGATCCTCAGAAAAGAAACACAACTGGCCGTTGACTGAGACCGAATTGTCCCGGATGATATCCTGCATACGGGTATTACCGACAAAAGAAGAGAAAACCCTGATCGACTGGCCGACCTCAATATCGTCCAGCGGATCGCAGCTGACTTTCAGCCCGTGATCTCCCTTCTGCAGCGTACCGTCTGTCCGGATTGTAAGATCCGCCCGCGCAGGCAGCACAAAACAAAGAATGCCGAATAACAGTATCAGGAACAACGTCTTTCCGGTTAAGCCTTTCACTTTCAAGTCCTCCCAATTCACCGAATCCTGCCGCATTGCATTCCGAAAAAGGCAGCTACTCCCCGACCACGATCTCCAGCTTTTCGACAATCGGCTCAGGCGCCCCGACCGCTTTGCAGACCACAACAATCACCGTACCGGCCGGCGCGTCTTTTGAAACAGACAGCTGTCCTTTTGAAGATATGGTCGCGATATCGGCATCAACATTTTCCAGAGACCATTCCACACTTTTATCCACAGCTGATGCAGGAAGAACCTCCGCGCGGATATTGACTTTGCTGCCGCTTTTCACTTTATTCTTCAATGACAGTTTCAGTTCGGTGACAGGTTTTTCAGCCCTTGCCATTGCCCGGATATCCTCATCGGAAAGGATCCTGACGCGATATTCCCCGCGGGTGCCAAAGGAGACCGAAGTCGCGCTTACACAGGCCACAGCGGATCCGGTGCCTTTCAGGACTTTCATCTCTCCGTTCTGGCTGATCGATACCCCCGGTATCTCCAGGCCGTTTTCATCCGTCACGCTCCAGACCACAGCGTTGTTTTTCAGTTTTTTATTGACCGCATCCGCATTCATAAAATACATGGTGAACTGCTTTTTTTCACCGCCTGTGGCAGTATCCTTCTTATTTTTCGGCAGGACTACCGGATCCAGCGGGCACCAGTCCTCCCCGGAATACAGCTTCACGTTTGCTTCTGTTTCCAAAGGTTTAAACCAGACTGTTCCGTACAAACCGTCCAGGATCAGGCAGCCGTCCGCCGTCAGGGAAATCACGGTATTATCCTCATCGGAGCCGACCCTGAGCGTACCGTTCTCCAGCACATAGCCGCCCCCTGCGCTTTGTTTACCCATACTGATAACACATCTGCCCGTGTCATCAAACCTTATGGTTGAACCGGCATTCTCCAGGACATCCGCCGGGACAAAATACCCTTTTATACTCTCACCGTATTTAATCCAGGAAGTATTCAGCAGCGGCTTCACCGATACAACAGGGACCGTATCCGGCAGTTTCGTCCGGCTTCCCCTGATATGGACAACGGGGAGATGATCATCATAAACCCTGCACTGGTACAAAAGCCCTTCCCTGAGCTGATAATAACGATACGGAACCAGGATTTCGGATTCACTCTCATCATACGAATGCAGGTAGAATATGATATCATTGCCCTTTCTCATCCATCTTCCCGTATGGTGCTGAAGCGTTTTTCCACCGGATGCTACTGTTTCCAGGAGGGCGGATCCGCCGTCAATCAGTGTAAGGTTTTCGATCCCGGCATATGCCTCCTGAAAATTATCCTTGCCATAGGATACTGAGCCAATGGCTTCCCATATACCTTCCGGCGATCCATATTCTTTTCTGGCGAAAACCAGCTCCGCCACAACAGCCCCGAGTACCACCTGCTTTGCGGTAATCCTGCCATCGGCAAGTTTCATTTCCATATTCATCATACGGTCCTGGCACAGCCACGCGGTCCCGGAATCCGGATCCGGGTCCCAGGTTCCCTCAAGGCAGCTGCCATCCGAAACGACAATCCAGGCCTTCCCATCTTCTGAAAGAGTCAGGGACGGAACCTCCGCCAGAACGCGGGACGGGAAAAAGACAGTATCCTTCCCGGATGTATATTGTACAAGCACCCACTCTCCGACAAAGGAGTGGGAGGATTCATCCGCGGAAACCGCCTGCTCAGACGCGGTGCAGCCGGGCGCTGAACAATAATGGTCCGGGCCATAGGTATGCGATGCTGTTTCCGGCGTATTCTCTGGATCAAAGCGGACAACATCATCAACCAGCCCGCGTCCGCACAGTTCACAGGATCTGCTGAACCTGGCCTGCGACAGATAGTGGCAATCACTGTTTTCAGGGCAGACTGAATACACCTTTTCCGAGACATCATAATCCATGCGGGTATATTCAACGGGATCCGGAACTTCGCCGGCATATATAAAATCAATAGTATGCGAAAACCATCCTGTTGTGGTATGAACAACAATACTCAGCGATACCCTGCCGTTTTCCAGATACTGCTGCCATTTGGCATACGGCCAGTGAAAATCAAGATAAAACCGATCCGACCTGAATACGCACTTTTCCCCGACATACACTTCATAACCATTCACCGGAGGAATGGCGGGCTCCACGCCTGTTTTCTTTACGTATAAATGTATCTCCCTGCCCTTATAAATCAGCTGACAGGGATCCGTGAAGAAGTCCCACCAAAAATCATCACCCGGTTCATCAACCGGCACTTCATACACATCATCATCCGGGTCTTCTTCCTCATGAACGGTGGTTCTCTTATCCGGAAGCAGGATCACGGACAAAGGATAATCAGTTCCATGAACATGGAAGACTACCTCTCCGGAATGGCGGGCATATTCATTCAAATCCTCCGTAACCTCAACGACCGCTGACGCATAATCCGTTTTCCGGACAGAGAACCAGTCGCTTTCCGCGCTGACCGACCAGCCATAATCTGACAAAACAGTGAATGGGATTATTTCATTTTTGCTGATCTTCGATCCGGAGACAAACAGGCCTTTTCCATCGCCCTCACGAATTACAGGCCTGTTTCCGCTGTATACAGAAAACGCAACCGGCCTTTCAGTTATCACAGGTTCAGGGACGGATAAATCCAGCGCCTCCGGAGCGCTCTCCTGAACCGTTTCGGGCGGCGGTACGGAATCGAGATCGGAAGTATAGAGTGCCTGAACACCTTCCTCTGTCTCCAGAACAGGGTTCCCGTTCCTCGTTGTCCTGTAATGCACAACCTGCCTGAACACCAGATACCAGCGTCCGTTTTCATATTTCATGGCATGCTTCCATTTTTCAAACGGAACGGACGTAAATGAATCTGCTTCTTCCATCGAATAAAAGGTATTGACCAGTCTATCCCCGGCAAACAGCTCAGTGAAATAATATATAACGTCTTCCCGGCTTTTTTCGGAATGGCATTTCACCAGTATGGGTTCCTGCCTGGCATAGCAATCACCCATTTCCATCATGTCTGAAGCTTTCACTTCGGGTGAAAAGACAACAAAATCAACACTCCGCCATTCGTCGGCCTCAGCCGTAAAAAGCAAAGCGAGGCAAAGGAAAAAAACAACTATACAGTATTTCTTCATCTTCTTCTCCGCATTCCGAAATTCGCTGATTCGCAAACTGAATATCTGTATGTGAAATATTACCATAAATGATTCAAAAGAAAAAGAGCCTGCCGTTTATGTATGCCGGCAGGCCAACAGTGCAATGTACAAGCAGCTGCTTGTTTATCCGCGGTCATCCACAATAGCGCCGTATTCATACAGCAAAGTGCGGGTTTCATCCGTAAGGCGTGAGTCCGGGTGCAGATGGCGGATGTCCACGCCGGTAAGCTGAAGTCCGGGGATAAAATGGACAGTTTGAATGCATTCAAACGTTTCAGCGTTCCAGATCTTTATCTCACCGTCTTCTGTCGCTGTCACGATCCTGCTTCCATCCGGGCTGTATGTCACGGCATTTAACGATTTCGTAAAGCCCTGCAATACTCCTACTTCCTGTAAAGTCATCACATCCCAGATTTTCACATCTCTATAATCAGCCCCCACAATCCTGCGTCCATCGGGACTGAACATGACGAATATGAATGAGAAGCGTCTGTCAGCTTCCAATGTTCCTGTCTTCTTTAATGTCTGTGCATTCCAAATATTGAATATGTGGCCGTGCGAAACATATGTAACAATAATTTGTCCGTTCGGACTAAACAACGCATGGGGGCTTTCAGAGCAACTTTCTTTCTCTTCCAATACCCCGATTTTCACATTCTCCAGGGTATCCCATATTTCCACCATATTTTTATCTGTCACGATCATAAACCTGCGGCCATCCGGGCTAAACATGATAGATCGTGTTCGATATTCGTATCTTCTTAACGTCCGAGACATATCTTTATATAAATCTTTTGCATCCCAGAATTCCAGTGTGCCATCATTAGATACCGTCACAATCATGCTTCCGCCAGAACAGTATTTAGCAAATTGAATACCATCAGCGTCTGGCTCTAATTCCAAATGAAGTTCTGAAAAATCATAATCATAATCAGATCTTTTGAGCGTCCATATCTCTCGCAGCGTCTTTGCATCCCAGATTTTTGGCATAGAGTCCAAGGATACAGTCATAATCCTTTGTCCATCCGGGCTGAACGTTGCCGTATTAACTGTTCCGCTATAGCGATGCAATATCCCCGTATCTTGCATTGTATCGACATCCCAGATCTTCACCGTATGATCCTGGCCTATCGTCAAGATCCTGCGCCCGTCCGGGCTAATGGCATCAGACGTTCCAACATGTCCCGGCAGCGCCCCGGCAGCCCGCATTGTCTCAGCGTTCCAAATTGTGACGGTATCATCATTTGCTGCTGTCAGGAGCTTGCGTCCATCCGGACTGTACATCACCGTACTGACATAGACCATAGACCCACGCAATGTACCAATCTCCTGCATGGTTTCAGCATCCCAAACCTTCGGGGAAGCATCCCCAAATCTCGTCAGGATTCTGCTTCCGTCAGGACTGTATACCGCTGACTCAACTTCGGACGTATTCACATGTAACGTTCCAATTTCCTGAAACGTCTCCACATCCCAGATCTTCACGGTATGATCTGCTGAAGCCGTTATGATCCTCTGTCCGTCAGGACTGTACACAGCAGAATATACTTTATCAATATGGCCAGACAGCATGCCAATCTCCTGCAGGTTCTCAGCATCCAGAATTCTGACAAGATTATCATATGACGCGATTGTGATCCTGTGCCCATCGGGACTATATGCAACAGACCAAACCTTAGCTCCGCATTCATATTGCTTTCCGGTTTCCTGCAATGTCTCGGCATCCCAAAGCTTTACAGTACTATCTCCGGATGTTGTCAGGATAGTGCGTCCGTCCGGGCTGAAAGCCACAGGGTGGTGTAAATAGTTGCTATCGGACAGCGTTCCAATCTCCCGCAGTGTTTTCAGGCTCCAGACTTTTACAGTACCATCCTCAAAAGCTATCACAATTCTGCTGCCATCCGGGCTAAATACAGCATTATAAATCTGCCCCCTCTGCCTCTGCCCATGCAGTGCTCCGATTTCCCTAAGCGTATACGCATCCCAGATCATTGCAACCCTGTTGATTTTCCGTGCTGTTGTCATTATTTTACATCCGTCAGGGCTATATACAGCAACACCACCACATGTTTTTATAGTTCCAATTTCCTGCAGTGTCTCCGCATCCCAGATCTTAGCAGTATCATCTGCTGATGCGGTCAGGATTCTGCTTCCATCAGGGCTGTATACAGCAGAATGGACCCAGCTCTTATGTCCCCTCGGCATAAAAAACTGTTCATTCAGCCTGGCATTATCCAGCGCCGCTGCCAGGCCTTTACGGCCGAGCGAATGACCGTTTATTTCACACAAAGTCAGATCAAGCGAAGAAAAGTTCTCCCCGCTCAGGTCTTCCCGGACTGCTTTCAATATCTCCAGCAGGTTCCAAACGCAGTATCCATCCTGCCGATCCTGCTTAACCTTCTTCCGATCAATTACAAGCCCGATTCTGCTCCACAGGCCATGACCTTCCTGTTTGGCAAATCTTCCCCTGTACACGTCAAAAGCACGTCTGATCAGATTCCTTTCACAGGGGGCTTTGGGGACAGGAGATCTCCAGATTCCCTTTTCATCACAGACCGGAGCGTTATGTGCCTCCCCAAGTGCCTCACCGATAAACCGGCGGGTAGTCGCAGGCAGCGGATGATCTTTCCATTCATTCAGGCACGCACGGGCAACATCATCATTTTTCTGGTCATGCAGATACGCTGCCATTTTCAGCCGGTTGATATGATGCACCGCCGAAAAATAATCCCGGATATGATGATGGATAAAGCTGTATTCATGATCTGCTTCATACAATATACCCAGGGTATGGACCATGCAGTATCGGATCGTACGGATAGCGTTTTTCATCCCGCCAAACCGTTCAGTCATGACTGAGGCAAGCCCCGCGGCGTCTTCAAAATCTTCGCTCTCATATTCCGGGAAAGCGTATCTGCCGAATCGTCCGCACACGCTTTCATCGCTGTTATCCGTCAGCACTGACTCAATGATCCCGTCCAGCCCTTCCTCCTCATCCGCCAAACGGTCACAGCGAATATGGAACGACCCTGCCAGGACCATTTTCCAGGCCACTTCCGGCAGGATAAAATCAAGAATAAAGCGGATCATCTCCGGTGTGACCCGTGATGACGGCTCCGCGCCTTCGGAGGAATCCTTCACGTCGCTGTGAACCGTATCCGTGCGTGCCGTCTGGGTATACAGCCCTTTTTTGTCCTGATGGAAGAACAGGCGCATGATTTCTCCGGCTGTGAGCAGCTCATCCTCGCCGCCCAGTTCCGCGTACATGATCAGGAACAGCGGTGTCCGCAACACATCCCGGAGCCGGGCGCCATCCAGCGCGGCATTTATGCGCGGCTGCGGCACCTGCTTCTGCGTCAGGTATTCTTCAATGGTTTCCGGATTCACGCCGTCAAGGTTCAGCAGAACAGTGTTTTCCGCCAGGCTCGCCGCTTCCTTCGAGCGGCTGGTGAGGATCACCCGCACATTTTTGTATTTCATGATCTCCCGGATCTCATCCAGGACCATGCTGACCACACTGCGGCTGAATTCCAGTTCACCATGCGCGTTGTACATCTTTATTTCACGGCGCGATATCTCATTAAGGCCGTCCAGCAAAAGCAGGTATTCCGGCGCCGGTTTCGCGTCGCTCATCAGATTGACAACCGGCCGTACAGCCACTTCATAATCCACGCTGTAGATCTCGTCAATCTGCTCCAGGGAATCTTCATGAATCTGACGCAGCCGCAGATCCCGCCGGATCTGGCGGTAAATCTCCCGGTGAATGAAGGTGGATTTACCGGCGCTGTATACCTGCCATTCCCTGCCGCGATCACGGGGCACAACGTCCGGAGCCCTTGAAAGCTCAATGAACAACGGAACCTGACCATTCAGGCGGTTCTTTTCCAGCTTTTTGCTCTTTGTGTCATCATATGCTTCTTCCATGATGCGCAGAAGCGCCGTGGTTTTGCCGATGCCTCCGGAACCAATCAGATAAAAATTGTCATTCGTGCTTCCGATCATTTCCATCAGCGGCATGCCGCTCTCATCATCATCGCTGACCCGGATCGGAAACCGCACAGCTCCCTGTATTCCTGTACGCGATATCAGCGTGTCGTTGATGACCAGGCCGGAAAAACGATGCTCCTTTGCCTGCTGCAGCCATCTGTATCCCGCGTTCCAGACATTGCCGCGGTGAATCCGGGTAATATGCCGCAGGATTTCCTCAAGTTCCTCCCCGGATGGCACAACGCCGGCCAGATTCACTCCGTGCAGGGAAAAAAGCCTCTGAATCTCCGGAGGGCAGGCTTCCGCTGATACTTTGTTTACCGCTGCCATCGGAAACACAGGCAGGACAACCCGGTCATCCGGTGAATCATCATACAGCTTCAACGCAGTTTTCAGTTCATGCTCGACATAATCTTTCTCGCCCTGCCGGAACCGCTTCGCGTTCTCCGTGGCAAGGAAAATGTAGTTGGGTGAATGCTCCAGCTGCCAGTCCAGCTGTGCGGCAAAATCACCGGCCTGCATTTCCGGCCTGTCCCAGAAAACCTTAAGTCCCTTCTTCGTCAGGAACTGATAAATCGTCTGAGCAAGCATCAGCCCCTGCGGGTTTGTACCGGCCGCATCTTCATATCTGCGGTAGGAGATGAAAACATCGTGCAGTTCATATGACGCCATAATCTTTCTTCCCTTTTCTCGATTTTCTTTTTGTTCGTTTGGCAGATGCATTATTTCACAACTCAAGAAGTACCTCACTCGAAAGTTGCGAATACTAAACCGCATTATAATCTTATTGATCTTCTTCGTTTCTACAAACCGTTGTGCGCTCAGCAAACGGTCAAAAAGACTAAGACTCAGAATAATATTCATTTTTTCGAGTGCTTAGTAATATATCCTTCCAGCAAATCAATTGCCATCGTATCCATGATATCACAAGCCTCTTTAAAAAGTTCGCGATTATTATGTAAATTGTGCCCTGTCATTATACTTGAAAAATATTCTGCCCATGCTTCCGCATTTTGCATATAAGTAGGGTTTCCGTCATCGGTATACCAGTAATCCGGTTTATCTCCAGAAGTTATATGTGTTAATGGGCCATGTCCATCCACACTCATTACCGCTGGCAAATAACCTCCAAGCACTGACTGGTTCGTTACTCCTGATATCATATCAGAAAGCATCTGTGACCCAGTAGATCCTTCTGTCGGATTATCTTTGATAATCTGATGGACAGAATCCACAACCGAATTAAACACCGATATTTGCTCATTGTTAAACGAATCGTCCATTTCGGATTTTAAGGTTGTAAACGCAAGCCCATACCATTTAAATTGCCATTTTATATCTTGCTCTTCTCCCATAATATATTCGATTATCGCATTCTTCTGTTCAGTTGTCAGTTCAGTATCACTTGAAGCATTGATCACTTCTGTAGCTATGATCTTATATACCTTGTAATACAGGGCATTGTATAGTGATGACTGATATTCTTCCGATGACATACAACGCTGATTAAGAGCATGATCAATAGCATGCCCTGTTTCATGGAAATATGCGTCAGTAGTTGAGTCTTTCAAATACAGCATCCCATAGTTGTCATAGTTGGAATTTTTAACATTGTTAGTCAACGTTTTCCTATAATCGAAAAGAGACCAAAGATATAGTTTTTGATACAGTAATGGAGCGTGCTCCACATCCTTTATTATTTGACTGGTCAGATCTGTATCATTGTTTGTCATCGCCATTATTTCATTCCACACAATAGCGCGAATAGTTCCGTTTTCCATAGGTGTCTGATCATCAGACAAACGGGACAACACTTTATAAAATAATTGTTCATCCTGATAAGCCGTCGCTTTCACTTCTATACTTATACACACAGGAGGATAAGACTTATATGTGACACCCACATAAGCCAAGCCAGGAGTATTGGCACGATAAACTGCATGATTATATTCAGTTTTTTTATCATCTAATTGTATAACATGTGGACCTGGATAATCGTCCGGCCGCAGTTTATTGTATCCAAAAAACCATGTAAAATCGTCATCCAGTACCAAATCAGTAGGTTCCCAAGTCAATATCACATTATAATTCCTTCCAACAGTCCAAAGGCCATCATCTTCTAACTGCAGGAAAAAATGATATGGTTCCGTAACAGGATCGGTATCTTCAATATTTTCTTTATCCGAAATATCTTCAGGTTTCCCGCTGTCAATTATTTCACCACACACCTGACACTTCTGATACCAGGATCCATTTTCCTCATAAGCTTCTCCCCACTCATGGCCAAAGCACTTACAGCATTTATCTTTTTTACCATATCCGGCATCATGAGCAGCACCGCAGACGCACCATTCAGTTATCTTATGCCCTAATCCATCATAGTGTGTTTCTTCCGGCTTTCCTTTGATTGTATATTGATGTTTCTCCCGAATCACTTTTGTCTGCTCATCCAGGGTATCGCCGCAGGATGTGCATCTCATCACACAGGTCACGGTCACATTATGCCATTCTGTATTCAGGTCCTCATAGTTGGAGCGTTTCAGTTCCACTTCCTCATATGTATGCACGTGTTCATTCTGTCCGCAGAAGCAGACCCCATCCGTAAATTGATGCTCTTCTTCTGTGGAAACAGTCTCTTTCTCTTTGATTACCTTGCCGCATATCTCACACTCTGTGCGCACATTTACAATCTTTGTATGATTGCCCGCGCCGTTATTGATATATATCGGAGTGCCGATCTCTTTCCGCACCGTGTGTTCATCACAGATGTGATCCACGATTACAATGGGCTCTCCCTGGGCAGAAGCCAAAGTTCCTTTTTCATCGCGCACCGTTGCCATGAAAATATATTCGCCCGGCACGTCTGCCACAATATTATACCTGGGCCCGATACTCAGATCGGTATTCACAATCCCGATACCGTCTCTCGTAACCGTCCAAGCAAACGAGTACTTGCCCTCTCCGCCTTTCGCCGTCGCCGACGCACCAATACTGTCACCGATCATACCGCTGTCGGTATCTGTCGTGACCGTTATTTCCAGTGCTTCTTTTCCTTTGATATAACCGCAGATACTGCATTTTCCCTTCGCGTCAAAAGTATGCTTTTCTTTTTCAGGCGTTGCCACTTCCATGAATTCATTATAGAACGGGCTCATTTTAACCCCGCATTTCGCGCAGACCAGCTGCCCGTACGCGCCGGCAAGATAGTGCGTCTCCGGATCCCCGTCACAGGGCAGATAGGTTTTCTGCCTGTCCGGAAGCATCTGGAACACATAGTCATGCTCCGTACAGTTGGCCATCTTACCGGTATTCAGGTAATATGTTTCTTTCCAGTATCCGTTCCCGTCTGTTGTATGCACGACAATATAGACGGGCATTTTAATGTCGCCCGGCTGGGGAAATTTCCCCCATGCCTCATAGGGTATGGCACAGGTATGTTCTCCGCTGCCATATGTTGCGTACAGGCTTTTTCCGATATAGATATCCATGCCTGTCACTTTGGACGGCATATCCGTATCTCCCGCGAAAAACATCGAAACACTGATTGTCTGCTCTTCGGACAGTAATTTCTTCGCCGGCTGCAGGGTAACACCCACACCCATATTTCCCTCAACCAGCGTTCCGTCGCACCAGGCCTCCGAATCCGCGTCATGGCCTGAGAACATATCTTCGCAGGAAGCCACGCCCGCAGCCATCACAAGCAGCAGGATCAATACGCCAGCCAGCAAAATATATTTCGGAAAGTGTCGCATGGTTCTTCCTCCTGTTCATACGCCCCAGGGCCCTGTTTTTTTCCCCGGTTTATGGTTCGATTCTGATCCGGCATTCCGCCGTCGTTCCATAGGAGACAGACCGAACCCTGACTACTGCTTCAACCGGTTCCCGCAGTCCTTTTTTCGTTTTCAGCAGGCCTTTTTCACTGATCGTGACGCCCTGGATTTCATTCCCTTCCGGATCACACACTGACCAGGTCACGGCACTGTTTCCCTTTTTCCTGTTCACAACATCCGGATCCCGGAATTCAGCCTGCAGCTGCAGTGTTTTTCCCGCGCGGACGGATGGGTTATCCGGCGCGGAGATTACCAGGTCAATCGGAGCCTCTTCCCCCTCCGCCAGTCCGGGAGCTTCCGGGATCAGTTTCCGGCGGTAGTACAGTTTCTTTCCTTCTCCGACCTCACGGACAAGGTCGCCTTCCTCCGTATACCGGCAGGTTATCTCGGTTTCCCCCTGGA
>Ga0265298_10006690_pt1 | contig 14170 bp, 8 predicted proteins | sample AusTroGonzalo_MG_3_FD_193486 | JGI IMG/M metagenome (GOLD analysis project Ga0265298, IMG submission 193486) | Bovine rumen microbial communities from tropical cattle in Woodstock, Queensland, Australia - Gonzalo_01 | ecosystem: Host-associated > Mammals > Digestive system > Stomach > Rumen ...
GGATGCTGACCAATTCTTTCCGGAACATGCAATCCTCACTGGTCCGGCATATCAAGGAATTGACAGCGGCTACGGCATCGCGGGAGCGCATGCAGCGTGAACTGCAGATTGCCCGCAACATCCAGATGGGGATGGTCCCGAATGTCTTCCCGACACGCGCGGATGTCGATCTTTATGCTTCGATGACGCCGGCCAAAGAAGTGGGCGGTGACCTCTATGATTTCTTCATCCAGAATGAAAAGCTGTATATCTGTATCGGCGACGTAAGTGGCAAAGGGATTCCCGCCAGCCTGATCATGGCCGTGACGCGCGGCATGTTCCGCATCCTGGCCCGTCAGGAGCTGAGACCGTTCGAGATCGCCGGGCATATCAATGATACCCTGGCTGAAGAGAATGAGGAAATGCTGTTCGTGACCATGTTCTTTGCCTGCATCGACCTGAAGAGCGGTCATGCGGAATTCTGCAATTGCGGCCACAACCCGCCGGTGCTGATCTCATTCGATGGCAGAGTGCCGCATTTCGTGGATTGCAAGACCAATACCGTCATCGGCGTGATGCCGGGCTTCACTTTCGAGGGTCAGCAGGTTGCCAGTGTGCGGGACAAGGTGCTGTTCCTCTACACCGACGGCCTGAATGAAGCGGAGAACGAGTACCACGACCAGTTCGGCAACGAAGCGATGCTCGCCGAACTCGGAAGGCATCCGTTTACGGACTCCCGCACGCTGGTGGAGCAGATGAAAACAGCCGTCGCCCGCCATGTGGCCGGAGCCGAGGCGAGCGACGATCTGACAATGCTTTGCGTGAAGATCAATTAGCCCAGTAGTTCCTCGCTGCGCTTGATGAAGTCGGCGAGGGCTTTTCCTTTCAGCATGCCGTTCGACAGCAGGGCCAGGTCGGCAGCCTGTTTCAGCAGGGTGTTGTCGGCCGTCAGGGCCTTGACACCGGTTTCGCCCATGATCTTGCGGATGACAGGGTTCTCGGCATTGACCGTGATGTTGAAGCTGTCGGGCAGTTCGCCGTAGAAGTTCATGCCGCCGCCCAGGGCCGCCATGTCGCGGTAACGGCGCATAAATTCGCTTTGCGTGATCAGGATCGGGGCGGCCGTTTCGCCCAGGTTCTCCACCTTTACGTCATATTTGTTCTCCTTGGGCAGGAGTTCTTCGAAGACGCTGGTCACATACTTCGCGTCGTCTTCTGAAATCTCGAATTTCGCACGCTCGTCTTTTTCGACCAGCCGGTCGATCGCATCGGCGTCGACGCGCTTGAACGTGGCATCTTTCAGCTTGGTTTCCAGCAGGTTCACGAAGTGCGCGTCGAGCGGGCAGTCGAAGACCAGCACGTCGTAGCCCTTCGCTTTGGCCGCCTCCACATACGGATACTGGGCCACCGGATCCGTGCAGTAGAGATACACGGTCTTCTTGTCCTTGTTGGTCTGGGCTTCCTTGATCTTCTCGCCGTATTCCTCATACTTGAAGTAAGCGCCCTCCGTGTTCTTGAACAAGGCGAACTTCAGGGCACGCTCGCAGAATTTCTCGTCGGTCAGCATGCCGTACTCGATGAAGAGCTTCAGGTTGTCCCATTTCTGCTCGAATTCTTCCTTTTTGTTCTTGGAGATCTCTTCGAGACGGTCGGCCACCTTCTTGGTGATATAGGTGGAGATCTTCTTGACGTTGGCGTCTTCCTGCAGGTAGCTGCGCGACACGTTGAGCGGGATGTCGGGCGAGTCGATGACGCCGTGCAGCAGTGTCAGGAACTCCGGCACGATGTTCTCCACGGAGTCGGTGACGAACATCTGGTTGCAGTAGAGCTGGATCTTGTTGCGCGTGACCTCGAGCCGGTCTTTGATCTTCGGGAAGTACAGGATACCGGTCAGGTTGAACGGATAATCAACGTTGAGGTGGATGTGGAAGAGAGGGTCTTCCTGCATCGGATAGAGTTTGTTATAGAAAGTCAGGTAGTCTTCGTCCTTGAGTTCGCCGGGCTTGCGGGTCCACAGGGGCTCGGTGTCGTTGATGATGTTGTCCTTGTCGGTATCGACATATTTGCCGTCCTTCCACTCTTTCTGCTTGCCCATGCAGATGGGAACCGGCATGAACTTGCAGTATTTGTTCAGCAGGGCGCCGACCTTGGCCTCTTCGGCGAATTCTTCGCTGTCCGCGTCGAGGAAGAGGGTGACGGTGGTGCCGCGATCCGTCTTCTTGCTTTCGGTCATGGTGAAATCAGGTTCGCCCTTGCATTCCCATTTCACGGCTTTGGCACCGTCCTGCCAGGAAAGCGTCTCGATGCGCACTTTCTGCGACACCATGAAGGCGGAATAGAAGCCCAGGCCGAAATGGCCGATGATGCTGCCGGCTTTGTCTTTGTATTTTTCCAGGAATTCCCCGGCCGAGGAGAAGGCGATCTGGTTGATGTACTTGTCAACCTCTTCTTCGGTCATGCCGATGCCACGGTCGGTAATGGTGATGGTCTTGGCCTTGTCGTCCACGTCTACGTGGATGGTCAGGTCGCCCAGTTCGCCCTTGAAATCGCCGGTTCCGGCGAGGGCTTTCAGTTTCTGCGTGGCATCGACCGCGTTTGCTACGAGTTCGCGCATGAAGATGTCATGGTCTGAATACAAGAATTTTTTGATGACCGGAAAGATATTTTCCGTGGTCACACCGATTTTTCCTTTCGTCATAATTATGGATTTTAATATTTTTCGTTTCTGGCACTGGTCAAATCAAAAAAGATACCAGCGTCCGGGGTGCGACAAATTGTCAGTTATTTGGAAAACGGCTTCCCGGAAGCCTTTTCCGTCCCGCCAAATCTGCATTTTCAGCCGATTTTTCGAGATGCTGAAAACTTTGACCAGATAAGCATTCCGAGTTTTTTTTTCGAATCGGGCCGCTTTAGTTTTGCCGTCCAAATCAAACGCAGCCCTATGAAACGCTACCTCTTACCGGCTCTTTTCCTACTTCTGTCAAGCACGATTTCCGCACAGGTTTTTTCCGTGTCCACCAATGCGCTGGACTGGGCGAACCTGGGTACGGTCAATGTGCAGGCCGGAATCTCTTTCAGCCAGCATCTCTCCCTGCATGCCGGCGCCCGCTACAACAACTGGAACTTCGGCAATGCCGAAAAAGGAACGGCTTTCCAGAATCGCGCCCGGACGGCTTTCCTGGGTGTGCGCTACTGGCCCTGGAATGTTTACTCTTCCTGGTGGTTCAGTGCCCGCGCGCAAGTGGAAGAATACAACCGGGGCGGACTGCTCAGACGTCCGCTGACCGAGGAAGGTGTAGCTGGCGGCCTGGGCCTGGGGTTCGGCTACAGCCGCATGCTCGACCGTCACTGGAACCTTGATTTCGGTCTGGGCGGCTGGTTCGGGAATACCCTGTATACCCGGTACAGATGCCCGCGCTGCGGGCGCGTGGTCACCGGGGAAGACGGAACGCCGGTCCGCAATCTGACACGCTGGTTCGTGCTTCCTTCCAATGAACTGCAAGTATCCATCACCTACATCTTCTAGTGCCATGAACCGAATGTCATTACTGATGCTGCTGGCCGGGATGCTGGCGGTTTCCTGCGGGACCGCCCGGAAGGCGGACTTGCTGCAGGAAAGCCAGATGACGGCCTCCCTGGCCTTGCCGGAAAGCTGGCAGACGGGTTTCCAGGAACTCGAATTGCCCCATGTCGCGGAGGACAGTCTCGTCGTCCATGATTTCATGGGACGGGAAGTCATCATCATGAACGCCGTACGCGATGAGGCCAGCGGGGAGATGGTTGCCAACGAAACCCTGCAGGCCGCCCGGGTGACCGCGCGTTTCCGCAACGTGGCGGAACGGCACGGCAAGATCGATCTGGCTTTCCAGGTCATCGTGCCAGCCGCCATGCAGGACAGCCGCTGGCAGGTACGCTTCCATCCCCGGATGACCGTCCTGGACGAGGAAGTCGAACTCGACGATATCCTGATCACAGGAAAAGACTTTCGAAAAACGCAATTGCGTGGTTATCAGCAATATGAACGCTTTCTGCGCAGCATCGTCACCGATACCACCCGTTTCATCGACATGCATCAGCTGGAAATATGGATCAAGCGCAACCTGCCCCGGCTCTATGCCCTGCGCCAGGACAGCACGGAGGTCTCCGATGCGCAGTTCGCATCCATCTTTGGCGTCACCGAACGGCAGGCCGTGGACTATTACACCTACGGCTGGCTGGTCCGCCGCAATGAACGCCGGATCCGCGACAAAGACAAAATGTTCCACCGTTATGTGAAAGTGCCGGTGCAGACGGAGCATCTGCGGCTGGACACGCTGATTGTCAATGAGGCAGGGGAGTTCGTGTACAACTATGTACAGACGCTCCAGACACGGCCGAAACTCCGGAAAGTGGATATCCGGCTCGCCGGAGAGGTCTGCGAACAGGAAAAGCTGGTCTATACCGTTCCGGAAAGCGAACCGCTGACTTTCTATATCAGCTCGCTGAGTGCCTTTGTCGACGGAAGGGAAAGATACCTCGACCAGGTGGTCTCCCGCCGGGTGGACGTGCAGCGGGAAGCGCGGCTGCTCTTCGACGTGGGGGATGACCAGGTCCGGGAGGAACTGGGCGATAACCTGCAGGAAATCCTGCAGATCCGCGCAACCCTGGCTTCTTTGCTGGAGAACGCGTCGTTCGATCTCGACAGCATCGTGGTGACGGCCCATGCTTCTCCGGAAGGGTCTTGGAAGGCCAACGGCGCGCTCTCGCAGCGCCGCAGTGAAAGTGTCGGACGTTATTTCGAACGGTTCATCCGGCAGTACGCCGATTCCGCCGACCGGGCAGCCGGGGTTTTCATCAACCTCGATGGCAGCCGTGCCGCCGCGCCCGTGCGCCCGGGCATCCGTTTCAGTAGCCATGCCGTACCCGAGAACTGGGACCAGCTCGACCGACTGGTCGATGCCGACACCCTGTTGACAGTCGTCCAGAAAGCGCGGTACCGGGAGCGTCGGCGCGAAGAAGATCCCGACCGGCGGGAGGAGGCCATGCGGGCTGACGATTACTATGCCTATCTGAAAGAAAAACTGTATCCGTGCCTGCGCGTAGTGGCCTTCGATTTCCGGCTGCACCGGCGCGACATGGTCCAGGATACTATCCATACGACGGTGCTGGATACAAGCTATATGGCTGGCGTCCAGGCTATCCGCGACCGGGATTACCAACGTGCGCTGACGCTGTTGCGTCCGTATGCCGACTTCAATACGGCCATCGCTTACTGCTGTCTGGACTACAACGCGAGCGCCCGTTCGATCCTGGAATCCCTCGACCGCAGCGCCGAAGTGAATTATATGCTGGCGCTTGTCTATGCACGGCAGGGAGATGAACGCAGTGCCGTGGAATGTTATCTCCATGCCTGCAGCCAGAACGACCGCTTCGTCCACCGCGGTAACCTGGACCCGGAAATCAGCGCACTGATCCGCAAATACGATCTGAACCGAGAATCATAAATAACCCTGTGATGAAACATATCATGTATGTACTCTTGCCGGCCCTGCTTTTCCTGGCAGCCGGCTGTAACCCGGGCGATCCCTGTCTGGCCTGCCGGGAAGAACCGCAGTTGCGCAGGCTGGAACTGGCACTTTCGACTGCTACCAAGGGGAGCGCGGAGCCGTTGCCATCGGACAGTCAGGTGACACGATGCCAGCTCTATGTTTTCAGCCGGGACGGCAACCTCGTGAACTGCTATCAGTCTTCCGACGGCCGCTTCGACTTCTACCTGACTGACGAGACCTACGATTTCGTGGCGGTGGCCAACAAGGAGGATCTGCCCGTCATGGGCGTCACCCGGCAGTCCCTTGGCCGTACGGAGACAACGCTTGCCGAGAATGCTGAAGGGGGCCTGGTGATGGTCGGCCGTCTAGACAACCACATCATCGAGTCGGACGAGAAGATTACCGTGGAAATGAAGCGGCTGGTCGCCAAGGTCAGCTATGTCCTGCATACGGATTTCTCCGGCCCGCTGGCGGCGGAGCCCTTCCAGGTGGAAGATATCTATCTGACCAATGTAGTGGGAGCCGGAACCCTGGCGCCGGCCGACTCGCTGCCTGCATCCGACGCACTGTGGTACAATCGGATGAATCGGGAGGATCGCGGCGATGAGCCTGCCGCACTCCTGGAGGGAGGTCCCTGTTTCTATACGCTTCCCAACGCTTCGCCTGACAGCCATGACAAGGAGAAGTGGGGGAGCCGCTGCACGCGATTCGTGGTCAAGGCCACGCTGGCCGGCCGGACTACCTACTATCCCGTGACCTTGGAAAGAGTCCGGGCCAACCACCATTATCACATCGACCTGACCATTGCCGGCTTCGGGGTGGACCATCCCGAAGACCGGCCGGAGGACTACAAGGATTTCCAGGGGCAGGTGTCCGTTGCCCCCTGGAAAGCCGGAGGAGACTTCCGGGGTGATTATTAGAAATACCAACACCAAAACTAAAATATCATGAAAAGAATTTTACTCTTTGCCGCATGCGCCTGCTTCTGCATGACCGCATGCCAGACAAGCATGGATTCCGCGTCGGAATCCGAAACCGGATCATTGCTCGTTTCCCTGACTACTGCCGGATCTCCGGCTGTCAAATCGGTGACGGATGTTGTGGGGAAAGAAAGCTATCTCAAAGATGTACAAGTATTTATCTTTAAGACGGACGGATCGCTCTACCAGCGGGAAGTATTTCCGGAAAACACGGCCGTCCAGGCGATCAGCGGGGTGAAATCCGGTTATTACAAGTTGGCAGCCGTTGCCAATGCGCCGGCCTTGACCAGCATCCAGACGCAGTCCGAACTGGAGCAGCAGGCGATTGCCTTGTCGCTCAATGACCCGCAGGTCGGATTCCTCATGTACGGGGCGACGGAAAACACGGTGATGGTGAGTGGCAGCAACGATGCTCCCGCCAGTGTCACGATCGACCTGACACGATATGTCAGCCGTGTCCGTCTGACGAGCGTGCAAAACAATCTGCCGTCTGATTGCGGTTCCCTGAAAGTGGAAGGCGTTTTTCTGGAAAACGGCATGGGCAGCTGGACGCTCCTGGCATCTGCCGCTCCGACGGCCTATGTGAATTATGCCGGCCGCAAGACGGGTAAGAACACCTCGACCCGCGATGTCGATTTCATTACTATTGCCGCCGATGCCGAAAGTGCCGCCCTGACCTTCCAGGAAATCGACAAGAATGTCAGCCGCAGTGAGACCGCGGAAAGTTTCAACCTGCCGCTCTACACTTTCCCGAACCCGCTGGCCATGACGAACGATCATTTTGGCGCAACCGCCGAATCCTCCTGTGCTAGACTGGTTCTCAGGGCATCCTATGGCTCTCCTGCTGAAAGCTGGTATTACCCCGTGACGATACCATCCATGGAACGGAATACCAGCTATGACGTATCATTCGTGATTTCCGGACCGGGTTCGAAAGACCCGAACCAGCAGGTTTCGAACGGAAACCTGTCCGTGGAAGTCCGTGTCATCGCCTGGCGCGAGGGCGCCAGCTATTCGGGGGATTTCTGATGAAAAAGGCTCGTACTCAACGCTGGCTGCCGGGTGTCTGGCTGCTGCTCGCTCTGGCGGCGGCAGCCTGTACCCAGTGGCAGCCGATAGCCGGGGAGGGTGCGCTGACCATCGTCATTCCCGGCTCCGGCAGTACCACGAAGGCCGTTTCCGATATTACGGCATGTTCGTATGAAGTGGCCGTCAACCAGCTGCAGTTACTGCTTTTCAGGGATGACGGTACGCGCTGTGACTATCTGTCGCTGGACGCTGCGTCCGTCAGTTTTCCCTATACGAAACAATACCCGTCGCTGGGAGCCGGAACTTACCGGATCTATGCGGTGGCCAACGGACCGGACCTGCGGGCCGTGACCACGGAGCCGGCGCTGTCGCAGACCGCTGTCAGCCTGGCGGACTGTGGCCTGACCGATGCCACGGGTTTCGTGATGATGGGCGGAACCAGCGTGCAAATTCAATCTGGCGAGACCAGTCAGGCGAATATTCCCATGAGCCGTTTTGCGGCGCGGGTGCGGGTGACGTCCATCCGGAACAGGCTCCCCGCGGGGTATGCTGCGGGGGGAGCGATGTACATCAAGGGAATCTTCCTGATCAATGCCCGGGAGACCTGGACGCTGGGCGGGACCGGAACGCCTTCCGGCTGGCTGAACCTGGGCGGCCGGGAGGCGGGAAAAGCCTCCTCGACGCTGCGTCAGGACTATATCAGAACGGCGGAACAGGTTCCGGCCGCATACCGTTCCCATTTGTTCCGGACGATGGCTGTCTCCCTGGCCCGGAATCAGGAATACAATCCGGCGGATGCCTGTTTCTACAGTTTTCCCAACAACGTGACCGTCGACCATACGGGGCCTGATGCAACGGAAGAAAGTGGCGCGGCAGCCCGGCTCGTGGTCCTGGCCACCGTCAACGGCGAGGACTGGTGGTATCCCGTCACCTTGCTGAAAGACGGTACAGGCCTCGAACGCAACACGACCTACGATATCACCCTGACCATCTGTGCCAGCGGTTCCGCCGATCCCAACGAACCCGTTGTGGAAGCCCGGTTGGTGGCGACCCTGTCCCGCAAAGCCTGGGATACGGGGTCCAGTTATGTCGAACCCCTTTAATCAACGTCAATATGAAATATCATTTTCTCCGGGTCCTTTTCGGCTGTTTCCTGCTCTGCGCAGGCATCGGATGCACCGTGCGCGAAGACCGGCTTCCCTGTCCCTGCTATCTGGACATCGATTACCGGGCGTTGCTGGCCGCTGCTCCGGTCCTTGACACGTCGGGCAGGGTAGACGTGCTCCTGCTGGATGAAGACAGCCGCTGGACGACGCAGCATTCCCTGGAACTGTGCCCCGAGCTGGAAGAAGTCGCAGTCGGGAAAAGCCAGGTGCAGGTGGTTGCGCTTGTACACGACAAGCCCTGGCAGGATTTCCTGGCGCAAGGCACGCGGGTATGCTATGAGGCCGGGAACGAAATGGATGCCCTGTATGCTTTTACGGACTGGGTGGATTGCACTGATGAGGAGGCCAGCTGCGTATTGTATCCCCACAAGCAGTTTTCGACCATCCGGTTCACCGACGAGGCTGACGGTGCCATCTGCCGTCAGTACAACATGGTGATCCGGGGTACGACCTGCGGTTTCGATGCCGCCGATCTGTCTGCCGTGGAAGGGGAGTATCTCTATACAGTGCAGGAAGATGACGGCCAGGGCCGCATCTGCGTGCGCATACCCCGTCAGATACGGAGTGACCTGTTGCTGGAATTCTGGGATAAGGATGCGCACCGGCTTCTTTTTTCCAGCCCGGTCGGAGTGTATCTGTTTGCCGCCGGGTACGATCCGGCGGCCATCGACCTGCCCGATTTCTCCCTGCGGATTGATTTCCGCGACGCCCTGCTGTATCTGCGAGTTGCGGACTGGCAGGACGAATACATCTACAGTCTCTATGATTAAAAAGGACGAATCATGAAACGATCCTATTACATCCTTTTCATCCTGACAGGATGGATGATGACCCTGCTCGCCGGCTGCCAGTCTCCCCTGACCGGAGAACCCGGCCGCCGTGCCGGCGGACAGGCGCTGAGTACGGCGCTTTCCGTCAAGCCGGCCGTCGATCCCCACAGGACCAAAAGCAGTTATACCGGGGCGGATGATGCCGTCAGCGACTGGAACCTGCTGGTCTTCGAAGGGGGTGTCCTGCAGGCAAAATACTACCAGGATTCAGGCAGCGACCTGAGTCTGGCTGTCATGACCGACCGTCCGTACTGTTATTATGCCCTGGCAAATGTCGGCGACCTGACCGACCTGTTTACGGTCGGTACGACGACGGTCGGCGACATGGCTTCGCTTCGCATCGATGCGGACATTTCCCATGGCCTTCCGATGGCCTGGCAGAGTGATGGCGCTATTGCCTTTTCCAGGCGGCAGCTGGCTGAGGGACAGAAGCTTCCTGTCCAGCTGACACGCCTGGCCGGGCGTTACGATATTGTCGTCGATCCGTCCGGACTGACCGGATGGACCTTCACGGCCACAAGTCTGTCCCTGCACGGGGTGTCCAGCGTCATGCCGTTTGCCAACCACTCACGTGCCGCGGCGGCCTCCGTGGTGGCGGATGCCGCCACGGAAGCGGACCTGGCTGCACTCAACGCAGGCTTGTCCACTACGTATTATCCTTTGGAAAACTGTTTGGGAACGCTGTTGCCGGAGGGCGGCAGCCCCTGGAACAAGATTCCGGCCAACATTCCATCCGACGCCTTCCCCAGTTACATTGAAATCGGTGGCATTCTCCGGATGACCGACGGCAGTCAGCTGGAAAAGACTGTAATATGCCGTTTCTGCCTGGGAGAAAATGCGACCGACAATTTTGATGTGGTCCGCAACCAGACCCATACCGTGACGCTGGTGCTGAGCGAAGATGCGGTGTCGGGTACCAGCACCCACTGGAAATTGGAGACGGGTTCTTATACGGACACCCGTTCTCTTGCCTTTACCCACGAAACCATCGAACTCCCGGCTGGCGGAAGGGTGGAAGAACCCATCCTTCGCACGCCGGCGGGCTTGAAATACATTGTCGAAGCCGATGACGCCCTGGTACGGGCCGGGGTAGCCGTATCCGGACTGGCCTGGGGTGACGTGTGCAACAGTGATGCCCTGACCCTGACGGCACCCTCAGGAGTGGGCTATGTGACCGGAACGATCCGGCTCAAAACCCTCGACGGCAGCAAGACGGCTGCAGCAACGCTGGTGGTCGGGAGCAAGCCGCGTGTCCTGACCGGCCTGCGCATGGATCCGGCCGAAGTCTATCTGCCCGCATTCGGAAGGGATGCAAAAGCATCCGGGTCTTCCCAGCCGTACTATGCCACAAGTACAAACTGGCAATTCCGTTTGTACGCCCTCTATGATGACGGTTCGGAAGAAGAAGTCAGTACCCGGGCAGAATGGTCCGCAAACCGCTTCGTTGCCTGGTGGGCAGATGAATACTATCACATGCTCAACGTCTATGCCGGCAGTAGCTGTGGGGGCAGCGTCTACGTGTATCGTCTGTATAGTACCAACAGTTACAACGGAGAGGTCTGGATGGGGCCGGCCATTCTGGATGAATACCTGTATTATTTCTGGGAAGCGGCTGTCCTGCCGGAGGATGCCCGTTATGCGCTGCTTTCGGCGCGCTATACGGAAGAAGGTGTCACGAAGACGGCGGATGCCTATGGCATCTTCACGAATCCGGCCCGGATGCAGCAGCTGACCATTACGCCTGAATCCTGCGAAGCCTATACCGACGGCTCCCGTGTCACATTCTCGGCCATCTGTACCCTGGATGACGGAACGACGGAAGATGTCACGAGAAAGGCTGTCTGGTCTGCGGACGATCTGGTGACCAGCGAAGGCAACGGCGTCTTCACGACAGGATACGTTGGCGGGACGACAAAAGTATATGCATCCTATACGTACAAGGACGACACCAGGCAGGCTGAAGCCAGCCTGGTCGTCCGGGAACGTGCCGTGTCGCGGATCGAATTGCAAGTCAGGGACGGGGAGGATTGGGTTGGAAACCACGTGGAAGTCTCCCTGAACACCAGCCAGACCTGGCGCCTGCGGATCGTATATGAAGACCAGACGGTAGCCTTTATTTCTGACGGTTTCACGCTGACGAGTTCCAACCCGTCCGTGGTGCTTGCATCCGGTGCGTCGAGCCAGTCCGTCGGCTTGGGAACGTCCGTGGTGACGGCTGCATTCAAGGGATTGACCAGCAATGGCGTAGCCGTCGACGTGACGGAGCATAATTATAGTTACCAACTCGTGGTCGCGCCATCATATTCCCAACTGGGGTGGAATGAAACCCGCAGTTTCAAAGCCTATCTTTATCGATATGACAATGGGGAGGTGGATCCCACATATGGGACGAACGGCCGCATTGACGTTTCGGCACAGGCGGAATGGGAAGTCACTGATGAATTGCTCGCCGTTGCTTCCTGGAATGCCGGCCAGCGGGAACTTTCCGCCAACAATACGTCTTCCGGCTCTGTAACCGGAAGGATATGGGCCAGTTATGATGGACGCTCCAATAGTGCCCTGGTTACGGTCGCAGCAAAAACGGATCCTGTCAATCCGCCGGAGCCGACGCCGTCCCTTTCTGTCAATCCCACGGAACTGACCTGGGAGGCAGACGCTTCCGGATCTTCGTCCGCCAGGACGTTCACGATCACCGGCAACGTATCCTGGAGCATCAGCGGCAAAGGCAGTCACTGGAGCGTGAGCCCTGAAAGTGGTTCTGGCGATGAGACGGTTACGGTCTATCCCACGTCGGCCAATACTTCGACGGACGACCTGGAAACGGTGCTCACCGTATCCGGCACCGGTGTCTCCAGCCAGACGGTTTCCCTGAAACATTTTGGAAAGAATGCCCAGCCGGAGATCCGCTACAAGATTGTGACCAGTGTGGACGACGACAGCATCGAAGTCGGCGGGACGACGACGGCCTCGGCTGTGCTCTATGCCAGTACCGATGGGGGAAACACCTATCCCACGGTCGTAAGTACGGACGCCTCTTCGTTCAGTAACGAGAGTTCCGGTTCGCATGTTTCGATTTCCGGAAACACCGTCACGGGCGCTTCGGCGGGCAATGCCCGTATCCGTGGCCATTTCAGCGGCTATACGGCAACGGTGCATACGGATGCCTCGCTGACTGTTGTGCCCGCATCGACACCTGAGACCAAATACATGACTGCCAGTCCTTTGTCTCTGTCCTGGAACTGGGATGCATCCGGGTCCGGCCAGGGAAAGACGGTCAGTGTCAGTTCCAACACCAGCTGGACGGTACAGTCGTGTCCGGCGGAATTCGGCTGGTCGAAGACCGCCACGTCGGTGAAAATCTGGCCGCTTGCCGCCAATGACAGTTTCTCCGGCGCAGTGACCGGTACGCTGGTGCTGCGTGGTGATGGCGTGGAGGATGTTTCCATCAGCCTGCAGCAAGGCAAACGGACGCGGCAACTGACCGGAATTCAGTTTGATGCAAATTCCTATGAATTGGTCAGTATCGTCTCCGGCAGCTTGTGCTACTGGCAGCCTTTTACGGTGACGGCCAGCTACAACGACGGATCCAGCAGTGACGTGACGAGCTCGTGCAGCTACTCTGACCAGGGAAGTCTGTCGGTCAATGCCTCCACAGGGCGGTTGACGGCGACGGCGGCCTGCAGCGGAAAGACGGTCACGGCCAATTATCAGGGCAAGACAGCAACAGCTGTCTATTCGGCTGAGGCGCTGGAATGTCCGGAATCGCTCACCATCGGCGCTCTGGAATCCCAGGACGATCCCGACCGGAATTTCGTGATCCGGAAAGTATCCGTCACGGTGTCCACTGCCTTTGCAAGCGGGACGACCACCCGGGAACAGGTCAGTTCGGTGGATTGTTCGACATCCAACCTGATCGAGGCACAGGGATACAGTGCCGGCAGTGGCTGGCAGTTCCATTTCACGGCGGCCGGCACTGGCTCTGTCACTTTCTCCTATACGCTGAACGGCAAGACTGTCAGTAGTAACATCAATTTGCGTTGCAATGAAAACGGAAAAGTCAGCAAACAATAACGCCGCGGCATGGAAAGTCCTGCTGGTCACGTTACTGGCTGTCCTTCCGATGTCACTCCGGGCAGGGGAGACCCTGCCCGGAAGGGACACCGCGGATGATTGGCGAGTCGGGCTGCGGAGCAATCTGCTGGTGCCGGGTTTGAACATCGGTGTCCAGGTGCCTGTCAGTGCCCATGTTTCGCTTGCAGCCGACTGGTATTATCCCTGGTTCTGGCCTTCCCGCGACCAGCGGCGCTGCACGGAGCTGCTGGGACTGGGGCTGGAGGCCCGCTATTGGTTCCGAGACGGTTCGGATCCCTCTCTGCGTTGCACGGGACCGAGCCTGGGTGTCGGCATGATGGCCGGATACTATGATTTCGGCCGGCGTGGCACAGGAATCCAGGGCGAATACGCCTTGGCGGAACTGGACTATGGATACGTCTTCCGGATTTTCCGGGACCGTTTCCGGCTCATGCTGGGAATCGGTGTTGGCTGGCTGCATACCCGTTACCGCACGTATGAAGTCTATGAACCGGGAGGCCGTCCTTACCGGGTGGGTGAGTGGAGCGACAAGCTCGACTGGGTAGGACCGGTCCGGGCGGAAGTCT
>Ga0265298_10006691_pt1 | contig 14169 bp, 17 predicted proteins | sample AusTroGonzalo_MG_3_FD_193486 | JGI IMG/M metagenome (GOLD analysis project Ga0265298, IMG submission 193486) | Bovine rumen microbial communities from tropical cattle in Woodstock, Queensland, Australia - Gonzalo_01 | ecosystem: Host-associated > Mammals > Digestive system > Stomach > Rumen ...
TTTGCAGAGTCACGCTCAAATTCACACGCGTGCAAAATCGTTAAATAAGATGAATTTTGCAGTCAGTGACTGCCAAATTCATAATATATAAAGTCACTGTTACTCGAACCACAGAAAAGAGATAATTATTTGTTCAATTTCTTTTTGGATTCTCTCAGAGGACGTACTCCGAGATCATCCTTGCCAGACCGCCTATGTCGACATTGCCGGAGAAATCAAATTTGGCTTTATAGCCGCCGTTAAACTGAACATACATTCTAGATCTCGGAAATAACTCCGCAAATCCGGGTGTCTCTATCGAAAAGAACTGTATCTTTGAATAAGGCATTATTCTGAAGATCCTGCTCTTTCCCGTAATTCCGGTGACATCGATTGAAATTATTCTCTTGTTCGTAAATATGACCTGATCTCTTACGGTTCGAAACGCCATTATCGGCTCCTCGTCATAGGTCATAAGTCGCATTACGTCATTTCTTACCGAATTTACATCCATCGGCGTTAATCTGAACGAATAATCCTCAAGTTTGTCATACTTCTCATAAGACATTAATTATCCCCCCGTTCATTTCTGGTTACTTTTTCAGGTTATTTTTCAGGTTTGAATTCCTTCTCGTCTTTGGCTGAGTTCCGTTCCTTCTTCCCGTTCCCCGTTTTGGTCCCCGTTCCCGTTTTCAGTCTTCCCTCTTCAGAGAGATACATGACTTGGGGCAGACTTCCACGCAGATTCCGCAGCCCTTGCAGAAGTCGTAGTCGATATTGAACTCCGTGTCGATTGCCGCATCGGGACAGAAACGGTAGCAGTTACCGCACTTCGTGCAGGTCTCGTGCGAGACGACGGGTCTGAACGTTCTCCATGAACCCGTCTTTCCCGATGCTCCCACGGTCGGTTTCGATATTGCAAGTTTTACCTTCATGATTTCATTCCTCCCTTCACGGTTCCATATCCTCGAATGCCTTTACGGCCGCTTTCGTGTTCCTGTCGTCCGCAAACACGCTTGAAATTGCTTTCTGTGCGGATTCGCGCGAGATAATGCCTGCTTTTGCAACCGCGCCAAGAAGCGGGGTGTTAAGTATGGGATTGCCCGCAAGGACAAGGTCGAGCGAGAGGGCAATGCCCGTAAGATCGGTGTGATACACCTTATGGCTTCCCAGCTCCATGGGGTGCTGGCTGTTGACGAGGACTTTGCCGTCCGCCTTAAGACCCGCAAGAACGTCGACGGTCTGCATTATCGAGGTATCGAGAACTATCACAAGGTCCGGTTTTCTGATCTGCGAGTAGATTCTGATGGGTTTGTCGTCGATTCTGATGAAGGAAACAACCGGCGCCCCCCTGCGTTCCGCACCGTAGAGCGGGGTTGCCGTCGCGTATTTGCCGTCAAGGAAGGCCGCCTGCGCAATGAGTTTTGCCGCGGTAACTCCGCCCTGACCGCCGCGGGAGTGAAGTCTTATCTCGTACATTATTCCGTCACCCCGAACCAGAGTTCTCCGCCGCTTTTGCGGTTTCTCACGAAATCGGCGATATCGTCGTAGGTGACTTCCTGACCGCCGAGACCCGCTATCACGCTGAAGGGCAGATTGGCTTTGCCGTCTTTGCCTATGAAAGCTTCCAGCGCCTTGGTTCTTATCTCGTTGACGAGTATGCCGCCGAGACCGAAGGAGTAGTCGCGGTCGATAACGACGACGTCCTTGCCTTTCAGCGCCGCGGTAAGGTCGGGGAAGGGTCTGAGCCAGCGAATGCGCAGGACGCCGGCTTTGATGCCCTCTTTTCTGAGAATGTCGGCGGCGACCTCGGACTCCTTCGCGAGTGTGCCCGCCGCCACTATGACGACCTCGGCATCGTCGCAGAGGTATTCCTCGTACATGCCGTAGGTTCTGCCGAAACGCTTTGCGAAATCCGCCTGTGCGTCTTCTATGACGGCAACGGAGTCTTTCATGCCGCGCTGGATGTCGTGCCTGAACTTAAAGTGTTCGGTCGGCGGAGTGAGCGTTCCGTAGCCGCCCGGGTTATTGATGTCGATTGCATGCGGCGTGTTCGTCGGCGGCAGGTAGTCGCCGAGATCGTCGATTGTGTCCATCGGCTGCGTGATATGCGTCAGAAGGAATCCGTCGAGGTTTATCATGACGGGCAGGAGAACGTTCTCGTTCTCGGCGATTCGAAACGCCATGAGCGTTGTGTCGTAGGCTTCCTGAACCGTGGACACATATGCCTGAAGCCAGCCCGAATCTCTCATTGACATGGAATCGGTGTGCTCTGCGCCGATATTCCAGCCCGGACCGAGTGCCCTGTTGGCGTTTGCCATCACGATGGGCAGGCGTGCCGCCGCCGACATGTGAATCTGCTCGCACATGTAGACAAGACCGTGAGAGCTTGTCGCCGTAAACGTGCGGACGCCGGTTGCCGCGGCTCCGATACATGCGCCCATCGAGGAATGCTCTGATTCCACGGGGATATAGCGTGCCTTGAGTGCGCCGGATGCCACATTGTTTGCGGTCTCCTCGACGACCTCGGTCTGCGGGGTAATCGGGTATGCGGCGACGACGACCGTCTTTGCGTCCTTTACCGCGGTTGCCACGGCTTTGTTGCCTGTCGAAAACGTAAGCATGTTATGCTTCCTCCGCTTCGGCTGCCTGTGCCTCGGCTTCGTGCGCAAGGCGTGCCATCTTTCTCTTCGAGTTTTCCTTGAGCATTGCTATGTCCTCGGGTGTTGCCGTCCTGAACCTGCCCTGCGCCTTGAGGTAGTCCTCAATCGGCGTGCTCTTCTTCATCGCCGCCTTTGAAGCGCCGGTGATCGTCAGTTTTCCGTTCTCGCGTTCGTAGAGTAACCACATGCCCGATGTGACCGCGAGCTTTCCGAGCTCGATTGTCTTCTCGGAGGGGAATCTCCATCCCGGCGGACAGGGTGAGAGCACGTGAATGAACTTCGGACCCGGAATCGAGAGCGCTTTTTTGACCTTGTTGTAGAGGTCTATGGGGTATGCGCTGCATGCCGTTGCCATATATACGGGGTTGTGTGCCTCGACGATTGCATCGAGGTCTTTCTTGTATTCGTTTTTGCCCAGAGGCGTTGTCGTGGTCTTTGCGCCGATAGGCGTCGCACCCGAGCGCTGCATACCCGTATTGGAGTATGCCTCGTTGTCGTAGCAGATATATAAGAAGTCGGTGCCGCGTTCGAGAGCGCCGGAGAGCGCCTGAATGCCGATATCGACCGTGCCGCCGTCACCCGCGAAACAGATGACGTTTGTCTTTTTTCCGACCGCTCTGAAAGCTTCGCTCATTCCTGATGCGACGGCTGCCGCGGATGCAAACGCCACATTATATACAGGAACATTAACGGCGGTGTTGGGATATACTCCCTGTATGACACTTGTACAGCACGCGGGAATGACCAGAACCGTGTCTTTTCCCGCGGCTTTTGTGACATAGCGCAGTATCAGGGATGCACTGCACCCCGCACATGCGGATGTCGTTTTCAATATGAATTCCTCGTCAGGAATCTCAGCCATGTAATAACCTCCCTACTTAATTTATCATCATTTATAATGACAGTTTGCTTTATCTTTCTTTGATGTTTTTATGTCCCGTGAGATGATGCCGGGATAATGCGGGATGATAATTGACGGATATTGGACGGATATGATAAACAGGGCATGATAGCACCCGTTGATTGCACAGTATTATAATAACGGCATGATAAGCAGAACTTATCACTGATTGCGCAGATATTCATTTACATATACGAATTTGCAAATACGGATTTACATATACGGGTAAAACATGGCGCACGGTTCAGGCAGTATTATAGATTATTATGAGGTTCTGGGGCTGGAGGCGGATGCCTCGGACGAGGAGATAAAGAAGGCTTACCGCAGTCTCGCGAAGGCTTTTCATCCCGATACGTCGACGCATCCGAAGGCAAAGGAACGTTTCCTTGCGATCTCCGCGGCATACGAGGTTCTCTCGGATCCCGATTCAAAGCGGGATTACGACAGCAGGCTTAAGGCATCCCTCTACGGCGAGGATTTTGATGCTTCCGATGACGATACCGACGGCTCGGAGGGTTCCGACGAAGATGGGTCGGAGGATTCTGATTATTCGGAGGATTCAGAAGATTCCGACGAGGACGATTACTCGCGTATGGCGGACTATGAGTTCTACAGCGGCGAGGTCGAACGTTTCTTGATTGACGGCGTCGAAAGAAGATTCGAGAATGCCAGACACATTGTCATCGGCGATAAGGAATACATCATAGTCGACGGCGACACCATGCTGCATATCGGCGAGGTATCACGCATCAATCACGAGGGCAGGGAACGCTACAGGATAGGCGGTGTCGATTATACCGTGAACAATGCCGAGCACCTGTTTATGTCGGGGAACGAGTACGTGATTATCGAGGGCAGACCCTTCCGCATCAGGAGTATCTGAGCATACAGATGATATACAGATTGACAGCGGATTGATTGCAGATTTATATGCCGACTTCCTCCGGTGAATGCCTCCGATTGCCGTAACTTTTTTTCAAATCTTCCGTAAATCCGTTCTCTTTTAAAAATCGTTATGCAAAGACATATCTTTTAAATATTTTGCAAATATACACTTAGACAGGTGAATCTAAATGGTAAAATTACCTGACAAAGCTTCCCTTACGGGATTTACGCAGAAAGTCGGTGAAGCTGTCAAACTGCCGTCCGACTCTCCGTCGGATTCCAAAGCGCCTGCGGCTTCTTCCGGCGTTTCCGATGACGAACGCGCAAAGATTGAGGCGGAAGCGATTAAGAAGTACGAAGCCGACCTCAAGGCAAAGGAAGATGCCGAGAAGGCAAAGAAATATGCCGAGATAGAGGCAAGGGAGAAGGCGGAGCAGGAGCGCCTGCTTGCCGAAAAACAGCGTCAGGAAGCCCTCGCCATCGAGCAGCAGAGGAAGGATAAGGAGCGTCAGGAGTGGGAACGCGAAGAGGCAAGAAAGAAGGCGGAAGAGGATAAGAAGAGAGCCGAGATCGAGAAGGAGATCCTTGCCAAGCAGAAGCAGGAGGAGAAGGAGAGACTTGCCGCGGAGAAAGCCGCAAAGAAGGGTCAGTCCCACACATTAAGGAATGTCGGTATTATTGTCGTCATCCTCATCGCAATTCTTGCGGGTGCATACATCTCGCTTATCTCGGGTGTCGAGACGTTTGACGGATACGGTTATCCGCTCTCATATCAGGCGAACTATGAGGTCTTTGTCCCCGACAACACGAACTGCCAGTTCCTCGGAATGCCGATTAACGCACTTTCAAGCGGCGGCTCGGTGACGCTCATGGTCAATAACGAGAGACAGACTCTTGCCATCGGACAGCAGGGTGTTTTCCCCACGAAGCACATGACGGTGAAGGTCTTCGGCATTGAGATATTCAACACGGATTATCAGCTTACGGCCGAGTATGAGGGCGTTATCACGAACAAGGACGCTTTCAAGCTCAACCTGAAGACGTCGAGTTCAATCCCGTCGCTGCTTATCAACCCGCTCTCAAAGAATGTGGAATACAGAACAATCTGATATTTCCATAATTTTTTGAATATCTTTTTTATGCTGTTTCAACTGCATCGGAGACCGTTGCGGCAGCATTTATCGTATTATTATAATTATTGTTTTATTTAATGATCCGTTGCGACCGATGCCGCAAAAAAAGTGAAATTGGTTTGGATTTTGGGTTTGATTGCCGATTGTATTTGTGATTGGGTTTATGATGTGATTTTGGTTGGATTTGTGGTTGGATTTGTGGTTGGATTTGTGATTGGATTTTGACGGACTCTGTGATGTGATGTTACGCGTTGATCACAGTTCTTCGAGGTGTTTTTTGACCTCGGCGGCGCCCGCTGTCTGAAAGATCTCTAGGATCTCTTCTTTCTCGGCGGGGGATAATGCCGAAGCCGCTTTGACGGCGTCGATGAACTGTGCTTTCCTGACGTTTATGACATCGTAGTCGCCTTCTTTGATTATCTTGTCTGCCATATCCCAGAGGCTTACGGCGACTTCTTTCTTTGATTGGGTTTTCATTTTTTCTCCTCCCGTGTATGTGTTCGGATTCTTTGCATCGGCTTATGTTTAAGCCGTTTGTATGACTCCCTGCCCCCTGCCGCACCCGCCGGATTAATCCCGTTACGGCTGTGACGGGTGGCGGCTGTCACAGAGAGTCCGTACTTCTAATATGACTGAATCAAATTATATATAGTGTCCTCATGCGGCAAAAAAGCAAAATATAATATTAGGAAAATAATGCCTCATCTCATTTATTCCAGATTTCCGCTGTCTTTTTGAGCCGGGAATATCTGCGTATGAGGCTGCCTGCGAGCAAAGTGCTTTTTTTGTTCTCCGGCATCGGGGTAAATTCAATGCCGCATTCCGTATCCCAGAGTATGAGTCCTTCGGGTTGTGCGGCGGGAAAACGCCTGCCGAATTTTTCCGGGTCTTCGAGTGCGAGTTTTACGTCGGCGACGCTTAAATCTCCGCGCCCTGCGGCATCGAGCGCAAAGGCTATGCATCTGACCTGATTCCAGACGAAAGAATAGCCGCGGATCTCATAGACGAGGAATCCGTCGGCGTCCGCGGATATCTCCGAGGAGATAACCTCCCGGATTGGGCTTCGCTCGGAACTCCGCGAGAATGCCGTGAAATCGTGTTCCCCCGCGAAAAGTGCGGCGCAATCCCGCATGGCTTTGATGTCGTATTCGCCTTCGGCGATAATCGGGAAGTAATATCTGTAAGTTCGCGTTTTTACGGCATATCGCGGGTTGAAATCCGCGTCCACCTCCGCATAGCCCGTAAAGGTAATGTCGGCTGGCAGTTTTTGATTTATCTTTGAGATCGCACGTTCGGGAAAGTCGGTGTCAAACGCGGCAATCTGGTGCCTTGCGCTGACGCCGCGGTCCGTGCGTCCCGAGAACCTGAAACGTGCGCAGGCATCGTCCGCGGCGTCGGCTGTGAGATTAAGACCGCGGATTGCGTCGAGTATCTCGCCGCAGACCGTTCTCTCGCCGGGCTGCTGCTGTGACCCCGCGAAATCCGTGCCGATATATGATACCCTGAAAGCAAGCCGCATTTTGCCGTTTTTGTTCCTTTGCCCTTTGCCGTCAGTCCCTTCTGTGAACCCTGCGCATGATCTTCCGCTTGGTATTCTTGAGCGACTGGCGTGCATATGCACGTATGGGTGTCATCTTGCCCGTCGGCGTCGTCTTTCCCTCGCGGATTGCGTTCAGAATCGAGTTCAGGTTCTTCTCCGCGTCAATGAGCGTAACGCCGTAGCCGACATATCTGTAGTTGTGGGCGTCGCTGCCGGCGACACAGGGCTTGCCGAAGAAGTCCGCTTTTCTGCCCGCTTTTTTGTTTGCCGAGCCGACAATGTAGCGGCTGTTGAAGGATTCAACCGCATCCACGGCTTCGAAGGCGTTTCTGAGGCGGATGGCGACGCCGTGCCTGAACTGGTGATACGGGTGCGGAAGGATGAGCAGCCCGCCCATCTCGCGTCCGCGTTTTGCGGTCTCAAAGAAGTCCTCTTTCGGCGGCAGGGCTTGCGTTACGCCCATGACCAGAAGGTGCCCCTGCTTTGTGGAGACCTCAATGCCGGGTATCACAACGATATCGAGATTATTGGACTTCACGTATTCAACGGCGTATGCCGCGCCCTCTACGGTGTCGTGGTCGACGATTGCCACGGCATCAAGCCCTATTTTTATTGCTCTGTCTATTATGTCCTCTACTCTGCTCTCGCCGTCGCTTGAGTAGTTGGTGTGGACATGAAGGTCGCACTTCAACATCGAATCAGTAGTATTTTTCTTCTATCGGATATTAATTCAAGCATATGAGAATACTTCTCGCGACGGGTACACTTGCCTACCCAATCGTGCGCGAATCGTCAAAGGGCTTTGATACGGTCATCGGGGTATCGGGGAAGATAGCCGCGTTTATCACGCCGGAGGCGCTGAAAAAGCTTATCGAGGCGAATCCGTGCGATATGGTTCTGGTCTCGGGGATGTGCACGGCGGATTTTTCGGGCGCGGAAAAGGAGTGCGGGGTGCCGATTTTCATGGGACCGCGCCATGCCGCGGATCTCGGAATGGTCCTCTCAAAGCTGGAGTCGGGCAGTGTCACGCTCTCCAAGACGGTGCCCGCCGACGAGCTCTTCGAGGAGTCAAAGAAGGCGGATGCGCTCTCAAAGCTGAAATCCCTTGAGGAGAATGCCGATTTCGATTTTGAGATAAGGGGGGTGAAGTTCGGCGGCGGCTCTCGAATGAAGGTTCTGGCGGAGATCATGGATGCGCATAAACCCGCGGCGTCCGTTCTCATCGCGAAGGCGAAGCGCTTTATCGAGAGCGGCGCGGATATCGTCGATCTGGGTTTCGGTTTCGACGCCGCGCCGGAGGATGTCGTGCGCACCTTCGAGAGCCTTGAGTCCCTTCGCGGCAGCCACCCGCGCACGCTCTTTTCGGTCGATACCCAAAACCCCGCGCTGATTAAGGCGGCGCTGCCGTATGCCGATATCGTGCTCTCGCTTCACGACGGCAACATGGGGGAGACCGCGGGTGCCGTTGCCGCCCGCGACCTTGCCGCCGTCATAGTGCCGCATGACAGGCCGCTTAGCGAGAACATAGCCACGGCAAGACATGCGGGAATACGAAAGATTATCGCCGATACTCTCATTCAGCCCGTGGGAAGCGGTCTTACGGAGTCAGCGGCGGAGTGCCTTCATGCCCGCGAGGGCGGGATTGACTGCCCGCTCTTCTTCGGCGCCGGCAACGTGACCGAGCTTATAGACGCCGATTCGGTGGGCGTCAACGCACTTCTGGCGGGGATTGCAAAGGAGGCGGGGGCTTCGGTCATCTTCACGAGCGAGCATTCGGACAAGACTTTCGGCAGCGTCGCCGAGATGAGGCGTGCCGTCGATATGATGACCCTCATGACCGACCGCCCCTATCCGAAGGATCTGGGACTCGGTCTCTTCGAGATAAAGGAGAAACGCCGCAGGATAACGCCGCCACCGGAGTATGAGCGCAGCGTCATCGTCCCCGAAGGCGACCCCGACGGCGACCTGACTTATGACCCGCGAGGGAATGTCCGCATCTGCATCGAGGACGGTCTGATTGTCGCGGTTCACAAAGGCTGTGCCTTCAAGGGCAAAAACTGGTATGATATCTTTGAGGCTCTGCTGAAGGATGACCGCGTTTCTCTCATGAGTCACGCGGCATATCTGGGCAAGGAACTCTATAAGGCGGAGCTTGCGCTTCGTTACAACAGGAGTTTCGATCAGGACGGGGAGTTCTGAGTCGGCAATCCCCCGCCCGACTCTTTTCGTAATTCTTTCTGAACTGTTTTAGGACTGTTTTGGACTTTATTTGACGACAAGCACCGAGATTTTGCTTCCTGTCACGACCGCGGAGCTGACACTGCCGAGAAGGATCCTCTTGGGGAGATTCTTGCCTTTCGAGCCCGCGATTATGAGGTCTGCGTCAATTTTTTCGGCATAGTCGATAATCTCGTCTCTCGGGTCGCCGTATTCCACGGCAAACTCAGACTCGCAGGAGTATTCTTTGGCAATCTCCGCCCCTTTGTCGAGGATCCCGTTAATCTCTTTCTGTTTCATTGCACTTACCCTGTTTATCGAGGGATCTGCCGCGTCAACGTCGTCGCCGACGAATGAGGAACTGTATAGCCCTGGACTTGCGGCGTGCAGCCCGTAGACCTTTGCGCCGGTAAGGGATGCAAGTTCGAGACCTTTTCGGAGTGCTTTGTAGGACTGTTCGGAACCGTCCATTGCAACAACTATTCTGGAATACATAATCTGTTATATCGCTACCCGGCGGCATTAATATTATCGAACGGTTATCGAACGGCATTGCGAAGCGTGCGTGTTCAATGTCGGATTGTGAAAGAATTATCTGTAAAGGATGTAAACATATATCATCACATGCCCGAGATGAAGATTAGACGCGAACTTCTTGAGATGCTCTTTGCGCTGGGAAAGGCAGAGCATCCGAATGAGTTTCTGGCGATTTTAAAGGCGAAGGACGGTATTATCGAGGAGCTTGAGCTGGCGCCCGGGACGTATTCGAACGAGAACAGTGCCAGTTTCAGCATTGATATGATGCCGCTTTCGACGGACACGGCGGGCAGTGCCCACTCGCATCCCTGCGGTCTTGTCCGTCCGTCCGATGCCGACCTGAAGATGTTTCCCAAGATCGGACGTTTCCACATTATCATAGGCACGCCCTACAATGAAAATACGTGGCGGGCATTTCGTGCCAACGGCGAGCCCTACGATATGGAGGTCGTCGACTGATGGGGTGCTGCGGGGCGAATGCGGGGGAGAAAGATCCTGAAAATCAAGGAAAAGTCTCAAAACCAGGAAAGCCCGTGAAGGTGGTCGCGACCGGCACCTTCGATATTCTGCATCAGGGTCATATCTATTATCTGACGGAGTCGAAGAAGCTGGGCGACGAGCTTCACGTGATTGTGGCGCGGGATGCCAACGTTAAGCACAAGCCCAAGCCGGTCGTGCCCGAGCATCAGCGTGTGTTCATGGTCGGCGCTTTAAAGACGGTCGATTATGCGCATCTCGGCAATGTCGGCGATATGTTCAGGCTTATCGAGGAGATTGACCCCGATATCATCACAATCGGCTTCAACCAGTATTTCGATATCGAAAAGCTGAAGGTCGATCTGAAAAAGCGCGGACTTCGTGCGGACGTGGTCAAGATAGGCGCTTTCGAGGGCGACGGCTTCTCGAGTTCGCGCGAAATCATGAACAATATCCTGAAGGAGAGATGCCCCGGTTTCATGAAGAAGGACGGCGGCGATCCCGCTCAAAAGGCGTAAATCCGATAAAACTGTTTATATTATTTTTTTTGATTTTTTATTCAATCAGCGCTTTCCAGTAGACGTTTGTGTTGCAGAATATCCAGTATTCCTTCAGATGCTTCCTGCATATCATGTAATTGTTGCAATGTTTCGCGACAATCGCCCAGAAACGCGGTGAATGGTTCTTTTCTCTGATATGCGCAAGTTCGTGGACGATTATGTAGTCGAAGAACTTCAGCGGCAGCGCTGCCATGCGGATATTGAAGTTGAAGTTGTTGACATGCGAGCAGCTTGCCCACCGCGATCTCTGCTTTCTTATCGTTATGTTTCCGACATGGTCCGATACGCCCATGGCGGAGGAGATCATGCAGATGCGCTGCTCTATCCTCTCTTCAAGTGCTTTTTTTACGAATTTGCCGAAATCCGCCACGGATGCGTAGTGTATGGTCATGGTTTCGGTGTCTATATAGCAGCCTTTTTTCAGGTCGGCGTCAAGCTGCATGGCGAATTCTTTCCCGAAGAGCAGCATACGGTCGGATCTGGATTCGCAGCGTTCCCGCAGGCTGCGGTTGTTCTCGATTTTGTCGAGCATCCAGTCGCGCTTTTTTTCGAGCAGGTCGAGGGGGTCACAGCCTTTGGGTATGGTCAGCCTGACCGTACAGTCGGAGTGTACCGAAATACGCAGGTTTTTGACGTTTTTTCGGACGATTTTGACGGGGATGCCCTCATAGACCATCTCTTCCGTTGCGCTGTCGTCACGGGATCTCGGCATACTGATTATTATGCCGCGATTGATGATAAAACCGATTAGGGCCACGGCAAAAAATACGGCGGAACCGATGGAAAAAATGTGGGGGAATGCGGTAATAAGGCGGAACGAAGGTGAAAATACGGGTGAAATCGGGTCCTTTTCAGTAGACCTTATGTGCTTCCCAGTATTCGACGACTTCTTTGCCGCCTACGAAGACAAAGCCGTTCTTCTTTGCGTAGGCTTCCGCGTCGGCTTTCGTCAGTGCCTTGCCCGTGTTGTCGTCGAGCATTTCGCAGATGGTGACGCACGGGGTAAAGCCGCCGAGCTGCGCAAGTGCAATCGAGAGTTCGGTCTGTCCGCGCCTTTTGTCGAGGAGTCTGTCGTTTGCGCGAAGGGTTGCCATGTGCCCCGGCGTCCTGAACTCGCTCCTGAACTCCAGCGGCGTTCCCGCCATTGCCTGTTTTACGTGCTCGGCAAGGCGGTTTGCGGTGAGGGCGCGGTCGTTGTCGGGGATACCCGTATAGGTGTCGCAGTGGTTGACCCAGAGCGAGAATGAGGAATGGTTCTCCTTATCGTAGGGAATGTCGCCTTCGCGCTCGGCAATCTTTGTCATCCTGAGGGCGTCGCTTGCAAACGGCAGTCCCATGAGTTCGGCGGCTTTCGAGTGAATCGAGGTGCAGATAAGCCCGCCGCCGTCTTTTCGCATCCGCAGTATGTCGCGGGGATTTACCGCATCCGAGCGGATTGCAAAGTCGGTTTCGCCTTCGCGGTCGGCGAAATCGTAGAGCAGGATGAACCTGCCGTTCTTCAGCTCTTCAATTGCCTTTTCAACAAGTTTTGATGTTTCGGGATCCATATCTTATTCTTCCTGTCTGTTGTCAGTATCGGGTATCGGGATTAATTGCCTGAATTTGGGTTGAGTTTCTGTTGAGTTTCTGTTGAGTTTCTGTTAAGTTTCTGTTGAATTTCGGTAAATATTCGGTTGAATTTCGATAAATTTTCGGTTAAATCTCTGTTATTTTATGCAAATCTCGACGGTCACGACACTGCCGTCGGTGAGTTTGAGTTTGTCGCGCAGATGCACCTGCGAGATTATCTCAAGGATATCCTCGGGGTAATGCGAGCGCCCCGGCACTATGATTGCGCATTTGTAGCCGCCGATTCTGCACGGAATGCACTTTGCGCTTCCGAACGTCCTGTCGTCGGCGGTAAACCCGTCGATATCGGTCCATCCGTGAAGTTCCGCCTTCTTTCTGGTCTCGATGGCGGCGGGGAATATCTTGATATTGAGCGTTCCCGGGAAGGGGTCGATTCCGAGTTTCTCCTTAAACTGCGAGGAGTATCCCGGGATATTGACGTAGTATCTTCCTTCCCCGAGACCGCTTATGATTTCGCCGTCGATTCTGAGAATACCCGCATTATCCTCGAAGATCTTTTTGTAATCGGAGTATTCTTTCTTCAGTGTGTCCTCGCCGCTTGAGGTGATCGAGACATACTGACCGTCGGGTCTTACGGATCGCACTATCAGATTCTCCTTTTCGAGAGCGTTTAGGCGTCGGGAGACGGTCATTGCGCTCATATTCAGGGAATCGCCGAGTTTCTGCGAGGATATGGCGACCTGACCGTTAAATCCGCCCATAAGCCCGATCTTTTTAAGGAACATCAGATCTTCTGCACTGATCATAAGTAACTACTTTCTTGATAGGCATAACATATAAGTTCTTTGATCCTGCTATACGGCAACGGCGATGCATATTTTGTCGTCATTTCACGGAATTATGATTATCGATATACGGGGGTATTTTGGTGTAACCGGTTCTCCCGAGGCGTTTTTGCGGCACGGCGGAACTGGGTTGTTTCGTGAAATGACGAATTACTGTTCGTTATCTATATAACATATAAGGACACCATAATATTGTATGAATTCCGCACTGCGTACCCGTCTTGCCGAAAAGATGGCGGGAGAGATTACGCTCTCAGATTCCCCGGGTGATGCGCTTCGCAAATGGCGAATCAACTTCAACATCACTCCCGGAGTTCTGGCAGAGAAGCTCGGATTCTCGCCCTCGGTCATCTCCGATTATGAAGGAGGTCGAAGGAAAAGTCCGGGTACCGCGGTTGTCGGAAAGATTGTTGAAACCATTTTATCCATTGACGAGGAGAACGGCGGACGTTACATGAATAAATACGCCAATATCCTCTACAGTAACTTTGACGACGAAGTAATCTACGACATGCACGATTACGACACCCCGCTGGCGCTGAAGAAATTCTGCGATAAGCTGGGCTGTAAGCTCGTAAATGGGTCAATGGACTGTCAGATCTACGGTTATACCGTAGTCAACAGTTTAAACGCGATTGTCTCGTTGTCAGCCGCGGAATTTAACAAAATCTACGGCTGGAGTACAGAACGGGCACTGATCTTTACCAATGTATCGACAGGAAAATCGCCTATGATAGCAATTCGCGTGACTCCTTTCAAGCCGAGGTGTGTCATTCTTCAGGGAATTTCACCCGAAAAACTGCATCCGATGGTTGCGGAACTCGCTTCCCGCGACAGGATTGCTCTTTTGACGACCGAGATGG
>Ga0265298_10006692_pt1 | contig 14166 bp, 37 predicted proteins | sample AusTroGonzalo_MG_3_FD_193486 | JGI IMG/M metagenome (GOLD analysis project Ga0265298, IMG submission 193486) | Bovine rumen microbial communities from tropical cattle in Woodstock, Queensland, Australia - Gonzalo_01 | ecosystem: Host-associated > Mammals > Digestive system > Stomach > Rumen ...
TTGATATTATAATATAACACCCAGGGTCCAAAAGTAAACTTAAAAATTTAGACCCAGGAGCTGTATACTTTTTCCCAATCTCTGTTATATTATAATATCCACCACAACCAAGGAGATTTTAATCATGGGCTACCTCAATCCGAAAACCGCCAATCACTATCAACTCGCCGCCGTCCGCACCGATCTCACCTTCGGCTATTTCAACTATTTCACCAAACCGATCCGCTCCTTCAAAACCGCCATCTGGGCCCTCGACCACCTTCGCTCCGAACTGATCGCCGCCGGCCACAACTGCTCCATCGTTTTCAAACACACCTTCACCGCCGAACTCAACAACAAAACCGTCGTTTATCACCTTTATAAAACCGACAAAAACCACCCCGCCCAACCCCTAACCGATATCTCCGAATACCCTGCCGGCCTCACCACCGACCTCGTCGCCGCATCCGTAACCGCCGCCGAAAACCGCTTGGCCAATTTTCTCAAATAACCCCTAACCACCGGGGCCCGGTACCGGGCCCTTTTTTCGTTTACTTTTTTAGATTCTCTGTTATATTATAATATCCACCACAACCAAAGGAGATTCAAAATGGAAAAATTCATTCTCGTCGATTGCCAGGTCCAGGAGGGAGATCCCAACGAAATTTTTGAATTCAACGATATGGGAGAGATCATCGATTTCCTCAACGATCGCTGGGATTCGTTCGACGAAGAGGAGAAAGCGATGAACGCCCAGACCCATTACAATGTGTATCTTGGGAAACCGGACAAGGATTCCTATCTCCTCACGATCACTTATAACGACACGGAATTTCCCAACGTGATTCTCGAGATCGAATACTGATCTCTATCAACGCTTTAGGGATGGATTCATTTCCATCCCTTTTTCGTTTACTTTTTTAGATTCTCTGTTATATTATAATATCAACCAATCCATTTAGGAGCAACACATATGGACAACAAGACCACCGACGGCAAGTCTCTCACCACCCACGTCGACAATCTCGCAGGTGCGATCGATCACTTCATGAAGGTCATCGAGCTCGATTATTACGACCTCCACGACGGCAACGACATCGCCCGTTACGAGAACCTCAAGGACAAGGTTCACCTTTATCTCGCTCGCTTGATGGAGAACGCCGCTCTCACTCTTCATGACCTCGAAAACAAGGTCCGGGCTTCGGAAATCTCCCGGCGGTCTTTGGAACAGTTTCATGAGAACCGGGACCTCGTTCAGGAATACAATGCGGTTACTCGCGGCCGTTAATCGGCGGTTTACTTTCAGACCCTGGGTGTTATATTATAATATTAACCAAAGGAGGAAAACATGGATCCCAAACTTCAAGCTCGCATCGAGAAAAACCGTGCCGAAAAGGAAGCGCTCTTTCAGAACATCACCTACGGCAAGCTTCCTGAAAAGGTCCGCCGCATCATTTTTGAACACGCCTGGGAGGAAGGCCACAGCAGCGGCGCCAATGAGGTGGAAATGTATTACAATGACCTTACCGAGCTCGTTGAGAAGGTTCGGGACTGCTTCTGCGACGAGTGCTGCATCGGCTCCCTCAAGAAGGGAAACGGTGAAGATACCTCGGACCTTACCCTCTTAATGGCAAAGGAACTGATGAGCTGAGGTTTATTTTCGGACTCCAAGTGTTATATTATAATATCCACAACCAAAGGAGACTCTGAAAATGAAAAAATTCGTCGTTTACCTCGTCCCCAAATACAACACCGATCCCTATCGTACCTATCACGAGTCCGTGATTACCGAAGCGACCGACAAGGAGGCCGCTCGCCGTCACTGCGAGGATGTGTACGGACTCAAATATTGGGTCACCCACATCGAGGAGGAAAAATAGGATAATTCGGTTTACTTTTCAGCACCGACGGTTATATTATAATATCAACCAAGGAGATTAAATCATGAAGCATTTCGTTGTTACCGCTCGTCTCAACATTCATCCGATCACCCAGGCTCACGCCATCCGTTTGTTTGGTGTTGACGCCGATTCCGCCGAAGATGCCGCGGAACAGGTCTTCAATCTCCTCCTGGGTCAGTACAAGATCATCGATGTGAAGGAGGGAAACTGATCATGAAGCGCCTTTACTACCTCGTCGCCCGTTGCGGGGACACCAATTACGGCATGGAGCTGTCCGAGTCCAAGATCCGCTGCGACTACTCCATTACCGATGAAGACAAGGAAGCCATCCTTCGGTTGGATGTGAACGAGATCCATTACGGCACGTTCACCGTTGGGAAGCCGTTCGCCTGCAAGCGGTTGAGCTGATAGTTTACTTTTGGACCCTGGGTGTTATATTATAATATCCACAACTAAAGGAGATTATCATGAGACACTTCATCTGCAAAGGTATCTGGCCCACGACAAATCGGGAATTCACCGCTCGCATCACCTGTGACAGTTACGACCTCGCTCGGACTTGGTTCACTTACGAATACACCGGTGCCAAGCTGCTCTGGGTCCAGGAAGAATTTTAAGAGATATAAAGGAGAATAAATATGGAACTTTTACCGAATCATGTCAGCATGGAAGAGGCTTATAACAAAGTGGTCCTTGACAACCCTAAATACAATAAGATCAACCTCATGGTGCCTCACAAGAAGCGGGAACGGATCTTTGCGGAAGCCTGTCGCATCGGTTCCCTATTTCCGTTCAACAACAACGAGCACCTCCTTCGCAACGTGGCGGCTATGTACGATCGGTTGCTCAACCTCTACTTGGACCTTCACCCGGAACTTGATATATGGGAGTAGAATGTGCCTTAATGGCCGATGAGCTCGGCCGTTTTTGAGTTTACTTTTCAGCACTTTCTGTTATATTATAATATCAACCAAATGAAAGGAACGAAATTATGATGGATGGCACCTATGTTCTTATGACAATTACCGCCCCGGAAACCGAGCCTCGCGTGAGAGCGACCGGCACGGAGCACGAAGTGAAGGCGGCGGCCTTCAAAATCCTCGATGCCGCGATCTCTCACAATGGCACCATTACCACTGTTGAGTCCGAATACGGTTATCGGTACCACATCTCCTACCCCCTCACCGTGGACTTCCAGCCCACCCAGGTTGAGCAGGATCTTTTCATTCAGCGAGACGCGGACTGAGGTTTACTTTTCAGCACTCTCTGTTATATTATAATATCAACCAACCACCAACGAAAGGTTTCAAAAATGAAGAAGTTCACCATCATCGCCATCAACTGCAACCTCGAAGAAGACTACCGTGAATACCAGGTCAAATCGGAAGCGGCCATGTGGAATCAGCTGCGGGCCATCCGTAACAGCCTGGTGGATACGGACTTGAACCGCGGCGCCCGGGTCGAGGTGAAGGACGAGCAGGGTAACCTGTTCAAGGACATCACCTTCAAGCGAAATTCCAAGGGCAAGATCGAAATGCCCAACGCGGTCAAGGAGACCTGCCGGTACACCAAGGTGAAGGCGGCGAAGGCTGCCGCCCTGGCGAAGGCCGAGGCCAAGAAGGCTGCCAAGCGGGAGGCGGATCGTCGGTACCGCGAGAAGAAGAAGGCTGCCAAGGCGGCTGCTGCTGCGGTGGAGACCCCGGTAGAAGAGACGAAGTAATATTTCCAACCCGAACCGCGAAAGGTCCCTGGATGCATTCCAGGGCCTTTTCTTTTATACAAATTTGAGTTTACTTTTTAAGACTCCGTGTTATATTATAATATACAAATTAAAAAAGGAGTTTCAAAATGACCCAAGTCAAATACTGCTATACCATCAAAGAAAACAACATCCAGGTTTTTCGTTCCAATCTCTTCAGCACGCCGCAGGAAGCGATGGACTACTTTCTGAAGGAAGATAAGCCGGCCCACTATGCCAGCCACACCTTCTACCGTTCGGAATTCGGCAGCTTCCTCCGCAATAACAGATACGGAGCTTCGTGGGACAAGCAGGAGGTGCGCATTGAGGTGGAGTTCAAGGAGGTCTACTTGACGGCCCTGCCCCTGGATGACTGGAGGAATATTTGCGCGGACAATTTCCCAACCATAACTGAAAAATAAAAGGAGTTATATCATGGGCAGCTTTGGAATCGTTATGATGTGTCTGCTACTGCTGATCGTCATCGTGGTGCTCGTCGCCATCATCTGCAGTATTTACCGTGCCTCCCACGTCAAAGGCCTCCATCATCGTTGAGGAGGCTTTTCTTCTGCGGAATAATGTGCTTTAATATGAACATTGTTCCGGAATAATATAGTTTACTTTTCAGCACCGACGGTTATATTATAATATCAATCAACCACTATTGAAGGAAAACAAAAATGGATAAGATGAAACTTCACCTCGCCATTCTCCGTCGTCTCCGTGAGGAAGGTCTCCTCATCAACATCGCCTTCGATAAGCTGCCCCTCGGCATCAAGAACCACATCTTCGAAAATGCGATGAACAAGCCCGAAAACGAGATCGAGGACTACTACCGATCGCTCGTCAAGCAGGAAAAGATCGGTTTCATGGGTGTGAAATGAAAGATTACACCGAACAAACCGCAGCACTCATGGCCTACATACTGTCCTTCGGTATGTTGGCTTTTCTCATCCTGGTTCTGGGAAGCTGTTTACTTTTGGGAACCAACTGTTATATTTGAATATAATTATTGGAAGGGAGAAGAAAGATGACAGTTAAGGACTTAAAGAAGTATTTGGAAAGCCTTCCGGATGACACTCCGGTTAAGTTCACCACCTACCGTGGCGTATCCTCGGACTGGGTAGATCAGGGCCCGGATGAAATGGAGGTCATGGACATCGGTTTGGACACGGACGATAAGGATTCCAAGTACCTTCATTTCCACCTGGGTTGAGGTTTACTTTTTCATTCCAAAGGTTATATTTATAATAACAACTGTAGCTTAATTGGCAGAGCATCGCCAGCGGATGGCGAGAGTGAAGGTAAGAGTCCTTTCAGTTGTACCATCGCCTGTGAGTGGCTCTCATAGGCAGCCGGGGTCGCTCCCGGCATTTTTTATATTATCAGTTTACTTTTTAGCACCGACGGTTATATTATAATATCAACCATAGGAGAATATATCATGGTCAAATACGCAGTCATCAAGCAGTACAATGTCAGCCGTAAGGTCTTCGGTCCGTTCGGAAGCCTCATGGATGCCAAGGACTTCATCGCCCGGGACGTCGAGGAGAACATCGACTACTTCAAGAAGATCTACCCCGACGTCAAGGACTATTCCACTCGGAAGACTTTCAGCGGCGACGTTGAGCTGACCTTTACACTCAACCGCCCGGAATCGGTTACCTGGGAGGTTCAGAAGATGATGCAACCGAATATGGGCGATATGTACATGAGCCTCTATTAAGAGGTTTACTTTTATGACTCCACGGTTATATTATAATATCAACAACAACCAAGGAGAATCGAAAATGAACATGAACATCAAGGTTACGTCCGTCAACGAGATCAACATCCACCACGTCCGTCGGACCTGGGACATGAATCCCGGGACTCGGACCTTCAAATCCAAACGGGATTACAACCGCAAGGACAAGTCCTGGAAACGGGACTTTTAATAAGGAGGGAACAAATCATGCCTACCCGCGAAGAACTCCTCGATCTGTTTGCCACGGTGGAATGCCGAGTGGACAGTCTCCGCCACGACATCGAGCACGCTGACATCGACAGCGATGACTACGACACCTTCATTCAGGACTTCGCCAAGACCCAGGAAGCACTCAAGCTTCTCGAGGAACGGCTCTGGGATATCCCGGTTAACGAGTAAGTTTACTTTTTGAATCTCCATGTTATATTAAAACATACCAAACCAAAACAACAAAGAAAGGTAATTAAAAATGCAGAAACTCACCCTCACTGTCGAGAACGTCAAGCTCTTCGAAAACAAGCCTGTCGTCGTCAAGTCGGAATGCGCAATGTGGAAGACCCTCCGCACGGTTCGCGATCTTCTAACCGATGCCGATCTCCAGGCCGGTGCTCGGGCGATCGTGAATACCGAGGACGGCAAGGCCTTTAAGGACATCACCTTCCGTATGAATGCCAAGGGTAAGATCGAGATGCCGAATGCGGTCAAGGAGACCTGCCGGTACCAGGCTGCGAAGGCGAAGAAGCTGGCGGCACAGGCTGAGAAGAAGGCTGAGGATGCTCCCACCCAGGAGTAATATTTCCATTACCTAACAAACAACAAGGTCCCTGGATGCATTCCAGGGCCTTATTTTTTTCTAAAAAAATTGTTTACTTTTTCATTTTAACAGTTATATTATAATAAATCGGTTTGATACAAGCTCGAGGACGTATTGAACCGGGAGGACGGTTGGTAATAGCTGACGAGCTTCCATGGTTCCTCTATTGTTAGGCGGTACACGGTTTTAAGCGCGGGTCGCACCCAAACGCCAATCCGCCATTTTTGTTTAGGAAGTATTACTCAGTTGGGCCGGTGCTCCTAGAGGGTGGGCAACTGAGTAGCCTAACCGGAGTCCAATGAGGCCTGTGAGGTACCGGACATAAGGAGCGGCAGCTTCCTTTTTTTTTCTTGTTTACTTTTTCATTTCGACGGTTATATTATAATATCGGCAGAAGATTGGATGCCTAGAGGCGCCCAGGTGGCCATCTTCGAGCGGCGAGAGATCTGGTGTAACGGCAAGCACACCCGCACGCAGTGGCTGGAGATTTAAGGTTCGACTCCTTATGTCGCCCTAAGCTCACGCCGATTAACGTTTCCACGGTGAGTGGTTGTAAAACCTGGCGTTCCGGCCAGGCAGCATGGCGGTTGAATACATGTAGCCGACGATGAAGGTGAAAGTCCTTCCTCACCAATTGTATGAGTGGTACACGGCGGGTAACGGCCAGCCCACTCAGGACCTGAACCGGAGCCAACCGTAGGGATCCAAGTCGCACTCGAACGGCGGCGGAAAGAGAGGGATGCAATTTGCATCCACCGGTCACCTGACAACAGGACGGTAAAACTCAGCCACGGATATGTCGAGATATCTGTGGCATCTTTTTTATTTACAGCTTGTTTACTTTAATGATCCGATGGTTATATTACTAATTCAATAAAGGAATCATTTCAGCCAAAGCGGAATCGGTTTATCCAACTTTGAATTGACAACTTTGACTTTGAAACTCCAACTTCGTTTACAAAACTAAGAATTAAGTTATATTTTAATAAAGGAGAAATTCAAATGGAAATACTTTGCAAAATAGGTGATTACTTTATCGTAGGCTTCATTCTTTTCATAACGATCGGCATTCCGATCATCTTCGTCCTGGATGCTTTGACCGGCTTCTCAGGCTTCGATTTCAAACGTCTTCCATTTCGCAAGCATTAATTATTATCATCATCTCTATCATCCTCGTCACCATAGCCACCCAGGTGCTTAATGCCTGTGTAGCATCCCCATATGAACCATCCGAATAGTGCTAGTGTGCAAACGATGAATGATAGACATACCATTCCGACCTTCCAACTCATCTTGACTGTTCTCCTTTATGTTCCATTTCAATAATTATTTCATCCTTTGAGGCATCCTCGTGAGCTTCCACAACATCAAATAATTTATCCGCCGCTTCAATGTCGAAGCCTATGGCGTACTTACCAGAGTGTTCCCAGAGGTCGGTGTTTTCCCAGATCATTTTTGATTTACCATACCTTGCTCTACAGAAAGCTGAGAAGGACTTACCGTTGCGAAAAAATTTAGTGAAAGGCATTGCTTCAAGTCTCCTTTTAGTTCCATAATTATATATAACTATAAAAGCTTGAAAATTACTCTTTCGAGTAGCTTTCAAGCAAGTTTTTTCTAACTTTTTTAAGGATCAGTAGTAGAGCTTTCCGTCCTTGAATTCCTCCTTCTTCATGCTGCCGTCGGCAAGGTAATTGTAGTGGTAGAGGATGACCCAGCTGTAACCGCTGTCGTTGTAGGGGCAGTTGCAGAACTTGTAGCAGTTCACCCAGATCTCGGCGGTTTCGCCGATCGGGAGTTCTTCCTTCATCCGATTGACCTCGAACTGAAGGCGGTTGCGCATCTCTGCTTCCCCGTTGAGTTCGTAGGTGGTGTGGAAGTTGTCCGAGTGACGGAAGGTGCTGATACTGTACTTCATTTTTCTGTTCTCCTTGGTTATATTGTAATATAACACTGAGTGCTGAAAAGTAAACTCTAGAACTGATATTTGTCGATCATTTCCTGGAGGACGCGGACCCTTTCCAGCTCAAGAACGTCGCCAATGGTGATCTCTTTTTTGCTGTAAAGGAGGCTCAGGTATGCATGGACCATCATTTTATTTTTTCCTTTTGGTTATATTTTAATATAACACTGAGTGCTGAAAAGTAAACGAGGTTTACATTCCGTGTTTCTTTGTTATATTACAATATCAACATAAGGAGAACTAAAACATGATACGCAACAAAGCCCTTGACACCCAGGTTGACGAGTTTCTCAATACGATCGATACGATGATCCAGACCGGCGGTGGTTTATCCGCCTACAGCCGCGAGCTGCTTCGAGGAGCCTTCGAATCACTTATTCAGACCGCCCAGGAGGTGACTATCCAGCGAATCGCGAAGGACCTGGTGAACTTGACCAACGAAAGCCGTCAGGAAGCGCTCGACAAGAAGACCGAGACTGTTTGATATGCAACGAAGCTATAACGAAGTCAAGATCTGTACAGGCACTAGCGGCGGCCATTACATCAACATTCCAAAGGAGACGATTAAGGCCGCCGAATGGAATCTGACCCAGGAAAAATACAACATCTTCAAAATAAATGACCTTACTTTGGTCATTTCACAGCAGGACATACCTTCCTTGGTAAAGATCGGTGACCATAAAATTGATCGGTGCAACAATGCATACGGCCCTAACAATACGGTACGTGTATCGGTCGGTAGATGTCTGCGGTTCAATACCAAGTTGGCGGTTCGTACATATGGAAAGGATGACCGAATTTACATCCAGGTCATTTAGGTTTACTTTCTTAGATCCATTGTTATATTTTAATAACCAAGGAGACTATCATGGAAAAAGTTTATTTGCTTTATGAGTACAATGCCGACAGCTGGAGTGGACATTCTTGGGTTGAAAAGGTTTTTCGTACCAAAGATGCTGCTGAAAAATATATTTCCACTGTGTATGGACATCCTGTGATGCCTCATCAGAAAACTCTTTATTCCGATGAGAACAGTGCCATTGGCTTCGAAGTTCGTGAGATGAAATTGGAATAAGTTTACTTTTTGACTTCTAGTGTTATATTCTAATATAACCAAGGAGAACAAAACATGAATTACAAACTCTACATCAGCCACTCCGAACTTCCGCCGCACACCTGCACCATCATGGAAGCTTTCGGTAATGCAGACATGGAACGGCAGCTCCGCAATGCTCTGGATAGCATTCCTTCGGGGGCGGAAGGCAGCGTTAAGGTATACACCGCATGCGGCGGTGGTGGGTCTCTTAATCCGATTCGCACTATCAAGAGAACCTCGGATGGAACTACCACCATAGTCGGTTGGGGGAGGTAAAAGATGAGGAAGGTAACATACGTCATCACCGCCTGTGATCTTGAGCCTGACCTTCCGCCGTCGAAACGTCAGTATCATATGCGGCAGTATCACATCAGGGCTTGGTTTTCTGAGAATGCCCAACGGATTTTCTATGCCAAGCATCCGAGCATGCTTATCGTGGAGCTCAGAGCATTATGAACTTCTTTAAGGTATACACCGTTACCTCCGAGGTTGGCAACTCCACTCACAGTTGGAATGTCATGGCCACCAACGAAGAATCCGCCAAGGGGATTTACCTCGCGATGAACCCTGGTGCGGTTATCACCTCCGTACGGCAGATTACTCGGAAGCCTTCGTTGGATCAGTTGAAAGCTGGGGTTAAGAAGTTTACTTTCACCGCAGATGAGTTAAATTAAAATACAGGTTGAAGCTTCCGGTTACTAGAAGCTCACGAACAAAACTAAATATAAGCAAGCCTCCTCGCTTGAGGCATGGAGGCCGTTTGGTAGGGGTTGTGGTTGGCCCTGATGGATATGTTGGCATTCGTTCTCCTTAGCTGGTATATCCTTCCAAACGGCCTCCTTTTTTATTCTATGGATCGGTTTTCTGTTTAGTAAAAGCTTCCATAGATTAAAAGTTTACTTTTTGAAATGATATGTTATATTAAAATATCGACAGGATCTGGAAGCTCAGGGGCCCTACGGGTTTCCTTATCCGGGTGGAAGATAGTATAATTAGTAGAACGGCGTACACGAGACGACGGTGAGGTGCAACTCCTCAATTCCATAAGCCCAGTCGATTGTTGCTTAGGCGCCGGTCCCCCCGGTGGCCAAGTTGCCCTCATCGGTGGCGGAAAAGGAGGTCGAGGATTAGATGAGTGATCCTTGGCCTTTTTTCTTTTTATCGGTTTATTAGTTTACTTTTTCATTCCCACAGTTATATTATAATATCGACAGGATCTGGAAGCTCAGAGGTACCCACGGGTTTCCTTATCCGGGCGGTCAGTAATTCAGCCTGGTAGAATGCCGGAGATTATCCGGACGTCGGAGGTTCAAATCCTTCCCTGACTCTTAGCCCAGTCGATTAATGTATGGGTGGTACACGGCAGGTAATGCCAGCCCACCCAGGTACCCAGGTTAGATGGGACCGAGTCGCCCTCGTAATGGCGGCGGAAAGAAGTTGAATGGGGTCGTCCGTTCAACTCGGTCAAGGATTGGACGAGCGATCCTTGGCCTTCTTTCTTTTGTTAGTTTACATTTCAGTTCCGACGGTTATATTATAATATTCAACAAAGGAGAATAACATATGCTTAAGAAAACCCAAATCATCAATTTCGTACTTGATCAGCCTAATGGACAGATCCGCCGCAAGGATCTTGTTCATTTCATTTGCAACCTCAATGGTGTACTCTATGACCCGGTCAGCTGTCGCGGTTACTACTCCGTTGCACTCCAGGATACCGCTTCTTGGTGGAGGAGAGGAGGTTTTCTGATGTTCAGTTCCAAAAAGGAACCTCGTCATCTGTACCGAGTTCGCAGGGGTGTTTACGGAGTGAAAGATGCATACGGCAATGTTTTAGGTCTGACCTATCCTCCCTATGGCAGTGCTGCGGCAGCCAGGGCTGCAGCGGATCGTGCCGCAACAGCCGTTGGCCGTACTTTGAATCGAATGAAGAATGAATACGAAAAGCCTGTCAAAGGTACATATGACAGTGCAACAAAGAAGCATGCCGAAGAAGAGGATAAGTACTTGGATGAAGCTTTTGATCAAGAGTTACAAAAAGCTTTTGAGGACTACCTTCGCATGAGCAGAACCAGGATGAAGATTGAGGAGCTTCAGAAGAATGCCGTTCTTGAATCCGATGTACCTCGTCCTATTGTCACCGTCGGCCTTTTGGGTGATGAACCTTACATCGGTCTGATTACTCCTAAGGGAGATACAATGTGGATGAAGCTTGATACGGTGCTGAAATTCAATAACAACCGTTAAATTTTCTTGTTTACTTTTTAAAGGATTCTGTTATAATTAAAAATAAAAGAGAAAGGAAATAAAATACAAATGAGAACTTCTACTCCCAATGCTTATGCATGCCCAATCTGTGATTGTCAAACTTCACGTGAGCCCAACGGTGCCAACCGCCGCCACGGCCGTCGGGTAACCGTACCTCTGGGTGCCATTCAGGATGCTGGATTCAATACCAAGAATCCGATTTATGTGCAGAAAATTTCCCGAAATCATTTCGGCCTTACTCAGGATGGTTCCGCTGACAACCTTGTCAGAACTATCAATGGGTGGCAGAATAGCGGACCTAACAAGGCTTATCAGGTAAGCATTACCAAGCTGACTTCCAAGGCCGTTGATTTTGTCACTATGTTGGTGGATAAGAGATCCAGGTACATCGACGTTTACGCATTGGAAAGCTGCTGATTATTATTTTCTTGAAAATTCATGGTCAAGCCGGGTAATGGGTTTAGTGACTTTTGTCCATTACTCGGCCCTCTTTTTTATAGTTTACTTTTCAGAACTTCATGTTATATTTAAAATATAACAAAGGAGATTTGAAATGTATCTGAAGACGCTTGATCTTACACCATACTTTATGGTTTTGACCATCATCTTGTGTGTCCTGAAGGTAACTGGGGTGGTGGATTGGAGTTGGTGGATAGTTCTTTTTCTACCCTTCTATGGACCGTTCGCCATAACCTTTTGTTTCATCATCGTTTCTATTCCGATTTTCATCATGCTGGGTGGAAAACCTCGGCTTCACTGGAATCTCACCATTGGACCCAAGAAAGATTAGTTTACTTTTCAGCACTGAGTGTTATATTACAATATAACCAAAGGAGAATGCATCATGGTAGATTACAAATACCGCCTCGAATACATCCGCAAAAAGGACGGCATCGATATCGTCGGCACCGCTTCGTTTCCCAACCTCAAGTGGGCATGGAAAGCCGCTAAGGATCAGATGGAGATCGAAAAGTTCCGCTACGAAGCAAATCTCCTCCCCGTGCCGAAGATCATCAAAACTGGCAGAGGCTACAAGATCGGCAATTACGAGATCAGAATTATCCTCGTTTAAGTTTATTTTCACAAGAAAAGAGTTATAATATAAATATGAAGTAAAAAATTTTTTTCATAAGGTTATCCCTTTGAAAAACAAAAGTTTGGTAACGGTCACCTAAGTGGGTGACCACTTTTGTTTTGAAATAATGTTTACTTTCTTATTTGAATAGTTATATTAAAATATAGGTTTGGAATGCTGTACGCGTCGAGGTGCGACAAACGGCAGCTTAAGGACTCCAACTGCAACCGTTGGCAATGCCAACCACCGCCTCTCGGCGCCATGCAGCAAGTGATAGGTTAACCTATCCGCGACCGGAGCGAGTGACCGTGGAGATACCGTTGGACCTCTAAACCTTTTTTAAAAAGTTAATATAGGCGCGGTCCCTCCAAAGGCTGCCACTGAGTAAATAGCTGACTTGCACAGATGCTAGTGAAAGGTGAGTAGGTCAGGGAATGAGTACAAGTCATCCGACTGCCACAAAAGCCAGAACAGGAGACGGGTAGGCTAACAAGCTGAAGTGGAGATCGTCCCTCCTGGACCACGCCATTTTTTATATTTTAAGGAGAACTGAATGGATGTTACAAATTTACCATTACTAATAATAAATCCTGCCGCTCAGGCTGAGAAGAACTGGTTTGATTCACAAATACATCATGTAGATGATGAAATGATTACCAATTCGGCTGGTTGGGAAGAATTACTACCACTAACTGATTATCTTCCTGGAGATGATACAAAATTTCATGAAATCAATAAACGAACCAATATGGGTGAACTTCTATTGATGGTTTTCAACCATCCTAAAATAGACTTCATTACACTATTGAATCTTTGGGATAATAAAAAATGGCATTTAGGAAAAAAACATTTTCCTTTATATCCTGTATTGCTTGTCTGTGTACAGGCTAAGCTTATAAAAAAGGAAAATAAAAATAACATTGTTAAATCTAACTCTTTCTGTGAATATGTCTTTTCTGTTACTAAACTTGGTCATGCTTTGATGATACAGAATAACATATTGGAGGTGTAGAATGAATGTAGACGAACTGCCTTTATTGATAGCAAATCCAGCTGAGATAGCTTCAAACAATTATATTAAAAATAATTATTTACCTCCTGGAATTAAGTATAAGATGGGAGTTGCCGATCCTCGAGATCTTGCTTTCGATAAACTTGATCGACATACTGGAATTGGCGCACTTCTATTACTGATAAACGAACACTATAACATTTCTTTAAATGAACTATTAAAGTTATGGAGGATTGTAGAAGGTCTGAACTATCAATCTTCATCGTTCTATCCGTGGATTAGTTCTGCCGATCCTGCCCCGCGACGTTTTCAACATTTACTAGACATTGCTTTAGCAGCAGAGTTAATAGCAGATCCCAATCAAAATCCGTATGAATCTCATTATGGCATCAATAAACTCGGTCTTGCTCTATTAAAACAAAATGGATTGGATGCGTGGAATGAACACGAAAATACTACCTCTACTGATAACTGATCCTGCTACTCAAGCTCTGAAGAATCTACCTGATTGGTGGAAAAGAGCCCAGGAATTTATAATTGGAAGTTATCATGATAACTTCCTCGGCAAGGATT
>Ga0265298_10006693_pt1 | contig 14165 bp, 12 predicted proteins | sample AusTroGonzalo_MG_3_FD_193486 | JGI IMG/M metagenome (GOLD analysis project Ga0265298, IMG submission 193486) | Bovine rumen microbial communities from tropical cattle in Woodstock, Queensland, Australia - Gonzalo_01 | ecosystem: Host-associated > Mammals > Digestive system > Stomach > Rumen ...
ATTCTCTATGGCCGTAAACTCCGGTAACAACTGATGAAACTGGAATACAAAGCCCAAATGTGTATTTCTGAAATCAGAAAGATGTTTCGACGACAAAGAAGTAACATCAATACCATCTACCCGTACCGTACCTGTGTCCGGACGATCCAATGTACCAATAATCTGCAATAAGGTAGTCTTTCCGGCTCCACTGGGACCAACGATGCTGACCACCTCGCCTTTGTCTATATGGAGATCTATGCCCTTGAGCACCTGCAGGGCCCCAAAACTCTTCGTGATGTTCTTAATGTCAATCATACGCTTTCCTCTTTACACATTCCTCTTTTTATGAACCCATTTAGATATGGTGTTATAGATACTGTTCTCCTCGTGGTGCTGTGCCTCCGTGAAGCTCATGCGCTCATCCTTCGTATTACCGAACTGGTCTGGGAAAATAATCATGAGGTTCTTGCCCGAGAAATGCTTCTGCAGTTCATCTGGCAACCGTTCCAAGGCGTTCTTGTACGAGATGGTTCCCTTTCGGGCCGTCACCACCACGAAAAGATGATCTTCTGCGATGCCGGCAGCTAATTGCGGCAACTCGTTCCAATGCTCCATCGAAGTATATTCTGCCCTGACATTCGGATGGCGGTTGTTGATGTATTCCGCTATCAACACCAATGACTCGTTACGTCCGTGAAACTGTATACGACAGTCCAATTGTCCTGCTAGTCTGCTCAGGCGCTCCAACCAACGATGGAAACCTGGTTCAAACTCCGCCCTTGAAGGCACCACTACCTGGATACGGCGCAGGGTAGACATCGGCTGCACAAAACGGGTAAGAATAATCTGACGGTTCAGGCCGTTGTAGAGGCTCTGTATGAATTCTCCCCAGAAACGAGGGTTGATATCGGTATGGACGTGCATACCCATGATAATCTCCGAACAGGCAAATTCCCTAAAGGCATGCTTGATGCCGTTGGCAATGTTTGTGGCGAGGCGCACCTGTGTCTGGACCTTGACATCGGAGGCACTGGCGGTCTGCTGTAACCGTTCAAGCAACTGCAATCCCTGTTGCCTGGCGGTATTACTATTCTGGTCATCATAGACAACGTTCAGCGCCACCAGTTCACGATTCAGCCGCTGATCACGCATCAGGATGGAGAGGTAAAGCAGATGCGGAGCAATCTCCGGATATTTCACACAGAGCAGAATCTTCTCATCGTTAGTCTGAGGACCGTCAACGTGGGGATGCCGCTTCTCTTGCAAGATAATCTGTTGGGCGGCATGCTCAGTCATCAGGGTACTGATGATACAAGTGACGAGAATCATAATAACCACACCGTTGAGCATATCATCGTTCACCAGATACTGCCCGGGAGCCACCTCCAGTCGCATACCCACCATCACCATTGCGATGGCACCTGCCGCATGAGCGGATGTCAGGCCGAACATCATATTACCATCGGCCTTCGGCAGACGGAAGAGAAGACTGGAGATATAGGCAGCTGCGGCCTTTCCGAAAGTACCGAAGAAGGCAATGAGAAACACAATCCACAAAATGTCAATACCCGTAAAGAGGGTGCGCACATTGATGAGCATACCCACACCTATCAGGAAATAGGGGATGAACAATGCATTACCGATAAACTCGATCCTGTTCATGAGGGGTGAGACGTGCGGGATGTATCTGTTGAGGATCAGTCCAGAGAAGAACGCACCAAAGATACCCTCGATACCGATGAGCGAGGTAAGAGCCGCACTGAGGAACATAATGCCCAGTACGAAGATGTACTGCATCACCGCATCACTATATCGGCGGAGGAAATAGCGCGTCAGTTTGGGTATGAGAATGATGCTGCCCACACAGAAGGCTGCGAACTTCACCACGAAGAGGATCCAGAACACCCAACCACTCCCACTCTCGAATGAACCAGAGAGTGCTGCCAGCATCACCAAGGCCATAAACAATGAGATCATCGACGAGCCTACGCTGAGCATTACACTCTGATGCCGCTGCAGACCGTAACGTCCGATGATAGGATAGGCTATCAGTGTGTTCGATGCCATGATACAGCCTAAGAGGAACGATGCCGTTGAAGAGTATCCAAGCATGGCCATTGCCATCACGTAAGTCAGAATCAGAGGCACGAAACAGGTAAGCAGGCCGAAGATGATAAACGAACGGGTATGTTTCTTCACGCCCTCCATATCCATTTCCAGTCCAGCCAGGAACATAATATAATAAAGTCCCACCCTGCCGAACAATTCAAAGGAGTTGTCGCGCACCAGAATATTGAAACCATATTGCCCAATCATCACACCTGCCAGCACCATCCCGATGATATGCGGAATACGCAGTTTACTCATCACAATAGGTGCAACGAGAATGATCAACAACACCACAAAGAAGATCAACGTGGGGTCTGTGATTGGCAAATATGACGTCAATAATGTCATTCTGTGTGCAAAGGTACGATTTTTTAGCCACAGATTTCACAGATTAAAAGAATTTTTGTAATTTTGCAGCCAAATTGTAACCATTTAAAGAAAAAAAGGTAAGATGAAAGTAGCAATTGTAGGTGCAAGTGGAGCCGTGGGACAGGAGTTCCTGCGGATTCTTGACGAGAGGAATTTCCCGATGGATGAACTGGTGCTATTTGGTTCAGAGCGCAGCGCAGGCAGGAAATATACCTTCAAGGGAAAAGAGATTGAGGTAAAGTTGCTTCAGCATAACGACGATTTCAAGGATATCGATATCGCCTTTACTTCGGCAGGTGCAGGCACATCGAAAGAGTTTGCCGAGACCATCACGAAGTATGGTGCCGTGATGATTGATAACTCCAGTGCTTTCCGTATGGACGACGATGTACCCCTCGTAGTGCCTGAGTGCAATGCTGAGGATGCCTTGAACCGTCCCCGTGGCATTATCGCCAACCCGAACTGTACGACGATTATGATGGTAGTGGTACTCCAGCCTCTGGAGAACATCTCTCACATCAAGCGCATCCACGTAGCCTCCTATCAGAGTGCCTCTGGTGCCGGTGCTGCCGCTATGGCAGAACTCCAGCAGCAGTACAAGGAGATGGTGGAGGAAGGCGAGGTGAAGACCGTCAAGAAGTTCGCCCACCAGCTGGCTTACAATGTGATTCCCCAGATCGATGTGTTCCAGCCCAACGGCTACACGAAGGAGGAGATGAAGATGTACAACGAGACCCGTAAGATCATGCATACCGATGCCAAGTGCTCGGCCATGTGTGTTCGCGTCAGTTCTCTCCGCTCTCACTCTGAGTCCGTTTGGATTGAGACGGAGAAGCCCATCAGCGTCGAAGAGGCACAGAAAGCGATTGCCGCTGCCCCCGGCTGTACGCTGAAAGACGATCCTTCTACCCTGACTTATCCTATGCCGCTGGAGACAGCCGGCAAGGACGATGTCTACGTTGGCCGTATCCGCAAGGATCTCACTGACGACTGTGGTCTGACCTTCTGGCTCTCAGGTGATCAGATCCGTAAGGGTGCAGCCCTGAATGCTGTTCAGATTGCTGAGTATCTGGTAAAGGTTGGTAATGTTAAGTAAGAAATCATTATATAGGGCAGCCTGTCTGGCTGCCCTTTTCTTCGTCTTCGCCTGCGGCGGTGGCGATGACGACGGCCGACGCCTTGGTGAAGTCATCGTTGGCACCTGGCAGCGTGGCTGGGGTGAAGGTGATGTTGTCATAGAAGGCAAAACGGATCTGAGACCCGAGAACTTTGCCTACGATCAGTTTGTGTTCAACGATGATGGCAGCTACAACGGCATGGTGCGTGAAGGAACGTTCATCGCCTACGACACTCGTGGCAGCGTAATCTTCGAAGGCAAATACCAGTGTGACAATCACAACATGAGACTGGAGCCCAATGGCGAGGGAAAAATGCTGGCACAAGTGGTTTACTTTACTGACAACACCCTCCAGCTACGATATGAGAACGAAGAATATAACGTGACTGTTACCTTCATCGTCCGCAAACTATAAACTACAAACAATCCCTACTCCTCCTCATCAACGTCTGCCTCATGGTAGACATAGTTGATGCTCACCTGACTATAAGCTGAGAAATAGCCCAGACACCCGCCTGTAAAATTCGGAATAGGGTTGGTATTGGTATTATCCATGATCTGCATGGAATAGAGATAGTCGTAGGCCCGTTGGTCGATGGCACGCAGTTCTATCCGCAGCTGGTCTCCCTCCCTGAGCATATCCTTGTCGTCGCTTTTCTCTCTTGCGATGGAGTATAACTGCTGTAATTCCTTATTTGGGTTCTGATCGTCACGCTTTACGGCCCAACGGAAACCAAGGTTATTGCGATAGATATGTGAGAAGTACCAGTTGTCTTCATTAGGAATATCCTGAAACAGCAACTCTCCCACCAGGAACCGTTGGCCCATAATCTCCTTCCAGATAAAGTGGAACTTGTTGATCCTCGGCATGCGCTGCATCGTCGAGGTCGAAGTGAAATGATGGCCGTCCACCTCCACGTCGATCTGATACGTCACGCCCTCCTTGCCCTTAACCAACGATTTGTAGTTGCCGTTCCTCTGGTGAGGGAGTATAGTCTCACTTCCATCGCTGCCAGTCACAACGATATGGGCGTCTGTCAAGTCACTCGTGGTTTTATTATTGTCCACGTCCTGCGTCTGGCTGACGCGGGCAGTCATCCCATCAGTGGAAACGGAGGCCTCCACCACATAGATAGGCTCTACGCTGCGATAGTCGACGTCGATTTCCTTTTCGCATCCTACTAACCCAAGTATCCCGAATAACCCTAATATCCCTATCTTCTTCATCTCTAGAACTGAATGTTAAACGCCACTGACGGAACGATGCCAAACAGCGAATACTGCTTGGCTTTGGTACGGGCTCCGTCAGCACTATCCTCAAAATTAATCAAATAGGGGTTATACCTATTATATATATTATAGATGCCGAACACCCATTGTTTGGTCATCTTGCGATACTTCTTGGACCATACGGCACTCACGTCGAGACGATGATAGTCTGGCGCCCGATAGCCGTTGCGTTCAGCATAATAATAGATCCAGTTGTCGATAATCTGATACTTGCCGCTGGGAGCCGTGAAGGCCTGGCCGCTGTTGAACACCCAGGCGGCATTGAAGGTCCAGCGATTGTTCAGTCTAAACATGCCCACGATGTTGATATCGTGACGACGGTCGTTGTTGGCATCATACCATTGTCCGCCATTGATGCCGTCGATACGGGTTTTCGACCACGAGAGGGTATAGGCGAACCAGCCTGTCAGCCTGCCGCTGTTCTTACGGGCACAAAGTTCCACACCGTAGCTCTTCCCGTCGCCAGCCAGCGTCAGACGCTCTATCTCAATCTCACTGCTGAACGACTTGCCGTCGCGATAGTCGAGCACATTCTGTATCTTCCTATAATAACCCTCGACACTGAAGTCATAGTCCTGCTCAGGCGTCATCATATAGAATCCCCCACTCCACTGGTCTGCTATCTCCGGCTCCACGATATTACTGCTGATGGTATAGCGGTCGAATGGTGTCGATGTGCTTTGGTTCCTGAGGGCGTGCAGATTCTGCGAGGTCCTTGCATAGCCCAGTTTGATACTGGTCTGTGCTGTGGGCTGCCAACTGATGCTGGCACGAGGCTCCAGTGTCAGGTGGGTCTTCACGATTTGGTTCTTGCCATAGTTGTAATACCAGCCGATTTCTCCGTTGTCCTCGATGTCGTAATAGAGTGAGCCGCCAAGGGGCGAGAAGGTATTAAGCCTCAGTCCGAGCGAGGCCTGCAGGTCTGGCCGCAGATTAAATGTGCCATTCACCCAACCCGTATTCTCCCAAGCACGACGCTCTTCCTTGTCATATTTGTTCAGCACCTGCCACTCTGCCGACTTCACATTATAGAGTGATGTCTGCAATCCGGCCTTCAACTGATGCTTGCCCAAGACGATATGGAAGTCCTGTCGCAGGCTGGCCTGGCGGATATGACCTTTATACCAGAGGTTCATCCGCAGGAAGTCCACGCCGTTGTCCGTCAGATAGTTGCTGTAGTAGGCTGTCGTCTGGGCATAGGAGTCGCCTTTGAAGTGATGCAGCCATTTCAGATTGAATGTCATATTGCTCCATCGGATGTCCGCCATCTTGTCCACTGCCGTACAGTCGTAGCTGGTGAAGAAGCTAAAGAACAGTTGGTTTTGCGTGTTGAGCATCCAGTCGAGCTTTGCGTTGACATCGTAGAAGTAGAGGGTGTTGTCCCTGAAATCCTTCGAGGCTTTCAGGAAGAGATCCATATATGTACGACGGGCCGTCACCAGCAGCGAGGCTTTATCCTTCGCGATAGGCCCTTCGATGGTGCCTTTGGCCGACAGGATGCCTATGCTCGCACCACCGTGCCAGTCGTGCTTGTTGCCCGTCTTGCCTGTAATGTCGAGCACCGCCGACGAGGCCCCGCCATACTGGGCTGGCAGCAGACCTTTATAGAGAGTGGCTGAAGCCAGCGCATCTTCGTTGAAGGCAGAGAACAGTCCTGCCAGATGGCCTGAGTTATAGACGGGAGCCAAATCGAAGAGGACCTGATTCTGTGCCGAAGTACCGCCACGCACCTGGAAACTGCTTGATGCGTCGCTCTCCGCCTTCACGCCAGGCAGCAGCTGGATGGAGCGCATGATGTCTGCCTCGCCAAACAGCTGGGGAGCCGATGTCAGGTCTTCCAACTGCAAGACTTCTGCTCCTGTCTGCACGTTCTGGATACGCTGACGGGCCGAATTGGAGGTCACGACAACCTCATCCAGCCGCTCCGTGCGGATGGTATCTTCCTCTGCTGAAGGCAAAGCCAAAAACGTTGTAAGAAGGATACTAAGTCCAAACATGGGTGCAAAGGTACGAAAAAAAGTGAAGAGTGAAGAGTGAAGAATGAAAAATTTGCTGCCGCCAATAAAATTTATGAATTATGAATTATGAATTATGAATTTATTTCGTACCTTTGCAACGAAATCATCAACAAAACAACATTATGAAAAAAATCTTTGTAGCTTTTGCGGCAATAGTGGCACTCTGTGCTTGTAACAGTGAGAAGAAAGAATTCTCGTATCGTGGTCTCCCGATGGCCCTGCCCTTCCAGACATTTGTCGACTCGCTGCAGCAGCGCGGCTATGCCGTTGACTCTGCCAAGACCGACTCTGCCTTTACCCGTGTGGTGATGGCCCGCACTGGCGACCACTACCGCTTGATGCTCGCCCAGCAGAACGGAAAACTCCAGGCTCTGCAGGAGAACTACACCCTCTCCACCAACGACAGCACCCGCCGCACTTGGCAACAACTGCGCGATGACTTTGAGAAGGAGTTAGGAGCCTGGCCAAACATGCCAAAGCACGGCGATGACCACAAGATCGCCAAGTTCGAAGCCGACGGTGGTTTCATCACCCTCACCCTCGAAAACACCTACAAGCCCACCCTCACCGTCCTCTACGAGGTGAAGTGATAAATACAGGACAGATGAAGTCCTCCGTATAGAAAATCGGTTTTTAGCGGCCGCTGAATTACTTTTTACCGCCCGCTGCAATACTTTTTAGCGGCCGCTGAAAGATCTTTCAGCGGCCGCTAAAAATAACTTTACTCCCTTCTGACTCCCTGTCAGCACCCTTCAAACTCCCTGTTTGCAGGCATCTTTCTCCTACTCAGCAACGTTCTTCCTCGCAGTCCGTGCTGTGCTTCCTCAGATTTTAATTCAGTGAAAACTCATCTGAAGCGTATAGAGGTAGACGACGACGGCAGGAACGGCCATCAAGGTAGAGTCGAAACGGTCGAGCATACCACCGTGACCAGGCAGGATGTGGCCTGAGTCCTTGATGCCGAGGGTGCGCTTGAAGAGAGACTCAACAAGATCGCCCCAAGTGCCGAAGACGACGACCACGAGGCCGAGACCAGCCCATTCAATGGCACTCAGGCCGAGGGGATTCTGTTCATACTGCTCAGAGAGATACCACACGAGTACGGCTACGATGATCACCAGGATGCCTCCGCCGATACTTCCTTCCCACGACTTGCCTGGAGAGATGCGGGGGAAGAGCTTGTGCTTGCCCAAGAGCGAGCCGCAGATATAAGCGCCTGCATCGTTGATCCAGAGGAACACAAACACAGACAGGGGAATAGACCACACGAAGTGGATGCCTGAAGCATCAGACTGGAACGCCAGCACGTTCAACAGCGATAACGGTAGGGCGATATAAAGCTGGCTCATCATCGTATAGGCCCAGTCGTGAACGGGATCCTCCTGTTTCAGATAGAGCTCCGACACCATGAGATAAATCAGCGTAACCAGATAAGGCACGAAGATGGAAGGAGGCGTGATGCCGCTGCAGAAACCTGCCATCGCCAGAAAGAAGTACACGCCTGCCACCGTTGAAATCATCTGATTAACAAATACACGGTTCCGATCGTTCACCAGACCTGTAAACTCCCAGATGGTCATACCCGTAACGAGTGCGAACAAGAATATCATCGCCTCCGGACGCAGGAAGCAACTCACGATAGCGACAACGAAGAACACCGATGTTATCGTTCTGACTATAAAATTTTTCATACGCGTACCTTAAATATTATTTATCTTCGCTCTCGTCGGCTTTTGTCTCGCCGTCACCTGCGTCGCTTTTCGTCTCTTCAGCTTTCTGAGCCTCCAGTTCCTTGGCGCGTTCCTCGGCCATGCGCTCGGCATCAGCCTTCATCTGGGCCTCAAGGAGTTCCTCGGTACGACTGATCCAAGGACGCTTGCCGAAGATACGCTCAACATCCTCAGCGAAGATCACCTCACGGTCGATGAGCAGCTGAGCCAGCTGGGCGTGACCGTCCTTGTGCTCTGTCAGAATATTCTTGGCACGTTCATACTGCTCGTTGATCATCCGCAGCACCTCATCGTCCATAATCTTTGCCGTTGTCTCGGAATAAGGTTTCTGGAACTGATACTCGGCATTGTTGTAATAGCAGATATTGGGCAGTTTGTCACTCATACCAGCAAAGGCAATCATGCCGTATGCCTGCTTGGTGGTGCGCTCCAGATCGTTCATGGCACCCGTGGAAATCTGGCCGATGAACAGTTCCTCAGCGGCACGACCACCCAGGAGCGAACACATCTCGTCGAGCATTGCCTCCTTCGTCTGGAGCACGCGCTCCTCGGGCAGATACCAGGCAGCGCCTAAGGCCTGGCCACGCGGCACAATGCTGACCTTCACCAACGGATTGGCAAACTCCGTGAACCAGGATATCGTAGCGTGACCTGCCTCATGGATGGCTATCGAACGTTTCTCGGCCTCCGTCATCACCTTCGTCTTCTTCTCCAGACCACCGATGATACGATCTACGGCATCGAGGAAGTCCTGTTTCTTCACCGTCTGCGAGTTATGGCGGGCAGCAATCAGGGCTGCCTCGTTACAGACGTTGGCAATATCGGCACCAGAGAAGCCTGGCGTCTGACGGGCGAGGAAGTCAATATCCACGCTGTCGTCCGTCTTCACGGGCTTCAGATGCACTTTAAATACCTCCTTGCGCTCGTTCAGGTCAGGAAGATCGACGTGTATTTGACGGTCAAATCGTCCTGCACGCAGCAGCGCCGAGTCGAGCATATCGGCACGGTTCGTGGCTGCAAGGATAATTACACCCGAGTTCGTGCCAAAGCCGTCCATCTCCGTCAGCAGGGCATTCAGCGTATTCTCACGCTCATCGTTGCCTCCCATAGCGGGATTCTTCGAACGGGCACGGCCTACAGCATCAATCTCGTCGATGAAGATGATGCAAGGCGACTTTGTCTTTGCCTGCTGGAACAAGTCACGAACACGAGAGGCACCCACGCCGACGAACATCTCCACAAAGTCGGAACCCGACATTGAGAAGAAAGGCACGCCAGCCTCACCAGCCACAGCCTTCGCCAACAGCGTCTTACCCGTTCCCGGAGGGCCTACCAACAGTGCGCCCTTGGGTATCTTACCACCCAGCTCGGTATATTTCTGCGGATTCTTCAGGAAGTCCACAATCTCCTGTATCTCCTGCTTGGCGCCCGCCTGTCCTGCCACGTCCTTGAATGTGATGCCCAAGTCGCCGCCCTTCTCATACATCTTCGCCTTCGACTTGCCGACGCTGAACACATTGCCGCCAGCGCCCATACCTCCACCGCCCATACGGCGCATGAAGAAGACCCAAAGAGCTATCAACAAGAGGAAGGGGAACGCATTATAGAAGATCATGTTCAGGAAGTCGTTCTCCTTACGGTTCTCATAGGTGTAGTCACCCGTAAACGTCTTGGCCTCCTTAGCCTGATTGATATACTCCTCCACCTGATCTATCGAGCCGAACTCCACCTCCACATAGGGATCCTTGCCCGTCTGCTGGGCACTCTGATGGAACACGTCACGGATATGCTCCGGCTTGACGTACATCTTCAGATTGCCCTGCGTCTTGTTGATCACGATTTTCGAGGCATAACCGTGGTCGATCATCGACTTGAAGTCCGAATACGTCGCCGTACGGCTGACGCTGCTGTTCTGAGGTCCGCCACTTGAAAAGTATAAAAGGCCCAGCGCCAGGATGGCGATGGCATAGATCCAGTTCATATTGAACTTGGGCATGTTCATCTTCGGACCGTTTCCGTTCTTGTTTGGTGTATTATTCATTATTCAATCTTTTAATCCAAATCTTCGATTCTTGTGAGTTCAGCGTCTTCCCAAAGGTGCTCCAGGTCGTAATACGCTCTCACGTCTGGCAGGAAGATATGTACCAGTGCGTCGCCGTAGTCCATGGCCACCCACTGGGCATTCTCCAGTCCCACCACATGCATGGGTTTCTCTTTCAGTCGCTCACGGCACATGTCGCCCACCGACTCGCAGATGGCTTCCACCTGTGTGGGAGAATTGCCTTCACAGATGATGAAATAGTTGCTGATGGTGCCACCGATCTTCGTCAGGTCAGCCACGACGATGCCGCTGCCTTTTTTCTCTTGTATCGCTTCTGTTATGGTTTTTACCAGTTCGTTCATATATATTAATAATGTATTGAGTGTGCAAAGGTACAGCAAATCGAGCGAAATGCAAAATAATTTAGGGAAAATTGGGTATTTTGATAAAAAAATCCCCAAAAAGTTTTGGTGATTCAAGAAAAAGCACTACCTTTGCACCCGCAAAACGGAACAAGGGTGTTCTGAAAGGCAATTGACATTGGGGTATGGTGTAATGGTAACACTACAGATTCTGGTCCTGTCATTCTTGGTTCGAGTCCGAGTACCCCAACTATTTAAAATCGCAAGTCGCTGAAACCAAAGCACTTGCGATTTTTTGGACTAAACCCTAAAAGTGTAGAAATATGAAGAAACCCAAATGGCTTGAGAAGGAAAAGCTGTATAGTATTATGTTCGAGTCAGATGTACCCCTGGGGCGTATCTTTGACTTGGTCTTGATTGTGGCTATTTCGCTGAGTATCATCATTTCGTTCATTGAGACAATTCCGGAGCTGGCCCGCACCTTCAAACTGACATTAGAGGTGCTTGAATATCTCCTGACCTTCTTCTTCACTTTAGAGTATGTGGCACGTGTCTACTGTTCGCCGCGTCCCAAAGACTATGTGTTAAGCTTCTTCGGCATCATCGACCTGCTGGCCATCATGCCGCCTTACCTCTCCTATTTCTTCCCCAACGCACGGTATATGATCCTTCTCCGTTCGTTCCGATTCATACGCATCTTCCGCATCTTCAAGTTGTTCAACTACATCAATGAAGGGCACCTCCTGCTGCGCTCGCTCAGGAAGAGTTTTACCAAGATCACCGTCTATTTCCTGTTCGTACTGATCCTAGTCACCTGCCTGGGAACTCTGATGTTCATGATTGAGAGCGGCAGGCCAGGGACGGCATTCACCGACTTGGGCACATCTGTCTATTGGGCCATCGTGACCATGACAACGGTGGGTTATGGCGACATCACACCAGTAACTCCCATAGGCCGCCTGCTCTCGGCATTCGTCATGCTGCTCGGCTATACCATCATCGCCGTGCCGACGGGTATCGTCACAGCTAACATTATTGACGACACGAAAGCTGCTGAAAATATGAATGGCGAGGAAGGGCATTGCCCGCAATGTGATGCCAAGGTGCGTGAGACCGATCATTTCTGCCCTAACTGTGGAACAAAGCTGTCGTAAAAGTGATACGCATTAAGATATGAATACAAAGAAGTTCTTATTACTGACGTTTGCCCTTGTGGCAATGACTGTTGACTCCTTCGCTGACGTAACTGCTGATAAACATTCTGAGTCCTATATCCGCCAGCGCATTGCCACCATCTACCAGACCGTGGGAAAGACGACTTACAATCGCGACAGCGCCTACTGCTCCCAGCGTTACTATGACTTGATGATGCAGGCTATGGACATCTGTGACGAGACGGGTGATATCCTGTACGACTACGACCACTGGGTGTGCGGACAGGACTTCTCTGACGATTGGAGTTGTAAGGTGGAGAAGGTCTATCATTTGACCGATTCCACAGCCCTCGTAGACCTGATGATCCACAATTTCAGCGATACACAGACAACCATAGCCCTGCGCTTTGAGCGTGACGACTGGTATATCGACGACTTCACCCCCTCCGATGACGGCCACGATGACAAGGCTTCACTCCGCCTTATGATCCAGCAGGGAAAGGAGGCTCATGAGAAAGCAAAGACCCTCGCCGGCGACTGGGGCTGGGTAGATAAGGACTGCCCAGAGCTGTTGCTGGACCTGGAGATGACCGACAAGGGCCTGAAGGCCGTCCAGTGCGATGTCTATCGTATGTATGGCTTCGACAAGACGAAGGTCACCTTCGACGGTGAGCACCTGACGGTGTATGAGGATGACTATGAAGGTCCGACCCTAAAGAATCAGATCCTGTTATTCCTCCATCTTGATGAAAATGGAGACCTCATCGGCGATTGTACCATCAACCACCGCTTAGCCAGTAAGGGCTATCAAGGCCCCATCAGGTTACGTAAGGGGTATTTCTTCTATCGCGACTAAGATTATTAATCCTCTTTTACAATCGGATAGAGTTCAATGAACTCGCCCTGATGATTCTGGCCGTCATTGATCAGTTCGGCAAACTTCTGGCCTACGGTCTCAATGTCGTGGAAACCGGGAAGCGACATATTGCCGTTCAAGTCGGTTGTTGTGGGACCTGGGTGGACGGAGAATATCTCCACTGGCGTGTTGCTCTGCTGGAATTCAATGGCCATCACGCCCATCATCGCATTCTGAGCCGCCTTGCTGGCAACATAGGCCAGCGGATGCCAATAGGGACTGATCTCTGAGGGAACGGTCACGTTGGCGATACGGCCTTCGTTCTTGGCAATCAGCGGTATCAGGGCCTTGGTGAGGGCAAAGGTGCCGATGAAGTTAACGTCGAGTGTCTCGCGGATGACACTGATCTCCGTATGCTCGCTATCCACACTCATATCGCCAGGAATGCCGGCATTATTAACCAAAAGCGTCAATTCTGGATAATTCTCGTTGATCTCCTTGGCAGCCTGCTCGACATTGGAGAGGTCTTTCAGTTCGATGTTCACCCAGCCTAACACGTCGATGCCTGCGGCCTTCAGTTCGCCGATAGCTTTCGTGGCACGCTGCTCATCGCGGGCACCGATAATCACTTTCCAGCCACTGAGGCCGAGATACTTTGCAATTCCGAATCCGATGCCCTTATTGGCTCCTGTTACCAATACAATCTTTTGTTTCATAAATCTAATATGTTTTTGTTGATGTTGTTATGCTATTTCAATTATTATTTCCATGTTACAAGCCTGATATTCTCCTTCGCCGTTGCTGGTTGCATCGCGATCTCGATGGGTAAGCCAGGAGGATTGATACAGGCGACACGTTCAAAACCGGCATCAAGGAGTTGCTGTTCGTCAGCTATGCGACCTGCTATCAGCATGACGGGAACGTGATGTTTTTTGGCGCGTTGAAGGATGCCAAAGGGTAACTTGCCCATCAGGGTTTGACGATCAGCAGAGCCTTCGCCAGTAATGACGAGGTCAGTGTCTTGTAACAGGTCGTCGAAATGGATGGTATCCAGCAGGAGGTCGATACCAGAACGGCACTCCGCATTCATGTATTGCAGGAAAGCATAGCCCAAACCGCCTGCAGCACCTGCCCCAG
>Ga0265298_10006694_pt1 | contig 14164 bp, 8 predicted proteins | sample AusTroGonzalo_MG_3_FD_193486 | JGI IMG/M metagenome (GOLD analysis project Ga0265298, IMG submission 193486) | Bovine rumen microbial communities from tropical cattle in Woodstock, Queensland, Australia - Gonzalo_01 | ecosystem: Host-associated > Mammals > Digestive system > Stomach > Rumen ...
GCTTTGGTGACTACGCCATTGGTATCGACGTGACAGAAATAGGGTCGTGTAAACAGACCATCGTCGCGACGGGAACTCAGCACGAGCCAGCGCGAGTTGGTACTCCAGTTGTGGAACGACTCCGTATCTTCAGAGTTAGCCCCAGTCATGGGAAGGCTCTCGCCAGTTGCGAGGTCGAGCAACCAGAGGTCGGCCTCATGATGCCAGATGCTGAACTGTCCGTAGTCGGAAAGTGTGTAGCACAGGAAACGACCGTCGTAGGAAGGCCGGGGGAAAGATACCGAAGCCCCTCCCCGACCCTCCCCAGAAGGGGTGGAGGCATGGGCCACAGCATCCACAATAGTTTCTATCCGGCTGCCGAAGGTACCTGTTTCTGGGTCGAAATCAATACGGCAGAGGTTATAGCGGATAGAGTCGAGCTGATGGCTACCCTCTTGCAGGGCAGGGGCCGCACAGAAATAGAGCGAATGCCCATCGGCTGAGAACACAGGATAGGTTTCATAGATAGAATCCTGCTTGAGAAGCGGCGACAATAGCAGCTCATTCTTTTCTACATCATAGACCTGAAGGTCGGAGGCGGTATCAAAGACCTCGATGCGGTTGCGGTGAGCGCTATGGAACAGCTGACTCGTAGCATTGGTCGAATAGGCAATATAACGCCCCGAAGGATGCCAGTAGGGATAGACGCAGAGGCCGAGCGTCTGCGGGGTCTTGGTGTTGTAGGCGGTGACGGGGCCATAGTCCTTGCGCAGCAGGGTGGCACCGTGCGGGCCACGAATATGCAGGCTCATATCGGCAGGGTTGCCGCGGTTGAAGCTGTGACAGTTGACGCAACCCTCAAACTGGGTATTCTCAATCAGCGGACGCTCGTCGAACGAGGATAGGTCACGTTCGTAGATGCCCATCTTGCTCCAAACCTCGTAGCCCGGCTCAATCAAACGGTAGCAGATACCGTAGTCGATGCTGTCGGAGCTGACGTATATGGAAAAGGGAGTATAGGTATGCCAGCCATCATCGTATTTGGCCGAGACGGTGACGGTAAGCGAGTCGCCACCATTCTGAGCAAGTAGCGCATGCCAGTCACCAAGGTCAAAATCAACGGATTCGTCGCCTTGGCTGTGCAGACTGTTTCCGTGGCTGTCGGTAATGACGGCATCAATACGCAGCGCCGTCTCGTCGGCCATGTTAAAGCAGAGCGGCGCAATGTTCACGGGTATGGTAACACCGACGTAGTCGGGGTAGATCTGAGGCTGCGTGTTCTCCTGCTGAGCATCGCTAACCTTTTCGTCGCAGGCGACGAAGAGTAGAAGGGCAAGGAAAGTATATAGGATCTTCTTCATTTCTTAACTTATAATTCGTACTCGCCGGAGGCGACACTTCTTAACTCTTAATTCTTAACTCTTAACTTTCGTATCAATTCAGCATAGCCGTCGCGGTCGTCCGTCAGCATATAATAGGCTCTCAAGTATTCCAAAGCCAGACGGTTCTCCGTGTTGCAGAAGAAAAGGCGTTCGAGCATGTCGGGGGTTACGTGGTCGCTGAAGTAATAGTCTCCGTCACAGGCCATCTGGCGCAGGCGTCCGTATTCGGGATGCTTGGCAATGGCCTCCTCATTGCCTAACAGCGGCAGCGTCTCGTTGGCCCAGTCACGATAGAAGAGGGTCTTTTTCAGCGCCGTGAGGTATTTGCGGGCCACCTCGTAGCTGCCAAGAATCAGGTTGGTCTGTGCCAGCCGCTTGTAGCAGCGGCCACTCTTTTGGAAGTCGAGGATTGCCTCCTGAGCCTCGAACACTGTGCGCTGAGCGACATAAATCATACCCAACTGATAGAAAGCCTCGGCGGTAGGCAACGGACTGGTGGCATCTTCCTTGACATCGGGCAGAAGCCCGGCAATACCGTTCTGGTTATAGTCGAACAGATGGTCGGCGAGCATGCCGTGCATCGCCAAGGCCAGGTTCTGTACCGTCACGCCAATCTGGTTGTTAGGCTTCTCGGCATTGACGGTCTCCATGATGCGGTTCCACTGCTGGTAGCGGGCCATGAAGTCGTACTGCATCACCTTCTCGGCCTTGAAGTTGGCATTCTTCCAGACGAGCGTGCCCATGACGAGAGCGACCAAAACAAAGGAGGCAAACGTCACAACAGGACGGCTCGAAGCAGTGGCCCATTTGTGGCAGACACGGATTATGAATGGGAGCACGACAGCAAGTAGCCATGCGACATAAAGCAGCGTGGGGAACACTGTCGGGTACCGATAGTAATGGCTACCACCCCAAGCTATCCAATAGAGTATCAGAATAGCGACAATAATCGCGATGCATTGCTTCCATCCTTTGGGCATCTGGAGACAGCCCCACATGGCGAATTGCGTGAGCAAGACTGCCCAGACACCGCCCAGGAGTGCGTTCTCGTCGAGCAGGAAGAGCCAGAGCAGGAACGAGGGCACGAAGGTCAGGCCGTAGAACCACCCCACCCCTGCCCCTCCCCTTGAATGGGAGGGGATATAAAGGGAGAACAGGCGCAGCATCAGCAGCTGCACCGCCATGAGCAGAACCGCAATGATAGCAGCCCCCACCCAAGCAAAGAGGAAAAACTGGGTGCAGAAGCGTCCCAGCAGGTCGGCCACGCCGCCCGGCTGACGGATAATCTCCCACACATAGTTGCTGTCGAAGAGAAACAACTGGTACTGCTCCTGGTAATGCAGATGGTGCGGATAGAACAGTCCGAAGAATAGCAGAACGGCCACACCGAAAAGGAACGTATATATAAAATGTATATGCTTCATCGAAGGACTATTTGTCAAACACCTTGCTGAATTCCTCGACGCTGATGCGGACGGGCTCAACCATGAACTCAGGACGGTTATAGCTCTTTAGGAGGGTGACGTGCAGTTCGGGGTCTTCCTGCGGCAGGAGGAAGGCCTTCCCCACTCTTCCGTTGTTGAAATAGGCGAAGTAGACGCGGCTGTAATTGTCGTCGTCGCGACGGCTGGCCAGCATCATCCAATGTCCGTTGCTCGACCAGGAGGGGTAGCTGTCGGAATAGCCGTCGCTGTTGACGGAGGTGAGGTCGAGAGGCGTAGCGGTCTCGGCAGAGAGGGCGGTGCCGTTGTACTGGTCCATCGGGATGCAGACAATGTCAGCATCATGGTGGCGGCTGTGGAAACAGCCATACTGCCCCAGGGCGAACAGCAGATAGCGACCGTCGGGACTGAGGCGTGGCAGCGTAACGCTCTTGTCGGCCGAGGCGGCATCATACACCAACTCTTCGTCGCCGAAGCCGTGGGTGGCCACGTCGAACGAACGGCGATAGAGGTTGTACTGTATCTTCGGGTAGGTCGTCCGGATATCCTTGTCGCGCATCTCCTCAGGCAGCGGCACAGACTTGCAGTAGTAAAGGTATTTGCCGTCGGGCGACCAAGTGGGATAGACCTCCAACAGCGTGGAATCAGCACTGACGACGCTCACCGAGTCAGTCTCCACATCGTAGAGAATCATATCGCTGGCCAGGTCATAGACCTCAATCTTGTTAGGGTTGCTCGTGTGGAATGCCTGCCGCGTCTTGTTGGTCGAGAAGGCAATCAGCTTCTCGGTAGGATGCCATGCAGGATAGACACCGCCAGAGATGGTATAGTCGCGCTTCATATTGACTCGCGACACCTTGCCGTCGTTCACGATAACAGTACCCGCATTCGAGAGACGCACATGGAATAGCATGTTGTCAGTCTTGTAGTTCTGATAGCTGTGACAGTTGATACACTGGCCCTTTGTCTTGTCGTTCATGGTAATCTCGTTATTGAAGATCTGGGTCTCTTCGAACGAGGTGAGGTTGCGCTGGGCAATCTCCATAAAGGTCCATGCGACATACGACGGTTCGATGAGGCGATACGACAGATATTCGTCGATAGGCTCTTCAGCCACATAAATCTCAAATGGGCTAAACGCCAGCCACTCATCCGCTTCTCTCCTCTCTCCTCTCTCCTCTCTCGTCTTGAGAAGACCCCAGACCTCCACCTTGATGCTCTTGCCTTTCGAAGCATCGAGCATAGTGTGCCATTCATCCTCGGGAATCTGCACCTTCACGCCGCTGCCATAGGTCTGCTGCCGACCGTCGGGCGTAGTGAGACGAGCCACACACTCCTCGTACTCGTCAGCCGGAAGCATGAAGTTCAGTGGCGCAATGTTGCAAGGCACGGTGACATCGCAATAATCGGGGAAGATGGCTGGCAGGCTCTTGGACTCCTTGAATGAAGAAGGCACATTGGGGTGATTTGAACACGACAACAGCAGCAAGGCGACAGCCAAAAGCTGGAAAAAGGGGTAGATATTTTTTTTCATTGTTTTCTTACGATTGAACTTCGTGACTAATATTTCCACGTATATTAATAGGTTTTCTTCCGAAGATGTTGTACCACCAGTAGGTATCTCCATATTCTTCAAGCATTTCCTCACCGACCTTTTCAAGTGTCATACCAGGCTTTGCCTTACTTTCCATGGACATCCAAAACTGTTTGTAGCGCTCATACACGGACTGCTCGACAGGGAGCATCATCCGTTTCTCTTCCGGAGCTTTGTCCATAAACAGGATATAAGCCTCCATCGCATGCAAAGGAAACTGCTCGTCAAGGTGCAACTTCACATAGTTGCGCAACGATGGCCAGAAGCGGCGGGAGTCGCAACGCAGCATGGAATAGAACAATGCCTGTTCTGAAGCCACTTTACTGTCGGACTCATACCAGAGGCTAATGGCATTGACAAGATAGCTCTCACTGTTCTCAACGCCAGTAATCTCATCGGGATAGCATTTCTGCAGTTCCTTTATCTTCTCGGTGACGGGAGCAGGTTGCCAGTTGCCATATAACGGAAGATGATGCAGTAGAGTCGTATAGCGCTCCACCAGTTTTTTATCGCCGACAGCTAAGGCACAGCGCGAAAGCATCTTCAAATAGAAGGGCGAGAAGCCTGCCTGGATGGCATTTTCGAAATTCAGGCGAATGGCCTCGTTCATCATGCCGTAGTTATAATAGACCAGAGGCGACGCGATGTCCAAAAGGGTGACGTGGAGCGTATCAGGGTTATTGATATTGACAGCATCGTTGCCCAACTTAAACGAACGGTCGAGCAGACCACCTTCGTTCATCAGGGCTAAATTCTTAAGAAACATCATCGTGCCAGTCGGCTTCTTGTTCTCCTCCGCTATTTGCAGCACCTTCTTCCAGTTGTCGTCGGATGCATAGCGCACCATACGCATTTCGTTGATGTAGTTCTGGTCGTGGAACATGAATGACAAGGTGAAGGCAATGCCGGCAACAGCACTCAATACAGGAATAAATTGGAAACAGCCTTTCCACTTGTGAAACCAGCCGCACAACGGGATGAGTACGGAGACGGCACCGAGTACCCAGAACGGGATGGAAAGATGCGGACTAGAGTCCATGGGCGTTTCGAAACGGGGAAAACCAGCCAGCACGACATCGTCAAATATCAGATTCGAATAGAGCAGCGTACGCCAAATGCCGGCAGTAAAGAGGAGCAGGAAAAAACCCAGAAGTTCGCGCCATGTGGGTTTCTCTGTGAGCGCCAGACATAAAACGAAAAGCAAGGCAAACCAGCCTAATACCGGATAGGCGCAAACGCCCACCAGATACCAGACCAAGTGCCAACGACGTGGGGTGTAGCGGGCTAACCACAACAGCAGCAGCATAACCAGATAAGCCACCGACTGGGAGAACCAATAGCCCCGGATGGTGGAGATATAAATCCAATAGCCCAGATCGACCACCGAAGTAAGCAGACAGGCAACCGGCAGGAGCATCAGCGCAATGGCGCCGCCTTGTAACCGGAAAGCCTTGGTACCCACATAGAAGATGAGGGTCCAGATAACTATCATCAGACCTGTACCAACGCCCGGCTTATAAAAAAACTGGGTGAGCCAGGCGCCCACATACTGCATCAGTCCAAAGGGCTTCGACAGGAGCGCATGGAAGAAAGGGGCTCCGAAAATGAACTCGGAGCGGTCGTGTGCCGTATAGAACACCTCTTGATTGATGTATAATATATATACGACAAACAAAATGAAAGCCGACAGACTTCCATAGAGGATGGCACCAGCTACTTTGCTTTTGTTATTCATTCTACTGCTGTTTGTTTCTGGGCGACAAAGTTAAGCATTTTCTGCCAAACGGCCAAATAAAGTCACACAAAGGTGCGTTGAGAAAAAGGTAAGTCCCAATTTCTCACGCAAAATCTTGTTAAAAATGTGTAAAGATTATGCTTGGTTGTAGGAAAATTGCCTACCCTGATTTAAATTGATGCCTCGCGGAGGGATAATTACTGCCCCGCGCAGGCGTAATTACTGCCTCGCGCAGGTTAAATTAATGCCTCACGCTCCCACCGCGGGGCATCAAATGAGGAACCGCGGAGCATGAAACGTGGGAACGCGCGGCTGTAATGTCTGCACCAGATGGCATTAATTTAAATGATATATAGGCTTAATTAAGGTTGGTTTGTCCATGGACTCTGTTGTTCCTGCCTTAAGATATTTGGCTTAGCTCGGCTCTGCCGCTTGCAAGGCAAGAACTTCTTTAACAACTGACTACTTAACGACTTCAGAAAGTTGAATAACAAAAAGGCTGGCTCAAATGAGCCAGCCTTTTTATTGATTATCTATGTCTCACTTCCATTCAGATATGCATTGTAGATGAGACACAAACAGGAAACATTACTTAGCTACAGGTCTGATTGAAATTCCAATACTGGTACTTAGGTTATTGGTGATACTCAGTGAATTATCGAACTGACCATGCTGGAAGATCAGCATGTTAGGCATGTCTTCACTGCTACTAACAGCTCCCTTTGAGCCTTTTGACTGATCAAGCATTGAAGGGAAGTTGTAAGATCCGAGGATCTCACCCGTAGCATAATAGCCAGCATTTCCATTTCCGTACCACTTTTCACCGTAACGATAACCAGCAGCAGGCAAGAATATACTGTTCTTATTAGGACCAGTTACTCTGTATCCGTTACCAGTAAATTCCCATTTACACTTTGTAATCAATTCTCTAACTTGTTCGGTTGTAGGCATTTTCCAATTACTACCCCAATTAGCAGTAGCGGGATCATGGTTTGCGTCTGCAATTACGCTATAAACAGGAACACCTGAAATACTAGCACCTTTTTCAACGTCAAAACCACCTGCCGTACTTTCAAAATACTTAATCGTTGTAGAATCAATCACGTTACCGATGATCTCATAATTTGTAGCGTCGACTTTGATTGATAAGTCCAACTTTTTGCCTTCATACTTGGTTTTAAGAGAGTCAAATGTAGCTTCCCTGATTGCATCTATTTCAGACAAGGTATGCTCAGAGAGTAAGAAAGCCTCACTATGTACTTTTATTGTATCATAAACGTATCCAACCTTCTCTTCTGCAGCTTTGTAAATATCAAACAAGACAGATTCAGCTAAAGGGCTTGTTGCGTCTGTATATGCTGTTGGAGTTGTTGCCAGAATCTGAGTGCCTGTTGCATCTCCCCAGATGAAGAGAATACCATTGTCAGATTCAGAAGTTGCTCCAACATTCTTATCAGCCCACATAGTACCACTAGGAAGGCCTAAATTTACAGCCTGGCCAGCACTCTTGATATTACCAACATTTACAGTATATTGGGTATCGATAGTATTTTCGCTAATCTCGTCACTACAAGCCACAAATAGACTTGATGTAACAAGCGTAGCAATTAAGAGCTTACTATATTTCATAAAACTTTTCATTATAACGGATGTGTTAATATTATACATTTACATATCAGAGATTACTATTCCTCATAGTAAACAGAGTTGAGAGTCATGGAGCCACTGTAGAGCATGAGGTCGAGGTCACGACCTTCACCACCCTTTGCGCACTCCTTAGCCATGGTCTCAGTAATCTGAAGCTCATTCAGACCAGACTCCCACTTAACATGATCGTAATAGGTGTTACTCCACCAACCGTTCATGACCTTCATGTCAACACCATCAGCATTTGATATGTCGAAAATCAGCGTCTTCAGACCGAAGTAAACATCATCGGGAATAGTGGGCAGATGTGCACCTTCTGTAGAGCTGAAACGCATAGCGGCGGCATCCCAAGCACCTGGCTGGAAAGGTGCCTCCTCAGGCTTTGCAGGATCACCATAAATATAGAACTTTGTAAGCGGATCAGTAATTTCCTGACAAGAGATAGGATACTCAGCCTTAAGCACAGTACCATCAGGACAAACAGCTGTCAGAATGACATTATGCTCACCAAGCTTCATTTTCTTCCAGGCATAGTTATTATAGAATTCCTTGCCACCCAAAGACCACTTTGCATTTACTGGAGCTAAGGTCTGGCAGGTAATGACGTTACCATTCTGGCCACTGGCAGCCTTGTCAACTTTAACAGTCGTCTTCGCCTTAAGCTCGTCAAGAGTGATGTGGCCACCATTGCCGATATCCTCATGAATAGGGTCACAAGCAGCGAAAGCGCAAACTGCGGCAACAAGCAAAAATAATATCTTTTTCATATTGATTTACTTATTAAATTAATAAAGAACTTTATACTGTGTTTCAGGATCATCAATGCTCCATCCTTCGTTCTGCTGCATCTTATTGTTCATCAGAGTAATCTGAGCCTGAGGCTTCGGCAAGAAGCCCTTGGTAGCAGCATAACGCTTAGCCCAAGAAGATGTCATGTGTTCCATAGAGCGCTTAGCACTCTTCTGACCGAGGCAAACAATCTGCTTACCCTTCTGGGCCTGCAGAGCCTTAGCAGCGTAAGAGGACTCACTGTGATTGTCAACACCCGACCAACGACGCATATCGTTGAAACGAAGACCCTCTAATGCAAACTCCCAGCGACGCTCGTCCTGAAGAGCCTTCAAAGAGTAAGCTTTAGTCAGAGGTACACCAGCACGAGCCTGAACCTGATTCATATAAGAGACCTCACCCGTGAGCTCAGAAAGCATCAGCAGCACATCAGCATAACGCATCAGGTAGTAATCTTCAAAGTGGTCACCCTGCTGCTTGTTGTCAAGCGAGCTAGCGGTATATCCCTCACACTTCGACCACCATGAGTCGTTATCAGCAGCACAAGCGTCAAGGTTAACATCAGCATACTTCTTGACACCATAGCCAGATTCCTCGCAGTCATCCTTCTCGTAGGTATAGGCTTCAAGCTCATTTTCGAGATCAATCAGCGTACCAAGCTTACGAATATCGGTGTAACCACCTACTCTCTCAGCATCCGACCAGTCGTCCCAGATATTACATGAAGGAGTACCCTGGCCCCAGCCCTGATTGAACGGATAAGTCTTGCTACGCTTACCATTGTCGTTGGTAGCACCGTTACGCAGGCCCCAGAAGCATGACAGATAGTTAGAATACATACGCGGGTTGTTATAGGTACCACCGATAGCCCACTTAGAAGCATTCAGGAACTGAATCTGGAAAATTTCCTCCGTGTTACCATTACCCATACCAGGCTGGTCAAAACAGTTCTCACGCTTCATGTCTGCAATGAATGCATAAGCATGACCTTTACCGTCGTTTGCCTCATCCCAAAGCAGACTGTTAGAATACTGCCAGAGTGAACGGAAATCCTCGCAGAGCTTGTAACCACCATTGGCAACAATATCCTTCAGGAATGCAATAACATCAGCCTTTGAAAGAGTACCTCCATCGCAACCCTCCTGGCTAACAAGCTGCATAGCATCAACAGTAGCATTCGAGAGATCACCAGCTTTCTTATAGAAACCGGCCCAGAACATCCATGCACGAGCGATGAATGCTTCGGCAGTGAACTTGTCTGCATGACCAGAACCATTGGCTCTCTCTGCCTTCATCAAGTTCTTAGCAGAAACAAAGTCGGAAAGGATCTGCGGATAGATTTTCTCCTCAGCGCTTACCTGATTCTGCATCTCGTCAGTAATCGTAGTAGAGGTAATCAGGGGCACATCACCATACAACTGGGTCAGGATGAGCGTATAGAAACCACGCATGAAATAGCCCTCACCGAGCAACTGATTGCGCTGAGCCTTCTGAGCATCAGTCCATTTCACGTTGTCGATGGTCTCAATCTGATTGTTAGCACGCGAAATACCACCATAAAGAAGGATGAAATCCTGCTCATACTGGTTAGCACTTGCCGTTGTAAAATGATGCAACGACTTAGCCACATTGTCCTGCAAACCACCACTACCGTAGCAGTCGTCTGACATCAGTGACCACCAATAGAAAGGATTATTCAATATACCACTTTGATCTCCGCCACCCAGTGTATTCATAATACTATAGGTAGCTGCATTCAATGCTTCTACATCTCCGGGCTTACCAGGGAAAGTAGCTGCAGTCAACTCTGTAACACGAGGATCAGTGTCCAACATATCGTTACAAGAGGTGAACATAGTTGCTGCTGACAAAACAGCTATCGATGATAATATATATTTTTTCATAATGAATATGTCGATTTAGAATTTAATGCTTGCACCAACCATATAAGTACGAGATGGCGGGTAAAGACCCAAGTCGATACCAGAAGCCCAACCTGAACCACCGGCAGAGTTACCTACCTCAGGATCGAGGCCAGTGTAACCAGTGAAGGTGTAGAGGTTCTGAGCCTGTACATAGAGACGGAGCTGCTGTAATGGGCAAGACTTCCAGATATTCTTGAAATCGTAACCCAGAGTGATGGTCTTAATCTTGAAGTAGTCAGCATCCTCCATATAGCGGGTAGATACCCAGTTTGTGTTCTGATGACCAGTAGCCGAAATACGAGGCTGGTCATTAGAAGTACCCTCACCATACCAACGGTTGAAGATGCTGGTGTCGTAGTTCTGATAAGGAGCATCACTGAACGAACGGTAAGAACGCATGATCTGCTGACCGAATGCACCGGCACCGTTGATAGCGAAATCAAATCCCTTCCAATTGCAACCAAGGTTGATACCCAGCATGACGTCGGGGTTAGGATTACCAATTTCATGGCGGTCGCTTGTTTCACCTTCTGCGTATGTAATCACACCATCATTATTCCAGTCATCCCAGATGCAGTCACCAGGCTGGGCGTTGTCGAGGACGGCCTTACCAGCCTTGCGTGCATCATCAATCTGCTCCTGATTCTGCCAGATACCGCTGTAAGACATACCATAGAAGTAACCAATGGGTTTGCCTTCCTCAGCACGGTAGCAATACTCAGTACCCTGTGAGAGCACGCCGCTCGGACCATTAATATAATGGTTGTCATTTGCGATACGGGTTACCTCATTCTTATTGGTAGCAAAGTTCACGCTTGCGTTATAGCTGAAGTCACTACCAATTCTGTCGTTCCAAGTGAGGGCGATTTCAATACCAGTGTTCTTCACGTCACCACCATTGATGGCTGCGGGGTTGGTACCGTTGATGGCAATATTGGGACCTGTAATCAGCCAGTCTTTAGTCGTCTTCTTATACCAGTCGAAGCTTAAACCCAAACGGCTGTTCAGGAAACGAGCGTCGAAACCGAAGTCGAGCTGCTCAGAGGTTTCCCAAGTCAGGTCGGGGTTGGGTACGATGTTAGCATAAGCACCAACGTTAGGAGTACCGGCAACAGAAGTAGCCATGTCAGAAGCGAACTTGTAGCCGCTATCGTAAGCGTCGCCCGACAGAGCGATTGTAGCCAGATACTGGTACTTGTCAATCGAACAGTTACCATTCTGACCCCAAGATCCGCGAATCTTCAAGAAGTCCAGCCAGCTCTTGGTGCTCTCCATAAACGACTCGTTGCTAATTACCCAACCTGCAGAGAATGAAGGGAATGTACCCCAACGCTTGCCATCAGTAAAGATGCTTGAACCATCATAACGCATAGTGAAGGTTGCCATATACTTCTCATTCCAGTCCCAAGTCAGACGACCGAACCAAGAAGCCAGATACTCCTCGTCGTTCGGAGAACCGGTGAGCGTCACATCGGTAGCATTGACCACCTTGATATTCGACAGGTATGCGGAATCCCATCCCTTCAGTGTTGCGAGCTGATCGCCATAGTTCACCTTGTTAGAGCCGTTCATGTTTACACTCCAAGCTGAACTCTGATAGGTCTGACCTACCATGGCACTAATCTTATGACCGGCAATAATAGGCAAATCGTAAGTCAAGGTATTTTCAACCGAGAAGCTAGTGTTCAACGAGGAGTTCTGGTTTACACTATAAATAGTGGTTGTAGCGTTACCGTAACCAGAAGAACGAGGTTCGTTATAGTTACGATATGCACCTGAATACCAATTGTAGTTGAACTGAGAACGGAATCTCAGACCCTTGATGGGCTGGACAATGAGGTAAGCAGTAGCGCTTGTGTTGATGCTGCGGCTTTCTGCCAATGAGTTGAAACCACCCTTATCGAGGTTCTCCCAAGGATTGCTGAACAGTGAAGAGTTCCAACCCTTACCATATTTCACGGCACCGTCAAAGTCCTGATAATAGTAGTTGTCACCGTTCTCAGCATACTGAGGAACGAGCGGGCAAGTCTGCAACAGACTGTGGATATAGCTCCAGTACATACCATCCTCAGCCAAGTCGTGATTTCTGCTATAACCGATAGAGATGTTCTCACCAATGGTGATGGCATCAAAGTCCTTAGCCTTCAAAAGCACATGGTCGCTGTTCAAGCGAATGGTATGACGCTTATAGAACGATGCCTGATCAGCACCCATGATACCTTCGTTATCAGTATAGGTGTAAGACATGGCAAACTTAGAACGGTCTGTACCACCAGTCAAAGTCACAGAGTGATTCTGCTGCTGAGCATTTTTATTCTCGAATGCACCCCACCAGTCGGTACCTTCCCAACCACTCTGAACCTTGGTGAGGATGTCAGCAGGGACAAAGCCAGCCCAATCCATCTTCTGACCAGAGGTGTTGAAGGTGTACTCATCAATGACGGTCATGTACTGCTGTGCATTGAGCAACTGTGGACGCTTGTAGGCGTTTGACCAACCCATAGCACCATTGTAAGTAATTTCCACCTTACCTGCCTTACCCTGCTTGGTCGTAACCAGGATAACGCCGTTTGCAGCACGGGCACCATAGATAGCGGCCGATGCAGCATCCTTCAAGATGTCGATGCTCTCAATGTCATTGGGGTTGATGCCGTCAAGGTTACCACCTGCTACACCATCAATCACATAAAGCGGTGTAGAGTTACCAGTAGTACCGATACCACGAATGTAAACCTTGTAACCCTTACCAGGCTGAGTTGACGACTGTGTGATTTGCACACCAGGCGTACTCGACTGCATGGCCTCCAAGGCATTAGTGGTGTTCAGTTTGGCAATTTCATCACCCTTTACCTGAACAGTAGCACCCGTCACCAACTTCTTCTTCTGTACACCGTAACCGATGACGACCACGTCTTCCAGCGTGGTATTGTCTTCAACTAAGATTACGGTGATGTTGCTCCTGCCACCAACGTTTACCTGCTGGGTTGTGTAACCCACGTAAGAAACGCTCAGCGTGGCATTAGAAGCAGCCTTGACGCTGAAATTACCGTTAAAATCGGTAATCGTACCTTCTTTGCTACCCTGTACTTTGACAGAGGCACCGATGATTGGCTCGCCAGCTTCGTCTTTTACGAGACCTGACACTGTCTGAGCCTGAGCACAGATGGCAAACAAGCAAAGAATGGAAAGAATGAGGAGCGACCTGCTCCAAGTTCCCAACTTTTCAAGTTTTCGCATTTTTAGATAAGTTTAAGTTAATGAATTAAATTATAAAGAGTTTCAAAGTTTCTGAATAATATATTATGTTTACGGTTTTCTGCTGCAAAGTTAAAAAGAATCAAAGAATGGCACTTTCGTATTTGTATCATTCCTTTTCCTTTTTGTCAATTCTCCCTAAAACAAGCGGGTTTCAAGTTTTTTTAGGTCTTTTTCAGACGAACTATTACCATAAAGCAACTGATATTTCCCAGGCTTGACACGCATGGTGTTTGTCTGCGAATCCCAGAATTCGAAAGCCTTCGGAGTAAGCTCCAACACCACCTTTTGGGTCTGTCCAGCTTTCACATTGACTCGCTGGAAACCACGAAGTGACTTCAGCGGACCATCAGAATCCTGAAGGTCGCGGATGTAAAGCTGGACGATTTCGTCGCCATCACGACTGCCAGTATTCT
>Ga0265298_10006695_pt1 | contig 14161 bp, 6 predicted proteins | sample AusTroGonzalo_MG_3_FD_193486 | JGI IMG/M metagenome (GOLD analysis project Ga0265298, IMG submission 193486) | Bovine rumen microbial communities from tropical cattle in Woodstock, Queensland, Australia - Gonzalo_01 | ecosystem: Host-associated > Mammals > Digestive system > Stomach > Rumen ...
TCCGTCAGATCCATGCTGCAGTACTTGGCGTTGAAGTTGGATACCTTACCCGTGAGCTTGTAGTAAGTGTTCTCGTCGGCCGCGGCAATGAATTCCGCCACGGTCTTGGCTTCCGCCTTGTTGTAATCCGGCTCCTCCGGAGTGGGAGGGTTGTCGTTACCGCCGCCATTGCCGGGATCCTTGTCCGTACGGATGCCGAACAGGGCGGCACGGGTGTTTTCACCCTCGGTAGCCACTTCGATGGTTTTCTCTCCCGCATTCCGGAAATAGGTACCGGACCACATGGCGCCGGCCGCAGACGGGATATTGACCATATAACTGTCATCTTCCGTTACAACGATAGTGTACGGAGGATTGCCGGAGAGGCCGTCATTGGCCTTGGGTTCAATGGTGCCGATGATGGCGCCGTTATACTTGAACACCAGCTTGGAAGGCTTCCCCTTCCAGGAAATGGCATAGAAAGTGATGGAATTCACGTCTCCGGGAACCGTAATGGTGGCAGAGCCAGGCTTGGAACTGGTTCCCAGCTTAATCACATCATTAATCTCCGTTCCGTTGACATTGGCTTCCTGGGTGTATGCGTTTTCAACGCCGGTTACCGTCACGGTGCTGGAGCTGGAGTATTCGCCGCCGGTTTCTTCACCGCCGCCGCCACCGCCGCCACTGCCTTCCGTCTGGCCGTTGAGGCTGTAGAGGTAACCGCTGTTCGCCACCGTTTCCGGCGTATTGCCCTTATAGTTCATCAGTTCGGCATAGACGACCACCTCGTCGCCCACTTTGATGTCTGTACCCGATGTGTACTTCTCATTCCCGAAGTACAGGATGCGGAAGCAGTAGAACTCGTTGATTTCCTTGCCGTCGTCGGAAATGTAGAACGAGGCATTGCCGTAGGTGCCGCTCTGGCCGAAGCTGCCGTTGTTGGCGATACGGCTGATCTTGCCCTTTACATAGTACGGGCCCACCTTGTCATACTCGTCGTTGGAGGTCCAGCTGAGATTCTTCACGGCATCGAGGGCCGCAGCCACGTTGTAGGGATCCGCCTGCGTACCAGTGCCTTCCGGAGAGCCGGTTTCACCACCACCACCGCCGCTGCCTTCGGTCTTGCCGTTGAGGCTGTAGAGGTAACCGCTGTTCGCCACCGTTTCCGGCGTATTGCCACGATAGTTCATCAGTTCGGCATAGACGACCACCTCGTCGCCCACCTTGATGTCTGTACCTGATGTGTACTTCTCATTCCCGAAGTACAGGATGCGGAAGCAGTAGAACTCATTGCTTTCCTTGCCGTCGTCGGAGATGTAGAACGAGGCATTCCCGTAGGTGCCGCTCTGGCCGAAGCTGCCGTTGTTGGCAATTCGGCTGATCTTACCCTTTACATAGTACGGACCTACCTTGTCGTACTCGTCGTTGGAGGTCCAGCTGAGATTCTTCACCGCATTGAGGGCAGCAGCCACGTTATACGGATCCGCCTGCGTACCGGAACCTTCCGGGGTGCCGGTTTCACCGCCACCGCCGCCACCGCCGGTCTCGCCGTTGATGCTGTAGAGGTAGCCGCTGTTCGCCACCGTTTCCGGCGTATTGCCACGGTAGTTCATCAACTCGGCACAAACGACCACTTCGTCGCCCACCTGGATGTCCGTGCCTTTGGTGTATTTCTCATTCCCGAAGTACAGGATCCGGAAGCAGTAGAACTCATTGCTTTCCGTACCGTCGTCGGAAATATAGAACGAGGCATTGCCGTAGGTACCGCTTTGGCCGAAGCTGCCGTTGTTGGCGATACGGCTGATCTTGCCCTTTACATAGTACGGACCTACCTTGTCGTACTGGTCGTTGGAGGTCCAGGTGAGATTCTTCACGGCATTGAGAGCCGCAGCCACATTGTACGGATCCGCCTGCGTACCGGAGCCTTCCGGGGTACCGGTTTCACCGCCACCGCCGCCACCGGTCTCGCCATTGAGGCTGTACAGGTAGCCGCTGTTCTGGACGCTCTCCGGCGTATTGCCGCGGTAATTCATCAGTTCTGCGTAAATGATAACCTCGTCACCTTCCTGGATCTGGGTGTCTCCCTCCTTGAACTTCTTGTTGCCCAGGTAGAGCACGCGATAGGCGACGAAATCGGCATCAAAGCCTTCATCCACCATCTTGAAGGTACCGTTACCATACTGGGCGGTGAACGCTTCCGTTACTTCGGAAACCTTACCCTTCACATAGAACGGACCCACCTTGTCGTATTCCGTGGTAGAGGTCCAGGTGAGGTCCTTCACGGCATCTATGGCCGCTGCCACGTTGTAAGGATCTTCCTGGGTACCGCTGCCCTTAGGCTCTGCAGCACTGCCGCCGCCACCGCCTCTTTCCTCGCCGTTGAGGCTGTACAGGAAGGCGTTGCCCTGGGAGGTCTCCGGGGTATTGCCCCTGTAATTGACCACGTTACCATACACGATAACATCATCACCCACCTTGATCTGAGAATCTCCTTCCTTGAACTTCTTGTTACCCAGATACATCACGCGATAGGCAGTGAACTGGTCTCCGGAAGTGGAGCCATCGTCCGAGATGTTGAAGGTGCCGTTGCCGTACTGAGTAGTGAATTCCTCCGATACGGCGGAAACCTTACCCTTCACGTACACCTGGATGGGGCTGGTTACATCGGCCCCCAGTTCCTCCAGGTACGCCAGAACGCCCACGATGGTGAACGGGGCTTCCTTGGAACCGTCGCCGTACTGCACAGGGCCCAGTGCACCGGCCTGGTTCACCGTTACGATGGCCTTTGCCAGGCCGATGGAAAACACCACGTTCCCGGTTCGGTCATTGCCGGGGTTGGAGCTGGCCGTAATGGCCACCGTGGTGGGTTTGCTGTGGCCTTCCCCCTTTTCCACGTCCACTGCCATCCATTCCGGGCAAGAGACAATCCAGTCCCGCGTAGCCAGAAGTTCCACGGCTTGGGAACCGCCATCCTGGCGGAAGGAAATTTCGGTAGGATTCACTGTGACCTTGGCAGGTCCCAGTTCTTCCTGCTCCTGGCAGGAGACAAGCGCCAGGGCGCCTGCGAGAAATGCCAATAATACAGATTTGATTTTCATATGCAGATATGTTTAGTGTTATTTCTTCACATCTACAAATATAAGTTTTTTTTTCGGCTTATCAATCTTTTTTTAGGTGACCTTACATATATTTATGTAAAATTTCCGTTTGTCAAAAAAAGGTAGTATCTTCGCGTCGCGTTTTTTGGTTAGCGAAAACAGTTGTATCAATATTTATTCATTAAAACCTTCAAGATGAACGCTTTCAAAAGCTTTTTGCTCGCAAGCATCGCCTTGTTTGCGGGCGTAGTCTCTTTTGCGCAGGTCACCACATCGTCCCTGTCGGGTCGCGTGGTAGACCAGAACGGAGAGCCGGTCATCGGCGCTGCCATCCTGGCGCAGCACGAGCCTTCCGGTACCGTTTACGGCGCAGTCACCAATGCCGACGGCCGCTATACCATCCAAGGTATGCGTACCGGTGGTCCCTACAAGGTAGATTTCAGCTGCCTGGGTTATCAGGAAGCCACCTACACGGACGTTACCCTGCAGCTGGCCGAAACCTTCACCCTGAATGCCCAGATTGCCGAAAGCACCGAAATGCTGGAAGGCACCATCGTGATAGCCGCCCCCTCCTCCAAGTTTGCGACCGTTGAAAAGACCGGTGCTTCCACCAATATTTCATCGGCCCAGATGATTGCCATGCCTACCGTAAGCCGCAGCTTCTCCGATATGGCCAAGCTTTCTCCTTACGGCGGTAACGGCATGAACTTCTCCGGTTCCTCCGGACGAAGCGCCAACTTCACCGTGGACGGTGCCAACGTGAACAACAACTTCGGTCTTTCCACCGCCCTGCCCGGCGGCGGCAACCCTATCTCCATCGACGCCATCGAGGAAATCCAGGTTGTGGTTTCCCCTTATGACGTGCGCCAGTCCAACTTCATCGGCGGCGGTATCAACGCCATCACCAAGTCCGGTACCAACACCTTCAAGGGCACTGCCTATATCTATCACCAGAACGAGAACCTGCACGGCAACCGTGTGGACGGCATAGACCTGGAGCGTTCCGCAGAAAGCAACACCATCTATGGTTTCACCTTCGGCGGTCCCATCATCAAGAACAAGCTCTTCTTCTTCGTGAATGCCGAATACGTTCCCAGCCCTACCGAGGTGAACAAGTGGCGCACTTCCAGTGACGGTGTGGCCGATGAAACCCGCATGATCACCCGCGTGAAGACCTCCGAGGCCGAGGAGATGCGCAACTTCCTCATCAACAACTACAACTACGATCCGGGTTCCTACAGCAGCTACAACAAGAACCAGAGCAACCTGAAGCTCCTGGGCCGCCTGGACTGGAACATCACGCAGAAGCATCATCTCTCCCTGCGTTACAACTATACCAACAACAACAGCTGGAAGACTCCTTCCACCTCCCGTTCGGACTTCGGCACCACCATGCTCAACGACATGGTTTCCAAGGACGGTCTCCTGTTCTCCAAGGCCATGTACAACCAGATGAACAACCTCTGGACCCTGTCGGCCGATTTGAACAGCCGCCTCACCGACAACCTGTCCAACCAGCTGCTGGTCACCTATTCCAACATCCAGGACGTCCGCGGATCCGACTCCGAGTTCTTCCCGTTTGTGGAAATCCTGGCCGGTGACCTGGGCGAAGATCACGCCAACGAGCCTTATATGGACTTCGGTTACGAACTCTTCACCTACCGCAACAACGTGCAGAACACCATCCTGAACATCAAGGACGACGTTACCCTGTACATGGGCACCCACAAGTTCACCGCCGGCGCCAGCTACGAGGCCCAGATGGCTCTGAACACCTACATGCGTAACGGTACCGGTTCCTTCCGCTTCGCCAGCATGAGCGACTTCATGAACGGCAAGGCTCCTATCGAAATGGCCTATGACTGGGGCTTCGACGGCGACGAATATCCTTCGGCCCGTGTCCGCTTCAACCAGATCGGCCTGTATGTACAGGATGAATGGACCGTCACCGACAAGTTCAAACTCACCGCCGGTATCCGTTTCGACACCCTCCTGTTCAACAACGAGGATGTGCTCACCAACACCGCCGCCCTGGCCATTGACTACGGCGGACGCACCGTGGACACCGGTTCCTGGCCCAAGCCCAGCGTTCAGATTAGCCCCCGCCTGGGCTTCTCCTGGGATGTATTCGGAGACCGCAGCCTGAAGGTCCGCGGCGGTACCGGCCTCTTCGCCGGCCGTATTCCGCTGGTATTCTTCACCAACATGCCCACCAATGCCGGTATCGTGAAGGGCCGTCTCACCAAGATGACGGATCCCGCCGTCCTGGAAAAGATGATGCCTAACGGCAAGCTGGTTACCGACCGCTGGGAAATCCTGAACATCCTCAACAGCATCAACGCCGATAAGTATCCCAAGACCATCACTCCTGAAAGCGCTCCCGCTCCCAGCGAAATCGCCGGCGTGGATCCCAACTTCAAGATGCCGCAGGTTTGGAAGAGCTCCATCGCCTTCGACTACACCCTGCCTTTCTCCTTCCCGTTCACCATCAGTGCCGAATACATCTTCAACAAGACCATCAACGGCATTATGCTGGACAACTACGCCATCTACCAGGACAACTCCGGTTGGGCCACCTTCAACGGCGCCGACAACCGCCACATGTATCCTTCCACCTACAAGTACAACAAGGTGAACGCCTTCGTGCTCACCAACACCCACAAGGGTTACGGTTCCATCGCGTCCATCTCCCTCAACACCACTCCGGTACAGAACCTGAACATCACGGCCGCCTATACCCACACCGTGAGCAAGGAAATCACCGGTATGCCGGGTTCCAACGCTTCCGCCGCCTGGCAGTACATCCCTTCGGTAGACGGTCCTAACTTCAATATCCTGCACAACTCCTCCTACAACCTGCCCGACCGTGTGATGGCCTCCATCTCCTACGATGACAAGGCCAACAACCACTGGAGCCTCTTCTACGAGGGTCTCTGCTACGGCGGAAACAGTTATATCTATCAGGGCGACATGAACGGCGACGGCGTGGCCTACGACCTCATGTACATCCCTAAGGATACGGAAATCGGCACCGGTTCCGACGCCACCTTCCGTTTCATTTCCGAAGATGATATGGACCGGTACATCGCATACGCCGCCCAGGACAGCTATCTCTCTTCCCACAAGGGACAGTATGCCGAGGCTTATGCCATCACCCAGCCCATGCGCCACGTCTTCGACTTCCGCTTCGCCCACGACTTCGTGGTGAAATTCGGCAATGTGAAGAACACCCTGCAGCTGAGCCTGGACGTGCAGAACGCCAGCAACCTGTTCAACTCCCGCTGGGGCGTTTCCAAGAACTTCAGCCCGGATGTTCCCAAGGACACCAACGGCAACGCCAAGATCCTGAAGATGGAACGCATAGACCCGGACGGTGTTCCCGTGTTCTCCACCACGGTTCCCGAAGGAGCCAAGACCTGGGACTACCAGCACACCCTTGGCAACTGCTGGTACATGCAGATCGGCATCAAGTACATGTTCAACTAATAATTACGGCTCGTTATGAAACTTAAATATATCCTTGCTTCTTTCATTGCAGCCGCCGCAGTTCTTACCGGCTGCGTACAGGAACAACCCTACTCCACCCTCACCGGGCTCACCGTCTCCAACGACTATGTGACCCTGGCCGCCGACGATGGCGCCAGCCTCTCCGTCACCGTGAAAGGTGACGAGTCCTGGACCGCTTCCGTGGCCGATTCCAAAGCCACCTGGCTCAGCCTGAGCCCTGCTTCCGGTTCCGCCGGACAGGATGTCACCCTCACCTTCACCGCAGAGGCCTCCAAATCGGCCAGAAGCACGGAAGTGCACATCCAGATGGGCAGCAAGACCAAGATCATCAAGGTGAACCAGGCTGCGCCTCAGGGCGTGGAAGTGCCTCTTGCCACCTGCAAGGACGTGATTGACGGACCGGATGTGACCTACAAGGTCCGCGGCACCTGCGTGAGCGTCGCCAACACCAGCTATGGCAACTGGTACCTGGAAGATGAGACCGGAAAGATCTACATCTACGGCACATTCAACGCCAAGGGACAGTATCCCAAGGACGCCGACGGCGGTTGGAACAGCTTCGGCATCGAGGTGGGTGACATCGTGACCGTGGAAGGCCCCAAGACCGTGTACAACGGCGTTGTGGAACTGGTGGACGTTTCCATCGTCAAGATTGAGAAGTCCCTCATCGACGTGGCCGACTTCGACTTCGCCAAGCTTCCTCCCGTGGACACCACCTTCAACATGGTGGTATCGGCCAAGGAAAGCCCGCTGCTCCTTACCAGCGATTCCTCCTGGCTCCAGATTGTGGGCGTAAATGCCGATGGCAGCTATAAGCTCCATGCCGACGAGAACCTGAAGACCGCCGAGCGCACCGCCAACATCGCCATCTCCGGTCCCACCGCCCGCAAGAGCGTGGCCATTACCCAGGCCGGTGTTCCCGCCAGCGGCGCTTCCGTTAGCGAGATTATTGACATGGACGACAAGTCCCAGGTTCAGACCCTGCCTTCCACTGTAGTCGTTGCCCTCACCACCAAGGGTGCCGTCCTTTCCGACGGTTCCAAGGCCATTTATGCCTATGGCGACAAAGCCGCTGCCCTCGATTTGGGCGACGGTGTGAAGATATCGGCCGAAAAGACCACCTACAACGGTGTTCCGGAACTTACCAATATCTCCGACACCTTCGTGGACAGCAAGGGTAACGCCATCACGCATCCCGAGGCCAAGGACATCACCGCCGAAGCTGCCACCTACACCGCTTCCGAGGCCGAGTATATCAAACTCACCGGCACCCTCAGCGTGTCTGCCGACGGCAAATACTACAACCTGGCCCTGGACGGCCTTGAGGACAAGCAGGGCTCCATCGTGAACCCGGTGGACGAGCTCAATGCCAAGAGCTTCGACGGCAAGAAGATCACCGTGACCGGTTACTTCAACGGCCTGTCCGGCGGCGGCAAGTACATCAACATCGTGGTTACCAAGATTGTGGAATACGCGGACAACCCGAAGGGTACCGCCACCAATCCCTATCTGGCTTCCGAAATTGCCGCCAAGCTCCTGAACGGTGAAACCTTCGACGAGGACATCTACATCAAGGGTATTGTTTCCGCCATCCTTTACACCCCCTCCGCCGCCTATCCCACCAGCACGTTCTGGCTCTCCGACGACGGTGTGGCTCACGGTGTCTCCGAAGACAAGAAGACTACCACCGACGCCGCCAACGACTTTGAATGCTACAGCGTGTACTGGTTTGACAACCAGCCTTGGGCCGAGGGTAACGCTCAGGTGGAAGTGGGCGATGAGGTGATTGTCTGCGGCAAGACCACCGTTTACAACGGCATTGCCGAGACTGCCAGCAAGAAGGCCTGGGTGTACAGCGTGAACGGCGCCACCTCCGATAAGGACGGCGTGGGCAACATGATAGCTCCGTTCAACGTGGCCGGCGCCGAAGCCTTCATCGATCGGATGCTTGCCGCCAAGGCTGCCGCCGAAGAGGCCGGTACCGCCGCCCCCACCTTCCCGGATGTCTGCGTGAAGGGCAAGGTTTCCGCCGTGCTCTACACCTTCAGCGCCAGCTACGGCACCGGTACTTTCTGGATCTCCGACGACGGCACCGCCCACGGTGTGGCCGCTGACAAGAAGAGCACCACCGAACCCACCAAGGACTTCGAGTGCTACAGCGTGTACTGGTTTAACAACCAGCCCTGGGCCGAGGGTAATCCCCAGATTGCCGAAGGTGACGAGGTGATCGTGAAGGGTCAGCTCACCCTGTACGGTACCACCTACGAAACCGCCAGCAAGAAGGCCTGGGTGGCTTCCCACAACGGCCAGACCGAATAGCCCGGTTTTGCTCAACTAATTGGCACTCTGCCACTTATGATAATACCCTGCTGTCAGTGTACAGCAGGGTATTATTGTAACTCGCAGTAGCTGAAGTGCTTACGGAAAACCTAAAACTGCTGGCGGTACTTCCAGCGGGCGGGCTTGTAGGAAGCCATATCGGCAAAGATGGGGTCACCGGCGTGGACGGTGGTGGTTTTGTCGTTGAAGACTACCATCGGCTTGGTTTCCGGGTTGTATTCCTCCCACTGGAAGCGCTTGACGGAAGGAACGCCGTCTTTGGCGAAGGACACCCACACGTCGCTCATGAAATCGGCCAGCTTGTAAGCGCTCTTGTCGGCGCCCACCATGAAGCGGCCCAGCCAGATGTTGTTGAAAACGAAGGGCATTTCCGTGCAGTGGTTGGTGGCGAAGGTGCCGTCCATATGCGGCGAGGGTTTGGCGAAGATGTACAGATACTGCTTGGTGTCACCCATCTTGAAGCGCATGTCGGCATTGGCATAGACGGCCGGTAACATATTGTTTTCCGAGAAGTTACAGCCGATGATGGTGGGAAGGCCCTTGGAGAGGCCGGCCACCCTGGGGTCGTCCAGCGGGTACGGGATCACTTCGCCGTCCAGCACGGGTGAACACCACAGGCCTGCGCCGTACCAGCGGTACATGAAGTTGTTGGGATTCTGCTCTATGACGGCGTCCGTGGCAGCAGCCAGCAGTTCTGAATAGGGGATTTCCTGGATTTTGTCGATGCTCTTTCCGTCAAGCCCCAGCTTCTCCACCACGGTGCGTCCCATGGCGCGGGCAGTCTCCGGCTCCATGAGCGAAGTCATGGAGCCGCTTTCGATGATGCCGCGGTGGAACAGCCCCTTGGCCGACGGGGTGCCCAGCAGGACATTTACCTTGCCGCCACCGCCGCTCTGGCCGAAGATGGTCACATTGTCGGGGTCTCCGCCAAAGCCTTCGATGTTCTTGTGCACCCATTCCAGCGCCTTCACCATGTCCATCACGCCCACCACGCCGGAGTATTTGTACTTCTCGCCGAAATCCGAAAGATCCAGATAACCCAGGAAGTTAAGCCGATGGTTGATGCTCACCAGCACCACGTCTTTCCGGGCCAGGTTGGCGCCATCGTAGAAGGGCAGCTCGCTGCTGGCGCCCATGGCATAGCCGCCACCGTGCAGCCACACCATCACCGGGCGCTTTTTCCCGTCGTTGATGCCTTTGGTCCACACATTCAGGTTCAGGCAGTCTTCGGACTGCACGCCGTCATCCCACTGGTACAGGAAGGCCTCGCAGTCATCGCCCCAGGTCAGGCGCGGGGCCTGAGGGCACTGATTGCCATAGTAGAGGGCCGTCTGGACGCCTTCCCATGGATCCGGATCCTCGGGCGCCTCGAAGCGACGGGCCTTGGCGTAGTCGATTCCCTTGAAAGCGTAAATACCGTCCTCGATATAGCCGCAGACAGTACCATAGGTGGTTTTCACCAGCGCATCATCGCTGTTCACAATAACGGCATGATCCGGATAACGGGTGCCACAGGCCGATACCATCAGGACCGCGGCGGCAAGGAGCAGAAGTTTTTTCATATAATCAATAATTACCAATAAATGACGTAACCAGTTTGAATACGGGTTCGTAACTGTCGAACTTCACCGTTTTCATATTATCGGCCGGGGTATGATAATGCGGGAAGGCGCTCCCTTCTTCGTTTTCCAGGAAAATACAGGGAACGCCCCGGACTGCGAAGGGATAGTGGTCGCTGTTGGCCGCCAGCTCGCCCCGGTTGACGGCCGAAAAGAGACTCAACTCCCGGTTGATTTTTTCGAAAAAGGGGAATCGGCCCATGCCGGCCTCACTCACCTCGCAGTAGATGGCGGGGTTGTCGTCGCCGATCATATCTATATTAAAGAGATAGCGTATCAGCTCCAGGGGAACCACGGGATGCTCGACAAAGAAGGTGGAGCCCCGCAAATTGGCATCCTCACCGGAAAAGGCCAGGAAATACATATCGTATTCGGGCCGATGCCTGGCATAGTAAGCGGCCAGCGTGACGATGGTAGCGGTGCCGGAAGCATTGTCGTTGGCGCCGGGGTAATAGACCTTCCGGCCCAGGTTGCCCAAATGGTCATAGTGTGCCGTGAAAACATAGCAGGAGTCGTGCCGGGCGCCTTCCACCTTGGCTATTACATTGAACAGCTCGTAGTCCTTAAGGAATTCATTCTCAACGTTTATCTTCACTTTTTTCACGCCATCGATGGCTTCCGGAGTAACCCAGATGATGGGCTTGTCCACCACCTTTTCCCCATAGGCCTTATAGAACTTGATGGGTGCCGTCCAGGTGTAAAGGAGGCCGGCGTTGGGGCACTCCCCCGCCTTCTGCAGGCGGGAAAAGACCTCCCGGTGCTTGTAGGTGAACCAGAATTCGCAGCAGACCAGGCAGCCTTCGTTCTCCGGAAGAGCCAGGTCGGCCAGGAGCTTATCGGCATTGAAATTGAGCGTATCTACATAATACACAGGGAATTCCCCTTTTACGCCCGGCGAATACTCCCGCATGGAAAAATCCACCCCGGCGCGGAGCTTTTTCCCATCGGCCCACATTTCCATGGCTCCGCAGAAAGTATTGATGTCAATGGTGAAAGGCTGGAGGGTCACCTGGTCCACGCCCGCCTTCCGGAATTCCCTTTCCAGGTACTTTCCGGCCTTGTTGGCTCCGTTCCGCGCATAGCCACGGCCCTGGTACTTGGCCGAGCTCAGCTCCTTGACAATCTTCTTGAAATGCGGCAAATCCTGCGCCTGAAGGGAAAGCGCCGCAAAAAGGGTAATGAGAAATAAAAGTATCCGTTTCATACTAATCGGGTTTGCCGAAATGCACTTTCTGGTTTTTGATGGTATAGGGCACCGGTTTGCCGCCCTTCATGGCCGGTGTCCATTTGGGCGAGCGTTTGATTACCCGCACCAGTTCCTTGGAGAAATCTTCGTCAGTTGTGGAAGTAATGGTCACATCACTGATTTTGCCGTCTTCTCCCACCGTGAACTCATAGTGTACTATGGCGTTCTTGCCGGACATGGATTCCTTGTAGCGAAAGTGGGGAGCGATGTACGCTTCAAAAAAGGACACTCCGTCCCTGAACACCGCCGGAGAGTCGTAATCATTGGCCCGGATGCGTTCCAGGAAGGCCTTGTCCTCTTCGGCCAGCTGGAAATCCGGAAAGGCAGGCTTTGTGACGTTGGCTGCATCGGCATTCTTATATGTCTTTCCCTGCGAGGTGGCACCGTTGTTCTGCATGATGCCGATGAACACCCTTCCATCGGGATAGAACAGGGTATCCCTTCCGTTGGCGTTTCCGTTCCTGAATTCTCCGCAAATGACGGCGCCGGTGTGCATGAACAGCCGGCCATACCCCTGCTCCACGCCTTTCACAAAGTTCCCCACATACCTGCTGCCGTCCGGCTTGAAGTGCATTCCCCGGCCAGCTATTACCGTACGCTCATGTCGGCCTATATACAGTCCGCGCTCGTTGTGATAGAACTTCCCTTCCCCTTCCGGGAACTCGCCAATGTAGGTCCCGTGCTCCAGTCGCACGGTGTCCACCTGGGGCTGCGGAGATAACAGAAAACTGATTAATATGGCGGCAAGTATTGACATCTTACTGGCAAAGATAAACAATACTGCCGGCTTTTCCAATCCAGCATCCTCCCTCTGCTGAACCTTTTCCCGGGTATTCTTGGCGGTTTCTTAGTAACGACTCTCCTCAGGGAATACCACTATCACCGACTTCTCGCCGATGCCGTTGAATGGAAGCAACTGATTAATAGATACTTATGTAAATCCGCCTATTTTTTGCAGCTAGGCGGATTCGCGTAAAGCATTGAAAGAAAGCCCTTTACATTTCACGCTCCTTATGCGAAGACTTTATCATTGAACAAGAGAACAACTAAACCACCAACAGTATGGAAGAGAGAATCTTATCCAATCAGGAGAAGCTATTACTTATTTGTTCCGCTATCATCCTTGCGGGAATGTCCTCCAATTATTCGACCAGATATCCATCAGAAACTCACGCTCTAGTTGCCTATGGTGTTGCCAATAAACTTATGGAGATCGTCCTGAAGTGACCCCCTGTATCCAATATTATCAAAGATTATAGCGACAGACATTTTCCAGCACAGCACCATCATTCTATCAACCTGTATCCACCCCAAGATCGATTTTTTGAATACACCCATATTATGAATACATCTATCAAGACTGCCATCATCTGGGCACGTACTTCATCGTCAGGAGCACTAGAAACCAGACAATCCACAACCCGCCAGGTAGAAGATCTCCAAGACTTTGCATCCAGGAACCACTATCAGGTAGAGAAGACCTTTGAAGAGCACATATCAGGAAGGACCGCTTATGAGCACAGAGCCATCCTATCTTCTGCTATCAACTATGCCAAGGAGAACCATATCCACACTATCCTCACAACAGAGTTATCCAGGATAGGGAGATCGGATGACGTGCTCTTCATTGTCAAGGAGTGCAAGGATGCAGGTATCAACATCTATTTCCAGAAGGAGAACCTGAATATCTTCCAGGAGGACGGTAAGCCCAACCCCTTCCTGAACATCTTCATATCCTGTCTCCAATTTAGTGCTAGCGCAGAACTTGAAGCTATCCAGATGAGGTTAAAATCTGGGCGGGACAAATGGCTACGTGATGGAGGAAAGCCAGGGAAACCAAAAGGAAGCGGGGTAAAGACCAAGGAGATGCTATCAACAGAGTACAAGGCGGTCATCAGGAACCTCAAATCAGGTCAGTCAGTGCGTAATACTGCCAAGATCTGTGGCTGTTCCCAGAGCACAGTACAAAGAATTAAGAAGTGTTTCTCTTTGTAGTAGCACATTGATAGGGGAATCCCCAGGATCTTTCCATCAGGAAATCTTCTGGGGACCCTTGACAGTGTGATCTTTATCGGCTATCTTCGCTTCTGGTCGTGACATATATGCGACCAATTGACATACTGGACATATAGGTCGCACTTTTTGGTGACTGGATAGATCGCACTACAAGTGATTGTAGGGGGTATTTGATAGGCTATATAGAGATGATCGTGTCTGCGGGATCGTGACCCACTCCCGCTACCAGACCGAAACAACATAAGTCTTGATTGACTACGATCAATCTCACAGACAAAACTCTCTATATACCCGTCACAACCACTTGTGATGGTTTTTTGTTTATAGGGGATGGGGATGGAATTGAATACGATCGC
>Ga0265298_10006696_pt1 | contig 14160 bp, 19 predicted proteins | sample AusTroGonzalo_MG_3_FD_193486 | JGI IMG/M metagenome (GOLD analysis project Ga0265298, IMG submission 193486) | Bovine rumen microbial communities from tropical cattle in Woodstock, Queensland, Australia - Gonzalo_01 | ecosystem: Host-associated > Mammals > Digestive system > Stomach > Rumen ...
GAAGCCATCAATGCGCATCTTGGTGGCCTCCAACTCCGTTTTCAGTTCGCGTGCCTCCGTATTGATGGCTTCGCGCTGCTGCTCAGTCAGCTGCTCCTTACTTTCGAGTTTCTCAGCCAACTCGGTCAGGCGGGTGCCAATTTCGCGCTTGCGCTCATTGGCCTTTTTGTAATCAAACTTTGGCTTACTCATAATCTTTTTGTTTGATGGGTTAATACTATTGTGTCAATTCTCTTGCTATACTGCGTAGATCCTTAGCCTGCTTTGTACGGGCCTGACGATCTGCCAACTCCCGCTGCTGTGCGGCTAACTCTTCAGGGGTGGGTTCGGTTGCAGGCTTGTGGGCCTCTGCAAACTCTCTCACTTGCTGCTCACGGGCCTTTACCTCAGTGTCCTCATAGGCCGGAGTGGCTGCTATGGTCACGTCGCAAATTCCCTCAATCTTCTTAACATGGCGTAGATAGATCTTGGCTCCCCAATCTGTCGTTTCCTCTGTCTCTTCGTAACTCACACAATTCTCTGAATCGTCCTCATTAGTCCAATAGATAAATGACATTTCGGTTAGATCCCCACGCTTTGCCAGTTCCAGGGCTTTGTCACCGTCCACGGTATGCGGCATCTCACACTCTACTTTCAGACCTATTTCGTCAATGGTCAGTTTCAATGTGCCCGATCCCTTATCCCAACGGCCTAAGATGGCCTGTCGGTTGTGAAACATGGTAAAATAGATACGCTGCTCACGTAACATTTCCTCTGTGATACAGCCCTTTTCCAGGATCTCGTAAAACGGGAAATAGTAGCCAATGAGCAAAGATCGCGTACCAAATTTCATTGCATAGCCCTCAAGTATGCGGCTTTCAGCCTCGCCCTCACCTGCCTCTCTCAGATGCAGGCTAACAGGCATTATCAGGGTTCTTTTCTGAATCTCTTTCATACTGCTACACTATTTGGTTTCTTCATCGTTCTTATTCTCACCTGTCATTTTGCTGCTGCCCATGACAGCGGTGTTTGTACTCAGGTAAATAACATCACCACCATCTACAGGCGGCTTGTTCTCCATCTTGCGCACATCATTGATACTGTACGTGCCATTCTGGATCATCTTACTGTAATAGTTGGCCTTGGTGATCAAGTCCATCTTAAACAACTGCTCACGGTCAAACTCAAACTTACGCTTGCAGCACATTGAACGGCTCACCAACTTTCTCTGAAACTCTGTCTCTATGGCTTCCAGAATACAGTCAAGTGTCTGGGTCAGGAAAGCAACGTCGGCCTGTTCCGGCATCTTATAATTACTGCCTGCCATGTCGTAGAGGTAGATAGGCGGTACACCAGTCATACGGCTAACCTCCGGGATGGAAAACTTGCGGCTCTCCAAAAACTGCATATCCGTAGAGGATAGGGAAAGCTGCTTAAAGTCCACATCACCGGGCAAACTCACAATGCGCTCACCGTTCTTAAACAGGTTGTCGGTACTGTTGGCCAACTTTTCCAACTGTTCATCCTGGTACTCACCCATTCCCCGGATCCCGGATTTGTCGTTGGTGATCAGACCACGAACTGCACCACCTTTGCCGAAACGCTCCAGGGTCTCTTTGTCGCCTGTGGCTATGATCGACAGTTGGGTGTCACCCAATTTCCAAAGAGGTACACCCCTGCGGCCATTGAGGGTGTTGAACATGATATGCACGATCTGGCTTTCATCAAAGGTGCCATAAACGCCATTATATACGTCGGTAATGTAATACTCACCCGTCACATCGTCGATTGAGCAACACCCACGACTGATCAACACCAGTTCCACTACTTCACCGTCAATAATGCGCGGCCAGATGAACGCGTCGCCATCATGGTATGCCTGCCACACCATTTCACGTTTCCAGTTAAACGCCGACTTGCGTAACTGCGGCTGTGTACTCAACAGGTAATGAAACGGGGATGCCTCAAAATCTTCGTAAACGTCGCCTTTCTGTTTCAGGTAGTGAAACGGCAAACGTGCCACGCTGCCTGACAGTACGTCCAATGCGCGTTTATAGGCCATAACGCCCATAGCCCCATCACCTCTGATATTCACGAGTGATGAGGCTGCACCATCAAGACTAATGCCATTTGCGCCTAATTCGACCTGCACATTAACCTCACGCGGCTGTTCCTGCTTACGTTTGAAAATGCTAAATATGCCCACGGTGCAAAAAATATTTGCCCAAAAGTACACATATCTTTTGCACGTTCAAAATTGGCAAAGGTGCATCGTGGCACACCTTGGCGTAACGTGGTGTAAATGTTAAAATATTATAATTTATTAACTTATATCTACCTGATCAATCCCTCCAAATTCTGTAATACCTGTAATCAATGCACCCGTGCGAACACTCGCACACCTCACACCCTGAAACGCTGCAAGTTCCAAAGCCGGGCGTTTCACTGTCCGGCTGATAGGCTATGCAAGTATGACACAGGGCCGTTTTCATATTCAGGGAGTTGTGGCGGGGCCTGACGGCCCCACCTGGTTAATACTAATTGCCTAATCTCTTCTCGATGGTCTTAAAGGCTCTAAATCCCTCTCTCCATCCTCTGTAAACTTGGCCAACAGCCATTGAATACCTCTGATCAAAGAAAAACTTGCTTTCGTCTGTCAGATTATCATCAAGGCAGGTAAACCATACCCACTGCCATTCAGACTGCCCAGATCGGCCACTAATATTATTGAGGCCCAACCACCAACCAATCTGAGGCTGCACATACTTGCCATCCATATTGTAGTAGCCTCTATCGGCATAACGCGGGTTTAGTTCAAACCTAACCTGGCATTTCTCTGTAAACTCTTTGAGTTGCTTGTAAGTAAACATATCTCTTTGGTGGTATGGGCGGGGCCGTAGCCCCCTGCCCTGGTTAATACTTAAATCAATGTGTAGGTAATAAAACCGTAACCTCTGAATAAACAAGTGCCTCTCCAATCCTTATACTCAGCCGTCTTTACCATTTCAATACTACGTGTGCCTGTCTGCTGATCTTCGCATGACTGCCAACGATGGCGATCCCAATCCTTTTTAACCCAACCTGCCAAATGATCATTATTGATAACTCGCTCAATAGCCTCTTTTGCACCATCCTTTGTTGAGTAGAAATCTGGAAGGTAATACATGATATTGAAATTCTTATCAACTACTGCCACTCTGTAAATGTTTGTCTTTGCCATAACTCTTATTATTTTTTATTGTTAATACTCTGTTGTCTGTGAGGTGGTGGGGCCGGATGCCCCACCTGGTAACTCATGCACCGTAAAACTTAATGTCCTTAACCTGGGTAGGCTTGAAATACATATCGCGCTCAACAGTCAGGCCCCAACATCCTCTGAGGCTCTGCAACTCTGACAGGGTGAAATAACCATACTCCTTATACTCACCATCAACGATGCCAAAGAATGAATAATCGTCGCCCTGCTTCTCAGCCTCTAACACGTACCAGGTATAACCCTGCAAGAAAAACTTGCAAACGGCTACTGCCTCTTCTTTCTTACCATCCTGTGAATAGATGGGGTACTTTGCTAACTGGTTCTCGATCTGCTTTGTCATAAGTTTCATACTGTCCGGCTTACCGTGTTGCCGTAGGGCTTAATTGTTATTATCTTTATTTCTATGGTACAAAGGTACAAAAAATTCTGCACTTTTGCAAGTTTTTAGGGTAGTTTTTTCTGTCTTTTCTGCCCTTTTTAACATTATTTAGTATAGAAAAACCTGTACTTTTGCGAAAAATCCTGTACCTTTGTAGCCGAAATCAAACATTAAGCAATATGGAAAAATTTATCAGGATCGTAAAAGTCACCCATGACGCAAACGAAGTGTTGCGGATCCCGTGTGTCTCTCAGTGCCGTAAAGAGATCCCAACAGACGAAAACAGCCGTTTTCTCTACTGGATTGAGCCTCAACTAAACCAATCATTTGCACCAGGCTACGTTACTGAAAACACCTACCTCTGTGAGTTGCCGGATCATACCTGGCTACCTATGACTGAAAACGATTATCTTAACAGTAAGAGCGTATGAGAATAAAAGAAGTATTGAAAGAAAAGCACATCACTCAGCCTGAGTTGGCTGAAAGAATGGGTGTGAGTTTGTCAGATGTCAAACAGAAACTTGGGGCCGATTCACTGACTACGGCCACACTTGAAAAGATCGCTGCTGCCGTCGGGGTTCCCGTCTGGCAGTTCTTCATCAGTCCTGACGATCTGGCCAAAGATCTTGCCAACCAGGACAACGTACTAAGCTGCCCACACTGCGGTAAACCCCTAAAGATCGTTGGAGCATGAAACAAACGGATAACCTGCCGGGCTACGGCTTCGGCATAACTCTCATTGTCGTTGGTGTGGCCGCTGCTGCCCTCGGCCTCAACATTACCCTGGGCGTGGCTTCAATAGTCATTGGCATAATACTGATCTGTGCCAGGTTCTTTCAGTATAGAAAACGATTCAAACATGAATTGGAAATCTGCGCTAACATTGAGTATAATATCAAAGGAATAAACCTTTGCGGCCTGGATGATTCCTACCTGGGTGATATAACTGGCACTGCCAGGACACTGAAATCAAACGAATATGACCGTTACGCCATAGGCATATATGTAGGTGGTAAACGTATCGGGTATATTCCTCGCGGTAATCGGGCATTATATACAAAAATCAAATCAGTAGGCGGGTGTGCTGACGTAGAGGGGTATATATCCAAATCCACAGACGAAAACGGGCGGCAATTCTACTACGGCAAAGTGAATGTACTTGTATAGACAAAAAGCGGCGGGGATCTTCCCTGCCGCTTCTGCTATCTCTCAACTGAGTTGAGCAAACCGATTGTCATTAACGTGGTAATCGTTCCGTCGATCTTTCTGTACTGCGAGATCTTCAACGGCTTCTTATTCTCTAACCTGTCCTCGTCGATCACACAGTTAGTTAGACAATAGACGTTGATAGGGTTGTTATTAAATACGATTCTCTGCGGATCATCATAGGCCATCATTTCAAATGATTCTACAGGCAGGTTAAAATTACCGTATGTCTGCGAGAATGGGATTAACTGATCACGGCCTCCTGACGATGCCAGGATATTGACTAATTCCTGGCTCTTATATGAATCATAACCAATGCGTATGATCTTGACTATCTTTGACCGGGCCAGTATATCGTTGGCAATGTGTCTAACGTCTATCTTTTTGCCCTTGGTAAACTTCAAATACCCTTTTTCATGCCAGATCCTATAAAGCTGCTCATTCGGGTGGCCTTTCAGGGCACCAATGGGAAAATAGTAATCTGTGTGCGCATAGAAACGTTTACTCTCTGAGGAATAGACAGTATATGTTACTGCGCTAAAATCGTCTCTTACTGACAGGTCAAACGCTACGGCACAATCCGGGTGGCCCTTAACCTTGTCAATGTCAAAGTTACCTAACAGGCTACTGGCTGTCTCATGGTCAAACCAGGTCTTAATCTCATTAACCGTGAAGATGTTAAGCAACTTAGTGCGAAACGCCAACATATTCTCTGCAGATAGTTGCGCGTCTGCCCACTCGTTTTCGTAGTAATCATCTTGCACCGTTATACCCAAATGCGGCTGTACCTTTCGCCATGTGTGGGGATCATCTTCTCTATCGTCTGCATCCGGCATGAAGAGGGCGGCAAACATGGTGTCGTTTTCCATTTCTCCCCTGAGTACCTTTTTCACACCCTCCAACTCATTATAACACGGGCCATCTATCACGTCGCTTGCCGTCGTAATGATAACAGTCAACGGATTGCGGCGCGGCCCCATGGACGTTTTGAGTACGTTTTTCAGATCTGCACCGTTCTTGTTGGCTGTGTTCCTGGCCTGGGCGTACTCGTCAAGTATGGCCAATGACGCAAACAGGCCGTCTTTAGTCTGGGCGTTGGCTGTCAAACACTGCACCAGGCTTTCACGGTTCCTGTCTTTAAACGATACTAATTCCCTGTTGATCCTGAAATGCTTTTGTTTGGGGTCTAAATCAAACATCACGCTCCTAACCTCATTAAAGCATTTCTTGGCCTGATCGTAACTGTTGGCTCCCACATAAGCCTCTGCGTTGAAATCACCGAAAAGCATATCATCAAGGGCCAGGAAAGCGGCAAAGGTTGTCTTACTGAACTTACGGGGTACGAATATATAGGCTATTCTAATCAGCCTGCGGCCATCAGGCCGGGCAAAGCCGAAAAGATTTGCTATGTGCCAAACCTGTACGGGTGTCAACTTGTAACGCCGTCTGCCAGTAGTTCCGCTAAACCTCAGTTTCTCATATAGTCTGATCCTGCGTTTTACCCGCTTCGGTTTCCATTGGTATTTATCGAGCAAATAGAAAAATCTGAGTATGGCCAGGATCTCATAGAGGTTGTGGCCGTCTGGATCGTCCATGATGCCCTCTACATACTCCCATACCCTTTTATCGGTCTCTATCAATGCCTGGCGGTAGCGGACGGGGTAATCATCCCGTCCGGCTTGCAGTTGTTCTACTGCATCCGCTTTTAACTCATTCCATTGGGTTCTCTCTGCCTCTGTCATTGTCTGCCTCCTTATTCATCGTCACCGTCGCCTTTCATATCCTCCATGAACTTTGCAAAGCCGTCGTTGTCGGCCTTACGTTCCTTACTGTCTGTGTTCATGCCCAATGCCCTGAGTGCCTTTTGTGTCTGGCCAACCAGATCAAGGTACAACTTTTCCTTGGGGTCAATGCTCTTGCGCTCGTTGCCCTCCCTGGACGTTTCCACATTTATAGCCTGGTGGCCATCGGTAAAGATCTCTTCTGCCAGGATCTCAGTACGTACCAATAACTGCGCCACCACCTTTGCCTGCATAGACAACTCAGGCGAATATTTGCCCTCTTTCTTCAACAGGTTTACAATGTAGGTCTTTTTGGCCGTAATGCGCTGCTTGATTACCTTGGATGCCTTGGCCTGGCTGTCAGACGTAGGCAAAGCGGGTGTTTCCGGCTTCGGCTGTTCCTGCTGCTGTTGCTGTTGCTGCGGCATCACCCTCTCTGTGTAGCCCTTGGCCTTGTTCCTGGTCTTGTTATAGAAAATCACGGCTGTAGTATCACCTGCCTCTACCAGATCATAGAGTTTCTTTTCTGCCATTTCATCCCGGTACTCCCTGGATATTTCCACGGCATCCTCGACGGCTTGTTTAAACTCTGGATCCTCAGCCATCCATTGCCTGAATGTCCGGGGGTTGAGACCGACGGCGGTACAGGCAATTCCCTTGAAACCTTTTTGCCTTATGATCTCGCCTACTATCTGCGCTTTCAGTTTGTCTTTGTCCTGTATCATTTTTCAAACGAATTTATCCCGTCAAAATACTCTTTGTAGAAATCAAACAGCCCTTTGTCAATGGTGATACTGCCCTGCTCAGTTCTCGGATTCGTGTTAATATTGGCACTGGTCTGAATACCGAAATAAAAGCCGTCGGCCTCATTGCATCCTGCATAGATCTTACTGTGATTCTTGAATACTGCGGCACGGCCTACTTCCGGGTGTTCGGTATAGAATTTCTTAACCATCTGCCACTCGATCTTATAACTGCCGGGGAATATCTCACCCAGGTACATATCGAATTTCTTTATCTTACCTGCCTCCCACCACTGTTGTATCTGCAAAATATCCTCTGCGGCCATGCACCAGGTGGAAAGTAGCATATAGTCCAAATCGTGCTGATTGAGCACCACTTTGAGGTAACTGAGGCTGTCAACGTCGCCCGCTGTCAGGAAATTGTAGGTAACTCCCTGCTGCATCTGGACGTACTGCATAGCCTCCAACATCTTCACCTCACTAAATGCGCGTCGGTACTCATATCGTTGGCTCAGTTCGGTACATTCCTTAGTACGCCTGTGCGCCCTCTTCGCTCCGGCGGCATCGGATAACTGCGTATCATCGTCCAATGTCGCTGCCGGGGCCAGTGGCTCAGGTGTCACCATCCCGAAATTGCCAAAGTCAAAAGCATCGTCGTAGTTCATATATTTTCTTTTATGGGTTTTTATCGGCAAATCCAATATGGGAAACCAAAAACGGGCTAATCCCCCACGGCCCCAAAAAGTGGCTCGCGTATGGAGAAAGGTTTGGGCGAGGTTTAACCCCGTACACCCCCGATTTTATGAGGTAGCCCCCGTTAATGGTCTTTAACATTTTAGAAAAATTTTTTAACAAATCTCTCCAACTGCTCCTTGGTCTTTCGTCTGTTTTGTTTCTTGCCACTCCTACCCATTTCGTTATGGGTCTTTACGTGGCAATCGTGACACAAAGATCTGAGGTTGCCGAAATCGAACATTAAAGTTTCTTTCTCTCTGTATGTCAATCCGTGTTCAACGGGAATAACATGGTGTACCTCAGTGGCAGGCTCCGGCCTGTTCTTTTCCTCTAAGCATCTTTCACACTCAGGGTTAGCCGATAACTTTGCACGTCTCAGACGTTGCCACTTGGCAGTACCGATCAGTTTAATATAGTCCTTATCCTTTGCCATCTTCTGTATCTGTAAACACTTTCATACTCGCATTGTATTTAGCCATTAGGTATTTCAGGCTATCCAATAGATTCTGCTGCACGTCTTTCTTGCTCTCCAATGCTGCGCTTGCCCTCTCGTCAACGGTATTACTGCAAATGAGCCTATACACTTGGACGGGGTACTGTTGGCCCTGGCGGTGCAATCGTGCGTTTGCCTGTTGGTAGTGTTCCAGGTTCCAACCTGTGCCAAACCAAACTATGTAGTGGCCACCTTGCTGCATATTCAGGCCATAGGCTGTAGATGCCGGGTGTGCCAGTAGTACGTCAATCTTTCCGGCGTTCCAATCTTTCAGGTCGGCTTCGCCATTATAGGCCCTTACCTTATAACTTTTTAATTTTGTCACTATCCTGGTCACATCATGTTTGAATTGATAGAACACCAAAACACTGTTACCATTTGCAGCCTCAACGATCTCAGCCAGGCGATCCAGTTTCTCGCTATGCACTTCGTGTACGTCTCTGTTTTCATCATACACTGCACCGTTGGCAAACTGACTTAGTTTGTTCATCAATCCGGCTGCACTGTTGGCAATGATGTTTCGTGTACTGCCTGAAAATTCCTCTGCAAACTCCAATACCTTTTCACGTTCAAACGCGGTGTAGGCTTCCATGGTGGCCGGGCTTAACGGGATCCTGACGGTGTGGGTCATTAGGTCAGGCAGTTGCAAATAATCCTTGGCCTGCATACTCAGGCAAATGTCGGCGATCTTATTTCTTATGATGCTTTCACAACCTTTCTTGATCGTACATCTGATAGTTATTCCATTTCTGTTATAGGTATCAAAGTAGGTTTCCCGGTACTTAGTCACTGACTTTCCCAGACGTTGGCCCATATCCAAACAATACATCTGTGCCCAAAGATCAATGAGGCCGTTAGGCGCGGGTGTACCTGTCAGGCCAATCACCCTGCTAACTGTTGGCACTGCCATACGCATAGCCTTGAAACGCTCACTCTTACTACTCTTAAAACTTGTCAGTTCGTCAATAACCAAAACGTCAAACGGTAGCATCCCGCCATATTGCCCAACAAGCCAAACAAAACTGTCACGTCCTATGACGTACACATCAGCCTTTTTAGACAGGGCCAACTTACGCTGTTTCTCAGTACCCATCACCTTTGACACTCTAAGGGATCTGAGGTGATCCCATTTCTCGGCCTCAGTAGTCCATGTTGTTTCAGCCACTTTCTTTGGGGCCACCACCAAAGTACGCTCTACCTCGCAATCATCCATAAGCTGCTGAATAGCCGTCAGGGTGCTAACCGTTTTACCTAATCCCATATCCAGGAATAGGCCACATCGCGGATGCTTCAATATCCAGTACATCGCGGCCTGCTGATATTCATACGGATTATATCTCATACCTGCTAACTCTTTTGGATTTCCTCTACCACACAATCTACTAACAGATCTACGGCCTCTTTGCTGTCGATCACCCAAACGTTATGCCCTAAGTCCTGTAGTTCCTGGTGTCGGATCTGCTGCAACTTAGTTGGCTTTTTGCCTTTGCTTTTCAGTTCTACCCAGATCACTTTGCCGTTAGGTAGGCAAACCAATCTGTCAGGATAGCCCGTCACGTTGACATTGGAATATTTCAGGCACAACAAATTTGCCTCTTTGGTTTTCTTCACCAAATATGCCTCAATCGCTTTTTCCGAAACTTCGGCATGATTAACTATGTTCGCTATGCTCTTTTTCATCTTGCTATGATTTTTATATCGGTAAACCAAAACCTCGCGTGTACGCGCATAACATTTTACACGAAATGAGTTTGGGTTCGCGCGTGTACGCGTTACAGGTCTGTGTTATGCCTTTTTTTATCATATCTATTACTTAATACATTTTTATAAATATTTTGGTTTACTTGGTTTACCATAGCCGCAAAGCCTTTATTTATCGGGGTTTTTCGGTAAACTAAATTATTTTTGTTTGGTTTACCTTTGGTTTACTTGGTTTACCTCTGCAAATGTTAAAAAATGTAGTTTGGTTTACCTCGTTTACCTTTTCCCGGCTTTTGGTTTACCTCGTTTACCGTCTTTTCACGCCTCAAATATCATCATCTTCATCATCATTATGCACCCGCCTGAATGACTTTTGAACACCGTAAATGACTTGACTATGCTTTGACGTTCCCATACGTTCCCAATTAGGCAGATCGTCTATGAGCCGTCCAACCTTTCGGGCCAGGTACTTATATTCCTTGTCGCCCATGTCACGGCCTAACCTCTCACAAATGAACTCAGCGGCGCAAACTCTCTCACGGGTCTCTGTGCCTGTCTGGTCTAACGGGTCAGGGTCTGTAATGTAGGCGCGTCGCCTGCGAATATCCCATGTGTTCCACTCACCGGGCAGTTTCATATCCAGGTAGGCAATCAGCATATCTTTCATAGGATCGTCGGCCTCGTCGTTATAGTCGGCCTGTCTCTTCCGGGCTTCGCTTTCAAGTTCTGTAGGCAGGTACAATGATTCGCCCTGCTTCCAATACTCGACGGCCTCAGCCCAAAGTTGATCACGGTCTGCCATCAGATCCTCTTTGACGTGCTTGTGTATGCCTTTGTCTGAATTGACGGCCATCACCCAAAAACGGCGGTTGCCTGTATCACCTTTGAGAAAATACGTCTCGTTGGTAGTGCCACAGAAAATGCACTGCCTCGGATGCTTTTCTACCACCGTGCCATAAGCGGGCCTGTAGGTATCATCCTGTCGGCTAATGTAGGCTTTCACCTGCTCAACGTCTGATCGCTTAATGCTACCCAGTTCTGGCAGTTCTATCACCCAACCACCACGGGCCTGCTCCATTCCGCTTTTGCCCTCCATCGTCACCAGGCTATCGTTAAACCATTCGCCACCCATGACAGAAAACAGGGTAGATTTACCAATGCCCTCTGCACCTGAAATAATCAGGCAGTAGTCATATTTGCAACCGGGATTCATTACCCTGGCCACCGCTGCCGTGAAATGCTTACGTGTCATAGCCCTGTTTAGGGCGTTATCCTCTGCACCCAGGTAGTCGATGATCAGACTGTCTAACCTTGGCACACCATCCCATACCAGGCCATTGAGATAGTCACGGATAGGGTGTACCCTGTGACGGGTAAACACGGCATCCTTGGCATCTTTGATTTTATCTTTGCCGGACACACCATAGTTTTCATCTAAGTATATCCTTAAATTGGCATCGTCACGGTTGCCCCATTGGGTTGCTTTCCGATCCCAGGGCAAACCACCCTTGACCAAATCAAAGCCGGAAAACAGATCGTGCCATAGGTGGCCGGACAAAAGCGGGTCATTCTCCAAAATGCAAATGATGTTCTTTGACGTGGATTTAATTGCCCCCTTTCTGTCATATTCCAGATCGGCCATCCAGTCGGTGCTAATCTCGCTAACTGCGCCATCCCCACCTGTCAGATCCAAACCGTCGAAATCGGCCTCAACGTCTGCACGTCTCTCTTTGGTCAGCAAAACACGTACATTCTTATCCTTTGCCGCAAAATCCTGCATTTTCAGGTATGAGGGCAAACGGGTAATGTCCGTTACACGGCTACCTTCGTCGTGAACACCAAACAAGTGAATACGGCAAAGATCGAAAGCGTTGCAAAGCTGCCTACTTGCAGGATCCGTTTCATGGTGGGAATATGCAAATTTTCCATCATAGCAAACCAATCCCGCTGCAACACTACCTAACTTATAGGTATAACGTCCATCCATGGCCGTATGCTCATATACATCTGTCAGGTACTTGTCAATCACCTCTTCAATGGTGTAGGCCCTGCAAAATGCACCGATCAGGCCGGGCTTTTCCAACGGGTCGCCTGCCTTTCTCAGTTCATGGGCTACTGCCTCAGTCTCACGGCTACCAATGGGCCACTCTGAGGCATCTTGTGGGTTTACGTAGGTTGCCAGGATCTTGTCAACATCACAGGCCGGGCCATCCTGTACCTCAAAGACAAATTCACCGTCCTTGCTTGTGCTTGGCCAGTAGAAAAGCCTTGGCAGTTGGTAGGTTGTAATGTCAAACAGATCTATGCCTAACGTCTCTGCAATCTTTCTGCAAAGTGGCTCATACTCTGAGGGCTTGACGTTCCTGTTTAGTGGGAATACCAGTCTGTAGCGTGGTTTCTCCGGCGTGTGCTTGTGGGTGCTGTAGAGCATAGCCGCAAAGCCGTAGGCCATTGTGAAATCATCCCAGACGCTCGTAGTTCCGTAGTCAATATCTAAGGTGGCCACACTTCGCCACATGACGTTATCAGTCTTACGACGGCCACCTGACAGATAGCCACCTACAAAACCGCCAACGTCCTTAATGTCGCTTTGTTCCTCGCGGCTCATTTTCAGGTACTCTTTCATAGATTCACCTGTCCGCTTGGTCTCGCTACACCTGGCCACTAATTCACTCCATTGCCATTTTTTGTTTTTCCACTTCTTAGACAGTCGGCTGTGTGCCGTTGCCAGGTCTAAAGTGAAATCATGGCTCAATGCTACCGTACTCATACCAACGAATTTATTAGGTTCCTAAAATACGGGGCAAACTCCTGGTCTGTGTAGATCTCTATTTCCCAGATCCCGCTAACAACTCGCCTCATTCTCATTTCAAACGGGTTGTCCTCGTTGATCAACTTATCCTGTAGGATCTTCACAAATCCGCTGTTCATCGTCGCGTTTATTACGTGGCTGTATGCTGTTTCTTTCATATTATAGCCTCCTATCCTTTGTTACTTTCCAAACTTCTGCAAGTTCCACAACCGGGGCGGCTTTCGTCGCCTCCGGCCTGGTATGCTAAACACGTCCTGCACAATGCCACTTTCATACGCTCACACTCTCACCGTTTCCAGGTTGGTCACTCCCCCCCCTTGTGGGGTTTTAGTCTCAGGCCACAACTCCAGTTGTACCCAATTATGCTTTTTCTTTTCGTCTTTCATAAGTGTTTCGTATTTTATTAGTTCTGCAATACCTCGCACAACGTTTGTGCTCGTTTGTTAATCACTTCGCGGCTGTCACCGTCTGAGTAGTCTGTGCTTTCGCTCCAAACCGTCACCCAGAAAAAAGCCACTTTCACCTGCACCTTAACGATGTAATGGATAGGCAGGCCATCGTCGCCTCTAAGTCTGCGTAACTGCGCCTCTTCCGGGTTTACCAGAAAATTGTAGTCTAAAATGTCATAGACTATTCTTGCCTTACGCCTGTATTTATTAAAAATGTTCATGTTAAATTTGTTCTATGAGTTTTTTGATGCTCTTTTTGTTCTCCTTTGTCATGGGCATATCAAAGTTTAATTCATAACCTTTGCTGCCTGGCACTTGTTCGGGTTGCTGTCTCACGGGTGGCTCCCAGGGTTCTGCCTTAAAATCATAGGCTGCCTTGTTACCTCCGGCGGGCCGGATGCTGACATCTACCGTTTTCATAAAGATACGGTTATCGTCTTTGTCAGTGGCACATATTAACTGCCCGATCAGGGTATGCTTAATCTTTTTGAAATTCTTCTTAACCTTTCTCCATTTCATAGCGATTGGGGATTTAATGCCCGGCTTTCGCCGGGCTAAAGTTTAACTACTAAAGATTAACCACTAACTAATAAATGCTGACACGGCCCTAACTCGACGCGTGCCCG
>Ga0265298_10006697_pt1 | contig 14159 bp, 11 predicted proteins | sample AusTroGonzalo_MG_3_FD_193486 | JGI IMG/M metagenome (GOLD analysis project Ga0265298, IMG submission 193486) | Bovine rumen microbial communities from tropical cattle in Woodstock, Queensland, Australia - Gonzalo_01 | ecosystem: Host-associated > Mammals > Digestive system > Stomach > Rumen ...
TGTCATTCGCGGCGGTCTGCGTCAGTTTGGATCTAGCGGCGGCTATGGACTCGGAAGCGGAGGCAGACCGTCCCATGGATCAGCCGGACAGAAACATGTCTTGTTCGATGCGCGGCCATATGAAACCGCCCTGCGACGTACCTGTTGAGGGTGGTCTTACCGTTGGAGTAGAACGTCATCGCATCCGATGTGGATCCAGTGAAAGGAATCTGTATAGGACCTAATTGCCGCGATTATGAGAAGGTCAGGAGATTCAGAGAGATCTTCGGTGATGCCCGTATCGACTCATTCTATTCTGACAGCGATCATGATGCCCCCTTGGCCAGATTGGCAGAAAGGGCATTTATGGTAAAGAACGGGCAGATATCGGAATGGAGTTTGGAAAAGGAAATGGTCTAATATTCTTAAAGTCAATGTAATTTCATGGCGTTAAAGGAACAGCTGGTGATCAGTGATGACTGCATAGGATGCGGACAGTGCGTCAAGGTCTGCATCAGAGGACACCTTTCGGTGAATGATGGAAAGGCTACCGAGGTGGATTCCGACTATTATTGCTTCAGATGCGGACACTGTGCATCTGTCTGTCCGAAGGGAGCGATTAAACTCAGGGACTTTGCGAATTTCCGTTACACGTCTGTTGACGGTTCTCCGGTGGATTGTGCCGACCTATCAAGGCTTTTCAGGTTCAGAAGGAGCATAAGATGGTTCGACAGGCCCTGCACCAAAGAAGAACTCTCACGCCTTTTGGAATCGATTGGCAGCGCCCCTACAGCTGAGAATTCTCAAAAGGTGCAGTATGCCGTCATTGACAGTTCCTTCGGGGATTTCATGATTTTATTGGCCTCAATTCTGCGTTCCCACAGGGACGAGCATCCCCGTCTCGACCAGTTCGTTAGGTATGTCGATGAAGGGATGAAGGAAAAGAACAATCCCTTCACATGGGAGGGAAGGCAGCTGATCATTGCCTTTGCCCGTTTCCCTATCGATGCCATCATCCCCATTGCACAGTTGGATTTAATGGCGTCCTCCATGGGATTGGGCGGATTCCATTCGAGATGGATGCTTCAGGCGGCCGAGAACGATCCTCTGAAGTTCATGTCATTCTTCCCCGAGATCGACAAAGGACTATGCGCCTATGCAGTCTATGTAATCGGTCATCCCAGAATACGTTTCAGACGCGAGGTCCCCAGAGACGAGCGCAAGGTGTTTTGGAAGTAATTTCACAAATACCGATATTGATTAAGTGATTTTTAAATAATTGATATCTTTCGGCGATTCGGTGAACAGCAGACTAATTGCTTCAATAATCGCGGTTGCCGCACTGATTACGTTGGTCTTAGCTGTGCTTCCAGATCTCTCGGCAGAAACTGACTGCCAGTCTGAGGAAGAAATGCCGATTTTCGAGCAACGCCCTCCAATGAGGGAGCGTATGCCTCAGTCGAATGCATTCGATGACTTCCGTCCGATTCCGCAAGAATTCATGAACCCTAACCATCCGATGGATCCAAGGGGACTGCAACAGCAGGCCCCATTCGATAGTCCAGGGAAACCTTTGCCTCCCGGTGAGCATCCCGAATATGACCATGATGCAACCCCAGAGGAATTGGAAGCCAATCTGGAACCGATGGTCATCGGAGATATCGGGATATTCGACCCCGGTTTCGTCGAGGATGCTATCAAGTTTGCGGAAGACAGGGGTATGCACGACATCGCTGAGATTCTGAAGCAGAAACTCTGTGCTCTCATCGAACAATACATGCGCTCGTCATCATCCATCAATTCAGCGGATACTCGTGCTAGCGGATTCGACGAAGAAGTGGATGAGGAGACGACGTTCGAAGTCGTAGAAGAGGAGGAAGAGCTGGAAGAAGAATTCATATTCATCGATTCGCCAGAACAAACGTTTTTCGTATCGTTCAGTGCACCCGTTGTACAGAACAATGTCATTCTTTTGGAGCTGTGAGCGTTCAATCGCTTTCTGACCGATCCTTCGGGATCCAAAACCTCACAATAAAGCACCAAAAGGAAAGAAAATGACAATTGACAAAGTAAAACAAAGGACAACAGGCAGCGGCCTCAAAGGTCATGCTTCAGGATCATAGCCCCACTCTGACGAGTCCGTCCCTGAATCAAGGAGATGACAGGGATGAGCGGTATATTCGAAAGTATATTCAGCACAGCTGATTCCATGGGACCATTCGAGTTTCTGGTCTGTATCGGATCGGCATTGGCAGTGGGTTTCATAGTATCTATGATCTACATCTACAAGAACGCCCATAGCGACAGTTTCGCACTAACAATAGCTCTGCTTCCAGCTATTGTTTCCGTAGTCATAATGGTGGTCAGCGGAGATATCGGAGCAGGAATCGCAATCGCCGGAGCATTCAGCCTTGTAAGGTTCCGTTCCGCGCCTGCCTCTGCCAAGGAGATCGCCGTAATATTCCTGTCTATGGCGGCCGGACTCCTGATCGGAATGGGTTTCCTCGCATTCGCCCTGATATTCGTCGCCGTTATCTGCGCAGTGATACTGCTAGCATCGCATGTAGACTTCGGAAAACCCCATACCAGGAATGCAGAGAAGGTCGTCTGCATCACAATTCCGGAAGATCTTGATTACAATTCGGACATTGACACTCTGCTCGCTGAGTACACCAGTGAATGCGAATTGGTATCAGTCAAATCCACCAACATGGGAAGCATGTTCAAGCTGAAGTACAACGTGACTCTCAAAGACGAACTCCAGCAGAAAGAACTCATCGATAAGATCCGCGTAAGGAACGGAAACCTCGAGGTCGCAATAATGCGCCAGGAAGAGAAGACCGGAGGACTCTGAGGCGGTATCATGGCAACAAACATGGTGTTCAAGAGATACGAACTGAAGTATCTGATGAATGAGGAGCAGAGAGATGCAGTCAATGCGGCTCTCCAGGAGCATATGGTAATGGACAAGTACGGCCGTTCCTCCATACGCAACATCTACTTCGATACAGATGATTTCAGGATAGCCCGCCATTCGATCGAGCGTCCTGTCTACAAGGAGAAGATACGCGTACGCAGCTACGGGAGGCCTGAATCGGATGACCAGGTGTTCGTGGAACTCAAGAAGAAGTACAAATCGGTCGTCTACAAACGCCGCCTCACAATGCCTCTGGATGAGGCAATGGGATGGCTTGGCGGAGAAGACTGCGACTATCCCCATTCCCAGATCGGAGAGGAGATCGAATTCACAAAGAACCGCTATACAGGGATCAGACCAGCGATGCTGCTCACCTATGAGCGCGAAGCATACTACGACAAGTCCGGCTCAGACCTCCGCATCACCATAGATGACGAGATCATAGCGCGCATGGACAATATCAGGCTGGATTCTGAGGTAGAAGGCCACAGAGTATTGCCGGAAGGCTACTCCCTCATGGAGATCAAGACGATGTACGGATATCCCCAATGGCTGCTTGATCTACTGAACGGTATCCGTCTCTACAAGTCATCTTTCAGTAAGTATGGCAACGCATACAAGGAGATGGTCCTCTGCCGCATGCCAGAGGGATTCCAGACAATTCCTGCCGGGCCATCCACCGTGATGAATTGCTGATGCATGTTGCAGAACACAGAGGCATGAATTCATTTCAACCAGTAAGGTAAATCAAAGAATCTTCAAAATCAAAAATAATCTAAGAGGAATATAATGCAAACAAAGACGATAGCAATACTTGCTGTGGCAGCTATGATTGCCGCAGGAGGAGTTGTTTTCCTGATGCTTGAAACATCAGAGGATACGACTGTTCCTGGTAGCACCCCAAGCAAGACCACAGATACGACGATAGACACGGGAGAGGAAACATCTTCGGACAGCGTATCCTCCGAATCCGATTTCACCATCACCTTTGAAAGCGGTTCAGACAACTGCTACACCGTTACAGAATCCAACGGCCTTACAACCATTACATTCAGCGGAATGTCCGATTCGAATGGTTCAGTATACTCCATCAGCGGAAATCTGATCGGAAACATAGTGATCGATGCCGGAGATTACGACTTCGAGCTGGTATTGAACGGGTTGACAATCAGTTCAACCCAGGAAGTGCCTATCAACATTACATCCGGTGAGGATGTGACCATATCGGCCAAGAAAGGAACCACCAACACAATCTATGATAACCGTGCAGAGGTCTCGGAAGAGGACATCTCTGCCAGTATATACAGCAAATGCGACCTGAAGATACAGGGCAAGGGGAAACTTGTCATCGTGTCAACTAATAACAACGGAATCCATTCCAAAGATGATCTGTCTGTGAAGAACCTCACCCTCTATGTGACTGCGGTAGACAATTGTCTGAAAGGCAATGACAGCGTTACCATCACATCGGGTACCATCACCCTTAATGCGACATCTGGAGATGCGATCAAGACTTCCAACAGCGAGCTCAGCAGCAGCGGTAAGCAGCGCGGAACGGTCACCATCAATTCAGATGATGGGGATGCCTCGGTAACCATAAAGGCATACTGCGACGGTATCGATTCCGCTTGCGATGTCATAGTGGAGGAGACGAACGGAGGTTCACTTAACCTTACGATCATTGCCGGTGCAGGCGCGTCTTCGACGACGAATTCTATGATTACTGATGCAGGTATGATGCCCGGACGTCAGGGAGGATCTGGTGACTGGGGAGGAATGCCTGGTGGAGACAGTTGGATGCAGGGCGGAGGTAACAGCGAGGGCAACAAGAATGTGACCTCGTACTCATGCAAGGGAATCAAAGCCTCTAACGAGATCGTGATTAAATCGGGAACTGTCAGCATAGATGCATACGATGACGCACTCCATGCCAATAACGACGAATACCTTGAATCGGGAACTATCCCATCCGGAAACATCACTATATCCGGCGGAATCATCACTCTGAACAGTCTGGATGACGGCGCGCACGCGGATGGTACGCTTCTGATTTCAGGAGGTACCGTTAATGTTACCGGAAGCTATGAGGCACTTGAAGGCAGGAACATCACCATCTCTGGCGGAACAGTTTCCCTCATTTCTGATGATGACGGTGTGAACGCGTTAGGAAATGGACTGATACTCTCTGGAGGTTATCTTTACGTATTCGCCGGAGGAGATGGGTTGGATACCAATTCAAGCTCCATTAGTTTCAAAGGTACCAATGTGGTCATCGTATCTACCAGCGGAGGAAACTCTGCAATTGATGCAGATTACAGCTACACATACACTTCGGGAACAGTACTGGCCATATGTCCTAGCGGAATGACCAACGAGATAACAGGCTCGTCGGCATTCAAATCATACGGTACTCAGAAGTCCTTGGGCAGTGTGAAGTCGGGAACCATAGTTTCCGCATCCGTGAATGGAACGGTCATGGCCGCAGTAGAGCTACCAGTCAGTATCAGCAATGCCTCTGCGTTCTATATAGGATCAACAAACGCCACGATTTCCACAGGATCCGTGTCCGGTTTGGATTCCAACGGAGTCTATCTTAAATCCTAAAACCAAAAAGCCTCCCTTCTGGGAGGCAAACCTTTTCAATATCAGAGAGTACATCCTGTACCCGATAAGGATGGCCTACGAAGTCGATATAATTCAGAAAGATAGGGCGGACGAACTTCTTGCCATTTGCAGGGATATGAATTACTACCGCCATAAGGCCTCCATAAACGGTGTCTGCGTCGAATTGTTCAGCTGCAACAAGGATTTCATTGATATGTGGTCCGATAACTTCTATCACATGTCGGACATGGTACGTTCCCATGCTAGGATCTACTGTATCGACGATGGTAAGTCTGAACTCCATGCGGAATACGACATCAGCACTTATACCATCTTCTTGTTCAATTTCGACTATTACGGGTGGGTAAAAAGCGTCGCTCTCGGTCTTGCAGGCAACATATTAGAGAGGGCGCATTGGATATACTCCGTCCACGGTGCAGCCATCGACATAGACGGACGCGGAGTCACGCTCATAGCGCCTTCAAAGACAGGAAAGACCACTCAGTCCTGGGGCCTTCTCAGGATGGATAATTCGCATCTCATCTCTGATGATTGGTATTTCGTCCAATTCGGTACAGGCAGGCCCAGGATCAACGGTTCCGAGAAGAACTGCTACATCGATGCAGATATTGGCGATGTCTGGGAAGAGTACAAGCCTCTTGTCACGGGAGTCAAATTCGACCAGAAGGGCAGAGGTATAGGCAACGTCCGTTGGATTAGGGGGGAAGGTTCTGTCATCACCAAGACATCCATGTCAGTGGTCATCCTTCTGAAGAGAGATGCATCCGATCCAACGATAGAGAGGAAACTAGAGACCGATGAGGCTCTGGAATATCTTGAGAAGAATGACTTCTGTAACCCCCATCAGCTTATCCGCGATGAGGAGAGCGTTTCCATCAGAAGGGAATTCTTCAGAAAGTATCTCTCAGAGTGTTCCGTGTTCATGGTTAACACCACATGTCCCGCCCAGGAGACGCAGGAGCGCATTCGCAATCTGATCCGCTCTGTCATCTGAATTCATGCGGCAAAGGGGCATCCACTGTCATGGTGTCCGGGGTGATTAAGCAGTCATAGACCAGTATCTTCACGCCTGCCTTCTCTGCTTCCTCCAGGACCTCACCGAATTCCTCATGGGTAGAATAATTGGGTGTGAACTTCGCCATCGGTTTCATCTGAACGATGAATGCTACATAGCATTTGTACCCTTCCTTTACGGCTTCCATGAGACCTCTGAGATGTTTGACGCCACGTTCTGTGGGGGCATCTGGGAAACTGCAGATGCCGTTGTTCTCAAGCGTGACTCCCTTGACTTCAACGAAGATCCTCCTTTCTCCATCCTTGATATGAAAATCGAAACGTGAGTCCCCGTGTGTGTATTCTGGGTGGATCTCCGGATTCTTTCCGAACAATCCTGAGATCGGTATGAATTCTTGGAAGGCCTTGTTCGGGGCCTGAGAATCGATATTGATAAGGATGTCCCCCTTGTATGCGGCAATAAGATCATAACGGGTCTTACGATCCGGATTCCCTGAATCAGACAATATTACTCTAGTCCCCGGAATCAGAATCTCTTTGCATCTGCCGGTGTTCTTCACATGGACTGTCTCGATATTACCATCAACTTCTACCTTGGCGATGAACCTGTTAGGTCTGCTGACGAATGTCCCTGTTACGACGCGATTGTATTTCATCCGATTTCCACTCTCGAACCATCGAGATAGAAAGTATCATCTGCGATGACTCCGCAATCAGACCATAGTTTTGCTGTTTATGATTTATTCGGTTTCTTTCCGACAACAGTGATCCATGGTTTCTTGTTGTATTCATATACCTCTATTTCCACGAATCCAGCCTTTTCCAGAAGATCCTTTAGCATTTGAGGCGTGTACAGATTCATGCCTTCTATGATCTTTGAGTACTTGATCGACTCCTTATCCGTACCGTTGGATTCATTGGTGATTGCGAAAGAAGCGCCAGGTCTCATGACCCTTATTACCTCTTCAAACGATCTGTCCATGTTGGGCCAGAAGTATACCGTCTCAAACGCCGTTACGGTATCAAAAGAGTCCTTTTCGTAAGGGATGTCCACAACGTTCCCCTGAACTATCTTGCATCTTCCTTCGGCAATCGCCTTTTTGTTGACTTCTTTTGATTTATTCACGCTTACTTCAGAATAATCTAGTCCGTTGACCGTTTCTACAGATTTGATCTGCAGCATTCTATCGATGTTCCCTCCGCCACCACATCCAATGTCCAGTACATCCCCACGTATGTCGAAATGTGTCATACCCCATTTGGCCAGCTTTTCATGAGTACCTCTGTTCATTCCTGAGGCCATGATTCTGCCCATCTTTCCTACAGGTTTCTTTGCATTGATGATCAATCTTTCGAAAACCATTTTGTCGCCTTTTCTAGATATATTCTGCTGGTTTCGGAACTCGCCCTTTCGTTTCAAAGCAGTCATGGCGTAACTACTATTAATATTTAGGATATCCTAAAATTATGCTCTCTGATAACTAAGGACAAGTTTCGAGACCAAAAAGGGAATTATAGTGGTCATATGATGCATCACCATGGACTTCATGACCCTCGATGACATACCTCCAGACGAGATTTACGTCTTAGATACGGAGACTACAGGGCTGTATGGTGCCCCTAAGGATCTGGTCGTAGACATCGGAATTACGAAGGTATCTTTGAGGAAGGGTACAGTTGAGGATGTCTATTCATCGGTTCTAGGGTATGATGTCGATGATTGGGACGACTATCATAGGAACGCTTGGATCTTCCAGAATACTGATATGACTCTTGATATGGTCGCAGATGCTCCTCCGGCCATGATGGTCATCGAGGACGTCAGGCACCTTCTGCGCAACAAGGTCGTCACATCCTACAATGTAGCATATGATATGGACAAGTTCCTCTACCAAGAGCCTTGGAATCTAAGAGGTACCTTCAACCCCTGTTTCGATATCATGCTGGCAGCGAAGGATGTCTGCAAGCTTCCCAGCGAGTACTATGGCCGCGAATATCGCTACCCTAAGCTTGATTATGCCTATTCGCACATCGTTGAGGGGGATCCTGCAGGAATAAACGGAGTTCAGGACCACAGAGCGTTATCCGACGCGCGTATGGCCTCGTATCTTATGATCACCATGTTCAAGGACGGGAAATACCGTCCTTGAAACTGAGATTCTCCTCGTTGACCACATCGCCCTTTGTGTATTCCTTATCCAGCCTTTTGAGGTACCAGTTCTGGAAGATCTCTACAGGACGCTTCATCAAATCCTTCTTGACGACAAGCAGGATGATGAAGAATGCTATCGCGCACATGCTTGCGACGAACATGAATCCGACAGGGTCCAATAAGCTCATTCCGATGTATGCGAGAGCCCAGGGAACGAAGATGAAACCGGCTGCGATCAGCAAGATGATGAAGCATACGAGCAGAATAGGCAGTTTTCTCTTGTTCACGTTGCCGTCTACGGACAGGAACTTGAAGTACGGGCACACGATAAGAAGCTGAAGGGCTCCGGTCACGGAGGCGAACAGGACCATGGAAGTCCTTCCGACGATATCCTTGATGACCTCTATGTCGCCGTCGTAAGGGTTAGCGCTGCTTGCCAGATACCATGTTATGACCTCGTTCACATCCATTCCTAGGATGTCCGCCAAAGGCTGAAGGTAGCTGAAGAACGCCTCATCGACCTTGATTATGTCGGGGACCATACTGTATGATGCGATGTAGACAATGATTCCCATGATTCCGATGACCAATGCAGAAGGCAGTGAGAAACCTATGACCTTGGGCAGGATCAGTTCGTCGTTCTTGTCCGAGGGTGCGAAGATGGTCATGAAGAATGCAATGATTCCGACCGCTGTGACCGAATAGAACATGTTCTGGATAGGCAGCATGGGGATCCTGGCCAGGAAGAAGAACATGATGATGAACATAACAGCTAGTGCGATGTTCCTTGAGATGTAGACTTTGAGGATATCTCTGATACCGGATATCGTCCTGCGTCCCTCGACCAGTGCTCTGGGGAGGGCTGCGAAGTTATCGTCGATCAGGACCATGTCGGCCACACCCCTGGCTGCACCGGAACCCGACTGAAGTGCGATTCCGACCTGGGCTGATTTAATGGGCTTGACATCGTTGACTCCGTCACCGATCATAGCAACGTACTTACTGTTGCGTTTGAGGACCTGAACGACCTTCTCCTTGTTCTCTGGCTTCATCCTTCCGAAGATGTTGGTCTTCAACACGACCTCGTCCAATTCCGAGTCGGGGATCTTCTCTAGTTCAGGACCTGAGATGATGTTCCTCTCGCCAGGGATATCCGCGATCTTGAACAGGGCATCCACGGTTACGGGGTCGTCTCCGGAAATGACCTTGATATCCATGTTGTTCTGGAGGAATACCTCGATGGTCTCCCTGCAGTCCGGCCTGACCTCATCTCTTATGGAGACCACGGATACGGGTGTGAGGGGGTTGATCTTGAATTCCTCGCCAACCATCAGGGGCAGGTCGTCCGAAGAACAGATGACCAGGGTCCTGAAGCCTTTGGATGACTCCTCCTCAATGAGTTTATCGACCTTTTCGGCATCTGAACAGTATTCGCGGATCGACGTCCACGCACCTGAGTAGAGGGTGTAGACCTTTCCATCGACCTTCGCCTTTACCGCGCTGTACTTCCTTGCCGAGCTGAATTGTATCTCATCAATCAGTTCGAAATCTATAGTTCCGTAATTCTTCTGAAGTGCCTTGACTGTCTTGTTGACGCTTCCTGTAGACGATGCGAAAATCTTGATGATCTTCTCTGCCTCAGCCTCATCTATCAGATGGTGGGCAGAGTCGAATAGAAGGTTGTTTGTAGTGATGGTTCCGGTCTTATCCATGCAGACCACATCCACATGGCTGAGTGATTCGACGGAGTTGAACCTCTGAAGGAGCACACCGGTGTTGGCCATCCTGATTGCGGTCAACATATATGTCAAGGTGATAAGCAGGAACAAGGCGATAGGGACGATGTCCAGACAGATCACGAAGATCTCAAGAACGTCCTCGATACCATCGACGTCCAGAACGTTGATTCCTCTGATGAGCTCTGTGATGAATGAAAGGAAAAGGAGAACGAACGAGATGGTCATAAGAGCCGTTGTGATCGTTGTAGTCTCCATCTGAAGGGGCGTCTTCTTGGATGTGAACTTCTTGGCGCTGGAAAGCATCTGTGATGCATACGAATCGTTACCGAATGCAGTCACGACGAACTCTCCCTGGCCAGTGATGCAGAACGAACCTGAGTATATGGTGTCGCCGGGGTTCTTGCGGACTGTACTGGACTCTCCGGTCAAAAGGGATTCGTCCATCTCAAGCGAGCGGCACTCCTGGATGACTCCGTCGACGAGGGCTTGTTCTCCAGCACGTATCACGACAAGGTCATCCTGAACGATGTCGTTCTGATCTATGACGACCTCTTCACCGTCACGGATGACGGTGACCTTGGGACGCGTGAGTAGGGAGATCTTGTCCAGACGGTGCTTTGCACGCATCTCCTGAATGGTTGAGATGAAGATGTTGACAAGGATGACTCCGGTAGCTGAGAGGGCACTGAGAAGGTTTCCAAGGAGCAGAAGGGCGGCTCCAAGGACGAACAGTATGATGTTGAAGGGAGTAACTACATTCTTGATGACGATATCGGTGTAAGACCTGCTTGTCTTAACCTCAGAATTGTTTACTTTGCCTTCCTTTTTCCTTTGAGCAACCTCAGCGGATGTCAGTCCCTTCATGTTTCCCCATTTTAATACTTATAATTAAGGGATTCTACGACAGATAAAGCTCTCTGCATGATTTTTTCGATTGGCACGATATCTATCTTCTTGCTGATACCTCTGGATACATAGTCGATGTAGCAGTCTACCGGTTTGTCATAGAAACCTGCAGCTGCATATGTGTAGACGGACAGTTGAATCACATATTCGTCCTCGAAACGGTCGGATACATCGGTCTTGTAGTCATGGATCTCGACACGGTCAGGATAGAGGGCCATCAGGTCTATGACACCTCTTAGCGTGATGTTGGTTTTCTCTAGAGGGAGTCCGCATTCCATCTCTGCGTAGAGGTAATCGGCATCCTTCAGACCATCTAGCACCTTCCTTATCTCAGAAACTTCTGGATAGGATTCGTCAACTGGTTTGCCATGGCACATCATCTCAGCTATCTTGTGCACCTCTGTTCCGTACTCCATTCCTTTTCCGCCTACCTCGTCAGATCCTTCAGGGTTCGATGTGCCTTCCTCATCATCGGAGAAGTTCAGGATCTCATGCACACCGAGTTTGATCCTCCTGCTGGCGTATCCAGGGACCTTAGGGATCTCAATCAGAGGTTCGACAGATTCTAACGGATCGAATTCGACATCAGGTATGTCGTCGAAATCGCCGGAGTGGAGCTCTTCTATGAATTTCGAGGGCCTGGGGCCGCATATGATGGTCTCATACTGTTTTGCCCTGGAGAGAGCGACGAACATCAATCTCCTCTCCTCGCTGTAGTCCGGCTTGATGGCTGATGCGGCCAATCTGGCCTTCCAGTTCACGCACATCTTACAGTAATCTCCGAAATGGCCGATCTCGGTGTTGCAGCGTATTCCGAGAATAGGATCATATGAGAAAGTTCCTGAACCATGCGGTGTACCGGGTATGGTGCCCCTGTCGATGAAGGGGGTGATGACTATCGGGAACTCCAGACCCTTCGACTTGTGCATGGTCATGATGGTCACGGCTTTGTCGTTGATGAAGTTCTCAACAGGATATGTGGCTTCGTTCTCAATATCATCTTCGATTATCCTGATGACATCAGAGATGGTGAGCAGGGATCCCCTATGGACCGTCGACATCGTGGTGATTATGGCCTGTGTGATGTCATTGTCCAGCTTGTAGAACTGGAATAGGCTGGTCAGAAGATCTGTGATCCTTCTTCTTTTACGGTATAGGTTTGCCCTTTGTTCGATGATGATCGGGGGGATCTTGGACGCATCCTTGACGGCATCCTGAATCTGGATGGGCGTGTAGTCCATATCGGCCATTATCGGTACGAATGCCCATGGGTCGCGTTCATTGTTGACGTATCTGAGCCATGCCAACGCCAGCTTTCCTTCGCGGGTTGACATTATCTGGACATCGCCCTGGAGATATGCCGGGATCCCGTTGGCCTCGCAAGCATCGCGTATCATTCTGCAGTGCTTGGTCTTGCGGCAGATAACCGCAATATCGCCGTATCCGACCCTGCGGGAGGAGTTTTCGTTGCGTATGACGTAGTCTTCTGAGCGTACATAGTCCTTGATGGCACGGATAGTGTCCTCGATCTCCTCTTCTGCCGAGCCTGATTGGATGAACCTGATCGACGTATCGTCGCCTATGTATTCGTTTTGGGCTTTGATAAGGACTGTATCCTTCTTCAAGGTCTCCTAGTCCACCTCTTCATCGTTGGATCCCTTCATGCAAATGCATTGGAACGCCAGATCGATTATGTCCTGTGATGAGCGGTAATTAAGGTCCAAAGGCAGCTTGGTCTCCTCGGGGATATGGAATTTGACCCTGATATTCCCATCATCGTTGAGGAATCTCCTGTATTCGACTGCTTTTGCCTCGAATTTTGTTATGTTCTCGATCGATACGTATCTGAATCCGTAGATTCCCTGCTTCCAATCACCTACGACGCAAAGATTGGGTTCGCTGAGGATCATCAGCGATATCATCAGCTGATTGGCATTGGTGTCTTGGAATTCATCCACCATCAGATAGCGGAAACTGTTCCTATCGCGGACGGACTGCTTCGTGTACAGGACCGTCAGGGCCATGATGGCTACCAGGTTGAATGTCAGACGGTTGTCGATTATGGATTGCCTGATGTATTCGTAGTAGACGTCGTGTATGAAACGGAAGAGATCTTCCCTGTCCTCGGACGCACACATCTCCAGAATCTCAGCAGGGACGGGCTCGTCGCCATTCTGGACGGGTTTACCGAAGCTGCTGTTATCGTCGATCTTTTTGAGTACAGTCCAATTAGGAGATTTGCCTCCCTCGTTATTGGCAACCAGCTGCTCCAGGATGGCAGAGGTATCACCCTTAAGACATTCCTCCCATTTGTTGCCGAACCATCCTTTTCTTAATGGGATGATTCCACGGGACATCAGGTTGTTGATCAAACCCATAAGGGAGATCGGGTCCTCGCTGGCGATGATTGCTATATCTCCATAGTCGGAGCCGCGGTTGTTGAGGAATCCGTCCATGAAACGAAGGAAATAGTCCTTCTTCAGCGAATCGTTCTGCTGCATGGTGGCTGCCCTGGTGAGCTTCTCCTCCATGCCGAAGAATTCACTGACCATATCTGGGGAGTCCAGAACGATGGAGAGGCAGAATGCATCGAAGGTCTTGGTCATCACCAGTTTCGCTTCTTTCTCCATCTTAAGCTCTGTCATACGGCGCTTGATGCGTTCATCCATTTCTTCAGCCGCATTGTTCGTGAAAGTCATCAACAGGACATCCGAGGGTGAGACATCTGGTTTGGAGATCAGACGGATGTAGCGCTCCACTATGGTGTGTGTCTTACCGGTACCTGGGCCTGCATCGACGACGACCATTCCATCATGGGTGTCCGCAA
>Ga0265298_10006698_pt1 | contig 14158 bp, 9 predicted proteins | sample AusTroGonzalo_MG_3_FD_193486 | JGI IMG/M metagenome (GOLD analysis project Ga0265298, IMG submission 193486) | Bovine rumen microbial communities from tropical cattle in Woodstock, Queensland, Australia - Gonzalo_01 | ecosystem: Host-associated > Mammals > Digestive system > Stomach > Rumen ...
CATTCGCCCGTCAATGGTGGGGCGGATGCCAATCTTGGGATGGGAAGTAATCATATCAGTGGTTGTTTTGGTTATCAGTTTTCAGCCTTAAAGTTAGGAAAACGGTGTAAAAAAAACAAATGGAGGAGAGAATCTTTAGATTGCGGTAAAAATCCCGCAAATTTTTTCGAAAACTGCGGGAACTTTTCGGCAATTTTGCTATCTTTGTGCCTAAATAATACCGCAAATCTGCCATGCAAGCACTGTACGACCAGTTTTACCAGCTTCTGGAACTCACCCCGATGGACTTTTTTCGGGAGCAACATAATACTATCAACTGGGATGTCCGCATTTTGGGAATCCTGGGCCAAAAAGGTGTAGGCAAATCAACCCTTATCCTGCAACATATCAAACGGGAAGGGAAGAGGGACGAGTCCCTATACGTCGTTGCTGATGACATTTACTTCAGTGCTCACACGCTATTTGAGACCGCCAAGGTTTTCTTTGCCCGTGGGGGTAAATACCTCTATATCGATGAGATTCACAAATATCCGGAATGGAGTCGCGAAATAAAGAATATCTATGACAACCTGCCATTGCTGCATGTCGTCTATTCCGGCAGTTCTATGCTGGATTTGAAGCAAGGAGGTGTTGACCTCAGTCGCCGAGTTATCGAATACCATCTTCCGGTCTGGTCTTTCCGGGAGTACCTCAACCTACGCAATGGCTGGTCGTTGAAAAGTGCTACGTTGGAAGAAATCCTGAAAGGGCATGTAGATTTCCCATATGGGCCTGAGCGCCCGCTTAAATACTTTGATGAATACATGAAGAAAGGTTGTTATCCCTTTTCTCTTGAATCTGAATTTGAGACCCGCATGCGCCAGATCATCAACGTAACAGTAGAGGTAGACATCCCCAAGTACGCAAAGATGACTATCGCAGCTACGCAAAAACTCAAGAAACTGATGTATTACATCTCCAAAAGCGTTCCGGTAAAGATTAACTTCTCAGAAATGGCAAGAGATTTGGAATTGGATCGCGATGAACTGCCCAAATATCTGGAATATCTTGAAAAAGCTGAGTTGGTTTCTGTCCTTAGGATGAAGGCGAACGGCGATTCTATACTTCGTAAGATGGACAAACTGTACCTGCATAACCCTAACGTGGCCTATGTCCTGTCCGGGGAGGATCCCAACACTGGAAACAGCCGTGAAACATTATTTTTCTGCTGGACGAAGCAGAAGTTCGAGACGTTAGAATCTCCCATATCAGATTTTGAGATTGACGGAAAGACTTTCGAAGTGGGGGGACACAAGAAGGGGAAGAAGCAGATTAAGGATGCCTTGGAAGGCTATGTGGTCAAAGATGACACGGAGTATGTTTTCGATAACCAAGTGCCTCTTTGGATGTTTGGTTTCCTTTATTAGAATAAGCGACGATATACTCCCGCAGGTTCCCGGGCCTTATCTTTTTGAGCGACACTCTAGAAATGTCGCTCAAAAAGGGGGAGAAATGGCCCTGCGACTGAATACCGGCGTCAAAACCATTGAGCGCCAGCTAAGGAAGATTCCTTTCGTTCACTATGAGGAATCGGCTCGAAAGGGAGAGTAGAAGGTAAATAAGGAGAGTATTGTGGCATCCTCTTAAATTGGGGATGTGACTCTTTCTTGCGCGAAATATTTATCTAAATCAATGAATTATCTCTTCTTATAAGGTATACCAGTCAATAGCTTGCCGATTTCAAAATCAGCATTGTCTGGAACAAGGGGGACAATCCCGGCTGTGGGAGTGAAGGTCATTTCTCCGAAATACACTTTCCCGTTAATCTGATACAAGTCCACACGAACGAAATGGAATCCGGAAGAAAGCTTTCGGGTAATCTCTAGCATCTGATCAAAGCACTCGGGTTTAGGCGGAAGTATGTCAAACTCCTTATAGTCGATTCTATGAAATGGCGCCCTTTCCCAGTTCATTGTTACGAAACTGATGTGGGCGGTACTATGGTCTTCAAGACCTTCGGAAAGATAGAGAAACTCCGGATTGCCATTGAAGCAGTAGAACTTGTAGTCTTTAAGATCCCGACTGGCTCCGTCTTGCATGTAAGGCTCAGCAATGATTCGCGGCGGGATGTCCTTATATTGCCATTCCCGGAAAAGGTAATAGTAGTTTGAGTTCAAAGAGTCTTCTATTTTTTTACGGGCTGCCTCCCAATCCACTTCATCACGATTTCGGCAAATAACCAGGCCCCCCGAGTCATGGGTGCATTTGAGTACAAATTGTTTAGGGAGAGTGCTAAAGTCAATCTGGTCAAAATGGTCCCATACGCCTATTGTTGGGATAATATGCTCTTTACCAATAATTTCCCCGACTAAGATTTTTGCTTGGTATTTATCTGAAAACTGTGTGTAGCGTGGATCGTGGTCATAGAGTTTCATCCACTGAATCTTTTCATTGAAGGCTTTTGGGGCTTTAAGGTTCAATGTACGGCCAAATACTCTGAAGAAACGGGCTTTAAGTACGATTCTGTCAAAACCCATTTGCCCCTTGCTACGTTTATCTGCTCTTATGACAAGATTGTAGAAATATCTTTTGCGCTCCTCGGGTGAAAAACCGAAAAGCATAATCACCGAGGCAGCAATAGCTAGTGAGATGATGAAACCTGCCATGTGTGCTATCGGGCTATCCAAGCTTAACTTGGAATAAAAGAACAAATAAGCAACCATTATTGCAGAAATCATAAGGGGTCTTAAATAAGCTTTAACCAGAAAATGACAAACAGGAAAGCCGAACTGGAAATGTAACAGGGAAAACTGGATGATCCGGTTTAGAACATCTGCCACAATGAAGCAGACCAAGATGCTATGAGCAGGATACCCTGCTTTATAGAGTAGATAGCCTGCGGGAAGGCAGAGAATATACAGAACGGAAAACTCAATCTTATACCATTTGATTCGACCAAATGCATTGATGATTTGAGCTAGACCTGCGCTGGTGACCGAAACAGCTGCAATCAAAAGAGTCCAACGGGCCATCTCTACTGTCTCAGGAGGCATATTGCTTCCCAGCCAAAGGCTCATCAAGAAGTCCAGTTCGCCCCAGAAAGGGAAAAACAATAGTAGGAACAGCAAAATACAAAAACGACATGAGCGAAATGCGAGCGTGATAGCTGTTTCAACATTTCCTGCTCCAACGTTTTGTGTTATCTGGGGGGCCGAAGCTGAATCGAAGCTACTAACGAATTGGTTTACGTAGTTCTGAAGGGTGAACGCGTAAAAGTATGCCGCGTTTGTCGTAGTGCCGAAAAAGGCATTGATAAGCATATTAGACCCTTGGGAACGGGCTATTATGGAGGCGGAAGACAAAAGATTATAGTTGTTAAAAACTAGTACTTCTTTGTAGGCGGACTTCTCAGTCACTAACTTCCATCGTACAATACTGGGCCATTTTCTGGCGCTCAAGATATGATATGCTGCAAATGATATCCAAGTAGTCAGACTCATCATAACTGCATATATGCGCAAATTATCGGGCCGTCCTCGCATAAGGAAAAGGGTGGCTACTAATCCGAGCTTTATCAGAGTATTGATGATGTCCACCAGGGCTATGGTCCCAAATCTTTCGTGAACGGTGAAGAGGCTTTGAAAAGGGACATTGGCTATGCCTAAACATGCCACTAATGTTGAAACTTGAAAAACGAAAAAGGCATCGGCTTCTTTTCCGACGGGCACATTGAGTTTCGTATTAATGTACCAGAGGCCGATGGTCTCCAAAAGCAGCAATATGACAAATGCGCCGACTAGATGAATACTATGGCAGATATTGAACATTCGATTGGGATTGCCATTGGCTTTTCCTATCTCAATATTCATAAAGCGCACGGTTGTGGAGGAAAGAGCACCCGTTATTACTCCTACCAGCGCAACAGTGCTGCCAACAGCGCTGTAAATGCCTACATCAGATGCTCCTAATGCCTGAAGTACCAACCGGCTAGTGATAAGCCCTACCAAAATGGTTACAGCCATCCGGAAATAGATGATGACTGTATTCTGCGCAATTCGGATGTTGGAGGATTGGGGCATCGGAGAGAAGAATAATAGAACGAATAAGCTAAGGACAATAGGGTAGACCTATTCTATACTTGTGACGAATAATTTGTCTAAGACAATTGAAATACAATTTGACACGTGAGATTCTTTGCTCACGAACGAATCGTTCGGCACGCAAAGATGCTTCTCCGCCCAGGGCTTTACAATGTCTGTAAAAAGGATAAAAATAATACGCATGTATTCCGTGAGAATCGTAAAAGCACTGTAATCTCCACTTTACCGACAAGCGATCACTTGCTTTGGCGGGATTCTCACTTAGGGGTTCACTTAGGCTCTGTCGACGTGTGGTGACACAGTATAATACTCCTGGGTCGTATTCGATTGTTCTAGCGGCGTCTCCACTTAGGACACTGAACATAACATCATTCGCGCATTGAGTCTCGTCAAAACGAATGCCATTGTTTACTATCATTTCCCGCCGAATCATCTTCCCCCAAGGCTCGAAATAATGATATCGGCAATATGAATCTATCATATCAGCCCTGTCTTTGTAACGAGCTAACGCCTCACTCTTGTCTTCATGTCTGGGAGTGTGCAAGAGGGTGTCAGAGTCAACACTCGTAACGTCAAAGAATACTATGTCGGCATCGCTTTGTGAATGTCGGTCAAGCAATGATAGAAAACCTTCACAAAAAAAATCGTCTGAGTCAAGAAAAAGAAGCCATTTACCTATGGCATTATCGATTCCAATGTTTCTAGCATACCCAGCACCCTTCCCTTCTTTTGTAAAAAATATCTTACAGTCATCCCGATTTTTACCCGGATAAAGGGTAAAATCAACCGCCCCTGGGTCACTATTGTCGTCAATTATTATTATTTCGACATCATTTCTTGCAGGAATGGAATTAAGGGCCCGTTGTAGTAATTCGGGGTGGTTTTTATTGGGGATTATTATAGAGTAGCTTATCATTGATGTCATATTGTTATTGAAAACAAAAATACGATTGTTTTTGATTCTTTGCAAATGAGGAGGACTCCTACTACGATAAAAATATTCATACGTAAACGTTATGGAGAAATGGTCTAGTTTGTAATTTTCTGCTCAATATGCTATATTTGAATATTATTGTTTGAGTTGATGTTGGTTGAATCCAAGACAACCGAAGTTGTGATAATTGTGAGAATTGCTTTATTAGAGTTATTTTATTATTGAAAGATTTATCAATGAGTCATATTATTGAGAAGCAATTAAGTGAACGTGTTCTAACAATCGGGGAGTGCTATTGGGATACGGTTTATGGGGGAATAGCCTCTGTGCTTAAGTCCTATTGCGGTTGTTTTGAGACGTTTAAGTTTGTGCCTTCCTCTCGCAAGCATAACTGGAAAGATAAGTTTCGCTATGATTTGGGTGGCCTTTTTATTATGGGGTGGCGCCTCCTTTGGGATCGGGAAATCAAGATTGTTCACATCCATACAGCCGCAGGCGGATCTTTTGATAAGCACGCATATTATGCATTTCTTGCTCATTTGATGGGAAAAAATGTGGTGATGCATTGTCACGCATCTCGCTTTAAGGTGTGGTATGAGGCTCTAACCAAAGCGCATCAAGCTAGGGTGCTGAGGGCGCTTTTGCGTTTAGATTGTTTGATAGTTTTGTCTGAATCCTGGCGGTCATTCTTTGTGTCCATTGGAATGGTGCCAGACAAAATCAGGGTTTTGAATAATATTACGAGTTATCCTGAGGGGAATAGGGTCGAACGTATTTCAGGAGAAGCAGTCCGCTTGCTGTTCTTGGGAGAGATTGGCTCCCGAAAAGGAGTTTTCGATTTGTTGGAGGCGATGTCAATAATCCATAGTCGGTTCCCGGGAATTGCCTATTTGGAGATTGGAGGGAACAAAATGGAGAAGGAGTTGAGAGATGCTATTCATTCATTAAGTTTAGATGACTGCGTGCGTTTCAATGGTTTTGTTTCTGGAGAGGATAAAAATAAACTGTTGCGTAACACAGATGTGTTTGTGCTGCCTTCCTATAACGAAGGGTTACCTATCAGTATTTTGGAAGCAATGAGTTATGGTTGTGCTATTATTTCAACACCAGTGGGGGGGATTCCGGAAGTTGTAAAGGATAATGGGGTACTAGTTAATCCTGGAGACGCAAAGGGGATAGCCGACGCTATCTTGTTGCTTTCAGATCCTGATACATGCAGGAGGATGGGACGTCTTAGTCAGGAAGCGGTGAAAGCTTTTTATCCGGATGCGGTAATGTCGGATCTTAAGCAAATATATAATTCTTTGCTTACAAGCTAAGAATCCATGGTTGCCATCTGGGCTAGTAGATATAGGTTGAAGTTGTATTATTTTGATGAATAAACTATATTTGCACTGATATGCCCGCTGTCAGTGTCATAATCCCTGTTTTTAAAGTCGAACTATACATCGAGAGATGTGCACGCTCTTTGTTTCAGCAAACACTTGGTGACATTGAGTATATCTTTGTTGATGATTGCTCGCCTGATAGATCTATTGCTATCGTTAGAGACGTTTTAGAGGATTATCCGGAGAGGAAGAATCAAGTACGTTTTTATCACATGAGTAAGAACAGTGGTCTGGCTGCTGTAAGGTACTATGGCTATACTGTCGCGACTGGAGATTACGTTATAGCATGTGATAGTGATGATGATGTTGACACGTCTGCATATCAGAGAATGTATGATGTGGCAACGACTAATGATTTGGATATCGTTTTATGTGACTATTGGGCGGTCAAAGACGGTATCCAAACGGCTAAATCCATGTATTCCCAGCCTGGAACTGAGGTCGATTCTTTGCTTGTAGGCAAGACGATGGGCTCGCTTTGGTGCAGGATGTTTCGACGTTCACTTCTTAATGGTGTAGAGGCTGCGGTTGGAGCTATGTCTGAAGATTTAGTTATTTCTGTTCAAGCACATATCAAAGCGACGCGCATTGGTTATATATCGGAACCATTATATTATTATTTCTTACGGAATTCATCAATTACATGGACCCCCGGCTTAGTAGCGGATTTGTCCAGATGGAAGAGTTCATATTCCAATGCTAAATTGCTGGTGGACTTATTAGTTAATCGCTATGGATTAGATGGGAATCGGCCTAGTATTGTGTTTTACAAGTACCGCAATAGAGCCGCGTTAAAAAAGTATGTTCATATGCCTGAGTATTACCAGAAATGGCGTCAGACATTCCCTGAGATCGATTGTCGGTTCCTTGTAACGGGGGGAATCCCATTAATTGAGAAATTCTGGTTCATATTGATTCATTTACGTCTCTACCACCCATGGAAGATGATGACTCAATTTCTCAGACGTTGTTTCTGCCATACCGACGCGAGATGAGATCATACCCTTCATATAGTGTTGCTATTCGTACATTGGGGACAGCGGGTATTGTCTTCAATGAGTTGGTTGAGTGCCTAGGAAGACAGACGATACGACCGGATGGAATCTATGTTTATATCGCAGAAGGATATAAGATTCCAGAACGGGTGGCCGCAGAACAGTATATTCCCTGCCGAAAGGGTATGGTCGCTCAGAGGGCTCTATCCTATTTTGAGATTACTTCGGAATATATACTCTTCTGCGACGATGACATATTCCTTCCTGACAATGCTGTGGAATTATTGTTTGATTCTTTGATAGAGTGGAAGGCAGATGGGATTGCGCCCAACGTTTATCCCAATCACTCTATGTCATTGAAGCAGAAGCTTAAGTCGGCTATATTTGATGGCACTTTCCCCTCTTTTCGAAAGGAATATGCTTTCAGGGTTCGGAATAATGCTTGTTTTAGTTATGCCCTGAGGCCTCAACCGGTAATGCTGACACAATCTTTTGCTGGGGCATGTTCGTTGGTTTCTAAACGAGCATTCTTATCTATCCATTATGAAGAAGAGGTTTGGCTGGATAAGTTCAGATACGCTCTTGGAGATGATCAGGTATTATCGTTTAAGTTATTTGTAAACCATTACAAGTTATTGGTGCATTATCAAACTGGGATTGAGCATCGGGATTCTTGCACAGGTCACACGGATAGTAGGAAAGAAAAGTATTACTCAAGGGCTTTTCTTCACTATGTTATTTGGTATCGTTCTATTCTCCAAAGACAGTCTTCAGGTTGGCAGAGGGCTATGACCCGTTTTTCTTTTAGCTTGTATAATATTGGACAGATTTCGCTTGCTATATTATCATGTCTTGCTGGTCGTAATTTGTATAAGCCTGTGACCTATGCAAGTGCAGTATTTGACGCAAGAAAGTTTGTTCAGACGGAGGAGTTCCGTACGATTCCCCTATGGCCTAGGGGTAGGGCATAATAAATGGCGATTATTGTTGTATAAATGAAAAGAATTCTCTTTATAAAAAAGACTCTTGGCGGAGGAGGAGCGGAAAAACTGCTGATCGATACGCTTAAGCGAATTGATTATTCAAAATATGAGGTTTCATTGTTGACGAATGATCTGGAAGGAATATATTTCAATCAGATAGATTCCCATGTGAAGATTCTCTTTTACAATGATATCTTCGGCAGTTTTCTGTTACGAAACATGTTTTATTACATCCCCTTCCTTCGGAAGCCAATAATGCAGCTTAATCGTCGGCGGGCAAAAACAGTTGTAGGGGATGAACGGTTTGATACTGCTGTTTCTTATTTAGAAGGTCATTCAGCGAGCGTTCATTTGGGCTTGTTAGGTGTCGCCAAGCGCAATGTGACATGGGTACATATTGATTTGTTCAAGAATCCATGGTCACGTCGGTATTATGCTAGTCCAAAGGAAGAAAGGAAGTTCTATCAGAGTGTTGATGAGGTCGTGTTTGTGTCTGAAATGGCAAAGAAACAGTTTGATAAGTACATCCCCATTCACGCTGGAACTCGTGTCGTATATAATTTGATTGACAGCGAGGAGATTATGGTTAAGGCTTCAGAGATGATGGTGCCCAAAACAGGAAAAGTCTTGGTCGCTATTGGACGCCTGGAACCCCAGAAGCGTTTTGACAGGCTTTTGCGTGCAATGAGTTTAATCAGAGAGCGTAATGATGATGTGTCTCTCTGGATATTGGGCCAGGGAAAGATGAGGGCAAAACTAGAGTATTTGTGTAACGAGTTGAATTTACAAGATTGTGTCAATTTTCTGGGCTTTATCCCAAACCCGTATCCTTTTCTAAAGGCAGCTGATATTTATGTTTCGTCTTCGGATACAGAAGGCTACCCACTCGTGGTTGCTGAGGCGATGTGCTTAGGAAAGCCAGTTGTCGCTACGGCAGTTACGGGGTCTATAGAGATGCTGTCAAATGATGCCGGCATTTTGGTCCCTTTGGATGAAAAGGCAATCGCCGATTCTTGTCTGGCATTACTTGATGATGATAATGCACGCGAAGCGCTAGGTAAACGAGCTGAGGAAGAAGCAGACAGAAGGTTTAATGTTCCATTATACATGTCATCTTTTTATGCGGCCTTAGAGGGGGACTAGACAAAGATGTGTACTATTCTCATAAGAATGATGATTAACATTAATACCCTTTTCGAAATAGAGTAAATGGGCAGTATAAAAGAGCAATCTCTATTTGGATTTAAATGGAATGCAATTGGGCAGTTCTCAACCCAAGCTATCCGTTTTGTTCTGGGAATTGTCATTGCTAGATTACTCTCCCCGGATGATTATGGCGTGATAGGAATGCTCGCTATTTTTATGGCCGTAGCACAAGCGTTTGTGGATAGCGGTTTTGGGAATGCTTTGGTTCGTAAGATAGACAGGACAGAAGTGGATTGTTCTACGGTCTTTTACTTTAATCTGGTTGCGGCTTTTCTGCTGTATGGGATCCTGTTCTTTTCCGCGCCCGCAATCGCTTCGTTTTACAATACGCCAATCCTGACAGATATTATTCGCGTCTTGTCTTTCACGCTTGTCATTAATTCATTAAGCATTGTTCCCAGGGCGCTACGTACGGTTGCTGTTGATTTTAAAACATTAGCATTTGCTGCGACTATTTCGGCTATCGTTTCGGGGCTAATCGGTTTGTTTTTGGCTTATTCTGGGTGGGGTGTGTGGGCCCTGGTTTGGCAGTCTGTTATTAATTCCTGTGTAAATGTGGCTATTATATGGCCTCTGTCACGATGGATGCCAAAATGTTCTTACTCTTGGCAGTCTTTTCGGACGATGTTTTCATACGGAAGCAAACTGCTGGCATCTGGTCTTCTTCATACAGTGTATCGGCATGTCTCTTCCTTGATAATAGGCAAATACTATTCTCCCGCAGACTTGGGAAACTATGATAAGGGGAATAATATAGCCTCTTTGCCCAGCTTAAGGTTGAGTGATGTCTTTCATAATGTCACTTTCCCTATTCTGTCAAATCTTCAGACTGATGATAAACGTCTCATTCAGGTATATCATAAATATATGGCAGTGACCTCCATGGTCATCTTCTTTATAATGACTTTGTTAGCTGTGGTGGCAGAGCCATTGATAATGCTGCTTTTAACGGAGAAATGGCTAGGAGCCGTTCCATTCCTTCAGGTGTTCTGTATCGCGTACATGTTTGACAGCATTTGCCGACTCAATAATAACATGCTATTTGTTAAGGGATGGTCTGACATGTTCCTTAAATTGGAGATTATTAAGAAGGTTGCAGTGACTCCGTTCTATATTTTGGCCATCCCAAAAGGTCCTATGGCTATCTGCTACGTTGCAGTTTTGCACACGTTCATAGATATATCCCTTTCTACATTTTACCTCCGAAAAATGTTGGGTATTGAGCTTCATAAGTTTTCCATATTGCTTAAATACCTTTGTTTATCTATTGTAGCATGTGTCCCGGCGTTCTTGTTGGGGCTACTATGCCTTTCTCCCTGGATTTCTTTGTCGATAGGAGTATCTTTAGCACTTGTAATATACATTGGTTGCTTGTACAAGGATGAGAATATGAAAGAGTGCATACAAATTCTATTAGGCGCTTTAAAATGGAAGAAGTGAGAGTATCAATCATCATACCCGTTTACAATGTAGCTCCTTATATCGAGGCTTGTCTGGCGAGTGTTATGCACCAGACTTATGCGGGTAGCATGGAGTGCCTGATAGTAGATGACTGCGGGACTGATGGTAGTATGGCAATTGTACGGCGAATGCTGTCGGAGTATAAAGGCCCTGTCCTTTTCCGAATCCTGAAACACAATCATAACCGAGGGCTCTCTGCCGCAAGAAATACAGGAACTATAACTGCAACTGGGGAATATCTTTATTATCTGGATAGTGATGATTCCATCACCCCCGACTGTATAGAGAAATTGATGGGGGCAGTCATAAAGTATCCTGGTGTGCAGATGGTACAGGGGAATGCTAAAAGGGTTTTTGCACAAGGGGGAGAAAGTGTGTTAATCCCTGTGGTAATTGTCTCATATGCCGATAGTCTTGAGGAGGTGAGAAAGTGTTATTATGATACTGGGCAACTAGACGTCACGGTATGGAACAAGTTGCTTAAGCGGGACTTCGTAGTTGACAACAGTCTCTTTTGTGAAGAGGGGTTGTCATATGAAGATAATCTGTGGTCTTTTTACTTGGTAAAGCACCTGAAAATAGCAGCTTTCCTTGCCGATATTACTTATCTACATCTGAAAAGATCTTCGTCAATTACGACATGTGGGGATGAAGAAGCGAGAATTAGGAGTTTTATAACCATTTATCGTGACATCTTGACACATTTAACGCCTGGCTTTGAGCGACAGGAATATGAATACTATGCGGAGAGCATTGCCAGGTCCTACTTTTTCTTTGTAAGTATAGTTCCTCAGTTTGATGAGGTTTTGCAATTGTGTCGAAAATATGGGCGGTTATATAGCTGTTGGACGTTCAGAATCAAGTTGGCGCTTTTTTCCTTCTTGGGCAAATATAAGAGTGGTAAGAAGGTGTGGGAGTTCTTGCAATGGTTTATTCACCCAAGTCTTATTCCCAAAGATATTAAAAGGATTTGGCGCAAGAGGATGGTTGGCTTCAAGCTTCCTCGACAATCATAATTAGGACATATCAATCCTTCAATAGCGCAGTGTGCCACCTCGCTATTTCTCTCCCGCGCGTATATATTTGCGCGTGTGGGATATTTTGCGTATCTTTGCATGATAATTAGCGATTGAATTCACATGGCATTAGCAGATATACTCAAGAAAGTCTTCGGCTCCAAAAGTGACCGGGACATGAAAGAAGTCCGGCCAATCCTGGACAAGGTATTGGCCGTTTATCCTGAAATTGACGCACTTACGGCCGATGGCCTCCGCGAACGCAGCGCTGCCATCCGCCAAAAGATAGCTCTGGTGGAGAAGCCGTTCGAGGACCGTATAGCGGAAATCAAGGCCGAGCTGGAGAAAGATATCCCCGTGGAAGACAAGGTGGCCCTGGCTACCGAAAGCGACAAGTTGGTGAAGGAAGAGGACGAGGCCATTGAGAAAGTGCTCATGGAAGTTCTGCCCGAGGCCTTTGCCATTGTGAAGTCCACCGCCCGCCGTTTTGCCCAGAACGAAAGCCTGCGCGTCAAGGCCTCCCAGTTTGACCGGGATCTGGCCGCTGCCGGGAAGGATTTCCTGGAGATTGACGGCGAGGATGCCATCTGGCACAACCACTGGCAGGCCGGCGGTAACGAGATTACCTGGGACATGGTGCACTACGATGTCCAGCTCATCGGCGGTATCGTGCTGCATCAGGGTAAAATTGCGGAAATGGCAACCGGTGAGGGTAAGACCCTGGTGGCCACCCTGCCCGTGTTCCTGAATGCCCTGGCCGGCAAAGGCGTGCACGTGGTTACCGTGAACGATTACCTGTCCAAGCGTGACTCCGAGTGGATGGGCCCGCTCTATATGTTCCACGGACTGTCCGTAGACTGTATCGACAAGCATCAGCCCAACTCTGACTCCCGCAAGAGAGCCTACGAGTGCGACATTACCTTCGGCACCAACAACGAGTTCGGTTTCGACTACCTCCGCGACAATATGGCCACCCGCATGACGGACCTGGTGCAGCGCAAGCATCACTACGCCATCGTGGATGAGGTGGACTCCGTGCTCATTGACGACGCCCGTACCCCGCTCATCATTTCCGGGCCGATGGAAAAGGCTTCCGGAGACGAGCAGTTCATGGAGTATCGGCCTTTTGTGGAAAACCTGTACAACAAGCAGCGCGCCCTCATCAACACCACCCTCAACGAGGCCAAGAAACTCATCGCCGCGGGCGACGAGGCCGAGGGCGGCAAACTGCTGTTCCGCTGCCACAAGGGTCTGCCCAAATACCAGCCGCTCATCAAGTTCCTGTCCGAGCCCGGCATGAAGCAGCTCATGCAGAAGACCGAGGCCTACTACCTGCAGGACAACGAGCGCGAGATGCCCGTGGTGACCGACGAGCTTTACTTCGTCATCAGCGAAGTGCTCAATTCCGTGGACATGACGGACAAGGGCCACGACACCCTGGCCAGCAGCGTAAGCGACCCCAACTTCTTCGTGCTGCCGGATATGGGCAGCGCCATTGCCGATATTACCCACGACGCCTCCCTCAGCGCCGCCGAGAAGGCTGAGAAGAAAGACGCCCTCATGGAGGACTTCGCCCTCAAGAGCGAGCGCGTCCACACCGTTATCCAGCTCCTCAAGGCGTACGCCATGTTCACCAAGGACATCGACTACGTGATTGTGGACAACAAGGTGAAGATCGTGGACGAGAGCACCGGCCGTATCATGGAGGGCCGCCGCTGGAGCGACGGTCTGCACCAGGCCGTGGAAGCTAAGGAAAACGTGAAGGTGGAGGCCGCCACGCAGACGTTCGCCACCGTTACCCTGCAGAACTACTTCCGTATGTACCACAAGCTGGCCGGTATGACCGGTACGGCCGAGACGGAAGCCGGTGAGTTCTGGGATATCTACAAACTGGATGTGGTGGTCATCCCCACCAACCGGCCCGTCATCCGCGACGACCAGGACGACATCATCTACAAGACCAAGAAGGCCAAGTTCAACGCCGTCATCGACAAGGTGGTGGAACTCTCCAATGCCGGACGCCCGGTGCTGGTGGGTACCACGGATGTGGAGACGTCCGAACTCCTGGCCCGCATGATGCGCATCCGCGGCATCAT
>Ga0265298_10006699_pt1 | contig 14157 bp, 15 predicted proteins | sample AusTroGonzalo_MG_3_FD_193486 | JGI IMG/M metagenome (GOLD analysis project Ga0265298, IMG submission 193486) | Bovine rumen microbial communities from tropical cattle in Woodstock, Queensland, Australia - Gonzalo_01 | ecosystem: Host-associated > Mammals > Digestive system > Stomach > Rumen ...
CCCTTGCAGCGCCCCACCCTCTGTGCATTCAGGAAATGCAATCGAGTGGTGTTATCATCGCTATACAGTCGGCAGGTAGTATCATAGGGGAATCGCTGATGAATAGCCGTACGCACCATATAGACCCCATGAATCTGCCAAGTGAGACTCATCCTGAAGGCTTCCTGCCCATCAAGATATTCAAATGCAGGTAAGGGATAGATATTCGAGTGATCAGGATAGTCCATCGACACATCAAATAGTACCGCGTCCATTCCCACTTTCTCAAACTCGGCAACTGCCAGTTCCAGCGCATCCTTAGCAAACCAGTCGTCAGCATCAAGGAAACACACGTATTCCCCCTTTGCCTGTTTCAGTCCCTCATTACGTGCATAGGCCTGTCCGTGGTTCTCGTCCAGATGAATCACCTCTATGCGACTGTCGCGCCGAGCATAGTCATGCAAAATCTCCAGCGAACGGTCTGTTGAACAGTCATCAATACAAACGACCTGAATATCGCGGAATGTCTGATTCCGAAGCGAATCCAGACATTCCGACAGAAAGGCAGAGGCATTATATACCGCCACAAGAACCGTTACCTTAGTCATGGCCGTGAAGTTTTGAGGAGATTCTTGATTTCAGAGCATTCCACAGGCCCGTCTTCTGGTGAACGATGTTGATCGAAACGGCCATGCTGACAAAAGCCAGAAGGAGTCCTAACCCCCATGCCAGCCATGTATTGTCGAGCCATGTCGTGAAATAGACCGCGATGCCCAGCGGCAACTGAATCGCCACCAGTTGAACTACCCCAAGCGACAGTCTGTAGCCGTACTTCACATAAGCATAGGCATAGACCATGACAACATTGACCAGATAAGAGAGACTCAGGGCTACGCCTGTTCCTATAAGCCCCCAATAATAAAAGCCCACCACCACAAACAGCACCATCATAGCATCGAAGACACCCTCCAGAATCAGATATCCTATAGAGTTTGCCTTTGCCAGTTGCAGGTAGGCTATTGGTAATGAAATGGCCTTGAAATACATGGAGAGCACAGCCACCTGTGCCATTGCAATCACGGGCATAAAATCCTGACGAAACAACAAAGGTATGACTACTGGCATGAATACAATCAGCAGGGCCAGTAGAGGCGAGGTGATGAGCAACGACACTTCTATCTGTCTGTTCACCATGTCGCACATCTGCTTCCTATCATTACCCACGGCCGAAAGACGTGGAAAATAGTCCGTTTCCATCGCTGAGAAAACCATGCCCGAGTAGGTCACGGCTATCATCAGACCGGCATTATAGAGACCTACGGCATCGAGGTCGCCCACTCTATTTAAATACGAGCGAATCAATATCTCTGCACCACTTCCCAGGATGCCAGCCAGAACAAAGGCGCCACCCAGTCGAACCATACCCATGCCCTCGCCCAAAATGCCTTGACTACCATGAAGGCGCAGCGGAAAGAGCTTATAGGAGTACCAGATGGTAGTAAGCATCATCACGAAAGCCATGAGCACAATCACTGGCACGATACCCGCCTGACCAAATGTGCTGAATACGACTACAGCCAAAATCAGTGCCACAAAGACATTCACCACTTGGATAACAGCCAGAGCCTTCAGTCGCCTGCAACCTTTAAGGATGGCCGTCTCGCCACCCGTCAGCGCCATCAGTCCTACAGCAGGTGCCAGCAAAATAAAATGGAGCGTATGGTCGCCCCATGAGAACGTATGGTTCATCAGCGGACCGGCCAACACACACACCAACATGCCTATCAAGGCTGTCAGTAAGCTCCATGCTCGCACCACCTTGATAAAATGCTGAATACGGTCCTCGTCGCCCGAATCAAAAAGCTCTGAAACATGCTTTACAGCGCTAAACGAGATACCGAGGTTGGTGCTCTGAGAGATGAAGTTTATCGTAGAATTAAAAAGCGAAACCAGTCCCATGCCGCCAGGGCCCAAGAAATGCGCCACCACCTTGTTGCGCACCAAGCCCACCAGAATACTGAGGCCTTGCACGCCACCGAAGATGCCGACATATTTCAGCACATGACCGTAACTACTTTCGTCTTTTGACACCATTTTTTATATTTCAGTGTGCAAAAGTACAACAAAAATTTTGATTTTCCGTTATTTTCTTGTAATTTTGTGGATATGAAACTAAGTGTCATCGTTCCCGTCTTCCAAGTGGAGGCCACACTCAACCGTTGTGTAGCAAGCATTGTCGGCCAGACATCTACCGATTTAGAGGTGATTCTGGTGGACGACTGCTCGCCTGACTGCAGTCCGAAGTTGTGCGATGAGTGGGCTGCGAAAGACAGTCGTATCCTCGTTGTTCACCATCAGAGCAACCGCGGACTGAGTGCTGCCCGTAACACCGGCATAAAGAAGGCTACGGGAGAACTGATTACATTCGTTGACCCTGATGATTATCTGCAGGACGAGACATACAAGGCCATCATGACCTTGGCCGAGAAGCACGACATCGTAGAGTTTCCCGTTTGCAGGCTGTTTAAGTCTGAACGACAGGAAACGCTTTCCCTTTCCAACAAGGTTTACACTAACATGGCGCTCTATTGGCTTGAAGGGAAAGGCTATACGCATACTTACGCATGCAACAAAATATACAAAAAACATCTATTTGACCAGATACGATACCCAGAAGGCAGAGTCTTTGAGGATGCTGCAACATTACCGAAACTACTACTGGCAGCCAAGGATATCTGTACCACGGACCAAGGCCTCTACTGCTACTGCTGGAATGACGAAGGCATCACTGCAAAAGCCAAAGGAACAGAACTTGAGAGTCTGCTCAACGGACATCTGGAATCGCTTAAACTGTGGTGTGATGCCGTCTTCTATCTCCACGTGCTCAACATCCAAATGGATGTCTGCGAGTTAACGGGCAAGTCCCCTGTCATGCCATTCATCCGCATCAACCCCTTCGGCAAAGGAATGGATCTGAAACTGCGTATGAAGGCACTGGCATTGAATGTGTTTGGAATAAAAGGAATCTGTAACATCAACAAAACGATACACCAATGGAAGAAAAACCGTTCGTAAGTTTCATTATAGCCGTTTATAACATTCCGACGGAGATGGTTTTCAGCTGTCTGGACAGCATCCTAAAACTGTCGTTAAGGAAACATGAGCGGGAAATCATTGTAGTGGACGATGGTTCAAAGACACCATTAATCAACCACCTGGACAACTATCTGGATGATATCATATATATCCGCCAAAAGAACGGTGGTCTGAGTTGTGCACGTAACAGAGGACTTCAGAACGCTACGGGACAATATATCCAGTTCGTGGATGCTGACGATGCACTTATCACTAACCAGTATGAACACTGTCTGGATTTAGCCAGATTCCAGTCGCCCGACATGGTGATGTTTGACTTCAGCAGAAAAGACAAAAGCCAGAAGGTTTATACCGACCAGAAACTGGTCACGGGCCGTTATCTCCTGCGTCATCAGAACATCAAGGCTACTGCATGTGGATATCTTTTCAAGTCAACAATCCTTGGTAATCTGCACTTCACACCCGGCATCTACCATGAAGACGAGGAGTTCACGCCATTGCTGATTCTGCGTGCCGGCTCTATTCTGCAAACAGATGCAGAGGCATACTACTACAGGACACGCGAGAACTCTATTACTACGAGTGAGGATATACGCAACACAGTTAAGAGGCTCAATGACTTCAAGTCTATCATCTATCGCCTATACAACTTTGCCGCAGTGATTCCCGGCAGTGACCGTATGGCACTTCTTCGACGTGTACACCAGTTGACGATGGACTTCATCTATTTGGTTATCATCGAGACTCGCAACAAGCATTACCTGAACCGCCAGTTGGAAGAACTGCACAAGAAGGGGCTGTTCCCATTGCCCGACAAAGATTATACCACCAAGTATAAATGGTTCAGAAGACTGACCAATACGAAGATAGGAATGGCTTTCCTGTTCCGCACCTTACCGCTAATCAGAAGAGAACAATGAGAATCCTGCTGCTTGGAGAATATAGTAACGTACACGCCACACTGGCAGAGGGGCTGCGCACACTGGGACATCAGGTCACGGTGGCGTCGAACGGCGACTTCTGGAAGAACTATCCACGCGATATAGACCTCAGCAGAAAAGAAGGAAAACTGGGCGGCCTGAAACTACTGGCAAAGGTCTGTGCCCAACTGCCGCAATGGCGAGGTTATGATGTCGTGCAACTTATCAATCCAATATTCCTGGAATTGAAGGCCAATCATATCCTCCCCATTTATAAATACCTGAGAAAACATAACAAGAAGATGGTGCTCTGCGCTATGGGCATGGACTGGTACTGGGTACATGAATGTACGTACCGCAAGCCTTTGCACTACAGTGATTTCAATATTGGCGACAAGGTAAGGACGGATGAGCCTGCCGTAAGGGAACAGCGCGACTGGCTGGGTACGGCGAAAGAGCAACTGAACAAATACATCGCTGCCGATTGCGACCATATCATAGCCGGACTCTATGAGGATTACGTATGCTATGAACCTTATTTCAAGAAGAAGACCCACTTCATTCCCCTTCCAATAAAGATGCCTGAGGCTGCATCACCCATCACTCATCATCCCTCTTCCGTCAAGATCTTCATCGGCATCAGCAAGGGGCGAAGCGCCTATAAGGGCACGGACATCATGTTGCGTGCTGCAGAAGATGTCCTGCGTACCTATCCAGACAAGATGCAACTCATCAAGGCCGAGGGTGTTCCCTTCGCAGAATATCAGAAACTCATGGACGGAAGCGATGCCATTCTGGATCAGCTCTACAGCTATACCCCATCTATGAATCCCCTCCTCGCCATGTCGAAAGGCATCATCTGTATAGGAGGTGGCGAGCCCGAGAACTATGAGATACTGAATGAGCACGAGCTACGCCCCATCATCAACGTACAACCCACCTACGAAAGCGTTCGTGATGAGCTGGAGCAACTCATCATTAACCCTTCTCGTATCAACGAGTTAAAGCGTCAAAGCATAGAATACGTCCGTCGTCATCACGACTATATTAAAGTAGCCAAGCAATACGAGGCGTTATATCTGTAAGAGATTAAGAGGTCATCTTGTTGGTTTGGCTTTCCTTGCAAACTCAAAGAGCGATAAGGGCAGATGGCAGTAGCCGTCAGGATTCTTGTCGAGATAGTCCTGATGATACTCTTCGGCGGTGTAGAAGTTCTGAAGAGGTAGCTTCTCTACGGCCATGGGCTGCTCGTAGTTTTTCTGCTCGTCGGCAAACACCTTCTCGATGACAGGCAGATCCTCAGGATCGGTATAATAGACACCTGTACGATAGCGCGTGCCTTCGTCGTGGCCCTGCTTGTTGAGACTGGTTGGGTCGATTGCCTTGAAGAACATCTGCAACAGGAATTCGAGGCTAACAACATCGGGATAGTACCTCACAAGGACGGTCTCGGCAAAACCAGTTTGATCTGTATATACCTCTTTATAAGTTGGATTTTCTGTGTGCCCGTTGGCGAATCCAACTTCTGTCAGGGCTACGCCCTCAATCTGCTTAAAGTAATGCTCTGTACCCCAGAAGCAGCCCCCTGCCAAGTAGATATCCTTGGTTGGCTTCGTTAATAACTCACCCTCTTGGGCCTGTGCGTTCGTTAATTGTTGGTCTAGTTCGTTCATCATAAAATTTCTAAATACACTTAAATCTGTTGCAATAATAAAATATCTTTGCAAATTTACGAATAATTGCTGGTTATTTGCTAAATTTGCAACGAAATTTAACGAAGATTGTTTATAAATAAAACCAACAAAAAGATATATAAATAGTTTAATGTGTTAGTGTCATGATTTTCGACGGGCAGGCCTGTGTGCATTTGCCACACTTGATGCAGTCGGGGTGTAGATAACCTACAGCCTCACCGCGAGAGTCGTAGGGCGTGAGCTGCATAGGACATACGCGGGCACAACTCTTACACTTCATCTGACAGGCACTCGACACGTGGATGTTGGTGAATGTCTTAGGTAAAGGTGCATTGCGGGGGGCTACCCAATTGGAAATGGTTCCCATGGGGCAGAATGAGCACCAGGTACGAGGGGCATAGATGAACGAAAGCGTGATGCCAACGATGGTGGTGACGACGATAATCGTCCAGAATACCTTTCCGATGCCAGCCCACATAGCCAGTCCACCCTCGCTCCAGGGCACGAAACTCAGTTGGATGCCGAACATCGTGAAGATGAAGAACACCATGAACAGGCGGAAGCCGAAGGTGCGCACAAACTTCGGAATAGGACGATGGGGCGAGTATTTCGACAGCAAACGGTCGTACATATTGCCACGAGGACATACATGGCCACACCACCAGCGACCTTTATAGATGCTCGTCACTACAGGACCAATCATACAGATAAGTGCCAACAATCCAATTACAGGAAAGAACCAGCCGAGGATGATGTAGGCAATGATAATCCAATAGAGTGATACACCCGGTGTTTCGAAGTGACGATGAAAACGCTTCGTTGTTTTCTTCTTTATTTCTTCTTGAGCCATATTTTTTACTATTTTACTTTTTACTTTTTTTGTTTGACGGTGCAAAATTACGACTTATTTGATAGATAAATGAATTATTTTATCTATCTTTGCATCGGATATTTCTATCATAAAGACAGAAACGTATGACATTACAGCAACTGAAGTACATTGTAGCTATAGACCGCTATCGCAATTTTGCTAAGGCTGCCGATGCCTGTGGCATATCCCAACCTACCCTCAGCGCCATGCTGGTAAAGCTGGAAGAGGAACTCGACGTGCGTATCTTCGAACGCAGCAACAAGAGTGTTACGCCCACAATTGCTGGCGAGAAGATTATCCACCAGGCAGAGCGGGCTATAGCCGAGGCAGAGCGCATCACAGAATTGGTGAGCGAGGACAAGGGCGACGTGGCTGGCGAACTCAAGCTGAGCGTTGGACCTACCATCGCTCCGTATATCTTACCAAAGTTCATACGTCATTACATCGAGTCCTATCCGCAGGTAAAGCTATCCATCCGCGAGATGAAAGCCGATGTGATGCTAAGCGAACTGCAGCTGGGTCACTTAGACGCAGGTATCGCTATCTGTGGAAATGCGCGTCAGGGCATCTTGGAGATACCACTCTATACAGAGAAGTTTATGGTTTATCTCGCTGAAGATTGCTGGCGCAAGTTGCCCGTGTTCAAACCAGAGAACCTAGAGCATGAGAAGATGTGGATCATGAAGGAAGCCCAGTGTCTGCGCGATAGTGCCTTCAGCTTTTGCAAGGCAAGGACTAAGGGTAATAGGGTTTACGAGGCAGGCAGTATAGAGACGCTCATCCGCATCGTAGATGAGAACGGAGGATTTACGATTATCCCTGAGATGCATCTGCCGTTTCTTACCGACCGTCAGCGTGAGAACGTACGTCGCATTGAGGGCGATTATCTCTCGCAACGCCGTGTGTCGCTCTATATCCGCGAGGACTACATCCGCCAGGCTATGCTGAACACCATCACCAAAACGCTCATCCGATTCATGCCCGAGGGGATGATGGAGGAGCGAATCATAAAATACGGAGTAAAACTGTAAGAAACAATTAAAGAATTCATAGGAATAGCATAAAAGAATTACAAGTAGTTATGGCATACATGAATAGATTTAATCAGTCAGATGAAGGACGGCGTGACGAGCTCATCCGCATCATCGAGCATAGTGTGGAGAAACTGACCCTCGCGGAGTTAGAAGCCCTGTATTACGATATGACGACGAAATCCTTTATTAACGATTAACTCATATTACCAAATATTTTGCTGATTATAACGCCCGTTTCGTAGAATATTTTTCCTCTACGGAAGCATTATTGCTACTTTTGCTGAAAATTTTAGTAGCATAATGAAAAAAACAATGATTTTGATGCTGAGCTTGATGATGCTATCTGGCTCGGCTATGGCACAGGAGGAACTGTCTGACGGACAGAAGTCGCGAGTAATGAGACCCAAGAGGGTTATGGTGACTCAGGAACAGATGACAGAGAAGATGGTCCGTGATCTGAAACTCAATGAGAAACAAACGAAGAAGGTAACGAAACTGAACAAAAAGTTCAAGACACTGATCGAAGGAGAACAACAGGAAAACATGAAAGGCCCTCGCCCTCCTATGGGGCAAGGCAAGCCAGACGGTAATCGTGGAGGTGGCAGACCTGATGGTGGCATGGGAGGCCCCGGAGGTGCAGGCGGCTTTGGCGGAGGTATGCCTAGCGGCGGTATGGGCGGTGGGCCTCGTGGTGGTATGCCCCCAAGTGGAAATCAACAGCAGGCCAGCTACGATTACGACAAACAGCAATCAAAATATGACAAGCAAATACGCAAATTGCTCTCTGACGAACAATATGAGGGTTATCTAAAACTGAAGCCTCAGTTCTACTCCCAGCGTAGGGTTCGTGAGTTCCTGATGGGTGGCAATGGCGAGATGGGAAGAGATTAACATCTCAGAAATATTCTCTTTCGTCAAATCAAAATATCAGTTCATTAAATAATTACTGGGACAATACAACTTCCATCGTGGTTTTCTGTACTTTCATGCCCATATTCCTATAGAAACTTAAAGCCGCATCGTTGCCATCCCATACATTCAGTGTGATATTGTTGCAACCAATAGACTTTGCATAGTCGTGAACATATTCATACAAAGCCTTGCCAACATGTTTGCCACGAGCATTTTCATCTACGCAGATGTCATCAATATACAACGTCTTGATGTCCTGCAGCAACTTATCGCCCTTTACTTCGGTTATCATGCAGAAAGCATGGCCTAATATGGCACTATCTTCAAAAACAAAGATAGGTTTGCTGTCATCACCAATCAGAGCCTCCAGTTCCTGTTCGTTATACTTGGTAGTGTAGGGTTTAAACAAGTCGGGGCGCAGCACATGATGCACCATGTTTACCTGATGCAGCAAACTGATGATACCCGATATATCTTTTATTTCCGCTCTTCTAATCATATTATCTGATACTTTTATTTCACAAAACAAATTAATTTTGCGTGTAAAGGTACGAAAAAAAGAGAATATTTCGTAACTTTGTCCCAGGTTTTTAAAATAATTAGGATTTGGTGTGATATTCTGTATAGTTATGATCCACCACGATGACAACTTGCTGGTCAGGCACTAACGGCTGAAGCTCTGCGGTGAGTTGACTGATAAGGGCGGCTTCGTCGTGAACGGAGATATCAGGCACCACATCAACAGAGAGATACTTGTTCTTCTCGGAATAGTAGAAGCCGTGAACCTGAACAATATCCTTGTGGGCTGCGAGTGTTTGCATCACCTGCGCCTGCAATTCTGCACGACGATTCTCACCTGTAGCTACAGCATAGACACCAACGGTCATGATAATACCATGCTTCTCATACATCTGTGTGGAAATCCGTCTCGTCAGTCCATGAATGTCGTAGGCTGACATCGTATCATAAACGTTGATATGCAGCGAACCAATCTTCACATCAGGGCCGTAGTTATGCAGAATCAGGTCGAACACACCATGAACACCCTCGAAGTCGGATACCTCCTTTTGAATCTGTTTGGCGTAGTCTGCCGAGATGCTCGTACCCAGCAGTTCGTTGACAGGCGATGCCAGCATCTCGATACCAGCCTTGATAATCACAACCGATATCAGCGCGCCAAGGATACCATCGAGCGACACGCCCCACAACAGCATGACTCCCGCCGAGACGAGCGTAGCAAGCGTGATGACAGCATCAAACAGCGCATCGGACCCAGAGGCAATCAGCGCGTCGCTCTTCAGTTGCTCGCCCTTCTTTTTGACGTACTGCCCCAGGATGAGCTTCACCACAATAGCCACAATGATGACCACCAGTGTTGTTGTGGTGTACGAAGGCTCTGTGGGGGCAAAAATCTTCTTCACCGACTCGATGAGCGAAGTGATACCTGCCGACAGCACGATGACGGCGATGATGATGGCGCTGAAATATTCTATGCGCCCAAAGCCGAAAGGATGTTTCCTGTCTGCAGGACGCTGAGAGAGCTTGGTACCTACGATGGTAATGACGCTCGACAGCGCATCGCTCAGGTTGTTGACGGCATCCATCACGATAGCCACACTACTGGCCAGAATACCTACTGCGGCCTTGAAGCCCGCCAACAGTACGTTAGCTATAATGCCTATCCAACTGGTACGGATAATTTCTTGACTACGATCCATAATAGTTTTTGCTTATTCGCGATTCTTATTCTTTAGAGTATCAATAATCGTGTCGAGTTCACTTGCAAGCCTTACATAGTCGTCTAGTTGTAAAGGACATGATTGCTGTGCACTCTCCTCTTTGGTATCAAGCTGCAAACCTAGTGCCTTGCTCATGCCAGCAGGTATGATGGCGTATGCTTGTTCCTCCATCTCCCTACCCTTCTCTGTGAGCGACACAATCTGCTGACGCTTGTCCTCCTTGCCGCGTTTACGAACCACGATGCCCTGTTTCTCCATACGCTGAAGCAACGGCGTAACGGTGTTTGTTTCCAGCAACAACTTGTGCGCAATATCATTTACCGGCTGGTTATCCTGTTCCCAGAGCACCATCAGAACGAGGTACTGCGGATACGTGATACCCAGTTCATTCAGCATCGGCGTATAAGCCTGCGTTATCAGTCGTGCTGCCGTATAGAGGCGGAAGCATACCTGCTTGTCGAGTCGTAATTCTTCGTGCATAATTCACTTACATCTTACATCAAGAAAGCCTCAACATCCTTCTCAAAGTCCTTAGGTTCTGTGGTAGGTGCAAAGCGCTTAATCGTCTCGCCGTCCTTTGAAATCAGGAACTTGGTGAAGTTCCACTTAATGTCGCTATCCTTCTCCACGCTCTTGCTGATAGCCTTGAAGAGCGTCTTGGCTGCCTTAGCCTTCAGGCCCTTGTACTCCTCTGTGGGAGCCACGCTCTTCAAGTACTCAAAGATAGGCTGAGCATCAGGACCGTTTACGTCGCCCTTTTTCATAATCTGGAAGGTCACGCCGTAGTTCAGTTGGCAGAACTCCTCTATCTTCTCATCGCCCTCAGGATCCTGCTCCTTGAACTGGTTGCAGGGGAAGCCAATGATGACCAAGCCCTTATCCTTATACTTCTGGTTCAGCTCCTCCAGTCCTGCAAACTGGGGGGTGAATCCGCACTTGCTGGCTGTATTCACTACCAGCAATACCTTACCTTCAAACTGTGAGAAATCAATCTCCTTACCTCTGCTCGTCTGAGCCTTGAAATCAAAAATCTTTGCCATATATATTAATGTTTTTGTGTTGAAAAATCAACTGTTATTAATCTGTTTAAACGCCTATTATATCGTTCACGATGCAAAGGTAAGAATTATATTTTATATCGCAAGCGATTTATACAGAACTTTAAGAGAGTTTAACAGTATGTCGCCTGCGATATATTACGATAAAAAACTATTTTATATCAAAAGATTGTGAAAAGGGTCATCCCTCACTCAAATCTTCTGAAACGCCCATTGGTAAAGGCTCTAAGGCCAGTGTAGGATGTTTTTAATCCTACACTCACCCTACACTGACCCTCACTCTGAGAAGGTGTCTTCCTTTAAACTACCACTCTCCTATCCTTTTCATATTTTTCGCTATTAACCGTCCAACTTTTGGGGTGCAGTTCATGAGGGTGAGTGTAGGATGAGTGTAGGGTTAAAAGCACCCCTCACCTGTCTCAAGCCCTTTACTGCAGGCCATTTCCAGCGTTTTGAGTGAGGGTGTGAGGGTAAATCGTTTTCAGTATTATTTTTTTGAATAAGTGGCCAACTTAGAATCATAAGTGTCCAACTTATAATCATAAGTGTTATACTTAGAATCATAACTTGGCCACTTATGGACCGTAACTACGTCACTTACGGGTCGTAAGTACGTCACTCGCGGGTCTTGAGCACGTCACTCGCGGGTCTTGAGCACGTCACTCGCGGGTCTTGAGCACGTCATTCGTAGGTCACGAATACGTCATCGCAAAGTATAATTGCGTAAGAACAGCTTATCTTCCCAACTTTTTCCCACTTTTTTCAAGAAGTAAAACTAGCCTAAGTAATCATACAGGTTGATGGTTCCTGTTTCTTCCTCAACATTGAGGGACGGGACTTTCTCTACCATTCTTGTAGTGCCTGTAGTCTTATCAACATAGAAATAGACAAAGGCACCTGTATAACTGCGGAATACCACTTGATAGGTAGAGTCCGTTTCTTCGCCAAACTCTAGATACATGATATCGGGATTGCCTTCGGCTACGCTCCAATCATATTCTTGATGGCAGTAGTTGTTGACGCCCTCAAAAGCCAAGTCTTTCGTCATAGTCCTTAACGTATCTTCTGTCTGCACGTCAGAGGACTGTGGGGCATTCGCCTTGTTACTATTGCATGAGCATAAAAACAGGGCAATAAATATGAATGTAAAGGCTATGTACTTCATCTTATATCACAAAACATATTAAATCACGCCACAAATATACGAAAAATCAATGAATATTTGCTACCTTTGCGCCCAGTTTTAACGAAATATTAGGATTTGATTAAAATAACATGAACAACAATACAAAGTGGGTGGCCTGTTGGGGCAATGCAACTTCTATCACAGACCGACGTGAAGCGATATACGCGAAAAACATCACATTGCGCTATCCTATCAGGATGTGCTTCAGCGGCAGTCAGTTGCGTTTCCGTTTCTCTAATCTAACAGGTACGGAACCTGTGACGCTCTCGAAGGTGTTTGTTGACCATACGCCTATCACCTTTAAAGGGGAAAACAGCATCACGCTGATGCCAGGAAAGGAGACAGAGAGTGATGCCATCAGTCATGCAGTAAATCAAGGCGACACCGTCAACGTGAGCTTTTATCTGGCCGACTATACGCAAATGAATAGTGGCACGCTCATCACAGGTCCGCTCTCGAAAGGCTCTTATGCCTATGGCGACTTCGCCGAGGCCGACGAGCTCCCCTTAGACCTGACACGTCGCACCAACTGGTTCTATTTTCTGAACACCATCGATGTGCTGACATCAGAAGAGAATCGCGCCATCGTATGTTTTGGCGACTCTATCACGGCTCAGTCGTGGCCCGACTATCTGGCTCAGTTGGCTCTTGGCACTAACGTTTCTATCATTCGTCGCGCTGTTAGTGGCACACGTATTCTGCGTCAATACGATTGCATCACTTATCAGGCTTACGGACTAAAGGGTGCTACCCGTTTTCCCATTGAGATGAACGTGGCAGGCGCTACGGATGTGATTATCCAGCACGGCATCAACGATATCATTCATCCTGTAGGCACAGATGTGAACCCGTTCCGTCCTTGGAGCGATCTGCCTACCGTTGAGGAGATGGTACGTGGTGTGGAGGATATCTATGTGAAGCCCGCTATGGATATGGGGCTAAAGGTGTGGAGCGGTACCCTACTCCCTATCTACGGATGGCGTACCTATAACGAGATGCGCGACCAGATGCGACAGGAGTTTAACGAATGGCTACGCACATCGCCCATCTTCGACGGGTGTATAGACTTCGATGCCGCCGTGCGTAGCAGCAGTAATCCCAAAGCCTTTGCCGATGGCTTTGACAGTGGCGACCATCTGCATCCCAGCGAGCGTGCCTACGAGGCTATGGCCCAAGCTGCCGCCAACATCCTATTGCCTCAGAAAGGCTAATAGTTTACTTTCCGATGCAGAATCTAATATCTGCAAATACAAATCGGTGATAGTCAGCAACATAACATTATTTTTGGGGGATAATAGCCTTTTCATGCTCAATTCTTTTTAGTTCTTTAAGTCCTCCGCCACCCATAGCACCCATTCGTCGATGTTGTCTATGAGTTGCTTGGGATATGGCAAGGTGATGCGAACATCGGGAGATATGCCTGTGAAGTCGACTGCGGTACCTTTCTCATAGCGCATGGAATAGGTCGTTGAGTATTGTACGACAAGCGGTTTGCGGGCAGACTCAAAGATTTGGCAGTTGCCCGTATCAATGCAGCCCATCGTATTGTCTCGACCGTAGATGGTTGTTCGGTGGCTAACCAATCTGGTGTTTAAGACAGATTGCTCGCCGGAACTGGCAACCATATTGTCGATGATGAGTGCCGCTTTCTTGGGGTATTCACTGATG
>Ga0265298_10006700_pt1 | contig 14155 bp, 10 predicted proteins | sample AusTroGonzalo_MG_3_FD_193486 | JGI IMG/M metagenome (GOLD analysis project Ga0265298, IMG submission 193486) | Bovine rumen microbial communities from tropical cattle in Woodstock, Queensland, Australia - Gonzalo_01 | ecosystem: Host-associated > Mammals > Digestive system > Stomach > Rumen ...
CTTCTAAGATCCCCGCCTGCGCGGGGATGACATGGCGGTTTCGTGTTTCTTAATCTGGTAATTGAGGCACCCGCGGCTGATGCCTAATTTTTGTGCGGTGATACTTTTATTGCCGCTGTTCTTTGAAAGTTCTGAACAAATTAAATTCCATTCGGGCGTTTCGGTGATGCGCCTTGTTTTTGTATTGTAGAGTGCGGTCGGTTCGGCAGCGGCTTTGTATGTGGCGGGTTCTAAAAATTCTTCGTCCAGCAATTTTGATAAGGTGATGTCGTAGGGCTTTAAAAGCGAATAGCGTTGCAGTACATTCTTGAGTTGGCGCACGTTGCCTGGCCATTTGCGTGTCGATAGCGACGTGATTTCGCCTGCAGATAGTTTGGCGCCGTCGCTCACGTCTTTCCAGATTTCTTGGACGATTGCCTCGAAATCTTCTCGTTCGCGGAGCGGCGGTATTTTTACTGGGAATACGTTCAGTCGAAAGTAAAGGTCTTCGCGGAATCGGCCCGCGTGTACCTCGGCGCGCAGGTCACGGTTGGTGGCGCATATCAGGCGAAAGTCTACGGGTGTGGTGTCGCAGCTGCCTAGCGGCATGACGGAGCGCTCTTGCAGAATGCGCAATAGCTTGCACTGGGTTTCAAACGGCATCTCGCCGATTTCGTCTAGGAATAGCGTGCCGTGTTCCGCCGAGCGGACCACTCCCAAGCGCTCTTCGCTGGCGCCGGTGAATGCCCCTTTGCGGTGGCCTTCCAGAATGCTTTCGGTGAGTCCTTTGGCAATCGCCCCGCAATTGAGGGCGATAAAGGGCCCGCCCGCCCGCTTGCTGTGAGCGTGGACAAAGCGGGCGGCGACCTCTTTGCCGCTGCCAGATTCCCCGAGCAAGAGCACCGAGATGTCGGAGCTTGCTGCAATACGTAACATGGATTCGTGTCTGTTCATAAAGCCTCTATACTATACACGCCATTTTTATGCGACTTTAGCCATAATTAGCCGATTTTTTACAAAAATGCCCCAATTTTTACATGCGACGGGGCGTTACGGCCTTTGACCACTTAGTGCTTCAGCACTTACGTGGGCATGGCCACCTTTAGGTGGTGAGGCCCCGTAGAGGGGGTAGGTGGCTACAGGGTGCCACCGAGGGGGAGGCTTCCCCCTTGCAACAGAAAGCCAATATTTCTATTTTTCGCCTCGCAACTAAAAAAGTTGCAGACATAGACACAAAAGGCGACCGCTAAAAATTGCTTTGATGAAGAAAATTTGAGCGAGACCGAGTGCAGGCAGGAACGAGAAGTGGTGAATACTGGAAGTCTTTACCACTTCGAGAGACGAAACTGCACGATGAGTCGCAACCAAATTTTTGAAAATGAATTTTTAGAGGGCGCCGTAAACCAAAGTGGCTGGCCAAATGGGTAGGCTTGGGCACGTTGACCGCGAGGAAAGCGGTCGCGCTCGAAGCTGAGAGGTTTGGTGGTCCAAAAGGAAAAAATGAGTCAAAGAATCGTATGTAAGTTCGGCGGCAGCTCTGTCGCCGATGCAGGCCAGTTCAAGAAGATCAAGGCCATCGTTGAATCCGACAAGAACCGCAAGGTCATCGTCGTTTCCGCCCCCGGCAAGCGCAATCCTAAAGAAACCAAGCTTACCGACCTCCTCTACAGCACCTATGACCTCGCCTCCAAGGGCCTCGACTTTTCGACCCCGTGGAACCTGATCCGCGAGCGTTATGACGAAATCTGCAAGGACCTGGGCCTGGGCGACAAGCTTTCCGAAGACCTCGATAGTCTCGAAGACAAGCTCAAGAACCACCCGGAAACGATCAGCACCGACTTCTTGGTGAGCCGTGGCGAATTCCTTTGCGCACGCCTCATGGCCAAGTACCTGGGCGCCAACTTCGTAGACACCTTCCCGCTGATTACCTTCGACGACAAGTATCGCATTACGCCGAAGACCTACGAAGACATCGCAAAGACGCTCTCCGACGAAAACCAGCTTTACGTGCTGCCGGGCTTCTATGGTAGCAACCTCCGTGGCGAAGTCAAGACCTTCAGCCGTGGTGGTTCCGACATCACGGGCGCTATCCTTGCCAACGGCATCGATGCCGCCAAGTACGAAAACTGGACCGACGTTTCGGGCATGCTCATGGCTGACCCGCGCATCGTCGAAAATCCGCTGCCGATCGAATACGTGAGCTACCGCGAAATCCGCGAACTCGCTTACTCCGGCGCTTCTGTGCTCCACGACGAATCTATCGCTCCGTGCCGCGCCAAGAAGATTCCTATCAATATCCGCAACACGAACCGCCCGCAGGATCCGGGTACCATCATCGGCCCCACTCCGGAAGAAGCAAAGCTCCCGATTACGGGTGTTGCCGGCCGTAAGGGCTTCTCGATGATCTACATCGAAAAGTCCATGATGAACAAGGAAGTGGGCTTTGGCCGCCGCGTGCTCGCCGTGCTCGAAAGCGAAGGCCTTTCCTACGAACTGTGCCCGAGCGCTATCGACTCCATGAGCATTGTCGTGGATTCCAAGGCTCTCGACGCCGTGCAGGACGTGGTTCTCGAAGACATCACTCAGCAGATGCGCCCCGACCGTATCAAGGTGTTCCCGGGTATCTCGCTGATTGCTACCGTGGGTCACGGCATGACGAACAAGATCGGCGTGGCTGCAAAGCTCTTCACGGCTCTCGCAGACAACAAGGTGAACGTCCGCATTATTGACCAGGGTTCTTCGCAGATCAACATCATCACTGGTGTTGACGAAGCCGATACCGAGAAGGCCATCAAGGCCATCTACGGCGCGTTTGTGAAGTAACGCCTATGGCGTTATCCTGAGTGAGGCGCGAAGCGCTGAATCGAAGGATCTAGACCCGCGAACCTTTATCGCCCCCGACCATAACGGCCGGGGGCTTTTGTTATATTGTAATACAGACAAATTTAAAGTGTTAGGGGAAAATATGAAAAATCATTCTATACTGTTCGATATGGTGCTGGCCTTTGCTCTTTGCGTTGGGCTTTGCGCATGCGGAGACGACAGCTCCGCAACATCTGTTGAAAAAAATGGGCAAGATAGCACCTCGGATAAAAAAGAAGTTTGGGACTATTTGAATCCTAATGTTGTTTATAGTGAAATGACGGATACGCGTGATGGTCAGGTTTATAAGATTGTAACAATAGGCACACAAACTTGGATGGCTGAGAATTTGAATTATGCTTACCTTGGTGTGAAATACAAATCTGGAGATTATTCCATCCATACCTCTGATTCTACTAGCTGGTGTTTTGATAATGGTACTGTTGAATGGATGGGGTGTAATCAATATGGTCGCTTGTACACTTGGTCGGCAGCCATTGATTCTGTTGCTATGGTAAATGACACCTCTAATTCTCAGATTTGCGGTTATGGTAAAATATGTAGCATAACCACACCAATTCAGGGGGTGTGTCCCGAAGGATGGCATTTGCCAAGTAAAACGGAATGGGATGTTCTAATAACGTCTGTTGGGGGCTTAGATTTAGCAGGACAGACTCTCAAGTCGATTTCTTCTTGGTGCTATAACTTAAATGGCTTAGATACTTATGGTTTTTCAGTACTTCCTGCAGGACATTTTTTAGGCGGCTCCTATGGATTATTTGAATTGTCTTGCACTGAAGCCAGTTTTTGGACATCTAGTGAGTATGTAAACGAAGATTATAATGATGGCTTATATTCCTATCATCTGCATATCGGATATTTTGGGGGTAAACCAGACAATGTTGCTTGGCAACCTGGAAGCAAAGATTATGGTTTTTCTGTACGCTGTGTGAAAGATTGATAGACTTCCGACTGTCACGTCTTTTGCAATCTTGGAATGGAAATAATCTATATATAGAGTGTTTTTAGGAGTTTTATGCGTTCTATTATTTTGTTGTCTTTGTTTTCCCTGGTGGCCTTGATGGTTGGCTGTTCTGATTCTTTTACCGATCCGCGTGACGGACAAAGCTACGATATCGTGCAAATCGGTTCGCAGACTTGGATGGCAGAGAATTTGAATTACGAAGTCGAGGGGAGCGCATGCCCCGAAGGCGACAATCGCAACTGCTCCAAGTACGGGCGGCTCTACAATTGGGACATGGCCCGCACCGTGTGTCCCGAAGGCTGGCATTTGCCCGACAGCGCGGACTTTGCGGCGCTTATCGTACAAGCCGGTGGTGTAGAAATTGCTGGCTATGCGCTCAAGTCGACAAGCGGCTGGTTCAAGAAAGGGAACGGCTCGGACGATCATGGCTTTAATGCATTGCCCGCAGGCTACAGGCTAGGCGGCGAATCTGCTTCCGGCAAGTTTGATGGCATTGGCGGCTATGCGCACTTGTGGAGTGCAAGCGAAACTGCCGAGGGTCTCGCTTACTACATGCTCCTGGATTTCAGCACCAAGGCCGCCAAGCTCGGCGCCTTCGGCAAGGACGAAGCAAGATCTGTTCGGTGCGTGAAGTGAAATCTATACACGCGACTCTAAGCTGCTTAAATCAAGCTTATACGTTCCCAAAACAATCTTTTCGTTGCTCAAGAACATGAGCATGTAAATCGGGCAATATAAAATGCTGTCTTTCGTACGGATGTTGTCATTGCAAAACACCACTGCCTGCTTAATTGCATAGTTGGGTGTCTCCATGACATTCTTCAGGGCGTTGTGCCGCTTGTAATCCTTGCCCGACTTGATTTCTATGGGAAGAACGTTCCCGTTCTGCTCAATGACAAAATCCAGTTCGCCCTGCTTTTTGCTGTTGAAATAATAAAGGTCAAAGCCGTGCGCCCTGAGTTCGGTCGCGGCGACATTTTCATAAACAGAACCGAAATTGATATCGGTGTCCCCGTTCAAAATTTTCAGCTGGATTCCGTTTGCATATTGACAGGTGAGCAGCCCAACATCGTTCAGGAACAACTTGAATAAGTTCCGTGAACGCGAAAGCAACAGCGGTATTTTAGGTTCATCCATGTTATAAACGGGGAGTGCCACGCCCGCTTCCTTTAACCAGATAAATGAATTTTCATAATGAGAGAATTTGAGATTTTCGTTCAATTTTTTCAGGATGAATCTCTTGTTCTGGTTGTTCAGTTCCGGAGGAATCAAGTCAAAAATTTCATTCAGATACAGCTTGTTCTTGGGGTCGTATTTGGCGATATCCTTCTTGTACAGCTCGATAATGCTTTGTTGGATTTCTACGACATTCTGGATGTTGTTTGATTCCAGATATTCCGCGACTGCTGCGGGCATTCCGCCAATAACCATGTACAGGCGAAAGATGGCCATCATTTTTTCATGGACAAGCGCATCCACTTCGGTCTTGTTTGAGAAAGCGGAGCGAATAGATTCTAGGACTTCCGGCTGCACGCCTACCGCATTCGCAAATTCTTCCAGATCCAGGGGGAACATTTCCTTGATACTCAAAAAGCCAACCGGTAGGGAACGGATGTCCTTGAGTTCCACTCCAAGAAGCGAACCGCTCATGACGTAACGGTACGAGCCTTCCTCGACAAGGAACTTGATTGCCGTGACCGCGTTCGGACATTCCTGGATTTCGTCCAGGAAAATCAGGGTTTCGTTCTTGACCAGCTTCGTTTCGGTGTATGCCGACAGACGGAGCAGAATGTCGGAAGTGTCGGTGCCGTCAAATATCGCCTTGGCGGCAGGCGACTCCAGGAAATTGATTTCAACGAAATGCTTGTAATGCTTTTTACCGAATTCGCGAATAGAGCAGGTTTTACCGATTTGCCTTGCTCCCGTAACGAGCAAAGCCTTCTTGTGCTTGGCATAGAAATCGACTAAATAGTTGTCTATTTTGCGCTGAATCATAGGCTTTTCCGCTTTTCTAACCTTAAAATAACTAATTTTTGCCGTTTTTTCAACTATTTTTGGTGTGTTTTTATCCGTTTTTTCAACTTTTTGACGCCGAAGCCGCCAAGCTCGGCGCCTTCGGAAAAGACGAAGCGCGGTCTGTTAGGTGCGTGAAGTAGAATCTATGAGGGGATTATGATAGATTTTTTCCTAAAAGCTTGACGGGCTGGATTTTTGTTTGTATATTCTGAATATCCAAAAAACAATCATAATGATTAGTCGCTCCTGTGTTGGGCGCTGGGCTTGGAGCTGTTTTGCGTAAAAGTCCAATAGTCATTCGGAAATAGTGGTTTGTTTTTGGGCGCTCGTCGAGCGAATGGCCTTGAAACGTATGGTAACATGCTTTTAAGGAGCAAAACGATGGGCGCCATATAAAACAAATCGCTGTTGAACGGCACCATGTGGTGTTACCTGATGGCGCGAGGATTTCTCGTGAGCGGGGTTCGAATAGAACCGCCGCTCTTTTTTTTATATGCTGTTGTTGTATAAAAAGATTATATTGCCGTTATGGCATTGCAAGATTACAATAATTTCCTTGAAAACAGTTTAGCTATAGATTCTCGTTATCCGACGCTAGAAGAATTTCTTTTGGCTCTTGGACATTGTATCCCCGAAAAGCCTTCCGAGGAAGAAAAAAAGCGCATTACAGATAGTCAGTTGGGCCGAGTAGTCATTTCAAAGAAAGATATCGTTAATTACCTATCTTCTATGAAATTGCGTTATGATTTAGTGATGATGTTGTATATCAATGTTATTAAGCAACCTAGAATGAACATAATGAGTAAAAATAGTTATTTACATGTTATGTTGTTTACATTATTTGTAAGGCGCTTTAATCTCAAAGAATACTTTAACAAAGATAAAAGTCCTCTAGAAGGTTATTCAAGAACAACAGGTTTTAAAGATTTTTTAAAAGAACTTGTTGGAGAAAAGAATGGGTTTTATTATAACGTTGAAATGCCGGAAGGGGATAATTCAGAGTATTTAGATAACTTATACGACTGGCTAGATGGAGGCGTTCCGACAATTGGGGCTCTAGAACGTTTTCTACAACATGTGGCACTTGTCGAAAATTCGCCCATAAAAGCGAATCGCAATAAGATTCTTGTATTGTGGTTTTTCCAATCCATGTCAAAAAAATATCCCCATGATGAGAAGCAATTTGCCTCTAAAGAATATTTAGACCAAAGAGAAAAAAATGATGACGAGTTGGAAGATATAGACAATTTGGTTATCGGTCCCAAAATGCCGTATTCGCTTGCGGATAATACAGAACGGATTGAAAAGGCCAAAGAAAAGTATTCATTTGATGAATATCCATTTATTGCACAAATAGAAATTAAACATTTTATTTATCAACGTCGATATAAAGATGCAATGACCATAGTCAAAAAGATGGTGCCGTTATTTTTCTATTTGTGCTCCGAAGAAGTTGATGGTTGGTTTTCCCTTATTCTTAGTTTTGTTGTTTATAACTATACTGAAACAAAGGATAAAAATGAAAGAAAATCTTTAAAAAGCTTACTCAAAAGAATCTACAATTTCGGAAGCCTTTTAGAAATTGATGGCAATCTGCTTGAATTTGATAGAAAAGAAAATGAGGAAATAGTCGTTAGCAAATATTACCGCAGGTTTATAGACTGGAATGCTGCTCAAAATTATTATGGCAAGCAAAAAAAGGAAGAAAGCTTTTTCCCGGAGCCGGATTATAAAAAAGTAAATCAAAAAAGAGTAACTTTCGGCGATGTGGTTAATTGTCCTCAGTTGATTTTTTATACGCAACTTAATGAACCTGACATTGTGTGTAATTTATTGAAAAAAGGAGCCAAGATTGACGCGTCAACCCCAAGCAATGAATCCGCTTTGTATTGGAATCTAATCAATCTAGATTTGACGGCACATCTTAATTGTGGTCGGACTATGATGTGTCCGCCAGAATCAAAATTATTAATCAATAATAAAAAATTAAGTGATTATGTGTATGCTAGAAAAGAGGCTTATTTCAAAGTTATAAAAGGAATGAATCTAGAAGAGGATCTAGAAAACGGATACAATGTTTTCGTCAAATGCGTAGAAGAACAACACAAAGATGCTTATAAAATTTTTAAAGCGCTGTTACCGCATTATCAAGACCCTAAAGGGAATTGGCCTTTATCAACTTTTCAAAAAAAAACATTATATGGTCGAACCATTATGAATGTAGCCGTTTGTACTGGGAATATAGACATCATATCTTCTGTAATTGACTTATACAAAAAATACTGTGGAGAAAATAACACTGATAAGTGGATAAATGAAATTGCAGAATTTCAACCTAGAACACCCGTTTTTTGGGTATCTCGATTATACCATTATCTTAAAGAACAAACGAATACCTTAAAAAAGTTGCTAACAAATAATCCGGCAACTAATTTTGTAGAATGGTCAAAATGTAATCCGCAATTGATTGCAAAAAGTTGGAACGCACAATCGCCTTATAACATCAAAAATTTCAGTGAAAATTATGAGCTCGTTCAAAACGACTTGGCTAATCCAATCATGTCAATAATACAAAATTTACAACAATATTGGGAACATCGTTATATCCAGGAAAAATTACCCGAAAATAAACTTCTGGCGATTCTACAACTTCTTTTGGATAACCACGCGGATCCCTTAGTGATGATTGATGGAACGACCATCAATTTTTCAAAGGAGTTTAACGCATTGCATCATGCAATTTACAATGGTTGGCTGGAAGGGGTAAAGATGATGGTAGAGCATATAAAAAGCAAAGGGAATTTTGACGTGGAGCCGTACTTGAAATTTGCCGTACTACAGCCTCCTAAAATATGTAAACCCGTGGTGGATTATCTATCATCCCTTAAATAACTGACATCTTTTACATCCTTCCTTTTGAGGAAAAATGGCGAAATTTGAATGAATTCGCCATTTTTTTTGTGTTCAAAAAAATCGCGAACTTTCTACCGGTGCTATCCGGATTCGATTTAATGATTTTTGAAACGCACTCAGGCGTCATCATCGCCTAAAATACAACCATTAACTAGGAGAAATTCTCATGAATTATAGCAAGACGATTGTTATTAGCTGGCATGTTACAGAAGCATGCAATTACCATTGCAAATTCTGTTTTGCCAAATGGAACAAACTCGTTGAAATTTGGGGCGATCCGGCAAATGTAGAGAAGGTCATTTCAAATATTTGCAAGTATTTTCGCGGTCAAGGTTATGGCCATATTCGCTTGAATATTGTCGGTGGTGAGCCGGTGATGTTCCCGGAGCGTTTGTGGAATGTCATTGAGACTGCTTACAAATATAACATGGAAATATCCATTATCACTAATGGTAGCCATCTTGAAAACATTCGTCCGTTTGCGCATATGATTTCGCTGGTAGGCATATCCGTAGATTCTTTGGATTGCCAGACGAATATGAATATCGGTCGCGAATGTGGCGGAAAAACGGTCTCGTTTGAACAGCTTCGTCAAAAAATTGAAGATATCCGTAGTGCCAATCCCGATGTCAGGATTAAGCTGAATACGGTTGTAAACGGGTTTAACTATAACGAAGTTCTTGTAGAGAGTTTCGCTAAACTCAAGGTGCATAAGTGGAAAATTTTCCGTCAGATGCCTTTCAAGGGAAACGGGGGTGTTAACGACTACCAGTTCTATGCATTCATCAAGAATAACTACAAGGAAGAACTGATGCAGCGCAGCGTGCCTTCTGTTCTTCCGTTGCCGTTCGCATTTGAAACCGGTAATTCAAATAACGGTTCGTCTAAACAGGTCATTTTTATCGAAAATAACGAGGCAATGACCGAAAGCTATTTGATGGTATCTCCAGATGGTCGTTTGTTTCAAAATGGAGGTAAAGAATATTGCTATAGCAGTCCGCTTACGGAAATATCGTTTGTTGAAGCCTTGCAAGAGATCAAGTTTGATTTGTTAAAATTTGATGAACGTTATGAGTCTTACTTAACAATGCAAGCGGTAAATGAGATGAGGTCGTTCTTCCATCTTGATGAAGACGATACGGAAGTTTTTGATTGTTTTTGTGATTTTGATAACGACTTACTCTAATAATCTTGTGAGGTGCTGATTCCACTTAAAAAAGGAGATGTTATGACAGATGAAGAACTTTATAGAGCCGGTATCACTCGCGATGGGAGAGGCCATTGTACGTGGCATGGCTATATCGCCTCTTTGGATTCTGAGGGGCATTTGTGGTGTCCCTATTGCGGATGGATTGGGAAGGTGTCGTATGGATATAATCCCCGAACAGGTGCTGTTGAGGATTTGGATTATGATGATGATTAGGGCAAAGGAGAAACAAACGTGAACAGAATTCGCGGGCTTGATTCTTGACATTTGATATGCCTACAACTAATTTTAAAAAAGAGGATTCCTTATGCAATTAATTAGAACATCATTCAATTTGCGAAGCGACTTGCCATGGAACGTAGTCTATAGCGAATGTATATGCGCTTGGATTGCTAGTTATAAAGATACTCGTGGCCGACGGCTTTATGACCAGCTTATTCGCAAGTTGCCGCAGGCAATTGATTTCGAGAGGGTCCCGGCCAACAAGTTCGAGTTCGCTGGTGACAGGCTAGAATATGATTCTTTCAGGTGGGAACGGTGCGATTACATCGGGTTCACGTTTGTTGCGAGAAATAGCATAAGTGGGCGCCTGTGGAAAACGCAAATCGCCTTAAAACGAACGGAAAAACACGTGCTGTGTTTTGTTTCGCAAGATTGCGATTTAGGACGCGATAAGTCGGTCCCGAAAATTGAACGCCCGTTCATTATCGATCTTCTTGCAAAATTCCAAGATGGCGATGGTGCTATCGAAATAAAAAAGCAGGCGCATATTCTGGAGCCTAGAGAAATTGATAAGGCGAAGAATGCGCTGACAGGGCGCTTGAAAAATGTGCTCCCGATTGTCTATTTAAGCTGTTCCATGCGAACGCTCCCTTTAAAGCCTGCAATTGTTGCCGAGAATCTTTTCGGTGTTGCTCATGTTTTTGCCGAGAAGGATTCCTCCATAAGCGATCGTCTTGCGCAAGAATTAAAAGGAAAGGTTATTCCGCAAGGTGGCGCGATTGGTATTTGCTTTGCAAATGAGCCTGTTTTGGTGTTCAACCGCCGCGATGTTGTCGATTGGGTTGAAAATCCTGAAATCTTGGTGCAAGATATTTTCCTGAAAATCCTGAAAGCGAATCTTTCGCTCAAGTTCAATTTTACTTGGGACGACTTGCTTAGTGCACGCGAGGCATATGAAGAGGATCTTGTTGAAAGAGAGCGTATTCTAAAGATTGAAACGCTGAACGACATGCGTCGTGAGTGGTTACAGGCGCGCGAAGAACGCAAGGATATGTCTCGTCTTATGGAAAAGATGATGGTTGACTTGGAAAAGGTGACCAAGGAACGCGATCAATATAAAGACGAACATGCCAAATATGATTCACTCAAAAGAAAGTATGATAGCTGCCTAGAAGAACGGAACACTTGGGAGGGCCTTGCTTTAGAGGCCGATGAAAAACGTGAAAAGGCCGAGAAGAATTTGAGCGAAGCGAAGGAACAATTACACTTGGCGTCTGCGACATCGGATGCTCTTAGGCAGAATTTGGATTCAAAGACTATCAAGAATTTGCGATACTTGCCACTTTTGTTACCTGCAGAACCAGAGATGTATCCGAACGAATATGTCTGTCAGCTTGTTCGTATTTTGACAATTGCACTGCCCAATATTCCTTTGGCAGAAGATTCGCCGAGAACGCGAACGAAGGATATTATTGAAAGTATTCTTGCTGCTAACGAAGATGCGGTAAAGACATTCAAGGACTATGAAGGTAAAAAGGCTGAATTAGAGAAAATCGCAAGGCAAGCGGAAGTCCATGGTCGCGATGGCTACAAGGTGATGAAACCATTTGATATGGAGGCTATTCCAAAGGGGAATGACCATTGGAAAATTCGTTTCAAAAAAGATGAGCGGGAATGCTACCTGTGCACAGAAGCATGCTCTGGTAGCGATAACGCCCGTGGCCGCGGTGGAAAAAATGAGGCCGCCGAGATTACTAAAGCGTTGTTGTGGTAGTTATTTTAGTACCGCCATCACGTCTTCTGCAATCTGCTTGGGCGTGAGGCGGTTGCGTTCCATCAATTCTCCGTAAGGAACCTTGTCGTAGAATTCCTTTTTGAGGCCTTTTACGAGCACGCGCATGTCGGTGTTGCCGTAGAAGCGAGCGATCTTTTCGCCGAAGCCTCCGTCGACAACGCCGTTTTCGAGTGTTACAACAACTTGGTGGTCGGCGCGCAAACTGTTCAACACTTCGCTATCAATACCTGTTGCAAAACGCGGGTTGATAATGGTGGCCTCAATGCCAGACTTTGCAAGTTCTGCGGCGGCTTCTTCGGCGAGGGCATAATAGCTGCCGAGGCCAATGAGGGCGACTTTGCTTCCGCGCTTGTCCACCTTGTAGGTGTTCAGCTTGGAGTAATCGGTGTCGAATTTTACGCTGCGGTGGGCAACTCCGTTCGGAATACGAATAGCCATGGGGTGCGCGGTCTGCTCGATGGCGTAATCCATCATGGCGATGGCTTCTTCTACGCAAGTGGGGCAGAGGTACACCAGGTTCGGAATGTTGCTCATCATCGGGATATCGAAAATGCAGAGGTGCGTCGTATCGTTCATGCCGTCGGCGCCTGACATGGTCACAAGAATCGTTGCCGGATTGTTGTTGGCGCAAAGGTCTTGCGAAAGCTGGTCATAAGTGCGCTGGATGAATGTTCCGTGGGTGCTGTAGATGGGCTTGGCGCCGCCCTTGGCAAGGCCCGAGGCCAGAGCCACTGCGTGTTCTTCGGCAATGCCCACGTCAATGAATTGCTTGCCTGCTTCTTTACGGCGGTCGGCAAAGAATCCGATGCCTGCAGGCACGGCAGAATGAATCACGACGACTTTCGGGTCGGCCTTGATTTTTTTCATCAAGTATTCGCCGAGAATGTTGCCGTAAGATTCTCCGTTACCCCAGTTCACGACGCCGGTGGGGATATCAAAGGGGGCAGCCCAGTGGAAGCCTTCCTTGGAATTTTCGGCGTAGCTGTAGCCTTTGCCCTTGAGGGTGTGAATGTGCACGACAACGGGCTTGGTAGAATCTTTGACTTGCTTGAAGGCGGCAATGAGCGATTCGATGTCGTTACCTTGTTCTACATACAGGTAGTCAAAGCCGAGACTCTTGAAGTAATTGTTTTCGCTCTTGCCCTGCGTAGCGCGAAGTTCGGCGAGGCTTGCGTAAAGTCCGCCGTGGTTTTCGGCGATAGACATTTCGTTGTCGTTTACCACCACGATAAAGTTGGTGGCGTATTCGCCGGCGTTGTCCAAACCTTCGAATGCTTCGCCGCCGCTGAGGGAACCGTCGCCAATGACGGCGATGACATTGCCCTGTTCGCCCTTGATATCGCGGGCGGTCGCAAGTCCGAGTGCCAAGCTCACCGAGGTCGAAGTGTGGCCAATCATAAAGTGGTCATGCTCGCTTTCGCAAGGTTCGGTGTAACCGGTAACGCTCCAATACTTGTCTGGGTTCAGGAACGCTTCGGCGCGGCCTGTCAAAATCTTGTGGGTGTAACTCTGGTGCGAAACGTCGTAGACGATTTTATCCTTAGGCGATTCAAAAACGTAGTGCAGTGCGATGGTCGGCTCCACGAATCCGAGGTTCGGAGCCAAGTGCCCGCCGCAGTGTGAAATCTTATTCAAGAGTGCCGTGCGGATTTCTGCCGCGAGCGCCTTGAGGCTTTCCGTGTCCATCTTTTTCACATCTGCAGGGGATGAGATTTTTTCCATCAGCATAGAGTACCGCCTTAGGGGTGGTTAAAGTGTTCCAAGATAAATATACAACAAACGGCCCGCTAGGGGCCGCGTAAGGTTGAAATTTCTGGTTCGCGCAGAAAACAGGAGACCGTTATGTTGGCTTCAGCTGCTTATAAGTAAAAACTTATGCCACCGGTAACGCCTGCGTTGTCTTTCAATTCGGAGGTACCTATGTGGGTTATTATTCCGCCTACGCTGATTTCGAGCCAACGGTTGAGCCTGTAGCCTGTGGTGAGGTATGCCGTCGCGATGCCGGGGACATCTAGATCGGTTCCATTTACTCTGGGGTTTGGACTGTAGGAACTTACGCTCAAATTAAAGAACAGTTTGTCGAAATAAAATCCAGCGTACATTCCCGCAAAAATGCTTGTGTAGATATGGTAATTTTGGTCGCTGAATTTTGTACAATAGTTTTCGGAATCATTGC
>Ga0265298_10006701_pt1 | contig 14155 bp, 7 predicted proteins | sample AusTroGonzalo_MG_3_FD_193486 | JGI IMG/M metagenome (GOLD analysis project Ga0265298, IMG submission 193486) | Bovine rumen microbial communities from tropical cattle in Woodstock, Queensland, Australia - Gonzalo_01 | ecosystem: Host-associated > Mammals > Digestive system > Stomach > Rumen ...
AAGCGGAATAGCGCATCTCGTGGACGTTGAAGTCTCGCGACTGCCATTCCGCAACACCCGTGCCGCTGGCCCACACCAGACGGTCCAGATCGTCGTATTCGTAGTAGTTCGTATAGGTGCCCCCCAATCCGCCGATGTCGCCCGCATTGTTTTGCACCTGGATGATGTTGTTCACCTGGTTGAAGGTGTAGTCTATATTCTGCATGGCCCGGTTGCTGCCGTCTCGGCTGGACAGGTTGCCCAAGCGCTGCAGCGCGTCGTAAGTGTATTCCGTGCGGCTGTCGTTCCCGTAGAGGACGAACGTCCGCTGGCCGTACTTGTTGTAATCGATTCCCTGGATATACGTGCGCGTATGGAGGTTCTTCTCGCCCGTCATACCCTCCAGCTCGCCCGCGCTGTTGTAAGAGTAGTACCCCCTCTCCCCGTCGGGGTAGGTCATCTGGAGCATGCGGCCCCAGCTGTCGTAAGAGAAGGTGTGGACGAAGGCATAGGTGACGCCCGTCGATGGAATCGACATCTTGCGCAGGCTCCTCGACACATTGCCCATGGCGTCGTACTCGAAACTCTGCACCCCGCCGCCGTCCGTGATGCGCACCGGCAAGCCGGCAGCCCTGCCGCCGGTGCCGTATTCATATGTCACGTTGTTTCCATCCATGGCATTCATGCCGGTATAACGTTTGTAGTGGAGCCTGTAGTATGTGTAGTCGTAAGAAATTTCGCCCAACGGGTTGGTCTCCTTTGTCAGATTGCCTGCGGGGTCGTAGTCGTAATCGGTTCTGCCGGCGTCGGGATGGATACGGTATTTGAGGTGCCCCGTCTTGTCGTATCCGTATTCGGTCTTGTAGTTCTCCGGGTCGTAGGAGGCGCTCAGCTGACCCAACGCATCGTACTCAAAGCGCGTTATGCCCAGCATGGCGTCGATGCACGACAGGGTCAGGCCTCTGGCATCGGCCAGCGTCACGCTTCTGCGCCCTTCGGGGTCCTCCGTCTCCGTCCGGAAGCAGGGGATGCCGCCCGCGGCATCGAATCCGTATGTGTATCTCGTAACGATATTCTCGGGCGAGATTTCCGTCCGCATCACGCGGTCCAGCACGTCATATTCCGACAGTGTCACCACCCCCTCGTCGGGTTCCTTTTTGACATAGTCGCAATATGCCTCGTCGGTCACAAACGGCTCGTATGACCTTATGGGGCGTCCCGCATCGTCATAGACCACCGTGCCCGAAGCTACCTGCTGGATATTGCCGTCAACTTCGGCCGTTTTTCTGGTCTGCAGCACACGCCCATGGCCGTCAACAAAGACCGCCGTGGTCACATCTAGTCCCGGGTCTTCTTGGGAGCGGTGCAGTGTCTGCGTCCATATAGGCCATCCTTTGTGGCACTCTTCGGCGGGTACGGTGAGCAATCCCGGCTCGACCCTCGTGCCGGTGAACGACCGGAAGTGGGGTCGGCAGATCAGGGGTGCCCTGCTGCTTCGGTCGTCCCAATAGAGATAGTGTATTGTCGGGTGACCGGTAGTGTCGCTCTCCTGCGGGGCACGTACGGCCAGGGGACGGCCCCAGCCGTCGTAGGCGTAGCTGATGCTGTCGCCGCCACGGGAATAGATACGGAGAGGGAGCCCGAGGCGCACATCGTATTCGGCCCGGCTTGTGTCCTCAAAAACGACGTCCACGGTACGGGTGCGGAACATGTGCACCAACGTGTCATAGGTGTATTCGAACATCGCCCTCTCGTCGTTTCCGTTGGGGGGCAGCTTGGCGGTCAGGACATTCCCATAGTCGTCATAGGTGTACTCCGTCTCCGTGGCGAGATTATACTCATCGGTGAAACATGACAGATTGGCCAGACGGCCGCGGCTGTCGTATGTGGCGGACCGCATGCGTAACAGGTTGCCATCAGCATCGGTAACGGTCATGTCCTCGGGCTGTGCCGACTGGTTGCGTGAACGGCGGGAGTAGGTCACGTGGCAGTGCACATCGTCGTCCGGTGTGGCATTGTTATTGAAATTGATGTATTCCTCCACCCTGCCGCTGTCGGCATGATTATATCTCTCCTCGGTCTCGATATCGATACCATTGGTCAGGGGATTGTAGTGGCGGGTATAGACGGCATCTAATGCCGGCCATGTGGCACCGTAGCAATGGGACATATTGACAGGAACCACATTCCCGTTCTCGATGAGTTTTAACTGATAGGCCCATTCTTTCTCCACATAGCGGTGTCCATCGGCATCAGCTACCATTTCGCTGGCTTTTTTGCCGCGCATCTTGTAAAGGTCGGTACGGTAGTGCTGGCGGGTGATGCGGTAAGGGGTGTTGTCGAGATACTGCGTCACGATGACGCTGTCGAAGCCATAGGACGTGCGCTCCTCTATCGAGTGTACATAATTCTTGTATTGGTAACGGTAGTCCCGCTTGTCGTCGCTCAAGGTCGTCGCATCGCTCACGGTCAAACTCGCCATCACCGTGGGGCGCTGCTGCGCCTCGGCCGAATAGTCCGCCTGCGCATAGCCGACGGCTATCTGATTCCCATAAAACGACTGGACGGAAACGAGTTTGTCGACATCATACAACTGGTTGTATTTTACCTCGATGCTTGTCCCGTCGCCTCCTTGCCTGACCAAGTCGGGCAATCCGTCACCGTTCATGTCCAGCAGCATCGTCTGCGTGGTGGCTGCCGTGTTGTTGCTACTCAGCCCTGCCGACCCCTGCAGCTTGAAACATCCGAGAAGATACACCGGAACCCCGAGTGTTATATTTCCCGAATAGCCGAAACAGTGACTCATGTCTTCTGATACAGCTCCATTGTCCAGCGTCTGGCATGTATTCACAAACCCCCACCCTGTATTATAGTATAGCTTGTTCTCGTCGGCAATCTTGTCGACCAGGCCGTCACCGTTCATGTCGACATACATCACCTTGCCGGAGTTTATCGACTTGCTTCCGCTTGCACTGGCCACGAAACTGTGGTTGACCGTGGTCAATATTTCATTGTTTATGATAAGATCGGAGGCTCCCCCTACTCCCAGGCTGGCAGAACCGTTATAGCAAATGCTTCCGTTTCCGGAGGGAGCGTAGGAGGTCAGGTACTGGTCATTGTGGTAATAGAAGTCGTATCCGAGGTTGACTGCCACATGCCCCTTGTCGTCCAGACAGTCGGGCAGGCCGTCACCGTTAATGTCCATCCACACAAGTTCCGCATGGTCGTCCGACTTCGCCACACTTCCGTCACCGTTGGCGCTCAACCGCGCTTGTTCGCCGCGGAGCTGTATATGCACCGTGCCGCGTGCCTTTCCCGTTTTCTTGTAGCGGGCGTACGACGCGCCGCCTTGCAGGCTGTAGGCGTTGTAAACGGAGTTGTAGATTCCCTGTTCTCCCAAAGGGTTGATGCCTGCCTTCTTCGCTGAAAGACCACCCCAGGGATTGGTGTATATCGCATCGGTCTCGCTTATGACGTCAGGATAGCCGTCGCCGTTGAAGTCGACGAAATCGGCGGTCAGTCTGTTTTCGCCGTTGGAATAGTTGACACAGGCCCCGATGCCGGCATCATTGCTGAAGGACAATCCTCCGGAGGCATGAACCCCGAAACCATGCTGGTAGGTCTCCTTCACGGGACCTACGGCGGTCAGGCCTGATGCGGCAATGCTCTGGTTGGTGACGGGCAGCAGCAGGGCACTGTCGCCCAGGGCAGCCTGTACGGAATGCCAGTTGTAAAGACCCATCTGTGTGGGAGTCACATAGTTCCTGCCCGCAAATCCCACAAGTATTCGGTTGCTCGTTTTTCCAGGCTCATACATTGCCTCCAACGAGGAGGCGTCTGCTTGGTCGGGGTTCGGCAGAAGATTCTCCAACCCGGGCATCACGTCATCTGCGGAAACAGGTTGACCATAGGTATTATTAATATCGTTTTCGATGCTATCGACTTGCGAGCGCTGATATCTGCTGTCTTTCACAATCTTGCTCTCGTCAATGGCTGTGCGCATCGTGTTGCTGTTGTATATAAAGTTACCCCAGCAATGGTTGATGTTCCCGAACATTGCGGTGTCTACCGGAACATCCGACGTCCCGAAGTCCAAAAACTCTTTGGGAAGAATGGGCGACACGAAGACGTCTATCACATTTTTTGTCAGTGTATGCCCCTCCCCGTCCAAAATGGTGAATCGGGCGGAATCTCCATTGTCAAAAGATTTGCTGGTGATGTGAGGAAACCACCGCAGTTTGGTCCAATCGACCGTCATTGAACTTTCCGCTTTGAAATATAGTATTTCGGTCGTGTCGAGAGAGATGATCGTATCCAAGCGGACTCCTCCAAACAAATTGTTAAGAGATGTATTGGATGAATTCAGAGTGGCCTGTTTTATAGTCACAGGATTGTCCCCGGCGGTGTCCACCTTGATTATCATTAAGGTAATGGTCTCCCCGTGAGAAAAGTTCCCGTTGTATAGACCGTCTGCCGATACCCGAACCTCGCCATTTTGCGGTATGGAGAAGCGCTCGTCCTTCCATGCCAGGAAGTCGTTTTTGGCATTGAAAATGTAAAAAGGCCGTCCCGTATTGTCAGTATGCGACAGGTTCCTGTTTTTGTAGGAAATGACAGGTTCCCAATTCACCACATCGTACAAATCATTCTCCAGGGCCTCGACCCTGAAATATATACGGTCTCCCTGCTCGACAGAAACTCCGGAAACAGACATGTCATGCTGAGGAGCCTGTTTGGTGAGATCATGCGCTGTCCCCCAGAGGATAGAATCATTGTGTTGGATGCTCACATGCACTCCGTCGGCATTTGTGCGTTCCCTGGCGACCGCAAAAGTGCTGTCCAGCATGGCCGTACCGGTTATCTGTATTTCGCCGCTATCGGAAGCCACCCACACCCGCACGACGCTACGCCTCAGCGTGTCCCATGTATGGGGAGCGAGAACTGTAGGCACCAGCGTCGAAGTGTCTTGATCATTTTTGTTTTTATCTATCCACGACACATATGTCGTGGTATGGTGCCCCCCCTCGAATATCGAGTAGTCCAACCCTTCGCTTCTTTCAATGGCGAAATAGCTGATTTCACAGGGCTTGGTCGGATCCATGTGCGGCCTGAACTCCCTGCCGAACGTAATGGAATCGTCATGCGAGTTGTTGAACCACACGATGCCGTCTTTCACTATGTCCGGCTTGTGGTCGGCATTGACATCGGCAAAATACATGGTGTTCTCGGAAGTGGAGTGTGTATACTGCGCCCCGACATTCACACCTGCATCATGGTCTTCATATTCCCAGCCGGCATGGGCTCCCAAACCGATGGAATAGTCGTCTTTTGTGGCTGTCTTGCTGAAACCGTCCGTCGGGAGCGATACACGGACATCCCCCGCAGGACGGAAGGCATTGCTCTGGGGTGAGAACAACTGGCATCTCCATTCCCCGCTCTTTTTATACAGCAGGTCGGGATAGCCGTCACCATTCAGGTCAATAAGGGATGTCGTCCCCTCGCTGACACTGTTCGGCGTGAAACTGCCGCTGCCTTCGATATTGAAGGTCCGCTTCGTCGGGTCGCACCCGAGCCCGACACCTACACTGAAATTATAGTTGTCATTGCTCGATTTGCTCCCCCCGTGGTGGGACGGGGGACAGTCCCCTGTCCCACGGCCTCAGAATAGGTCTGTGACAGGTACTGAAGTGAACCCCCAAAGTTGGACGCAACTAAAAGGTTCACATGGAACACAGTTTAGAAGAGAAATTAGCAGCGATTAAGATGGTGGAGGACAGGTCGGGGTTGATAATGGGAAGATGAAAAAAGGGGCAGCCAACTCGTGGCCGCCCCGCTTCACATTAAAAAATAGGGTTTTATGAAAAACCTTTGGGTCAAGAAGCGTTCTGTCCGTCCGATTGGGATTAGGGATTGTGAGATTCCGGTCCTCGAGAGGAAAAACGCTAATTGGTTCCATTACCGTGCAAAAAGTGCACGTTATTGGATTTCATTCAAACTTTCGATAGCCTCATCCAAGCTATCGCAAGCACTTTCAAGAGCATCAATTGCCTCTTGCATTTGTTCGCCTCGTTCACTCTCCTGCAACCCTTCCGGCATGTTGTCATACTTTTCCTCCTCGTCATCCTTCAAGGATTCGAGTTTGTTTTTGATTTCATCGAGTGTGGCGACATATTTCGCAATCTCTTTTCTTCCTTGTGCGTTCATAATCAATTTGGTGTTTATTATTATTTATGGGTTTATTAGTTCCATGCGTCAGAAGCCTCTGCAGCAATTGGAACTGGAATATCTTCATCAATAATTTATGGAACCGGAGTGGGCTTTGTGGATTCTAAATATAGGGTTTGAGCGTTTTCCAAGTAATTGACGAAATCATTTATTGCAAATGGACGAATCTCTTTTTTGCCCTTGGATTGAAACTTTACGAAATGGATTTGTTGTAAGCTGTCGTGAAAAATTGAAGGTGCTATAAAAACGCATTGTGCATTTATTTCCTTTTGAAAATCATCCAAATGTCGTTCGATTGGCCATACCTCCATTATTGTTTGATTACGACCAGTGGACATCGTAACTTCAACAAGGATTCCGTTTTGTTGTTCATAGCATTCAATATCGCCTTTATTGCCCCCAGCAGTTGATGTTGGTAATCCAGTGTCATCACAACTATAGTTTGGAACAACTCTTACACCAGGCATTCTTGATTTTATAGCGAGTGCCGTAAGAAATTCTAGTCGAGAGGGGGCCGCCAGAAGTTTCAAAACACTATCAATGCTGTTTTTACGGGATGATAGATTAAACAACTCTTTTTTGATAACATTCCAATTGTATACTTCCAACCATTCATCTAGTAGTTTTTCGCTGTTGCTGATTGTCGAAGGTTGCGTACTAATCTGAATTAGATTAGCGTCAAGTTCTGCCATGTAGTCAAAATACTCACGCTCATCAGTATAATGTTTGTATTGCGTATAATTGGCAAGAATATAATCAACGGTCTCATTCTCGTTCTTGTTGATGTCAAGAAATCGTCCACCACCTCGCAATGAGAAAAGCCCTGTCATACGCATCTTACGAATGAACTCGTCTGGGTAATCAACCATGATTGATTTGGGGTCAAATTCCTTGAAATCACCTTCCATGATTTCATCTATACAGATGTCTATGACCACTTCGTCGCTAGGGTCGTATCGATACTTCTTACGTAAATTAACGATTCTTCTATAAAGAGCATCTGCGTTATTGTCTTTCCAGAAAATTAGCAGAGGTAATTCTCGACGTGAAATGCCACAGCCGTTTTGAGATGGATCAGCATTGAGTTTCTTAATAGTTTGTAAAAGCAAAATGAGAGGAATGTTGTCATTAAGAACGCGAACAAAAGGATTTTTGCGCTGAGATTTTGCTAGAGCTTGCATAAACACTTGCTGCTCGTATTCCGGATGAGCAACCTCGCATGTAATAAAACTCGAACTAGGTTCTATTTCAACCTCGATTGACTTGAGCAAGTGATGTCCTAATGAAGAAATAAAGATTGGTTCATTGGGCCAGAAATAAGCAAGACCTAATTCTTTGGTTAAATCAAAAATCGTTGCGAAGCGGGAAGGCCATCCTCTTCCGAATCCAGCCTCTTTATGCCCTTTGATATCCTCCCACTTTGTAGAATCATTATTGTATAGAACTAACTGTAGTTCGTTATCTGTCAAAATATAATCAGAGAACTCTCCTTTGGGTGTTGTTGACCACTTGTTTTGAACACTTTCAGGTATTCTTTTTGTTGGGCGAAAAAGGCCATATCGTATTGTTTCACCACAAATCTTTGTGGCAAGATCATCGTTAAGAATCTGACCATCGAACTTATTCAAGACAAAAAGCATGTACTTCAACCTTCCCGGGTTGCGCATCGTTGTGGTGTAAAGCAACGGCTTGTATTCTGGTTCACTTCTTCTCGGCATAGGCTTTAGTAATTGGTTACCAGCACCTCGCTGAACTGCTTAATGCTATTGTCGTTAAAACTGATGTAATTGCTTTTAATGGAATGGGTGTGATACTGCGCAGACCATTCCAGAAAGAGAGAGTTAGTACGCCCACGATAATGGGTGACGTTAGAGATGGCAAAGTTGATGCCACGTTCATTTAGGTTATCGAGCATTGCCAGGAGTTCTCGCTCGGTATCCTCGTTCCAAAGTTTATTGTATTCGCTAAAAGTAATCAAATAGGGAGGGTCGAGGTAAACGAGATCGCCCGGTTGGTAGATTATTTCACCAAGAAACTGCCGATAGTCCTCATTGTGCCATTCTACTTGTTTCTGACTAAGTAGTTGGAAATAGTCAGTAAGCGCATCTTGCACATTTTGGTTGAAATCAACATTACCGACAGGAAGGTTGAATTGCCCCTTTCCATTAAATCGGAGCATGTGGTTAAAACCATAGATAAGTAGGAGATATAGCCTCAACATATCTTGCTGACCGCCATTGATAAAGTCAGCCTTCATCCTCTGATAGCCCACTTTGTTGTAACGAGCATAATAGGTCTTGGGGTAGGCGACCTTCAAATCCTTCGGTACTACGTCGCACCTTAAAGATAGTGAAAGCTCATAATTGTCGATGATGGTGTATAGTTCATTCATAAACTCATTTTCGTGGCCTATATACCCTTGAAGCACTCGATGCAGATTGATGACGTAGCTATTGATGTCGTTGAGCAGATAACCATCGGCATCAACATTCATCATTACCGACCCGCCCCCAACGAAAGGTTCAATCAATCTGTTGATTTGAGCAGGGAAGTGAGTACGAATCTCTCGCACTAACTTATATTTGTCACCCACGTAGAACAGTGGGGAACGAGCGATTCCGTTTTTCATCATCAACTTCGGTTATGAATAGATATTCGCGATGGTCATCAAACTCGGTTTTGCCGGAATTGAAGGCTTTGAACTCATGATTAAACACCTGAGTGTTGCCACATTTGTTCAGTACTTCTTCAAGTTGCTCCAGCTTAATCTTGTTCTCAGACGATGTGCTCTTGGAGTGATATGTGTTATTGTACGACACCACCAGATAGCGACTCCGTATATGGCTTACTAAATCCGTGAAAGCAGTAAAAGCTGCATTGCGACAATAGTCGCTCATGTTTTCTTCCTTTGGTTTCAGAGCTGTGCCGTACAGTTGTGGCTTCTTCCACTGAACCAAGTTTTCATATACATGGTAGAAGCGGCTGTATTGACGGGAATTGTAAGGAGGATCGAGATAGGTCAAATCAACGTCGATAGAGCGTGCTAATTGATTAGCATCTTCCTGATGGATTTCTACACCTTTGTAGGACTCTGCATCAATCATCCGCACCAGGAACTGATGGGCAGCAGGTGCTTTATGATGATAGGCATCGAAATGTCCCATTGTGTTAGCGTGGCGATCTATGCTGTATATCAACGAAGCCATCAACACAGCATATTCCTTATCCGTCAGATTGGCTTGCATCTTCTTTAATCTTTCACGGATAAAGCCAACAATCTTTGCTGTATCGTTATAGAAATATTTGCCGCCGAAATTCTTCGAAAAATAGTTATCACGGATTATGTCAGGATTGACTGAATTAAAATCTTCTATGATCTTTTGTACCTTTTCTTTGTTCCATTCCGATGGGGCAAAGAAAGCTCGATACATGATGTTATTTGAGTGAAGAAAATCATTCACTACCACTCGCTCGTATGTCTGCAAAGCCCTATGAGCCACCACACCCGTACCTGCAAAAATGTCGCAGAATGAGTGGATATCATGGGTTTGTTCGTTGATGAGACCGAAAATCCAATCCACCAACTTGGTTTTACAACCAATATATCGACGACTCTCAAGAGAGAAGAGGTTGTCTTTTATCATTGTTGTTCGCTTTCTGCGAATGCTTATCTCATCGAAAAAGGACAACTCTTGGGAATAAAAAACGTGGACTTAACATTATCCACGTCTTTAGGCCCTAGGAATTGCCCGATTCTCCAGATAAGTCAAGCCCACGCAAACGCAGGCATTCGCAGACTTATTCATTTGGAGAATCTTGTAATTTGAATTTCCTAGGTTCAAAGACGATTCCGAATAAATAGCAAACGCTGGTTAAATTATTGTATCTCTATTTCTTGTATATTCTTGTTTTCTGTTGTTTTAGTTACTTTTATCGTTTGATTTTCAATTTGCAAAGATACAAATTATTTCTGAAACAGCCAAAAGAGTTTTTTTCGGCCCCGACCCCCAAAACTGGATTATCAACCGCCCACACTCTTGCTGTGTCAGCACATTACCATCCAAGCGGCTCCCATTGTTGAAAACTTCATTCTGCCCCAGGCAGGATTCTTCGTATTTTTGCATCGAAAATCTTGGATAGAATTGTAATAACATCCCATTACAATCTATCCATTATTTTGTAAGGACAAAACCAAAGAATAGCATTTTTATCATTTTATAACAATTGAACTTATGTGTAACGACGAAATCTTCACCTCCGAGGGAAAAGAAAACATGAAACTCAACAGCGACTTGCTTGCAAATGCAATCAAGAATTATTTGGTTGACGGATTGCAGGATCGAACATTGCCGATGTGCGAAGCAAAAAATCAGAGCGAATATCCTACAATAATTGAAATATCTTCGGCAGAAGATTTAACAGACGGGAGAATAGCCGAGACAATACACAGAATAATAACAGGAGAAAACAATACATGTGAACAAACAAGATTTAAAAATAGTGAAGAACTAAGGGAATTCATCGGCGAAATGAACAATCATTTAAGAGACTACACTAAAATGGCCAAGAATTTTCTAAGGATAAAATCAACTCGGGAAAAGGTTGATTCTTTAAGAGGCTTGGTTCAATTGATAGAAGACGAGTGCAAAGCTTTTCTAAAAAAAGATTCTTATGTGGAGTGGGATTATATTGCCAAGGACCCGGAAACCGGTGTTTCTCGAGAAATGACGGGCGCTCCTGATTTTGAAATATATCTGTCGGCATTTAACAATAAAGAAAAGCGTCGCGAGTTTGCCACATTATTAGACTGCAATCCATTCAAGGAGCAGGGTATAACCTTTGCCGAGTTGGAGATCTTTGTTCTGCACACAGCCATCAAAGTAGAGCTTGAACGTGCTGAGAAGGAGTTTAAATGTCAAACACCACATATTATTTCCGAGGATATTCACTTCTGCAAACGGGTGTCGGACGAAGATCTGAACGAGATATACGACGGCCTGGTGGAGAAGAAGATGCTTTGCGACAACCCGACATTGGAGGACTTTGTCTATTGGCATACAGGGAGCGGCACAAGGCCTCAGTCGCCTTTGAAATGGGCCACAAAGAATGTATGTCGCTACTATGTACAGCAATACCTCGATTCCGATTGGCTTACCGCAGAACAATGCTTTTGCTGCAAGCGTGGAAAAATCAATGACTTACAGCATGCAAACAATATAACCAAATCCAACAAGGAAATAATCGACGGTATTTTGAAAAAAGTTCGGCAGAAATCAGCCAAAATCAAGACAAGAACCGACTAACAATCGACTAACCCGACTAAACATCTATATTTCTTTTCCGGCTAGCCCCACACATAAATGACAGTATGTGTGGGGTTTGTTGTTATTTGTCCTCGCAACCGACTATTAGTCTTTTTAGTCTTTTGTGGGGGCAGAAAAATGTTGCATCTTTGCACCGAATTCACCGCCGGACAAGAGCTGAGCACGGCTCCGGACACGAGATGAAGTACGCCTTTCTATATCATCGTGGAGTGCCAGAAGGCATCTTAATACCTTTAAAAGAAATGACAAAAGTATTGATTTGCAACATCACCACCGACCGCCTCGTTGCGGACATCCATCCACACACCGAGCTGTGTGTCGACCTGAAACTGCTGACCCGCGAGCCGGGACGCCTGAACATCGGAGCCACCCTCGGGGGCATTATCACCCGCGACGGCGAGGAACACTACACCTTCCTGGAGGAGGGTGACCAGCAGAAAGCGTCATCACAGCGTAACCCGCATGTCTATCGCGGTCGGTTCGTCAACGTGAACCAGAGTGGCGACGGTACGCTCTACCCGACGTTCAATCGTCCACGCTACACCAAGGAGTTCTCATTTCAAGACCTCTGCCGTGAGGCTGCCGCCGAGCTGCTGATGGTGGCTGGCCTTGTAGGAAAGAAAGGCTCGAAAAAGTAAGTTGACAAGAAGCCGAGTCTGACAAATGACAGTTCTGACAGTTGAAAAATGGATGACAATAACCCTTTCTTTATGTTTTATAATTACTTAATATATAGATATATAGATAATAAATAAGGGGAATTGTCCCCCTCAAAAAAACAATTGTCAGACTGTCAACTGTCAGATTTCAGAAATCATTAATTATCTAAAAAGCAAAGAAACAATGAAATACGATATCACAAAACAGTCGGCACCCCAGATGCCGAACCTCGGAAATGGAACAGAATGTATCAAAATCCTACTCTCGCAAGTGTCGAAAGATATGCGAGAACCCATTGTCCCAATGCTCTTTCCTGTCTTGGGAGCCCATGTGAGCGGTGCTGAATTTCAGTACCCCGACCTCAGTTGGAAGGAACTATGTGGCCAAATGGCCAACCTCGTGGCCGAAAGTGGGGGTAACAAGGGCCAATTTTCGAATCTTGTAGAGGCCATCTGTCGCGACTTCCGTCAGCACGACGAGGAGGAACTGAAGAAACTCGTCGAATGGCAGAAGCAGATGAAGACCAAGAGCGCCAACAAGGAGAAGCCGGCGCGTCCCGACGTAGCCTTCTGGTTTCCGCCATCGGACGTCACCTCGGCGGCATTCCTGCAGAACGCTATGGCGTGTGAGGCTTTGGGAGAACGCACGCAATACCTGAATATGCCGGAGGTGGAGATGGCCGATAGGATGTGTGGAGGTCACAAGCAGATTAGCCAGATGTTAAGAAATATTTATGATCGGCAGCGTGCAGGTGCATTGAGGGCAACAGCAGAGGGAATCACTGGTAATCCGGTGCTTAGAGCTAATTTGACGATTTCGAGTACTCCGTTTGCCACGCGCAAGTTCTATAAAAACGACCTCTTCAACGGCACCTTCGGGCGTATGGTCTTCTCCTACAAGGCCCGCACCAGCCGCGACGGACGCATTCCCCGACAGGGCAAGTATAGCGAGGAGTTCTATCGCAAGCTGGACGAATACCTTGTGCGGCTAGACATCTGCAAGGGGCGTTTTATAATCGGCCATCTGAACAAGCTTACTGACTCGCTGGCGCAAGACATGGCTACGCTGGCCGACCTGACCGACGACGACGTGCTGTGGGATGCCTCGAAGCGAGCACTGGTGTCGGCATGGAAGGCGGGGTGTGTGATGTGGGTGCTCAACGGGCAGACCTGGACGAAGTCGATGGGCGAGGTGGTGGAGTGGCTGGTGTACCGCGACATCTGGAGTAAGATGCAAATCTTCAGCGACCTACTGAAAGACGGCGACATCAGTACGGCTGATGCCAGCAAGAGCGGCCCGAAGAATATGCTCGACGACCTGCCCAACAACTTCAACGAGGCACAACTGGAGGCATTACGCACCCAGATGGGCAAGAGCAAAGAGGGCACAAAAAACCAGCTGTATAAATGGGTGTCAAGAGGGTTTATCTCGAAATCAGAGGGGAGTGGTCTTTACACGAAAACCGAACTTTATATTAACGGCAAGTAACCATGGAAAAATTTGAATTACAGATGCTCCGCGACCTCCCTATTGAGGGGGTCGCGGAACGGATGGGGTTGGAGGTCACGAGGCACAAGGCACTCTGCCCGTTTCATGACGACCACCACGCGAGCCTTTCGTTCAACGTGCGGAAGAACACCTACAGGTGCTTTGTGTGCGGGGCACACGGGGGAACGATTGATTTGGTGATGCGGTTTTTGCATAAGGACTTCAAGGAGGCTTGCCAATGGCTCTCCAACGGCTCCTACCAACCCCCAACTATTATCTATAATCTATCATCTATAAACTCCACTCCCTCCTTCGACGCTCAGCGGTACGAAAGGTTTTTCGAGCGGCCTTGGCTTTCGCCGGAAGCGCGAAAGTTCCTCTTCGAGGAGCGGCGGCTGGATGAGCGGGTGGTGCGGTGGTGCCGGTTGTCTTCGTGGCGCGACCGACAGGGCGTGAACTGGCTGCAGATTCCTTACTAT
>Ga0265298_10006702_pt1 | contig 14155 bp, 12 predicted proteins | sample AusTroGonzalo_MG_3_FD_193486 | JGI IMG/M metagenome (GOLD analysis project Ga0265298, IMG submission 193486) | Bovine rumen microbial communities from tropical cattle in Woodstock, Queensland, Australia - Gonzalo_01 | ecosystem: Host-associated > Mammals > Digestive system > Stomach > Rumen ...
GTCCAATCCGCTTCATATTGTTCTGATAGCGGTGCCGCTAACCATTCAGACTTTTTTGATTTTCTTTATCGCTTATGGGGCAAGTAAGCTACTGAAATTACCGCATGATATTGCGGCTCCTGCCGGGATGATCGGTGCATCGAATTTCTTTGAACTTGCGGTGGCTGTAGCGATTGCACTCTTTGGCACGACAAGTCCTGCGGCGCTTGCCACCACTGTAGGCGTTCTGACGGAGGTTCCGGTCATGCTGATGCTTGTGCGAATAGCGAATAAAACGAAAGCGAGGTTTGAGTGATGTGGGAGTTCATACAGGACCAGATACTTGGCATGAAGTGGCTGAGTTCTCTGATCGGGAGGCTGTTGACGGCAGTAGGACTTGACGTTATATTCAGAGCTTTTTCCCACCGGAGCGCAGCCGGAAAATCATGGGCAGGTTTCATGGGATTGGAGCGAACATTGTAGGCGCTTTGCTGGGCACGGTGACGCCTTTCTGCTCTTGCTCCTCTATTCCGATCTTCATGGGATTTACAAGCGCCGGGCTGCCGCTGGGCGCGACTTTTTCTTTTCTGATCTCTTCTCCGATGGTGGACATTGGAAGTCTGGTGCTGCTGACCGGCGTATTCGGGGCGAAGGTTGCGGTAATCTACACCCTCACCGGGCTGGTGATCGCCATCGCAGGCGGCACACTGCTGGAGAAACTTCACATGGAGAAATTCCTCGAAAGTACGGTCGAAAAAAAGAAGCCCTGCTGTTGCTGCTGTTGCGGCGGAGGGAAAAACGAGCCGGAAGAAAAAAGTCATCAGTCCAGGTGGCGGTTCGCGTTGAATGAAACGCGCGACACGGCAAAGAAAGTTTTTCCATACATTCTGCTGGGCGTGGCGATCGGTGCATTCATCCACAACTGGATTCCGGAAACCTGGGTCGAAAACATTCTGGGCGGAAGGAATCCTTTCGGTGTGATACTGGCGGTTTTTGCCGGGACACCGATGTATGCGGACATTTTCGGCACGATCCCGGTCGCGGAAGCTCTTCTGGGGAAAGGCGCACAACTGGGAACGGTCCTGTCGTTCATGATGGCGGTAACGACCTTGAGTTTGCCTTCGATCATCATGCTCCGCAAGGTCATGAAACCATTGCTGCTGGGCCTCTTCGTCGGGATCTGCGTTCTGGGCATTATTCTGGTCGGATATTTCTTCAATTTGTTTCAGCACATCTTCGTGTGATCCGACCGTCAGCTTCTTACGCCTCAGTTGTTTGCTCCCTGATTACGTGAACCGAGGCGGCAGTCGGGAAAAACCGGACGCACAGGAAACCGAAGAACTGGACCGCCGTCTCACCGATCTTGCCGCCCGACTAAAAGAGCGCCCGGAGGTAACCGTCGAATACTTCGTGCCCGACGAATGGAAGACCGGCGGAGCGTATGTGACCGTCACGGGGCGGGTGCGGCACGTTTCCCTGCCGGAAAGGGTTCTGGTCATGGAAGACGGGACGGTAGTCGGTCTTGAGGATGTTGTCTCAATGTCGGGGGAGGGAACTTGGTTCGGAGTTTGACAATCGGCGGAACGGAGATATATTATTTGGAAAGGCAGGGCGGTATTCTGAGCAAGGAACCGCCGAGTGTAACGATTTTTAACTCGATTACACTCGCGAAATTCTGAGTTTTTTGAGGTGAAAAAGCGGTTTCAGACTGGGGGGGTCGAATTTGAAAACGGGCCGCCATTTTTGTGCTTGTTTTACTTGAAAAGCAGTTGAGCACCTTCCCACCTCTGGTTCGTCCTTATGACTGTCGAAGCGGAAAATATGGCGCCCCGGAATAAAGTTCTGATCGTCATCCAATGTGCCGACTTGGGCGGGATGGAACGTGCGACTTTGCGTTCGGTCGAATTGCTGAAAAAGCATGGTGTCGAGGTTTCCATACTTTCGCTTAATCCGTTCAACGGCCTTGAGGTACTGTGCCGCAACAAGGATATTCCCATTTCGATGCTGCCGCATTATCACGGCATGAGCGGTCTGGCGGATATCGCCGCGTTGGTTCGTCATATACGCCGGGAACGGCCGACGCGGGTTTGGTGCGTCGGCCACAATCTCGGCAGCGTCATCGCCGGCAAATTGTCCGGCGTCCCGACATTTCTCAGTCTCCATTATCACCATAATGTGACTCCGATGTGGAAGTGGCGCATAATATATGCCGTTTCATGCTTTTGCTGTCGGAAACTTCATTTCGTGAGTCATTTCATATTCGATCAGGTCAAACACTGGTTCAAGGAACCGGAAAAGACCATGGTGTTCTGCAATTCTCTTCCCGAATCGCCGCCGCTGCCGCGATCCGCCCGAAAGCGTTGGGGACTGCCCGAAGATGCCGTGGTGATCGGCAATGCCGGACGCCTGCAGTATAGAAAGGCTTTCGATGTTTTTCTGCATACGGCGGCGATCGTTGCCGAAAGAATCCCGAACGCTAGGTTTCTGATCGCAGGCGACGGGCCGGAACGTGCGGCGCTGGAAGAATTGGCACGACGCCTGAATATCGCCGACAAGGTGGTTTTTGCCGGGTGGCTGCGGGACATGGCGGGCTTTTGGAGCAGTATCGACCTGTTGCTTTTCAATACGCGGTTCGATTGTTTGCCGGAGGTCCCGCTGGAAGCGGTCATGCATTCGATACCTGTGGTCGCCTCCATCGAGAGTTGCGGGTTGTATGAACTTTTGAACGAGCACGGCGGCTTCATGTTTCGCGGTCATGATCCGCTAGTGCTGGCAGATGCGGTCTGTACTGTCGTCCGCATGTCGGCTGATGAAAAAAGACGGCTGACTGCGGAGCACAAAAAGCACTTGCTGATGCGCGGTTCATCGGAACCCCATTGGGATTGCCTGAAAAGATTTCTAGAGATATGACCGGCGGAAAACAGCTGCCGCCGCCGGTTTTGTTTCGGCTCCCGCTTTGCTGATGAACTGCGTATCTTTCGGTTCAGATCACGGCGGCGTTATTCCGCGAATCCCACGCCCACATAGTACGCCATCGCGTTCTGGGTGGTGTCGAGGCGTCCGAACTGGCAGACGATCGGAATATTGGAAGTGATCCGCAAGGCGTACTGGGTGAGGGGAGGTATCTCCGCCCCCGCCAGATCGGCGGGGTGATCCAGCCGCAGCGTGATGATCCGCTCCGCCGGAGCCGTCACCTTGATGCCCTTCACGGGCGCGCGGTCGCTGAAGTACACATCGATCGTCACCTCCGCGTCGCTCGCGTTCGTGTTGAAGAGCATCAGCGCCTCGTGCGCCTCCATCGGGCCGTTGTCCACCTTTTCGGGGAGATAGCCGTCCGCAAAATACCAGACATTCTTTCCGCCCTGCATGATCTAGAGTCCTTTCGCAACCATTTCCCGGATGAAGGGCGTCAGGCTCTCCGGTCCGGATTCCGTTATCACAAAACCTTCCTCGATCCGGTTCGAGCCCGCCGGGTGTCCCCAGATGCTGATGTCGCTGTTGACGCACATCCCCGCCTCGAATTTGTAGGTGGTGTCGCCGTCCGGGTAGGGGGATTCCGCCTCGGCGAGGCCGATCCCGTGCATCGGCGGGTATAGGTCGTACTCGGTCATGCCGTGTTTGGCGAAGACCTCCTTGACCTTGCGGACCATCTCGCCGGCGACGACACCCGCCTTGAGGTAGTTCTGCTGGACGTTCGCCGCCTCGAAGAGCACATTCAAAAACTTCTTCTGCTCGTCGTTGGCCTTGCCGATCACGAACGGGTACTCGACCGTCGCGACATAGCCCTGATACTGCACCGCCATCGCGCCCATCAGCATTTCGCCGTTGCGCATCAGCTTGTTGGTTGCGCGCCCGATGACCGTCTCCGTCCTCTTCCCGGAGCCGAAGACCATGAAGTTGATGTCCTCCGCGCCCGCCATCCGCGCCGCGCCCTCGGCGGCTCCGGCGGCCATCGTTTCGGGATTGCCGTCGACGGCGTATTCGAGGAGTTTCCTGTATCCCTCGCAGGCCTGACGCCCCGCTTCGCGCAGACAGGCGATCTCGTTCGCGGATTTTATCAGCCGCAGCCGGGTGACGATCGGCATCGCGTCGACGATCTCCACGCCGGGAACGGCGGCGCGCAGGCGGTCCATGATCGGCGCGGGGATGTCCCAGACGCCGACGAGGCCGAGGCGCTTGCCCCCGTTCAGAGCCGCGCCGAGGATGTCTTTGAGCGTCGAGAAGGTCGCCAGCGGATAGTCGATCTCCTCCGGCACCGAGACGCAGGCGAACTCCTTGACGTTGCGGTAGTCGCTCCACACCGACATTTCCCGAGCGTAGTTTTCGCCTTCGGGGGCGCCTGCGAGCGTCGGTTCGCCGGATTTGGGGATCACGCAGATGCCGCGCTCGAAGATCGGCCAGAAGTTGCAGACGTAGCGCAAGTTTTCCTTGCGGTACTCGTCGCCGTAGACGGCTATGGCGTCGAGTTTCTCCTTCTCCATTTCCGCCTGGATGCGGATCAGCCGCTCCTTAAATTCGCTTCTGGGAATGCAGATCATCGTTACTGTCCTCCAAAAAATTGCTCCCCGCCGGGGAGCGGTTTTCACGATACGCTATGTAATATATTCCGTTTTTCCGCTCGATTCTACGCATTTCGTGTTCTATATTACGCAAAATCTTACATTTTTCGTTCGTTTGGGCTCCGGTCAAGGATCACCATGGCATCATGAACCGTTTTTTTTGGGGGGGGCGCGGAAAATCGGCTCCACGAATACGGCGGGGCGATCCGGCAGACGCTGGGCGTCTCATAAGCGCCGAGGGTGTTTCGCTGAAACTTTCGTCGGGGCGGCATTTAAACGCGGTCTGCACCGCCCCGCGCCACACGCCCGTCGAGGTGCGCCGCGCGAATCGGCGGATAGCAGACGCATTGCAAAAATGTTTCCGTGCGGCTGAAAAAACTTGTCACTTGTGCTTTGTGTCAACGATTCGCTGCAATAGCGATACCATGCGTTCGGTATTGTAGTCTTGCCGTCGGATAGAGTGGATTATCTGCCCGATGCCGATATGGAACATACCGGCAATCAGCAGACCTATGATCGCCGAGATTAAAGAAGCAATTCCCTTACTTGATTCTTTGGGATCGATGCCGATTAATATCAGAAAGGCTATTACAATCATTATGGCCAGCAAGAAACAGAGTATACCCGCCCAAACGAACATATTCGCCAATAAGGAGCCCTTGAAATTTCCGTTTTTGTCGGTGGAGGAAAGGAGAGTGCTCAAGCTGTCTCTTTCATTGCCGGTTGACGGGGTGTTCTGAACGCGCGGCGGGGGTTGTTCGGCTTTTTTTGCCGGCGGCGGATTGACTTTTTGTGAAATGTTGGTCCGGCGGTTTGTTTCTTGGGTTTTCGGCGGTATCGATGTCTCCAGTGCGTCGGCGACGGGGACGATGTCTTTTCCGCACGTTGGGCATTGGACTAACACACCGTTCATGGGATCGTCGCATTGGAGCGTTGTATTGCAGAACGGACAGTTGAAGGAAAAAGACATGATCCACCTCGCTGTTTTTTACTAGACGCACCGCGGATGAGAACCGAACGGATTGTTCCACCGCTATCCACGCAACCACGGGTAATATATCATAAGTTCATCTTTTTTGCAAACAGTTACAAAAAACATGTAGCAGTGTGTGGTTTGTAAAAAAAGTGCTTATTTCGACCACCAAATGAAAAAATCCGAAAATTTTTCGATCCGAGTGCATAATTCGCGGTTCCGGGGACGAATAGTTTATGGAAACGCGATCCGGAGGAGTGAGAGAAGAGGCCGCCGCCGCCCGTTCGGGGAGATGCACCGCCCGTTCGGGCGGCGGCCTTCACCGCCGCCGGTCGCGTTGGAAACTGCCCCCCAACCCCGGCGGGGCGGCACCGGATCCTACCTTCCGGGATGGAGTCAATCTTCTTGACTCCGCCGCCCCGCAATTTTTTTCTTTAACCATAACAATAAATTCTTGAAAATAAAATTAATATTATTATATTATATTTTGATGATTATGATAATACGAAAAAAAATTAAGTGATTCATGAAAACGCGCCGCATCCATTCCGCGCTTCCGGAAAAACCGCACGATGCGGGGGAGGGGGTACTGTCCGGCATTCCCGACTTCCGGCTGATCGAACAGTGCGGCCGCGGCGGTTCCGGATCGGTATATCTGGGGATCGACCGCGACGGCGTGCGGCGCGCGGTGCGGATCGTGCACCCGGTGGCGAATCGTCCCGGCATACCGGCGCGGGAGAGCGCCGCGGTCGCGCTGTACCGGAATCTGGCGCATGGCAATCCGCACCTGATCGACATATTGTACTCCGGGCACGTCGGGAGCACCGTCTACTACATACTGCCGCTGGCGGACAGCGCTTCGGAGCGGCAGTTCCGCTACCGGCCGCTGACGCTGGCGGAAAGGGTGCATCGGAGCGACTGCACGGCGGCGGAAAAACTGCGCATCGTCCGCGACGTGACGGACGCGGTGGTGTTCCTGCACGAACACGGTGTGGCGCACCGGGACTTGAAGCCGGAAAACATCCTCTTCGTCGAGGGCGTGCTCAAGGTGGCCGATCCGGGACTGCTGGCGCCGGTTTCCTGCGTCTCGACCGGTGGCACGCGGGAGTTTTCGCCGCCGCATCCGTGTTCCGGGATCCGCACCGACCTCTACGCGCTGGGCAAGATAATGTACTGCGTTTTCACCGGCTTTCCGGCGGAAAATTTCCCGAAACTGCCGCCGGATTGGAAGAGCACGTTCCACTCCAAGCTCAACTGGATGATCCTGAAGTGCTGTGCCTCGGGACGGCAGGGGTATCGCTCGGCGGCGGAGCTCGCCGCCGATCTGGAGTCGCTGGAACTGCCGCAGCCGCGTTGGCATGTGCTTCGCCGGGCATGGCGGAGCGCCCGGCGCTCGGTGGAATTGTGGCTGGTGTTCATCGCGCTGCTCTTCGGGCTGATATCCTGCCGCCATAACGAAAACGGCAAGGCTCAACCTCTTCGCGCGGGCATCCCTTTCGGCAGTGCCGGACATCCGGCGCCGGAGAAGAAGTGATCGATCTCTCCGGCGCCGAGCCGAAAGGTTTTTACCGCGGCCGGCGGAATGATGAGGCTATTTCGAGGCCGGAATTTTCAACAGTTTGACGGCTACGGCCTTCTTATGCCCGAGGCGTCCCTTTTTGTCGATCATGACGACCTGCAATCCGGCCTTTTTGGCATTTTCTTTCAGACGCTTCAGCTTTTTCTGGTGCAGGATGACCACGTCGCAGGGGCGGATCTTCGCGAATGCCCGTTTCGGTGCGGTCACCGGGAACATCTTCTTGAGATGTTTCGAGGCATTCGGATCATAGCGGTAGATCGCCACCAGTTTCCGGCGGGCTTCCGGCGAAAGGTGGTACATGATCTTCAGATCGTCGTGATCCGGGTTGAGGTCGTAAAGATAGATCCTGCCGCCCTGTTCGGCTGCCAGTTTTTCCGTCCTGCCGACGAAGAACGAGGAATTTTCCCACAGCGCAAAGCCGCTGGTGCACGCGATCCCGACCAGCAGGGAGAGCGTCAGCGAAATCCGGACCAGCGGCCACGGCTTGCCGGTGCGGCGGCGGAACGGAATGTTCACGGCCAGCAACAGCGCCAAAGCGGCGGCGAGGTGCAGAAACAGCGAAATTCTGTACGCGGGCAAAAAGATGCCCATCGCCGTCCCCGTTGCGATCAGCGCCAGACCGACCGGCAAAGCCAGCTTGTCCAGAAGCGTTATCAGAAAATCGAGCAGCCGTCCCGCCCAGGAACGATCCGCTTCGAGATAGCCGATCGCGGCGCAGATCGCGAACGCCGGCAGTATCGGCGCCATGTAGCGCAGATGCTTGCACCCCGGGATGCTCAGGAGCACCATCGGCAGCAGCGCCCATAAGAGCGGCATGGCGAGCTTCGGGCAGGTCAGTTCGCGGCGTTTCATCACCAGCGCCACTTCCGCAAGGATCGAGACCGGCAGGAAGGAGACTATCGCGCTGGTGAAATAGTAAAGATAGGAAAATACGTTTTTATTGTCCATGCGGCTGTCGACCTGCCACTCCTTCACCACCTGCCACAGCTCGTCTCCCCCCTGACGGAGGATCGCCAGATACGCGAGCCCGAGACACGCCGCTCCCGCCGCCGCCCCCGTCACGCCGTAGACGATGAGCGCCTTCCAGCGGCGCGCGCCGATGATGACGCCCGCCGTAACTGCTCCGCACAGGATCACCCCCAGCGGCCCGCGCACCGCAAACGACAGAAACAGCATCGCCAGATAAACGGCCAGCGCCTTGACGCCGAAGTCGAACTTGAGCATGCTCCAGATGATCGTGACCGCCGCCGCGGCGACCGGCAGGTCGATGCTGAACGCCATGAAGATATTGACGGACTCGTACGACAGCAGGGAAAACAGCGCCGCGCAAAGGCCGGAGCCGGGTTTGATCAGTTCCGAGGTCTTGGCCGTCATCACGACGACGTAACAGCTGAACAATATGGTCGGCAGCGCCAGCGTGAGCCGAGTAACCCACCGTCCGCCGCCGCTCGCGAGATACGAGAGAAAGTTGTAAAGCGACGGATAGTCCGCGTAGGGCTGCCCGTTCAGCGTCGGGAACAGCCCGAGCGGCTGTTCCGCCATCTCCGACGTCATCATCGCGAAGCGGATGTTGATCTGCACGATCTCGACTCCGATGCACCCGATCACTAACACCGCGAACATGAACAACGCGAGAGATGCGACCGGATGTTTGGCGACGCAGTTCGAAATACGGTTCATAATGACCTCCGAAGAAGACTATTTGTTTTCGGACTCAATGCGTTCCAGCAATATGGCCGGGTATTGATGATTCGGGATCGTACGGAGCTTTTCCCGCCACTTGCCGGGGGCGGCTTCGTTCAGCACATCCACGGCTTCGGGCGAGGCGATTATCCAGCGGTCGTCCGCGGAGACATCCCGGGCGTAGTCGAAACAGATGATTTTTCCGACGGACTTCCGTTTGCGCTTCCTGTCGGTCAGCTCCACGAAGCGGTAGTTGTCGCGATCCATGAAATAGATGAGTTCGGTGTTGAAATCGTCCAAAAGGATGAGCTTTTCATCCTTGGCGACGAGCGAGCGCACCTCTTCGGCGAAGGGGCGCTTGACGGTCTTCATCCTGTCGGTGCCGGGTTCGACGGAGAGGTGATAGGTCAACGATATCACGAGCGCCATGCCGGCGACCGCCCCGAACGCCCGGTGACGGCGGCCTTTTTCCAGGTTCAGGCCCGCCGCGAAGGCCAGCGTCAGCAAGGCGATGATATCGGCCAGCATCACCCACGCCCGGGCGATCAGAAATTCGCTGAACATCGTGAGCGACATCCCGTCGTGTTCGGTGAAGATCGGCAGTTTCCGATCCCGGATCAGATTGCCCAATCTGACCAGCAGACCGGAGGTGTTCACGGCAAACAGCAGCACGAATATCGAGGCGATCGCGATCCAGACGGTCAGCCACTTCTTTCTCGGCGTCGCCGAAGTCTTGCGGAACCACTCGTCGACGGCGCGCGCCGTCATGATCGCCAGCGCCGGAAAGAGCGGCAGCAGATAGTCGATCCTTTTTATCGCCGAGAACGAGAAGAATACGAACATGGTCAGGAACCAGATCAGCAGAAAACGCGTTCCGGTCGAGAGACGGAATTTTACGATCCGCCGGAAGTGGACGATCAAGCCCGCCAGCGTGGCGATCGACCACGGCAGCGCTCCCGCCAGAAGTTTCGGGATGTATTGCCAGATCGGGTTCCGTTTGCGGTAGACCGTCGGATCGCCGGTGAAGCGTTCGATGTTCTGGCGCACGATGAACTCGCGGAAGAAATCCCCGTGCGAGTGGATGCACTCGTAGATGTACCAGGGCAACGAGATGGCGAGCACGATCAGCGCGCCGCGGACGATCCGCAGATCGCGGAAAACTTCGTACCAGCGCCTGCCGCGCGTCGCCGCCATTCCCGCGACGGTCAGAACGGCGAGCATGATCACGAGCGGCCCCTTGAGCAGCATGCCCCAGCCGAGCGCCGCGTAGAAGAGATATATTTTCCAATTGGGTTTCCACTCCTCGAAGTAGCCGACGTAGAGAAAATACATCGCCGCCATGAAGGCGGCGGCAAGCGGCATGTCGATATGTCCCAGCCGCCCCAGTTTGTCGAAGTTCGACATGGTGCAGAGCATCACCATCGCCATTGCCCCGACGCATCCGCCGTAGATGCGCCTGGCCAAAAGTCCGGCCAGAAGCACCGTCAGAAGCGAACAGAGCGCGGAGGGTATCCGTATGCCCCATTCGACCGAACTTTTCATCGCGTCGCCGCCGATCCCGCACAGATATGCCGTCGGCAGGCACAGCCAGTAGTGACCGATGGGCTTTTCGTAAGGAACTCCGTCTTTGACCACCATTTCGAGGTAGTTGCCGGTGCGGAACATGTTGCGGAGTATGATGGCCGTTCTGCCTTCCTGTGCGGCGTAGATGCCCTCGCTGCCGAGGTTGGCGAAGACGGCGACGGCGGCAAAGGCCAGCGCCGCCCAAAATAAGATCTTTTCCGGATTGCGGTGATATATCGTCTGTTCAGTCATCGGCAAAACACCAAAGGAAAAATTAACACCAGCCGAGATAAGGACATTTAAATAAAATACACCTCGGTAAGGCTTTTTTCAAGCATCCGGGGCAGGGGAGCGGGCGGCTTTCAGCGGCTTTGCCACAGCAGACGGTTTTCCGCGAATTCCGTCTGTATCCGCTCTTCGCCGCGCAGGTAGACGAGGTAGGAGCGCACGGTGCTGCCGATGAGAACGTATTGCTCGAAGTTCAGCGCGATCCCGAAAGCGTCGCAGAGCTTTTTCAGCAGCTCCTCGAAAACCATTGGTTCGCGACAGATATCGCAGATCCGGTCGGCGACTTCCCGCGTTTTGACGATGTTGTATTCGGCGAGCGGAGCGATGTCGTCCGTCGGTTCGGCGTGGGCGGGCACGAACATTTTCGCTCGCATCGACTTGACCTTTTCCAGCGTTTCGAGGTACGCTTTAACATCGTATACGAAGCCGATGCCGTACTTGTCGAGTATCTCGCGGCTCGACAGGCAGTCGGCGAGGTAGACCGCGTCGTCCGGCGTGCGGAAGCCGACCATGCCGAAGAAGTGTCCCGGCAGATCGATCATCTCCATCCCCGCGGGCAGGATATCGGCGGTGAGGTATTCGGCGCCGCTCGCTTCCGCCAGCAGGAACTTGCGCCGTATGTCCGCCGGCGGGAAGCCGCCGTACAGGAACGCCGGTTCCAGTATCGGGTGACGGGCGAAGGCGCATTCTATCCCCGGCGCGTAAAGGCGGCATCCGGTGCGCTCCGCCAGCAGCCGGTTGCCGCCGATGTGGTCGGCGTGGGCGTGGGTGTTGAAGACGGCGGCGAGTTTCCAGTTGTGCTCCGCGATTATCTTCAGGATTTTTTTTGCGGCGTCTTCGTGGTTGCCGCTGTCGATCAGGCAAACCTCCGTGTCGTCGAGTCGATACAACCCGGCGCGGGAAGGGCTCTGAATGTAAAAACTGCGTTCGGAGATCGGGATGAGTTCGTACATGCGGTGTTTCCCTTATTTCGGCGTCAAGCTCACTTTACGGACTGCCCGCGGACGAACTCATCCTTGACGCGGGAGACGTTCCAATAGTTGTTGGTGAGCACGGTGTCGATGCCGAGCTCGAACATCTTCCGCGCCTCTTCGGGGGCGTCGCAGAAGAAGTAGTTGCACTTCATTCCGAGGTCGTGCGCCCGCTTTATCAGCTCGGGCGTCCAGTAAGTCGTGAAGAACTGCACCTTCCGGCACCGGTACTTCACGGCGCGGTCGACGATGGCGAGCCGCCGCTCCTTGCCGCCGGCCCCCATGCAGCGCGGGATGTGCGGAGCGACTTCGAGCGCCGCCTCCATCACTTCGTCTCGGGCGACGAAGTAGGCGTGATTTGCGCAGTCGTATTCTTCGAGCATGGCGGCGATCTTCTTGACGAACGGCCGCGAAAAGTTTTCGCCGTCCACGGACTTGATGTGGATGTTCATGATCGTCTGGCGCGGGAACGCGCGCAGGATGTCCTCGAACTTCACGATCTTCAAGCCCGCGAACGCCGGGGAGCTCTTCGCTCCGAAGTCGAGTTTTTCCAGCTCGGCCAGCGTCTTTTCCCTGACTTTGCCGAAGCCGTCGGATACGCGTTCCAGCACCGAGTCGTGGATCGACACCGGGACGCCGTCGGCAGTTTCCCAAAGGTCGAATTCGATCTCGTCCGCGCCGAGGGCGATCGCCGCGCCGAAGGCGGGCATGGAGTTTTCCGGCGCGATGGTGTTGAAGCCGCGATGGGCGCAGATCCGCGGGTAGGGCAGCTGCATGTCGGAGGGCTTCACACAGGCGCCGCAGGCGCGGTAGCTCCACGGGGTGCGCCCCTTTTCGATGAAGTCGCGGTTGAGGATCATTTTGCCGCAGAAGCTGTCGCTCCGCAGATATTTTTTCTTCGGATCGCCGATGTCGAAAACGAGCTTGCCGTTCTTTTCGCCCGAGTCGGCGAGGATCTCCCCCGACGGCGCGACCACGAGCGACGTGCCGCCGGTTTGGGCAGTTTCGCCCATACCGACGCTGGCGCGCAGCACGAATGCTCCGGTGTGGTAGGCGAGCATTTGGTTGAGCATCCGCAAATTTTCGCAGGGTTCGCCGCGCTGGTGCGAGGCGACGAGCACGATGTCCGGGCGGCGGTAACCGAGGTATTCGATATACTCCTCGAAATACGCGTCGTAGCAGGTCACGAAACCGAGGCGGAGACCGTCGACTTCGACGATCTCCGGCGCGTGGAAGCTCCGGGTGTACGAGCTGTCCACGCCGCGCGCATTGGGTTCGCGCACGGTCAGCTGCTGCTTGTAGTAATCGCCGACTTCTTCGCCGTTCCGGTCGTAGACTCGGGTGGTGTTGCGCCATCCATGCGGAGTCGGGGCGCAGCAGCCGACGGCGACGATCGCCTTGCACCGCCGAGCCGCGTTGCGCGCCGCTTCTTCGAGACGTGGGAAGTGCGCCTCGGCGAAGGCCAGACTTTCTTCCCCCGAGGGAAAGTTGGTCGGGCAGTTGGAATACTCGGGCGTCAGTATCAGGTCGAGCGAGTCGTCGCAGCTGTCCAGTTCCTTGAGCAGAAATTCCACCGCCGCGTCGGCGTCGGCGACGGAGTAGGGGTACGGCTGTTGGATGGCGCAGAGCTTCATTTCAGTCGACTTTCTCCAGCGGTTCGGCGCGCTTCATGGACGGATAGACGCGCCTTTCGGCGGTGCCCGTCCAGCGGATCGCGTTGCCGATCACCTTGAGCACGTTGGCGTCGTAGTAGCTGCGGTAGGTCTCGTGACCGGGCTGGAAGTAGAAGATCCGGCCGTTTTCACGCTGGAATGCCACGCCGGAGCGGAAGGTCTCTCCGCCTTTGAACCAGCTGTAGAATACGACGTGCCCGTCGGGAGCGATCATGAAGGGCTCGCCGTACATTTCCTCATGTTCGAGCGCAAACGTTTCGGGCACGCCCTGGGCGACGGGGTGGCTCGGATCGGCGCACCAGACGCGGCAGCTTTCGCCGATCTCGCGCCAGCGCAGACGGCAGCTGGTGCCGTTGACCGCCTGAAAGATCTTCGAGTAGTGCCCGGAGTGGAGCACCACCAGACCCATGCCGTTCCATACGCGCTTGAGGATCCTTTTCACCAGAGCGTCTTCGACTTCGCCGTGCGCCTTGTGCCCCCACCACACGAGGCAGTCGGTGTCGTCGAGCAGCGCCTCCGGAAGGCCCTGTTCCGGATCGTCGAGGGTGACGGTGCGGATGTCGAGGTCGGGTGCGGCGAGTCCGTCGCGGAGCGCGAGGTGCAGACCGCCGGGATAGACCTGGCCGGGGACGCCCCCTTCGACTTTTTCGTGGCGGAATTCGTTCCAGATGGTGACTTTGATCATTTTCTCATCCCTTCCTTATGTCAGTTAAGTTTTTTGTCGAGTCAGCCGACGCGCGGCGTGATGTCGAATTTTGCGAATCCGCTTTCATCCCGCGTTCCCCTGGAATTACGGCAGATCGATGTGCGGTACGACGTAGCGCCGCGCACAGCCGAGAGTCGATTCGGTGAAGTGTACCGGTTTGGTCTGACGGTTTGTCTCGTCG
>Ga0265298_10006703_pt1 | contig 14154 bp, 12 predicted proteins | sample AusTroGonzalo_MG_3_FD_193486 | JGI IMG/M metagenome (GOLD analysis project Ga0265298, IMG submission 193486) | Bovine rumen microbial communities from tropical cattle in Woodstock, Queensland, Australia - Gonzalo_01 | ecosystem: Host-associated > Mammals > Digestive system > Stomach > Rumen ...
ATTTGGAGAGACTTCTATCAAATTAGTTACATAATAACCGACGAAATTTGGTTGCTGAACGAGTTCTCCTCGCTCGTTAACTAAAGTATCTGCTATCCATTCAGATTGAGGAGGTAATATACTATCAGCGCTTTCAATATCAGATAACTTCAACCCTATTTCTTGCTGAAGGTTATTTAGATCTTGCTGAAGTTCTATAACATCAGATTCTATTTGATCATTTGATAAATAGTTCTTAATGTAAGGATTAAAGTCTAGTTTGCTTGCTACGTCCTTATTCAGAGAATGTTTATAAATGTCATTGCTATCTTCTCGTGTGACTTCGACAACAGCATATCCTACTATACTTTGTCCATTTTTGAGTTCAATAAGACCATTTATATGACTAGAATATTGAACGTCATACAAACCGACAAAATGTTCTGTATTTAGTGGCGGGAAGACATCAGTATCATTCCAATAAACATAAATCTGGACACGGTCGGGGGTTGTTCCATCTGTATAATGGGTGTAGCGACACTGATAAACGAAATAGAACTTTGATTGGTCGAGATCTAAGATGTAAAGTTCCTTAAGTATCTTATTATATTCATCACAATCTGTTATTTTATATGATGGAATACTTACTTTATTGATAGCAACTCCATTGCTATCAATTAAATTGTTACTATTTCTTATTGGCTTTTTATCAATTGCTACAACTTGAGTGTTATTAATTTTAATACTTGTTAAACTCATTTTAGTTTATCTCTACTCGGCCATATGCACAGATTAAAATTGTGCAGGTTCTGATTTTCCGACAAGAAAAAAGTGTCGGACTTTTTCAAGTTCGGCACTTCGTAAAAGTTAATGACAAAGTTATAGTTGAAGTTAGTCGTTGTCGTCGTTCCAGATAACGTACTTTCCGAACGACTTGTCTGAAGTATGTCCGGAAGCTCTCTTGATCTGCTGCGAGTGAAGTCCTCTCTTTACACAGTTGGTGATGAAAGTTCTTCTTGCACAGTGCGAGCATATAAGCTCGTACTTCGGAAAGCTCTTGACCACGATAGTTCCCCTGATGTTGACTTCGTGCTTTACTCTGTCATTGAGTCCGGCGAACTTGCATATCTCGTGGAGTCTCTGGTTGAACATCGACATAGTTCCGGTATAGGGAGCATTGTACTCATACTTTTCAAGTATCTCTCTTGCTATGATTGGGAACTCTCCGAACACATCATTGAAGCACACGACTGCCTTGTTGCCGGTCTTCTGCTGAGTTATCTTGAACTTTCCCGCAGACTTGTCGAAGTTGGTTGAAGTGATGCGGACTGTATCGGAGAAACGCTGACCCAGGAAGCAGGACAGTACGAAGTGGTCACGGACTCTTTCATAAGTATTCTTCAATCTATCCGTCAAGTCCATATGCTTGAAGTCATAGTAGTATATCTTGCAGATTTCCTCATACGTGAGTGATATTCTCGGTCTCTTGTAGTTCTCCTTAAGACTGTATGCATCGATGTCGATTGCTATCCTGGCACCGTACAGCGCAGCCCACTTCAATACCGTCTTTAGCGAACTTATCATAGAGATGATAGTTTTGGTTGACAAGTTGTGAAGATACAGATACTTCTCGAACTGTGTCATAAACAAGTTCCCGACTACAACCGGCTTGATAGTCAGGTCGTTCTCGTACTCGAGCTTCAGCAGATAGTAGATGATGGAAGGATAGTGTGACAGTATGCTGTTTCTCTTGATAGAAGCGGACTTGTACCTGACGTACTCTGCAATGCAATGAACTACATCGTGCTGTGAGCAGTCTATGTAATGTTCGAACTCCACTGAGTTGGAGAAGATGGAAAAGTCAGTTGCCGGAACTAATGGGATTCTCCCGTGGTTCTGCCTCACTGTCGGCAAGTTCAGTGAAGTCTCTTCAAGTTCCCTGATAAGTTCATCTTCTTCCGGGAACTGTTTCTTGAACCGCTTGATGTCGAAAGTACTCTTCTCTCCGATTGCCTCGTGTATTATCTTCCTGGCTCTGACAGAGAGAAAGTACTCGTATGCAGACTCCTTGTAGTCAACTATAGTGTGCTTCGGCATGGCAACTGACTTGACTATATGTGCACCTCTCGGAACCAGCGGACCCGTGAAAGTTCCGGTTGAACTTTTCTCGTTGTCGTACTTCTCTGAGAGCTTTGCTTCATAGACACGAAGTTCAGACATAAACTGCTCATCTGACATCTTCTCGAAGTCGGGAACTTCATCGAACCCCGTTATGAACTTTCTTCTTTGTTTTCTCATCTTCAAGTGAACTTAATAGTGAACTTCGAACTTAAATTTTCTGCAAATATAAACAATAAAAATAGTCGAAGCAAATATTTTAACTTGATTTAACCCATAAGTTACTTTTTAAGTTGATTTTAACTTCGAAAAAGCGTTTTCGATTTTGACTTTTCAGAACTATAATAAATAGTATGTAATCATTAAATTTTAGGAAGAAGAAAAGAATAATGAATTTAAAAAGTTTGTTATCTTTCTGTGATAAATAAAGCAACTGTACTCGATACGAGTGTGGATGAAGGCAATCCGTACTTTTTAATTCGAGTGATAAATAAGTAAATTTTAAATTCAACAATATATTATTGAATGAGAAAGTAAGGACATTAAGTAGCAACCGAATACGGAAGTAAGACTACTCACAGACAAACGAGGCTGCAACAGCAGTCCTGCGTAAGAAATACCTCTCTTAGTAGAGCACCCTTCTGTGAATGCGGAAGGACCTGTTCCGGAAGGTAGGACCGCTTGAAACATTAAACCTTCAAAAACAAGAAAAAAGCGGACGCGTTTCGGACGTAAAAACAATTAAAATTAAATAAAACGGCCTAAAAATACTCATAGAGAAAGTGCAACTTTGCACAATTTTGATTTACGAGTATGGCCGCACTTTTATGGGAGTTAATAAGATAAACATAAACAATAATGACTCAAATTACGCCCATAGTATATTTGATATAAGCGAGTACACCGGCAAGTCATACGATACCCTCACCGATGCACTCGCAGACGTCCCAGATGGGAAACAGAAAGGAGGGATGACTGTCAGTTTCGTATCTACTAGTGACAATAACTATGTACAGTTCAGATGCAAGACTGATGATTTCAGTACTAATCCAGACAATTGGGCTATTTGTGATGATGATATTTTAATAGAAAATCCTAATTACATTTACACCTTAACTGATAATGTGGGGCATCTCTTATGTTGGTTGAGAAGCGACGGCGGTGTTGACTGGGCTATCGGTGTGCCAAAACCAGTGAAGGATTATGTAGATGCAGCAGTAGCTAATATATGGAATGGTAATGAGGGAACTTCAGTAGATGGATTGAACAAGATTATTGCATTCTTAAATGGTTTTTCAACTTCAGAGACTCTTGCATCTTTACTAAATTCTAAAGTAACAAAAGAAACAGGTAAATCTTTAATAAGTGAAGATGTCGCAAAAAGTCTAAGTTGTATTGAAAATAGCGAATATATTGATGTAGAAACAGATAATGAGGGAAAAATTATAGAAGGCTTAAAAAAAGATGGAAAGAAATATATAGGAGTTCCAGGGGTTTTCAAAGAAATTTACACAAATTTTCTTAATCTTTCCGAAGATGGTTTGCAAATGCTGAAGAATGAATTAGAAGGTAACAAAAAAATTGTATGCTGGGGTGATTCTCTTACCGTTGGTGCGGGTTATGATGACCTTACAGGTTATCAAACATTTTGTACTTCTCTAATCTCAAAGGGTGGTCCAGATTTATCCGCAAGAACAAATCTTAATTACCCGACAATGCTAAAATTGATGCTTGGTGATAGATATAGTGTTGCAAACTGCGGGGTAGGAGGAGAGACCTCTTACACAATAGCAGCAAGACAAGGCGCAAATCCTGCTTGCCTCAATAATGATATAGTTTTGCCAGCAACGGCTGGACAGACAGTAGATATTGTAATAGGTACTAATGTAGGATTACTTTCTTCTTTCGATAATACAATATTGGTAAGACCGTTGTTACAAGGACATGGCAATTCTGTAAATCCTGTATATGTTGACGGTGTAAAATGCATTTTAAGCGTCGATTCTGCTAATTATCAGGCGAGTGCATATAAGCTCACAAGAGTAGAGAATGGAGATAGGGATGAGACTATTAAAGCAGGAACTCAAATTATTATGAGGGGAGGGTATGAACATATCAACACCCAGTTCGCTGTATTATTTGTAGGAACAAATAATGGGTACAGCAATAATATGCTTGAAGTATTGAAAAATATGGTTTCGCATCTTCATAGTAATAAATATATTGTTGTTGGTTTACATGGTGGAACAGAAGCAACAATGGGTTCTTTTGAAAAATTACTTGAAAAGAATTTTGGAGATAAGTTCTTTAATTGGAGAAAATATGTGTCAAGCAATGCTTTATATGATTTTGGTTTTACACCTACTGCCGAAGATTTATCAGCAATGAATGTTGGAAGCATTCCACCAACTTTACTACACGATCACATCCATCTTAATGCAGCAGGGTATGGCATTTTAGGATATATGCTTTATCAGAGATTTATTAATTTAGGCTATAACAAATAAAAATTTATATATTATGGAAAATAATTGTTTAGTTAAAACTTTAAAAACGGTTGTAGATAATTACGACTTAGAAGTACTTAATTCGTTTAAGTGTACTGTTTTGAACGGGGGGTCATCACACAATTTGACTATTCAGAATAAAAGGTCAGAGTTTATGGTAATCCTCCCTGTAGGTGAGTATATTATAAGTATAGATGGTGTTGCACAAGAACAAAAAAGAGTATATAAACTTTCGCCTAAAAATAGCGACTATACTATTATCTTTTCTAACAATACAGGAATAGATTATGACGTAACAATTTCTAATGTTCAAGATATTGCGAAACTAAGTTCAAGTGGTGGCAGTAATCAAGTAAAAATAGGAGCAGATACAACCCCCTTTAAGGTTAATCATGTACTTGAAACTGTTGGAGCCGCTAATTTCTTAATTGGAACCTTCAAACAGGGTTGTAGTCTTGTCGATTTCTGTCATAGTCCTCAACTAACATATATAAATGGTGGTAATAATACTTTGAAAGGAAAAGCAGAAGATATGGTAGAATCTCTATGGAATAGTGGGAAAAGAATAGGAACTGTATATAACAATACTCTAAGTGGTGTAACTCTAAATAATGTGGCTTTATCTCTGATATCATTCCAATTTTTATTTACATCTAGTAGTGCAAGTGTTAAGAACGGAAGTACCACGTTAGCGACATATGATGGGAGTAGTTGGACGTATAATAGTTAATTCATGCACAAGTTATAGAACCGATTAAATCTATCAATTACAAAGTATATAGTTAATTAACCCTATACGGAACTAAAGTATCTGATGTGAATTTTAAATGATGACGAATGCTGGCTTGTACTGGTCAGCATTTGTTATTTTTTGTTAAAAAGAATGAGAAAGTTTGTCTGATTGAGAAAAAGTTCCTATATTTGCATATTGTTTAATCAACAATCGGTTTATGGACAAAGAATTCAAGGAAATGATGCACAAAACTGTTAGAATTGATTAAATCGATTTACAATTTTAACGGTTTGTTTCGCACACACTAATGTTTCTTTTGACGTCCCTTTGTTTTTCCGCGTGTGAGAGACACGCGGTCTGATTACTTGGAACAAAACACTCGCCTGTACCGGGTTCATCACGAGCCCTATATCTGCTGGCGACTATGTCGCATTGCAGACTTCCTGTAGGTATTTTCTGAGCGTATTCGCTGCTCCGTTGATGTCGGCATTCACACGAATGCCGTCTTTCGTTTTGTAGAGTCCTCTCTTGACTCTTCTTCCTGAGAACTTGACCCAAGTCTTCCTGACTTCTTTCGGAACATTCTCGTCATACGTGGGAATGAAGTCACCGTCAAAGGCAGACGCCTTTGATGTATAGGATTCTTCCTGAAGTATAAACCTGATTCCGTGCAGACGGCATTTGTACTGAAGCATGAAGAAGAAACGGTTGAACGGAATGAACTGGAAATTCTGACTCTCTTTCGACTTATGACGCATTCTGGTAGACTGCTTCCATCCCTTTGAGTGACCTACAATTAGGGTATTGATCTTGTTGGTAAGCAAAAATAGAACTATCAAAGTGCTCGCTTTGTGAAGATAGTCATTGATTTTATTGTCTCTTGTCATCTGAAGACGCTCTGTCGCGTGCGACGAGCTTTGTTCAACGATTTCTCCAGTCATCTCATCGACGACTGTGTTCTTGTTCTGTGCAAGAAGAGATTTGAGTTCTGCTAGTTTACTATTATAATAATGGTTTATTGATTTCAGAGGACCGCCGCTGATAAGAAACGATTCTGCTACGTTGCTGTATATTGCTGCGAGATTATCGACACCAGGATCAATGGAAGCATATCTTCCATTGTCTTCAAGTTCGGGAACTTCGTCTACACGATATGACAACTCAACTACAATATATCCGTTCTTCGGAATGATGCGCAGTTGGCGCATCTTATCTAAATGAACGAACCCGCTCAATACAACATCTGTCTTCGGAATCTTGATTTGACCTTTTTCTATATACTTTCTCGACAATTGATTCTGATTATACACAACCGGATAGTATCCGGCTTTGTCAGAGTAGTTGGGAACTCTGACTTTTGCACTATACAATCCGGCTGCTTTGAGTTTCATCAAAGCGAAGAACGATGTATATTCCTGATCAACCAGTTTAAGAGTTTCTTGTGCTGAGTTTGCAAGCATTGCTTTATAAGCAGGATGATTGTTTTTCTTCAGCAACTTGTCGACTGTCTGCCAGGGAACATAGTCTTTATCGACGTCGGAAGCGATGTCTTCAATGAAATATTTTCCGTGTCGAGCAGAATAGTGCTGTCTGTTTACGAACAATGCAGCATTGCGCAAATCCTTTGATTTGCGTGTCTCTCCAAGAAGCGTCTTATAGTAAGAATCCTTTGGAGTCACTATCTGTTTCTCGACAAGAATCATATATGTCTATTTATATATAGAAATTGCTCTTCACTTTATTTATCTAAGAAGAAAACGGTCAAAATTCAATTTGCTCACGACATATGTTAATATTTGTTAAAAGAGAACAAAATATTTGATTTGCGTTTCATATTTTAATTCTTTTTATTAACTTTGCAAGCAAATCTTAGTGTAAACTATTGAAAAGTGATTATAAGTTTAACAAATAAAACGAAATTTATGAGTTTTAAACATATAGAAAATAAGGGTTTCGGAGATTATCTGCTTTCCAGCCAGAGTAATATGTTCGTTCTGGACTTGTCAAAATCAACTTTTCTGGAATGCATAGAGAAGATGTGTGAAGTTAAGGTCAGGGCACATCCGAACATCAGGAAGAACTACAAGTTGCTGGTCGCTAAGATAAAGGAAATCGAGAAGCAATATAAATGCACGGTGATGCCGGCAATGATAAGTTATGTGTTCTGGGACTATTTCATTCCTTTCCTGGCTGACCAGGGTATAAAATACTCGACTATCAACTTGCTGAAGATAAACATCATCACGGTCCTGAACTGGGCTTCGAAGTACGGAGTCAAACTGAATCCGAGTTACAATGAGGTGAACGTGCCGAACTATGTGCCGGCGAAGATTTCACTGACTCCGGATGAGGTGTCACATATCTATCATTTTAAGATCGGAAAGGATGCATCTTATAATTTTAGACTGAAGAAAATGACGAAGTTCCGCAAGAACAAGATAAAAACGCTCGAATGCGTGAAGGATATGTTTGTCCTCGGATGCAACCTCGGACAGAGATATTCGGACCTGGTGAGAATCGGTCCAGATAATTTCAAGAACGGTATGTTCACAATCGTCCAGCAGAAGACCGGTACGAAGTGCTGCGTACCCATCAGCAGTATGAGTATCGATAGCAAGATTACTTTCGCTATACTGAAGAAGTACAACTATCACGCTCCTTATGTGGGAGACATCAATAATTACAATACGTACTTGCATCAGTTGCTGCATCATATTGGGGAAGATTTCCTGAGTGAAGTCTATGTTGACAATAAAATCAACGGTGAGATAAAGAGGGAAACTAGATACAGGTATCAACTTATATCATCTCATAGTGCAAGAAGGACGTTCGCAACTATCAATACGCTCAGGAACGTGCCGAAGAACAAGATTCTGAGAGCGACGGGACATTCCAGCGAGTGGGCATTCAACAGGTATATCTGTTATGATGAAGATAGTTGATTGATTGAATAACAGGAAAGAGCAGAGATTTTGTTCTCTGCTCTTTCTCTTTTCCTAATTCCTAACAAATAGATTACTTCACTTCTTCGAAGTCAGCATCCTGAATATCTGGCTCAGAATTCTGCTGCTGATTAGTATTATTACCAGTAGTTTGCTGCTCGTTCATCTGAGCACCACCACTCTGTGCGTACATCTTCTGAGATGCAGACTGCCATGCTTCATTCAATTCGTTGATTGCAGAGTCGATGCCTGATGTATCCCTTGCCTTATGAGCATCGCGGAGTTTATCAAGAGCACTCTCGATATGTGCTCTGTCATCACCGGGAACTTTGTCTCCGAATTCCTTCAACTGATTCTCTGTCTGGAATATCATAGAGTCAGCCTGGTTCATCTTATCGACACGTTCACGTTCTTTCTTGTCTGCTTCGGCGTTTGCTTCGGCTTCTGCCCGCATACGGTTGATTTCATCTTCTGACAGACCGCTGCTTGCTTCAATACGAATCTGCTGCTGCTTTCCAGTTGCCTTGTCTTTTGCAGTGACGTTCAAGATGCCGTTTGCATCTATATCAAATGTAACTTCAATTTGCGGTACACCTCGTTTAGCAGGAGAAATACCCGAGAGATTGAACTTGCCGATTGACTTGTTCTGTGCTGCCATAGGACGCTCACCCTGGAGTACGTGAATAGTCACTTCTGTCTGATTGTCTTCAGCAGTCGAGAATGTCTCGCTTTTTCTGCAAGGAATTGTCGTATTGGCATCAATCAGTTTCGTCATCACGCCGCCCATTGTCTCGATGCCGAGAGTCAGAGGTGTTACATCGAGCAGGACGATGTCTCCGATTCCTTCTTCTTTATTGAGCACTGCTGCTTCTATAGCTCCGCCTGCAGCAACTACTTCATCGGGGTTTACTCCTTTTGATGGTTCTTTTCCAAAAAAGTTTTTAACAAGTTCTTGAATTGCAGGAATACGTGTAGAACCACCGACGAGAATCACTTCATCTATTTCACTAATTGATATTTTTGCATCATTAATTGCTTTTTGACAAGGAGCGATACATTCTTGAAGTAAATCGTAACATATTTGTTCAAATTTAGACCGTGTTAATGTTTTAACTAAATGTTTTGGTGTCCCGTCAACAGCAGTAATATACGGAAGGTTTATTTCTGTTGTTGTAGTACTTGACAATTCGCACTTTGCTTTTTCAGCAGCTTCATTTATACGTTGCATAGCCATTATATCAGTTGATAAATCTATGCCTTCATCGTTTTTGAATTCATTTACAATCCATTTAACAATAGATTGGTCGAAGTCGTGTCCACCGAGAGCAGTATTTCCACAAGATGACAGAACTGAAAACACACCGTCTGAAGATGCTTCTAGAATTGTCAGGTCAAGCGTCCCGCCACCGAGATCATAAACAGCAATATTCATATCTTTGTCTTTTTTATTAAGACCATATGCAAGTGCAGCAGCGGTTGGCTCATTGATAATACGAACAACATTCAAACCAGCAATTTGTCCAGCTTCTTTCGTAGCCTGACGCTGAGAGTCGGAAAAATAAGCAGGGACTGTGATGATTGCATCTTTTACTTCTTCTCCGAGATAATCTTCTGCTGTTTTCTTCATTTTTTGAAGTATCATTGCAGAGATTTCTTGAGGAGAATATAATTTTCCATTAATGTCAACACGAGGATAACCATTCTTATTCACAATAGAATATGTCATACGTTGAATATCTTTTTGTGAACGTTCCCACGTTTCACCCATAAAACGTTTAATACAATAAACAGTGTTTTTTGGATTTGTGATGGCTTGACGTTTAGCAGGGTCTCCGATTTTACGTTCTCCATTCTCTGTGAAACCGACAATAGATGGAGTTGTTCGTTTTCCTTCGCTATTTGCGATTACTATAGGTTCTCTTCCCTCAAATATAGCAACACATGAATTAGAAGTGCCGAGGTCTATGGAAATAATTTTACTCATTTAAATATAACTAGAATTAATTTTAATTTAGACTTTTTGTCTTCGCACTATATTGTGCAAATGAAATGCCAAATAAAGTTAATTTTTGTTAATATGTCAAAATGTCAAAATAACAGTCATATTGTCAGAACAAAAATTTTCTTATAAAAATTTGCAACTTTCAAAAATAATAATTATCTTTGCAGCAAAATATAAGAAGTTATGAAAAAATATGTTTTAGATTTCAAGTACATCCGACACAAGCAGGTTACTCCGTTTGTTATCTTAAGTTGCATTTTCAATGCTATTCCTCGTTCATACGATGATGATGGTATGTTGACAACGTTTAATGCATTCACTACTCATCTTTCTACGATTATCCGAGCAGATATGAACCCAGATAATCTATTGAACCAGTACGATGCACTGGAAACTCTCGATATGGCTTCGTCTTATTATTCAATCGAAAATGACATCATAAAGGTTGAAAGTTTTATCGAGGAACTTATCGTCATTGAATTCAAAGGCATTATGATAGAAAGCGATATTATGCAGTTTGTGCCTTCATTCGATCCGGAGAAAGTGAAAATCGAGATACCAGAATCAAATATGTTTCCGGAAATAAACAGTTAGTATTATGACTCTAGAAGAAGAGAAGAAACTAGTCAGCATTCTGTCTGACAAAATCATTACAGCGAAGGCAACTGCCGGAACACTCTCGTCCCAAGTTGACCCGGACAACCGTCTTATATCCAGAACAAAACTCTGGATGCTCAAGCACGATGTTAACCGTCTTATCGATGATTTTCCAGACATTTTCAAGAACTACTCGTGGGCAAAGAAATATCCCGATTACGCTTTTCCTCCGGATGATAACCAAGCAGTGCTTGACTACTTCGGAGTTGTATTTGAAACGGTTACTCTTGACGAACTCAAGCGTACTGTCAAACTCCTGAACAAACCAAAGAAATAGTGTTTTTGATTTTGTACTATCTACACTCAGATAAATAACTTTACCGCTTCTTCCGCTTCGGCGTCTATCATATCTTCCTCGGGGATTCCTGTCGGAGTCCCCTTACTTATTCTCATTTCAGAGAAATCGACGATAAATAATGAAATTTAAAATAACTAAGTAATAAACAATGTACAAGATTTTTTCTGAAATGATAGAGCGCATCAAGAAAATGACATTCAAGGACTGGCTCATACTCATCCTGTCTGTCCTTTTGCTTCTTGTCTTTCTTGAAGCACGTATGTACCGCATCCGCTCAGAACAGCAGACTGTGATACTCCAGGACTCTCTCACAACATACAAGAACAAGGCTAAGGAAGAGTACGCTGTAAAGAACATTTACATCCAGAGTGCGAAAGAACTGAAGAAGCAGAACAACGAACTCGCTGACGAGTTGAAGAAACTAAAAGATAATCCAGTAGTCATCACGAAGACCAAGGTTGTCACGAAGATTGTAGAAGTTCCGATGAACTCAGACTCTATCGGCAACAGCACCGCTCATCATGATACGGACTCTGCCGGAACGACTACATCGTATAAGAGTCTGTACTGGAGCCGTCAGGAAACCAACAACTACTATTCGATTTCGGGCCGCACTGATGTCCGCACTGACTTCGGAAAGTTCCAGACAACACTTACGAGCCTGGAAATTCCAGTCAACTTCACTTTCGACATTATCGAGAAGGACAAGCAGTTGCAGTTCATCGGACGGACAGACAACCCGTATGTGAGCATTGTAGATATGAACGGGGCAGTCATCGATCCGCAGAAAAGCAAGGTGCTGAAGAAGATGTTCCCACAGAAGCATTGGCATATTGGAATACACGGAGGATACGGATTCGGTCTGCACGACAATACGATAATTCTGACTCCACAACTGAGTCTCGGTCTGACATATTCACTGTTCAGTTTCTGAGAGTCTGGTTACAATAATAAAACGGATGTTCTTCGTAGAGCATCCGTTATTTTTTGTCATATATCGAAGTAACCTGGATAAATTTCATCTATATCATCAATCAGCAGACAAGTAGTCAGAATTTCTCCGAATTCATTACGATATATCTCTGTTCCTTCTGGAATTCTCCCGTGCATCAGCACAAATCTGCCGTTCTCGCCAGGGATAATATCCAATTTAGCAGGACTGGAAGTTTCCAATTTGTCCCGCTTGATTGCTGTGAAATTCCATAATTCGCAATCTTTCGTAGTGCAGTAAATCCAGCCGCTTATCTGAAAGAGATGTCTGCTAGTATATTCCTTCCCGATAGGCATTCCGGTTCTGGATGAATAGACAACGTTCTCTACTTTCTGATAAAGTAGATATTTGTCCTTGTTTTCGGGATGAATCTTGTATCGCTTGCCTTTGATATATTCGCGGAACGGCTCTTCTTTATTGCCGGTGACAGCACCGATAGGGCCGATTGGACCGTCCCCGAACACAATGCCGAGTTTGATTACCGGAATTTCTTCAGTAATCTTAACAGCCAGGTCTTCCTGCTTATCTGCATCTCCGACAAAGCAGCCATATGCATTCACCATTACATCTGAAGCCATTATCGCTTTATTCTTCAACCAATTCTAATAATTCTGGATTATCGTACTTATTTCCTACGATTTCTGCCAGGAACAAGTCAGCATCACTCTTGATGTTCGGAAATTCATCCAGATTGTATGCATCATATATCATTATGTTATCAGTGACTTCTGATCTCATTTCCTTGCTGAGACCGGCAATCGGCATTTCCCAACAGTGTTCCAGGCAAAGTGACCCCATATGATATGCAACCAAACCATAGACTTCCTTAATCCAGGACTCACTCGGCTCGTCCCAACCGTTACCGGAAGATTCTACCTTATAGTACTTGACAATGTCGCCTTCGAAAATGACATTATCATTGATGTCAGTGCAGTCAGCAGTCCGTCCGACAGTCTCCATATCGACTTCAACTTCACCGCCGTCTGGTTCTCTGATGGCTCCTCTCGGCTTTGAGAAAAGACTATAATAGAGCGGATAGTAATATCCGTATCTCCACAGACCGATAGAGTCCTTGCCTCTGAATAACTTCAAATCATTTGTTATCATCTTTATAAAAATTCTGCTGAGAAAAATGCGATGTCTTCAGCATCGCATATGAATCGGCTGCATTATTTATTAGTTTTGTATTCATATATTATATCTTTCGCTCTTCTGATAAGTTTAAGTCGTTTCATCGAAACAACAGTTTTCTCATGTATTATTCTTCCTTCAAATTTTTTGATAGTAACATACCCTGTTGACATTCTAGCAGTTATAAAACCTGTTTGCATATCATCTAATTTGACATAGTCGTTAAGAGCAAACCCTTTAATGAATTGTTCCGCTTGACTTCTTTTTCTGATTCCTTTCTTCGCATTCTTCTTGTGAATCTGTCTGTTATGCCGTCTTATATATCTGACCATTATAGTCTGTTCTTCCGGAACAGCATTGAAGTTCTTTGAGATAATCAATGCATCATTCGTATGAGACTTATCTAAGTTATTCAACACTCGATTTTTATGTGTGATATAACCATATGTCTTTCTGACTGTCATATTCGGAAACATCTTCTTTATTTCCTCGAAGATTCTGTCCTTTGTAGCATTCATCACTGCTGCTGAACGCAGCGACTGCGCAGTCTTAAGTCTAACATTAAACTTTTTGAGTTTCAATACACCTTTATGGTGCTTTGTATGACAGTCATGACACAGACAAATTAAATTGGTAGGATGATTCGTACCACCCTCTGAACGAGGTTTAATATGATGCACTTCTATCTTCTTTGAACCAGACTTGCCTTTGCATTGTTGACATATATTGCCGTCTCTCCATCTGACGAATGCTTTAGTATTATCAAAACCGCATAAGTCACCCTGTTGATACATCT
>Ga0265298_10006705_pt1 | contig 14152 bp, 10 predicted proteins | sample AusTroGonzalo_MG_3_FD_193486 | JGI IMG/M metagenome (GOLD analysis project Ga0265298, IMG submission 193486) | Bovine rumen microbial communities from tropical cattle in Woodstock, Queensland, Australia - Gonzalo_01 | ecosystem: Host-associated > Mammals > Digestive system > Stomach > Rumen ...
AAGGATTCCGCAGCGGACCTTCTGGAAGCCGGTGCAGCCCGCGGCGTCCAGGGATTCCAGGATGCGCACGTCCAGGTCCTCAATGGCGGTAATATACATCTTGCTGATCATGCCGATGGAGCATACACTCTGGGTGACCACGCCGCAGAAAGCGTTGGGCCCCGTCACCCGGATCCAGACCAGCGCCCAGACCAGGCTGGGAATGGTACGGATCAGCAGAATTACCAGGCTGAAAATCCGGGCGATCCACTTGGGCATGATCCGGTCGCTGGCCAGGAAACTGAAGGGAATGGCCAGGATGCCGCCGATCAGCGTGCCGAGGAACGCGATGGCGATGGTCTGGAACAGCAGATACGGCACGCCTTCTGTTGAGACTGTGATGCCGAGGATTTTCGTGACGGACGTATCCTCTTTGATGCGGCCCAGCAAAAGATCCCAGTCCGGATGCGTCAGGCCGGTGGCAATGCCGCGGGCGACCTCGGACCCTTTGACCGTGACGCCGTTGTAGTTCACCCCGCTGGCGGACCAGGTCAACAGCAGCGTCACGATGAGCACGATCAGCGTATACAGCCACCACCGGCGGGGGCGCTGAGCGTAGGTTTCCTCAATGCTCAGAGGGCGGGGGAGATCGATATTTCCGGTTTTGCTCATTCTTCCGCCCTCCTTAACTCAGTTTTTTGCGCAGGAACCGGCTGAGGCTTTCAATGCTGACTACCAGGATGAACAGCATCAGCAGCACCGTGCCGAGCCCGTTGTAATCGCGCCAGCCGATCCGTTCGTCGATCAGCAGACCCAGGCCGCCGGCGCCGACATATCCAAGAATGGAAGCCGCGCGCACATTCATTTCCAGCGCGTACAGGCTGTAACTCAGATAGGTGGGCAGAATCTGCTTCATGCTGGCGGACCAGAATCCCTGGAACTTGGTGGCCCCGAAGGATTCCATGGCCTCAAAGGCGCCCATGTCAATGGTTTCGATGGATTCGTACATCATTTTGCAGATGACGCCCAGGGTGAAGACCAGGATTGCCAGGGTGCCGGCGAAGGTGCCGAGGCCGAAGATCAGCGCGAAAATCTTGGCGATGACCAGCGTCGGTAAGGTGCGCAGAATGTTCAAAAGCAGCCGGATAATGGAAACGGTGGCCTTGTTGCGGTTGATATTGGTGGAAGCCGCCACGGCCAGGGGCAGCGCCAGCGTGGCGCCGATGAAGGAACCCAGGATGGACATGCGCAGCGTGTCCCACAGCGGGTCAAAGACCTTCGGCGCGAAGGAGTGGCTCATGGTGTACCACAGCGCTTCCCACCAGCGTCCGTCGAAAACGGAGAGCAGGTTCACAGCGCCGGGCTCCAGCCCGAATTTGGTGAAGGTGGCTTCCTGGATATTGAAGATATCCGGGGAGAAAATCTGGCTCAGGATGACCACGAACTGGTGGCCGCGGCGGGCAATGATTCCCAGGTCAAACCCGGTCAGCCAGATGCTCAGCCAGACCATGGCCACCAGGCACGCGCCAATCAGCGGCATCCGGGAGCGGGGGCGCTGGACGGTGTGCCCGTTGGGCAGCCGGATCGTCTGCGGCTTAAAGATCCGGTCAAATAACGGAACGCGATATTCCGTTACGGCTTTCTTTTTCATGCGCTGCCTCCTTAATCGCCCGCCTGGGGAATGGAGGCGCCGTTATAGATTGCGTCCAGGATTTCCTGGGTCACCTGGTCCACCGGCCCGTCATACACGATTTCACCGGCCCGGATTCCGACCAGGCGGGAGGCGTATTTCAGCGCCAGGTCCACATGGTGGATGTTGATCAGGATGGAGATGTTCATCTCTTCATTGATGCGTTTGAAGTCGCCCATGACCTGATGGGCGGTGACCGGGTCCAGCGCGGCGACCGGTTCGTCCGCCAGGATGATGGTGGGCGTCTGGTTCAGGGTGCGCGCCAGGGCCACGCGCTGCTGCTGGCCGCCGGAGAGCTGGTCGCAGCGGGTGTAGGCCTTGTCCAGGATGCCGACCTTATCCAGCGCCTCCAGGGCGTGGATTTTCTGGTCCTTGCTGAACAGGCCGAGAACCACCTTCCACCAGGGCATGTCCGGCACCATGGAGGTCAGCACGTTTTTGATAGCTGTAGAACGGGAGACCAGATTGAAGGACTGGAAGATCATGCCGATCTTCCTGCGGAAACGGCGCAGGCTTTTTCCCTTGAGGGTCATCACGTCCGTGCCGTCCACGGTCAGCTGCCCGTCCGTGATATCGATCATGCGGTTGATGGTGCGGATCAGGGTGGATTTTCCCGCTCCGCTCAGGCCGATAATCGCCACAAATTCGCCCTGGTCGATGGTGAGATTCACATCTTTCAGGCCTTTTACGCCATTGGGATAGGTTTTACTGACATGCTTGAATTCGATCAAGGCGAACCCCTCTTCTGCGGCTGCGCCGCCTGTTTTGTTTCCGCTGTCCGAAAAAAACCGGGCTGCTGCGCAACCGGAATTGGCACAGCAGCCCGGAAGGATGCGATCTTATTTCACGGCTTCCTGCGCTTTGCGGGTAGCATCGTAATCGCTGTCCACGGCCTTCTTGTAGCCTTCATGGCTGTAAACGGAGAAGATGGCCTTGCCTTCATCGGTGTTGATGATGTTGATCAGGGCATTCTGGATGGCTTCGATGAACTGGGGATTGTAGATTTCGGGCTTCGCCTTGGTCACGGCAACGGTGTCGTTGTAGATGCCGTCGGTGACGCCGATGACGTTCAGCTCATTCCAGATGGTGTCGGTGCGGCCCATGCCGGCCTTGCCGGTGGGATCGGATTCACCCAGGGGCAGCTGCCAGGCGGCTTCATAGTCGCGGCGGCCGTCGGCGTAGCACACGATGATGTCCACCTGTTCGGCGGCAGCCTGAGCGAACTGGTCGCCGTACTGGATGCCGAAGGCGACATGCTCCAGATCGGTCAGCTTTTTGCCTTCATAGTTGTCCATCAGCCACATGGTGGGATAGATGTATCCGGCGGAGGAGGAGTTGTTGCCGACAGCCCAGTTGGCCTTGTTCAGGTCGTCCCAGGTCAGCTTTTCGCCGTTGTTCACTTTGGCGGCCAGCTCCTTGCCGTAAGCAGAGGGCGTCGCATAAATCAGGGCGCGGTAGAAACCGACCTGGTTGCTGGAGTCGCCGGTGGTCTTGTTGGCGTCGCCGTTCCAGTCCGCAGGATTGGTGCTGTCATTGGAAAGGCCGGCGCGGGTGGAGGTCAGGATGACTTCGGTTTCGTCGCTGTAGAGCACATAGGTACCGGCGGGCAGCCAGCCGATATCGATGGACCCGGCGCCCATGGCTTCACCGGTGGCGTTATAGTTGGTGCCGACGGTGATTTCCACTTCGCCGATGTCATAGCCCTGGTTGGCCATTTCGGCCTTGAGCAGGTCGGGCAGGTTCTTGGTGCCGGTGATGATGACGTCGGCATCCTTGGAAGGTACGAATTCCAGGGTCAGCTTGTCCATCTTGACATTGTCAGCCATCGCGGATGCACAGCCGAGGAGCAGGGCGATCGCCAGGAGCAGAGCGGTAAGTTTCTTCATTAGATTTTATCCCCCTTTATTAATATAGGAATACCACCCATTATTATGAGCCAAAATCATAAAGAAAATATTACGAACTTCTAACACTATCTGTACATGCCGCCGGGAAAGGGCCAAAATATTTTCCCGGAGCCCTTGACATTTCCCGGAAAAGGAGTAGAATATCCATGAAGGTCAAAGAAAGTCAAACAGACCTTCCCCCTGAATGATGACAGAAACCACTTCGCAGAGGAGGGATTTTGAATGAATATGAACCAGTTTACCCAGAAGACCATCGGCGCCCTGGAACGGGCACAGTCTCTCGCGATTGAAAGCGGGCATATGCAGGTGGAGCAGGAGCATGTGCTCATGGCGCTCACCGAAGACAACAACGACCTGATTCCCCAGCTGCTGGGGAAATGCGGCATTTCCGTGCCCGCCCTGCGCAAGGGCCTGGAGGACCAGCTGAACCGGACGCCCCGGGTGACCGGTTCCGGCCGTGAGCCCGGCAAGGTCTATATTTCCGCCGACCTGGAGAAGGCACTGGTGGAAGCGGAGAAGACCGCCCATAACATGAAGGACGAATACCTTTCCGTGGAGCATGTCTGGATGGGCATCTGCGCGAAGCCGTCCCCGGCCATGTCCCGGCTGCTGAAGAGCCTGAACTATAAAGCAGAGGATTTCCTGAAGGCCCTGAGCGAGGTTCGGGGCGCGGCACGGGTGACCTCCGACAATCCGGAGGAAACCTATGATGCCCTGAAGAAATACGGCTCCGACCTGGTGGACCTGGCCCGGAAACAGAAGCTGGACCCGGTCATCGGGCGGGACAGCGAAATCCGGAACGTGATCCGGATCCTGTCCCGGAAGACCAAGAACAACCCGGTGCTGATCGGCGAGCCCGGCGTCGGCAAGACCGCCATCGCCGAAGGGCTGGCCCAGCGGATTGTCCGCGGGGACGTGCCCGACAGCCTGAAGGACAAGACCATTTTCTCCCTGGACATGGGTTCCCTGATCGCCGGCGCAAAATTCCGCGGCGAGTTTGAGGAGCGGCTGAAGGCCGTGCTGGCGGAAATCAAGAAGAGCGACGGGCGGATTATCCTGTTCATCGATGAGCTGCATACGATTGTAGGCGCGGGCAAGGCGGACGGCGCCATGGACGCCGGCAACCTGCTGAAGCCCATGCTGGCCCGGGGCGAACTGCACTGCATCGGCGCCACCACCCTGAATGAATACCGGCAATATATTGAAAAGGACGCGGCCCTGGAGCGGCGGTTCCAGCCGGTGATGGTTTCCGAGCCGACGGTGGAGGACACCATCGCGATCCTGCGGGGCCTGAAGGAGCGCTACGAAGTGTTCCACGGCGTCAAGATCCAGGATGGCGCCCTGATTGCCGCCGCCACGCTGTCCAACCGGTATATCACCGACCGGTTCCTGCCGGACAAGGCGATCGACCTGGTGGACGAAGCCTGCGCACTGATCCGGACGGAGATCGATTCCCTGCCGACGGAGCTGGACGATATCCGGCGCAGAATCATGCAGCTGGAGATTGAGGAAGCTGCCCTGAAGAAGGATGACGACCCCCTGTCCAAAGCGCATCTGGAGGAGCTCCGGAAGGAGCTGGCGGACCAGCGGGACCAGTTCAACACGATGAAAGCCCGCTGGGAGGCCGAAAAGGATGCCATCGGCAAGGTGACGAAGCTCCGGGAGGACATCGAGCGGGTCAATGCCGAAATTGAGCAGGCGGAGCGGACCTATGACCTGAACCGGGCTGCCGAGCTGAAGTATGGCGAGCTGCCGAAGCTGAAGCAGGAACTGGAGAAGGAAGAAGCCATCGCTGAGGAAAGCAAGGGCGAAAACAGCCTGCTCCGGGATAAGGTGACTGAAGAGGAAATTGCCCGGATCGTCGGGCGCTGGACCGGCATCCCCGTAGCCCGCCTGATGGAAGGCGAACGGGAGAAGCTGCTCCATCTGGAGGAAGTGCTCCATCGCCGGGTTATCGGCCAGGATGAGGCGGTAACGAAGGTGGCGGAGGCAATTCTCCGCAGCCGCGCCGGCATCCAGGATCCGAACCGGCCCCTGGGATCCTTCCTGTTCCTGGGCCCCACCGGCGTCGGCAAAACCGAACTGGCCAAGGCGCTGGCCCAGGCCCTGTTCGACGACGAGAAAAACATGGTCCGGATCGATATGTCCGAATACATGGAGAAATTCAGCGTATCCCGGCTGATCGGGGCGCCTCCCGGATATGTGGGCTATGACGAGGGCGGCCAGCTGACCGAAGCGGTCCGCCGGCATCCCTACTGCGTGGTCCTGTTTGACGAGGTGGAGAAGGCACATCCGGACGTGTTCAACGTGCTGCTGCAGGTGCTGGATGACGGGCGGATTACCGACAGCCAGGGCCGGACCGTGGACTTCAAGAACACGATCCTGATCATGACCAGCAACCTGGGCAGCGAATACATCCTGGACGGCATCGCGGACGGGGAGATCACCCCGGAGGCACGGGAAAAGACGGACCGGCTGCTGAAGACCCACTTCCGGCCTGAGTTCCTGAACCGGATTGACGAGATCGTGTACTACAAGCCGCTGACCAGAACGGAAATCAGCGCGATCGTGAACCTGATGGTGGAGAACCTGAACCACCGCCTGGAGGACAAGCAGCTGAAGGTTACCCTGACGCCCGAAGCCATGAACGCCGTGATCGACCGCGGCTTCGACCCGGTCTTCGGCGCCCGGCCGCTGAAGCGGTACCTGCAGAGCAAGGTGGAAACCCTGATTGCCCGGAAGGTGATTGCCGCGGATATCGAGCCCGGCACCACCCTGACCGTGGACCTGGATGAGAACGGAGACATTGTGATCCGGTAAGGAGAACACCGGACCGGCCGTCGGAAAGCATGCCTTTCCGGCGGCTTTTCCGATTTAAGACTTTTTTTCTGATTTGAACCTTCTTTTCCGATTTGAAAACTTCCGGAAGGACAGATATAATACAAATATTGCACGTGCGAAAGGGGGCTTGGGGCAGCGATGAGATGTGTTGTTCAGCGGGTGACGGAAGCAAAAGTCACCGTGGTGCAGGAGGATGGGTCGGAGCAGCTGGCCGGGCAGATCGGCCCGGGGATCATGGCCCTGATCGGGGTTTCGACCGAGGATACGGAAAAGGACCTGAAGTACCTGGCGGACAAGGTGCCGAACCTGCGGATCTTTGACGACGAAAACGGCGTGATGAACCGCAGCATCCTGGATGCCGGCGGGGCGATTCTGGCGGTCAGCCAGTTCACGCTGTACGGCGATGCCCGGGGAGGCCGCAGGCCCTCCTATATCCGGGCCGCAAAGCCGGAGGAGGCCAATGCCCTGTATGAAAAGCTGGTGGCTGCCTGGCGGGAAAAGGGCATTCCGGTGGAGACCGGACGCTTCCGGACCGAGATGCGGGTGAGCCTCACCAACGACGGGCCGGTTACGATCCTGCTGGATTCCGAAAAGCAGTTCTGAAAAACATTCGCGAAGAGAAAAGGAGCGAACCGGCATGACAATCAAAACGCTGAACGTGGGCCCAATCGGCACCTGCTGTTACCTTTTGTGGGAAGAGGGACGGGATGACTGCCTGGTGGTGGATCCCGGCGGCGAACCGGAACGGATCCGGAAGGCGGCCGGCGGGCGGAAAATTGCCGGCATCCTGCTGACCCATGGCCATTTTGACCATATCGGCGGAGTGGCCGCCCTGATGGCGCCGGACACCCGCCTGTTCATTCATCCGCTGGACGAGCCGATGCTGTCGGATTCCGAACTGAATGCCGGGTATTCCCTGATGCGGCGGGACATCACCGCGCCGGCGCCGACGGACCGGGTCCGGGATGGGCAGGAGCTGACCGCGGCCGGGCTCAGCTTCCGGGTGATTCATACACCGGGGCATACTCCCGGCAGCGTCTGCTATGATTTCGGGGACCACCTGTTTACCGGAGATACGCTGTTCCATGACGGCTGGGGGAGGACCGACCTGCCCGGCGGAAACGAGGAGGACCTGTTCCGCTCCCTGAGAAACCTGATACCTCTGAGCCGGGAGAAGGAAGTCCATCCCGGCCACGAGACGTAAGCGGCGAAGAAAGCGGAGGATGCCATGACGGAAATGGAGAGCTGGCTGGAGACCATTGAACCGGAGCTCCGGGTGATGACCCGGCTTTTCGGCCTGCCGGAAAGCGTGTGGGACCCGCCGGCCCGCTTTGTGCCCAAGGCGGAGGAGGAGGACGGCTGCTACCGGATCACGTTTTCGGACAGCGGGCGCACCGCTTCCCGGACAGTTCCGGTTCCGCCGGCGGAGGAAGACCCCCGGATTCAGGAACTGCACCGGAAGCGGGCCGTACGCCGCCTCTGCAAGCAGACCCTGTACGACCTGTGCAAACAGCTGACCGGGATTCATCCGCCCTGGGGCTCCATGACCGGCGTGCGCCCGACTCACCTGATGCTGGAGGCGCTGGCGGAGGGCCTTACGCCGGAGGAAGCGGTGGCCCGCCTGGTCCGTGACTTTGATGTGGCCCCGGAAAAGGCGGAACTGCTGGCGGAAACGGCTGCCCGGCAGCAGCTGCTGCCCCCGCCGGGGGACCGGTTCATGGACGTATATATCGGGATTCCCTTCTGCACAACCCGGTGCACCTACTGCTCCTTTTCGTCGGGAGAGCTGGGGGACGGGCGGCTGGTGGCTCCGTATATGGATGCCCTCGGAAAGGAAATGGCCGCCTGCGCGGACCTGATGCGCTCCTGCGGGCGGGAACTCCGCGCCCTGTATGTGGGCGGAGGCACGCCGACCGCGCTGCCGCAGAAGGACTTTGAACAGCTGCTGGACTGGATCCGGCGCTTTTTCCCGGGCGCACGGGAATACACGGTGGAAGCCGGGCGGCCGGATACGATTACCCGGCAGAAGCTCAGGGCAATCCGGGAAGCCGGCATCGGCCGGATCTCCATCAACCCCCAGACCATGAACGACCGCACCCTGCAAGTGATCGGCCGGGCCCATACGGCGGAGCAGGTCCGGGAAGCCTACGCCCTGGCCCGGGAGGAGGACATCCCCCATATCAATATGGATGTGATTGCGGGCCTGCCGGGGGAACAGGCGGAGGACTTTGCCCGCACGATGGACGAAGCGGTGCGCCTGCACCCGGAAAGCCTGACCGTGCATACCCTGGCGATCAAGCGGTCTTCCCGGATGAGCCTGGAGAACGCGCCGCTGCCGGACGGGGAGATGGTTTCCGCCATGGTGCGGATGGGCCTGGAGACCGCACGGAAGCTGGGCATGTCCCCCTACTATCTCTACCGGCAGAAATATATGGCCGGCAACCTGGAAAACATCGGCTACGCGATTCCCGGCCACGACTGCCTCTACAATGTGGACATCATGGAGGAGACCTCCCATATTCTGGCCATGGGCGCCGGCGGGATTTCCAAACGGATCTGGCCGGAGGAAGGCCACATCACCCGGGCCCCGAACGTGTCCAATATCCATGAATACATCGCCCGGACGGAGGAAATGATTCAGCGGAAGCGGGATTTGTTTGAGCCGGAAGCGGGAATACACTAAAGGAAACTTTTCTTGCTGACTACAGAATACTGTATCTCCAAATGATTTATTAATAATGTAATAATTTTCTCTTTTCCTTTCCGGAAAAATCTGATATAATAATTTCAGAAATCAGGCGCGAGCCTGAAAACATGGACAATTGAGTGAGGAGGGTTACCCGATGAAAAAGCTTTTGGCTATCCTACTGGCAGCTATCTTGGCGTTTGGCGTCTGCTCTGCTTTTGCGGAAGCGATAGACTACGATGCGATCCCGGATGAAATGACCTCTGAAGACGGCAAATATCCTATTGCTTTCGTTACGGACGTCGGCCAGCTGAAAGACAAGTCCTTCAATGAAGGCATTTACAACGGTACCAAGAGGTTTGCTTCCGAAAACGGTATGGCTTACAAATACTATCAGCCTGCAAATGGTTCCCAGGCTACCGGTGATGACCGCTATGACGCGATGAAAGCCGCGGTGAACGGCGGTGCGCAGGTTGTTGTGATCTCTGGCTTTATGGCCGGCCCTGAAATCGAAAAAGCGTCTGCAGAGTTCCCGGACGTGAAATGGGTCTGGGTGGATGGATCTGCTTTCGGCAAGAATACCGTTGGCTTGGCCTTCCGTGAAGAGCAGTGCGGCTTTTTTGCCGGCTATGCCTGCGTGAAAGACGGCTATACCAAACTGGGCTTCGCGGGCGGTGGCGGCGGAACCAACCCTGCATGCTGCCGTTACGGTTATGGATTCGTGCAGGGAGCAGAAGCAGCAGCGGAAGAACTGGGCGTTCAGGTTGAAATGAACTATTCCTGGCTCTATGGCGCGACATTCTCTGCTTCTCCCGAACTGGAAGCCATGCTGAACAGCTGGTATGAGAACGGTACCGAAGTGATCTTCCCCTGTGGCGGCCCCATGTACATCAGTGCTTTCTCTGCCGCAGCCGCAAACGATGCGTGGGCACTGGGCGTGGACAGCGATTATGCTGACATTTCCCCTGTTGTTCTGACATCCCCGCTGAAGGGCGTTGGTGCTGCTACTTACGATATTCTGAACAAGTGGAAGGATGGCAAATGGGACGAAGTCGGCGGAACAAGCCCGGTTTACGGTACGGCTGATGGCGCCATTGCGCTCCCGACTGCCGAAGGCTCTTGGAGATTTAAGAAGTTTACCGTGGAAGAATACGAAAAGATGGTACAGGATGTCATTAATGGGTCCTTGGTGATTGATGACGATTACAACAACCTGAAGTATGAATATCCGAACATGAAGATTAATCTGGTTGAGTAATTGCTTTAAGATCCGATACAGTCGGCCGGTTTTCCGGCCGGCTGTTTTTCAAACTGTTTTCTTCATCGTTTGGCTGTGAATTCTCTTTCTTTTTTCACAAATGTTTGTTACAATATCTCAAAAGAAAAAAGCAAGGAGGTTGGTACATATGGGTGAAAGAGTGCCCGAATCATCGGAATATGTGATTGAAATGAATCATATTACTAAGATTTTTCCGGGCATCATCGCTAATGATGACATCACGCTTCAGCTACGGCGCGGAGAAATCCATGCCTTATTGGGAGAAAATGGCGCCGGAAAATCTACACTGATGAGCGTTCTTTTTGGGCTGTATCAGCCGGAAGAAGGCGAAATTCGAAAAAATGGACAGGTAGTAAAAATTACAAGCCCAAATGATGCGACCGCTTTACATATCGGTATGGTTCACCAGCATTTCAAACTGATTGATGTATACACTGTGCTGGATAACATTATTCTTGGCGCTGAAGATACTAAAGGCATTTTCCTGACTCGGAAGGCTGCCAGAAAAAAAATTCAGGACCTGAGCGAGAAGTATGGCTTGAAGGTGGATCTGGATGCCAAGATTGAAGATATTACCGTTGGTATGCAGCAGCGTGTTGAAATCCTGAAAATGCTGTATCGTGAAAATGAAATTCTGATTTTCGATGAACCGACAGCAGTGCTGACGCCCCAGGAAATCGACGACCTAATGAAGATTATGAAAGGCCTTGCTGCGGAAGGAAAAAGTATCCTATTTATCAGCCACAAACTGAATGAAATCATGGAGGTTTCTGACCGAATAACCGTTTTGCGGAAAGGAAAGTATATCGGTACAGTGAACACCGCTGATACCAACAAGCAAGAGTTATCCAACATGATGGTTGGCCGCCCGGTGCAATTGGTCGTTCAGAAAGAGGAAGCCCGCCCGGGAGAAACCGTGTTGGAGGTCAGCCATTTTTGTGTGCCCAGCAAGCTGCATAATCGTAATGCCGTCAATGATGTTTCTTTTAAGGTCCATGAAGGGGAGATTGTCTGTATTGCCGGAATTGACGGAAACGGGCAGACTGATTTTATTTATGGGCTGACCGGGTTGGAAAAGCCAAACAGCGGAAGTGTTACACTTTGCGGGAAAGATATTACTCAGAACTCCGTTAAACGCAAAAGTGAAAACATGTCTCATATTCCTGAGGATCGACATAAACACGGCCTGATTTTGGATTTTACACTGGAACAGAATATGGTATTGCAGCGTTTTCTGGAGCCGGAATTCCAGAAATGGCAGTTTATTCGCTTCGGTGAAGTTCGGAAGTATGCGGAAAACCTTATTGAACAATTTGACGTTCGTTCCGGACAGGGACCAGTGACGCAGGTGCGGTCGATGTCAGGTGGTAACCAGCAGAAAGCAATCATTGCCCGTGAACTGGATCGGGAAAAGAAGCTGATCATTGCCGTTCAACCAACCCGTGGGTTGGATGTCGGAGCCATTGAGTACATTCATTCCCAGTTGGTCAGCCAGCGGGACAAAGGGAAAGCTGTGTTGTTAGTTAGTCTGGAGCTGGAAGAGGTGATGAGTCTTTCTGACCGTATCCTTGTCTTTTATGAAGGGGAAATCGTCGGAGAACTTAATCCGAAGGAGACGACTGTACAGGAACTCGGATTGTATATGACTGGCGCGAAACGGCAAGATCGGAAAGGAGGTGAACCGGCGTGACGGAAAAGAAGTCCCTGATAAAAGGTAACGGAGGTCAAATTCTTTTTGCTTCCATTATTTCTATTTTAATTGGTCTTTTCGCCGGGATCGTGGTTCTGGTGGTTGTCGGTATGACAAACAACTCCATCTCAGGAAGCAGTATCTGGGATGGTGTACGTCTGGTGCTTATTGGAGTTTTCAACACTGGACGGGATGCAGCCGGAAGCCTTACTTTTGGGTTTAATCCGACTTTTTTCGGCAATATGCTCTTCCGCGCTATGCCACTGATTCTTACTGGCCTCTCTGTGGCTGTTGCCTATAAAACCGGACTTTTCAATATCGGTGCACCAGGACAATATCTGGCAGGTATCTGTGCGACACTGTTTATCGCGTTGAGCATACCTACTTCTTCAGTTCCTGCTTGGATTGTGTGGATTGCAGCTTTCTTTGGAGGAATGATCGCCGGGGCACTATGGGGCTGTATTCCGGGCCTTTTGAAGTCATTGCTGAATATCAATGAAGTAATTGCATGTATCATGACAAACTGGCTTGCGGCCTGCCTGGTGACCTGGGCATTTGACAGCAGCAAACTGAAAAACGTGATTGATGGTACAAAAACCGGGTATATTTATAAAACTTCAACAATTATCAATGATGTCATTGTGGATGGAACACAGACGGTTGTTGGTGCGAACATTCCGGAAGGTGCAACGGTCCTGGCGACGCGCGGTGGAGTGGCGACCCCAAAGCTGGGATTGGACAGCATTTTCTCCGGAAGCCAGGTGAACGGGGGCATTCTGATAGCGATTCTGTTGGCAGTCATTTTCTACATCATCATGGAGAAAACAACGCTCGGATATCAACTGAAGGCCTGCGGTTCGAACCGTTTTGCGGCACAATATGCCGGTATTCCTGATAAACGGAACATTGTACTCTCCATGGCACTGGCTGGTGCTCTGGCTGGCGCAGCCGGTTCACTGTACGGATTAAGCGGCAATACAGAGTTCTTCTGGACAACTTATCAATCACTGCCTTCTGTCGGTTTTACAGGAATTGCAGTGGCGCTTTTGGCTGTAAATAATCCGATTGGTGTTATTTTTTCGGCGCTATTTATGTCTCTTTTGACAATCAATGGTCAGCAACTGACAAGCCTTACGGCTTACAATGAATATATCACGGATGTAATCATTGCAGTGATTGTTTATCTTTCTGCATTCAGTCTGATTATTCGGACATGGTTAGGGAAACGAAGAAAAAAGCGTGTTGAAAAATCAGGACCGGCAAAGGGGGTGCAGGCATAATGGCATTTCTGATTCGTCAGACTCTGGTGTATGCGATTCCACTGATGATTGTCGCTCTTGCTGGCGTGTTTGCTGAACGTAGCGGAATCATTAACCTGGCCCTCGAAGGCATGATGATCTTTGGTGCATTTATCGGAATCGTTTGCTTGAATGTGATGGTCAGCCTTGGATGGTTCGATGCTGTTAAGAATTCTGGAAACATGTGGAACATGCAATGGTACCTTCTGCTGACGATGTTGATTTCAGCAGTTGCCGGAAGCATCTTTTCCTTGCTGCTTGCCTTTGCCGCGATTAATCTGAAAGCAGACCAGACGATTGGCGGTACTGCGCTGAATATGCTGGCACCGGCGATCGTGCTGTTCTTGGTCAGAATCACGGCCAAACAGAATGTTCTTCAGCTTTCCAGCGGTGACTCCGCTACCTGGTTCATGATTAAGAAGTCCATGTGGGGATTCGACAAGAGCTATAAGCTGAGCGTACTGGGCGAAGCGTTTCTGAATAAGGTTTATCTAACAACGTATTTCTGCATTTTGCTCTTTGTGCTGATGTCTGTTTTGCTGTATAAGACCAAATTCGGTCTAAGGCTGAGGAGTTGCGGCGAAAATCCTCAGGCATCGGCTTCGCTTGGGATTAATGTAATCAGGATGCGCTATTATGGCGTCATGATTTCTGGCGCTCTGGCAGGACTCGGTGGGTGTGTGTTTGCTGTCACCACAGCCAACTGCTCTGCCAATGGCGATGTGGCAGGATTTGGCTTCTTGGCTTTGGCTGTTATGATTTTCGGTAACTGGAAACCGCTG
>Ga0265298_10006706_pt1 | contig 14151 bp, 17 predicted proteins | sample AusTroGonzalo_MG_3_FD_193486 | JGI IMG/M metagenome (GOLD analysis project Ga0265298, IMG submission 193486) | Bovine rumen microbial communities from tropical cattle in Woodstock, Queensland, Australia - Gonzalo_01 | ecosystem: Host-associated > Mammals > Digestive system > Stomach > Rumen ...
ATCTTCTACAAAATTGACCTGATATGCCAGGGAGCCACATACCAATATTAAACAGAAAAGTGTAGCATAGAACAAAAATTTATGCCGTTCAAAGTAGCTATATAATGATACGAAAAACATGCGCTAGATGAAATTTGAACTTGCTCCCATTCTTCTGGTTATTCGCAGTAAAAGATAGGAAAGTGAAAAAACAACTATACCCAGCAGGACTCCCAAAGATAAACTGCCAATAATATATTGAAAACAAAACCCCGAAATCGATTGGTCCATAACATTACTCAATGTGACATCTGCCGATTCATTTTGCAATGCCCCACCTAATAGAAAGCTGGCATAAAGGATAAGGGGAATCATCGGTGGAATACTGATATTGGATGCGGCAATCGCAATGACTTTATTACATCTTAAAAAATGCGCCACGACACCTGCCAATATCATCTGATACCCCCAAAATGGTGAAACACCAAAGAAAACCCCTACCGCCGCTGATGCTGCTAAACAAAAGTTAGTATCTTTTGAATGTGTTACATTATTTCTAATAAATGATTTAATGTTGGATAATGTTAAAGATTGAATAAATCTCGACGGGTACTCCCAAAACAGCGCACGCAAAACCAATACCGTGTTAAGACGCGAGATGCGCAAAAAATCTTTTAGAGGATGAAAATGTGAGACCCTGTTTGCAGGATAACATACATGAACAGGAACATTTCTAATTGCAATTTTATTCCAAGAAGATTTGACAATAATCTCGATCTCAAAATCATATCTGCTAGATGTGAAATGCAGTGAGCGGATTTTTTGCAATGGATACAAACGAAAGCCAGATTGTGTATCCTTTAGCCTGTGCTCGGTAGCAACAGTAAACCAAAAATCAGAAAATCGATTTGCAAACTTATTCCCTAATGGCGGCTTTCCACATGTAAACTCCGGAGTGCGGCTCCCAATTAATAAACAGTCCGGATCTTTCTGAATTTCTTCCGCAAAGATGATAATATCATCCGCATAATGCTGTCCATCCGCATCCATCGTAATGGCATAGCGGGTATGATATCCGAAATGTTTAGAGTGAAAGCGATGTTTCAATGCCGCTTGAAATCCAGATTGAATAGCAGCACCTTTTCCTAAATTCGTTTTATGTGTAATAACGGTAATCTTCTTGCAACTACTTAAAAGTTGCGATGTTTTATCCGTAGATCCATCATTCACCACAATGATATCATCACAATAGCACTGAACATTTGACACTGTTTCTATGATCGTCCCGGCATTATTGAATGTCGGAAGAATGACCACACAGTGTAATCGGCTTAAGCATTGTTTACATTCAGAGGGTGTCATTTTTTGGTGATAACATCGCCTTTAGTTTCACTTTTAAATCCGCAGAAAAAATTTGACAATTAATTTTATAACTCACAAAACTATCTTGATTTTGTGGTGATAAGTCTACATGGATCTTCAATACCCTATCTTTATCAGGCAATACCGGCATTAAAAATTTACATTCCTGAATCATGCTGTAGGATAAATGGATGCTCAAAAATTCAGAAACGCACGTCTTTACTATCTCCATAATACAAACTCCAGGCATGACCGGCATTCCGGGGAAATGTCCTTTGTAAACAGGATGGGAATCGTTCAATCGTGCCATACATTCAAAACCGGTATCGGTCTTGATATAGTCTGAAATAAAATAGAGATTATCAATCATTGCCGTTTTCTGTATGGAATATATTCTCAGGGAATACTCTATTCGTTGTTATGTTTGAAAACTGATACTCAATATTATCACCATTTGGCTCTTCCATTCGCAACAACTTCAACAGCATAGTCTCGCTGTCAAAGTGCATCGTTATGGATTTCATCCTCTTCTGCAGAGACTTTGAGACAGGATATATTTTCAAAACATATAATGAATCACTTTTAGAAATTTCTATGATGCTTTCTTTTTCCATTTTCGTGAACAAGGACATATCTCCTGTTAAACAAACTTCAAACAAAGTATTCAGCTGGCGTATAGCTGGATTGATCTTCGTGCCGGTGGATACAGTCTTCCCATCAACTTTCACATAAAATCGTCCATTCATCATCAAAATTTGATTTCCCATCGGTTCTGTATAGTTTAAACAAACTGAAAACTTCGATTTCGACTTTTTATTTTTATCAAGAGCATAATAGAACTTTCCATAAGAAATTGCGTCTTCTGCCAAAAAATCCATTTTCTTTTTCTGCCTGAAATCGCATTCTATGCTGTTTATCTCTTTTGTGATCACATTTAATTGTTTCTGAAATTCGCTCTTCAAAATATTATTGGAATCCTTATTCTCCTCCGAAAGGATATTTATGCAAAAACATAGAAATAACAATATAACAGCTTTTCCCCATTGAATTTTCATAAGTTAAACAGCTCCTCCAAACTTTTGACTTCATAAGATTCACGCTCAAGCAATTCCAATAATCGCTCCAGTAGAACTTCACTCTTCCGGCATGGATCATGCAGCAGGATAACACCACCGGGATGTAATTTTATTTTTATTCGATTCACCACATCATCAACAGATGTATTCACGGTATCCAGTGAACGTATGCTCCATCCAACACCCGTTAATTCTAATTCACTAACAGCCTTTCCAATCATTGGATTTGTCACCCCGAAAGGCGGTCGAAAGAACTTTACTTCCACACCCGTCAATGATTTTAGAATTTCACGGGTTCTTTTCAGTTCATCTTTAATACATCTCGTAAATTGCAGTGGGAACCACCAACGATGAAAATAGGAATGATTACCAATCAGATGACCAGCTGAATGAATTTGTTTTACAATCTCAGGATATTTCTTTGCACGCTCACCGATGATAAAAAATGTCGCCTTAATTTTATGCTCCTGGAGTATGGAAAGAATCTTGGGTGTCTGTATCGGATCAACTCCATCATCAAAAGTCAAAGTAACCACACGTTTATCCCCAGAAAAATCGGATTTGCACAAGAGCGGAAAATAGGCCTTGGATTCAACACGAAAAGATCGCATAGCGAGCCAAACGCTTGCGATTATAATAATAAAAAAAATAATAATATAAAAATACATTCGCTTTTCAGTGATCGTTGACTCGCAATACTTCTATTTTAATTGATGTTCCGTTCATTCCCGGATCCCTCGTGTAAATCACATTTGTACCTGTTTTTGTCGATCTCTTGAGGACAGTCCATAGTGTATGGGCAGAATAGACAGGACAATAATAATTCTTTCTCCCTTGTTTCAATTTTTGATCATAGAGTTCCCTATTGCAGTAGTGTGAATAATTGTTATGTTTTGAATTCAATGCATCCAGCCATTCATCTTTCTTGCTCCATTCAACATTGAATTCTAAAGATTTGATCTCTGCCAATGCATTTTCGGGATCATTCCCAAGAAGAAAAAACGTAGCCCGTTCAGCTGGCATTGACGACACACTCATTCCTAAACGCTTCAATATTTTTATTTCCGTTGGCGTTGTTTCTTCAAAAGCCCCCACTAAAACATTTTTTGATTTATCTGAGGATATTTGCATTATTCCGTCAAGCAACGCAGATTCAAAACTACATTCCCTATGTGTATGTGTCGTATTGTAGCAATGATTATTTAACAGCTGCGCAATTTGAAAACCAAGCGTATTAAAAGTGGAATATATAAAGGATGTAGGATTAGCAAATTTTTCCTGGTTTTGAATCAAGTCTTTTAAAAAATTTTCACTGTTTGAAAGGAATCCATAACCAGTAGCTGTAATGATCGCATCGATTTTATCTATACACCCCGTGCCATATTGCAGGCATTCTAAAGCCGTGTGCACACCTATTTTTGATAGTCTGCTCATCCGTCGGCGTAAATTGGCATCTTTGACCAGCGATTTAAATTCACATTTTAGATTTTCACTATCAGCGGCCTGTTTTATGTATATGTCATGTACTTTCATTCTGCACCTCCTAATGTGATGAAAAAACAAGTGACGTATCATTCCCACCAAAGCCGAATGAATTGGATAGAACGTGATTAATCGTAACATTTTTTTGCAGCACGCGATTAGGAATTAATCCCAAATCAGGATCCACTGTATTGAAATTAAGATTCGGGTACAACATCCGATGGCGGATCGCTAGTACTGACAAAACAGTCTCTATCCCGCCTGCCGCACCTAACGTGTGACCAGTCAACGGCTTTGTCGAACTGAAAGTGGGTATGTGCTCTTTGCCAAAAAGGCGGATCATAGCACTGCCCTCGACCTCATCATTATTAGATGTTCCCGTACCATGCACATTGATATAATCTATATCTTTTGGCTGAAGACCGGCCATTTTCAGCGATTCACTCATCGCCAAATACGCGCCACCAGCGTCAGCTGATGATGCCGTTTGATGAAAAGCATCATTTCTGTTCGCATATCCGGTTAAATAACAATATGCTTTTTCAGGGATAATTTTATCCGCTCTTTGCAGAACAACATATCCGGCTCCCTCCCCTAAGTTGAGTCCGGAACGATTTGCGTCAAAAGGCCGGCATGGCTGTGAATCCAAAATGCGAAGCGAATCAAAACCGTTTAAGGTAAACCGACAAAGTGAATCACAACCTCCGGCGACAACGGCATCCGCTATACCGTTCTCCAGCAAACGTGCTCCTAAAATAATTGCATTTGCCGAGGATGAACACGCCGTACTCAATGTCGTACAGAATCCTTTGATGCTACAATACGATGCGATCTTTTGTGTTGAATCATAACAATCATGTCCAACAACCATCCGCAGACGCCCTCTCTTCGGGTTTTGAAGAAAATCCACGTAAAATTTTTCACTCAGATCCATTCCGCCCACAGTGGTGGCTGAAACTAATGCGATCCGATTGGGTAAAATAGAATTGATTTGCGCATCATTCATGGCTTCATGCACAGCCAGCATACCCAGCAATGCCGTACGTGAACAAGAATTGACATTCAACTTTTTTGCCAAATCCTCAGAGCTGCATCCAACCTCTCCCACAGGAACTTTATGCCGCGTCTCAACAAATCTTGGGGGACGTAACAGGGTTTGCCATCTACACTCTGTTGTGAGTGTAGCAAGGGTATCGGCACTATTCATTCCCAGCGCTGACACGATCCCTATTCCTGTGATGGCAATTTTCATTGAGTATGCTTAGTATTATTTGCGATTTTCACTGATGTATTTTGCCAATGTCGCAATAGAATAAAAAATGGGGCGTGCTTCTTTTGCATCTTTTAATTTGATGCCGTAATCTTTATCCAAAATAATGATCAGCTCCAGTGCGTCTATGGAATCTAGCTCCAATCCGCCCTCGTTATCTCCAAAGAGCGGCGCATTTTCATCTATATCTTCCGGTTTCAAATCTTCAAGATTCAAAGCCCCAATTATTTTTTGTTTTATTTCTAAGATTAAGGTATTCATTTTAAATCATTGCTTAATTCTAATAAGTGGAAATCCGCGTCATACTCTTCCCCCAACAGCTCACACCATCCATAGATAACGGCTTTCAAAATCCCGTTCGTCATCAGTAATTCCGCATAGGAACGCAGAAAATTCAAATCTTTTTCTGATTGAATAAAAAACGTACATTCACCTTTTATTTTATGCCGAATCGAAATTTCACCAGCAGTCACACTGGGTAGAGTATAAACAAAAACAGACGGAGATGCGCCTTCCGGCAAATGCTGTTCTACTATTCTTTGATGCGCTAAATCCGTGTCGAGTGAGGAAGAACGATTGGCTAAGACGATCCCGACCTCTTGCGGTTGATATTTTCCGGCAAGCTGTACATTACTTAGCAGATACTCTGACGTCACATACCCCAGCTTACTTAATGAATCCATTTTGAAAAATCTTAGATTGGGTCGGTTCAAACGATGAAATTCATCACTGATCCTCTGATAAAAATCAGGTTTTGTTCCTTTTGGGATCTGCTCACTGGATATTCGATAACTCGCGGTTTCAACAGGTTTACCGGAAACTGTTTGACTTTTTGATTCAGAAGCAAATCCTTCTTTTACCAAGATCAACGCGCCATTCGTTCCACCAAATCCGGATGCCAATTTTAAAACCTTGTTTACATTACCTCGAACGGTTTTCTGCTCGTGTGCGCTAACACATATAGCCTTGGGCACACCTAATGAGGAAAAACCGGGTGTTCTCCAAACACGATCACAATGCATTTGTTCCATACAAAGAATCGCCTCCACGATCCCTGAGGCACCTAGCGTGTGACCCAAATACGGTTTTAAGCTATTGACAGGACACGTCTGCAATCCTGCCCAGTCAATCGCCTTGCTCTCCATCTCATCGTTATAAACCGTCCCGGTTCCATGTGCATTGACATAATCAATATTATCAGCAGCCGCTTCAGCCGGAATCCCCACGTCAGATAGCGTGGCCTGGATTGCATAGTAAAGTCCATCACCGGTTCTGGATGGTGCTGTTACATGGGATGCATCAGAAGTCATAGCACCACCTTCCAAAACGATATTCCGCCCAGAAATTCTCTCGCGGTATCTCGTCAGTATTACTCCGCCACATGCTTCACCTAGCGTCAAACCATCCCGTGCTGCATCGAACGGCATACATAATGTGGAACTGAGTGCATGAAAAGCCGCAAAACCTTCATGAACAAATTCCGTCATGAGATCCCCGCCTAAAACCATTACTTCATCGTATTGACCAGATTGGATCAGACGTTTTCCAACAACTAGCGCACTAATGCCCGAAATACACGCATTGGAAATAACTATGGGTTTTGAAATAAATCCATAATAAGTTGCTATTCGTTCAGCCATCACGCTCAGATAACAGCGGGCGTCGATTGGTTTATCTCCATCTAATAAATCAATGTTCCCTTTAGTAGTGGAAATAATCAGCCCAAACCGATCGGTCAACTTCTGTGACTCACATTTATATTGCGAAAAGAGCACATCTGCCGTATCAAAAAACAGACGTTCCAAAGCTGTTTCATCCGCCAATTTATTTTCTTTCGATGGCACATAATTCTGCCATGGGATCGGTTTCAATACAAATGGAGGCACCCCATCAGGCAGATGATCCACGGCATTCTCTTTTGACGAAAAATGGGTCGAAAAAATACGATTAAGACTGATTACACAATCCGCAGCCAGATAGACCTTCATATTACACCCCACTTCCGTTTCCACTCCGTGTAAAACTCAGGACACCATAACTCCAAGCTCCCGTTCTGATTCACGAATACTTGCACACTTCGCCCCACAGCCATAAGCTTTTCATCCTGCTTTCTGCGAATGGCGTATTCAAAGCAAATTTTCGCAGCTTCTGTATTTATATAACGTGTTTCAACAACCGCGATATCATTACAAGTCAGGGGCGCTTTAAACTGTAGATGTAAATCAACCATTGGTGCCCGGACCCCGTGTTTGTAAAAATCTAAATACCCAAGTCCCTCATAGTGCCGGCCAAAATCCTCTCTGCCATCCTCAAAATACTTCACATACTCCCCATGCCATACGACATTCATTGCGTCAACTTCACTGAAGCGCACTCGAATCTCCGTCTTCCAAGTTAAATCGGCAGGAGCTAATATTATTTGACGCTCTCTCATTTCTGGTCCTTCTTCAGAAATATTTTCATCTCACATTCCAAAATAACTCGCTCACCCACATTCGTTAAGGCATGGATCAGCGTTATTTCCCCCAACTCGTAAAGCGGCTTTAGTGATGTAAACAAAGTTTCATTTACTCTCGCAGTTCCCATTACCTTCAGATTATTGATAGATCCTATATATCCCAAAGACGGTTGCTCGCCATTGATTGTCTTTTCGTACCCTTCTCTGGCCGCTGCGGATTGCGCAATATGTTCTATAACCCCTAACTCACTCAGCAACCCATCTTCCACAAAAATATTATCTTCTCTTATGGTAAGGCCGCTATAAGAAACGGAATTTTCAATACCATAAAACGCATCCACCATCACAATGGGATCCCGCTGTGGTATAAGCTTCAGAATATCATGTCCCTGGCAAATCAATTTCATTGCGTCAATTCTTTTTCCTGCAGCAAATAAGTGTGTGATATCCTCCCAAGTGGTCATGAATGGTTTCCACTTTTAATCCGGCACTTTCTATGCACTGAACCAAATCTGCCGTGTGATACATTTTGCTTTCCCCATTGGCCATGGCTGTAAAATATAGACTGATCTGAGTCAAACAAAATGAAGCTGTTTGAAAACGCTGGCGATCCCACAATGTCTCCATGATATACAACCTGCTGTTCCCCGACATCACCGCAGAAGTTTTCCGAAGAATACTGACTATATTTTCCTTAGAAAAGCAATCCAGAAACTGACTCATCCATATAACATCAAACCCCGCTGGAATAGTGGTTTCATGTTTTAGCAAATCCCCTTCCACAGCATGAATCCTTTCCCTGCCTGACATACATTGATTTTCGATCAAATGCTTTTTCAATAACTCGATCTGTTCTGGAATATCCAGAATTGTGACCTGTACATCCGGATCATACTTTACACATTGAACAGCCCAGCGTCCGATATTCCCTCCTATATCTAAAATCTTACAAGGCCTGCATAATGGATCAGCGAAAAGTATTTCGAGTGCTTCTGAAAAAGCATGATCTGAATGATAAATGTCAAAATCAAACCAACTTTTCCGTGCCGAAGCATTCATGCTGCCCAATCCTTCATAAATCCTTTCCCATGGTCCCAATGTTTTAAGCCCTTCCGGCTTTCCCGTCAGCAGTGAGCGCTCCAGATCATACATTCCCAGATAATTGATATCATGATTAAAATTCATGCTTATCCTTACCTGTTCATCTTTCAACAAAAACCATCCCGTTTTTGCAAGGAAAAACCTATCCTCCTTTTTTTTGACAGTTCCGATAAAGAGCGATGCTTCCATTAAAACCTGTACCGCATACTTCCTCAATCCCGTCTTTTCTATAATGGATCCATAATTCAATCCTTCCCGATTTTCCTGGAGCAATTTCAAAATACCGAATTTACACATCAGACGGGAAACCTGAAAAACGATAGATCCAAAGGCAATTTCATACGCACGCCGCTGCGCCTCAAACGCAGGAAGATCATCCCGGCCCGCAATTTGCGTCGCGCCACCGGAAAATGATTTTCTCGATTTATTCAAAGCTTTCATCTTTGTTTAATATCTCATTTACGATCTTTGCCCTGCCCAAAATGGATAAAAATTAAACCACTGCTGCGGATACTGTCTGACAATCTTCTCTAAAATACCGATATACTGATCGAGCAGCTGCTTCTGCGGTGGTTCATGGCTGCTTTCGGAAGCAGATTCCGCCATCCGCAAATAAAAACGATAACCTTTTTTTGGCAGCCGCATTGAAAAATAGAAAACAACAGGAACCTTCAAACGTGTTGAAAAAAGAAAAGGCCCTAAAGGAAACTCCGCCTCTTCTCCCATGAATGACACTTTCAGAGTGCGCTGCCCTTCGATAAAGCGATCACCCTGAAAACAGACATACTCATGCGCGTCCAAAACGGATTTGATCTTTAATATATTTTCGATCGGATCCTCTGAAAGAGAAAGTATCTTGTGGTCTCCGGAAATATGCTGCTCCTGACTGGAAGCGGCATTGAACATAACGACATTGATCTTCTTGCCTTCTTGACCAAAAAAGTGGACCCCGCTTTCCCATGAACCTATGTGCGCACTGATAAAAACACAGCCGTTGTCTTTAAAATTTTGAAAAGACTTTATGAACTCAGTTCTGTCCTTGGTATCAAACCGGTATTCCTTATTCCTTCCCTGGGCAATGGCTACTTTATCGATCAATACCTGCCCAAAACTGAAATAATGAAAATACAGCATCATCATCGATTTGAAAAAACCATAGTGCATAATCCGGCGATTATAATACCAGATAGATGAGGTTGCCCTGGGAGCCGCAGGAATAAAATAAACTACGACAAACGACAGCAGCACGTATGCGGCATTGACTCCGCCATATCGGATCAAATAATCAAAGATGAGATTGCCTAAATAACCGCCTCGAAATCGGCCATCCCAATTGCCTCCTTTTTTTGATCCAACGTTTTTCATTAAAATTTTTTAAATCGCATGCTATTCTTTTACTTGAGGCAGTTCATTATATTTTCGGATGATCAAATTATAAAAATCCTGAAATGTTTTGATTCCCTTGAAATCATCTTCAACAAGTGTGATACCAAAATTTTTATCGATCAAAACAACCACATCAATCATATCCAGACTATCCAGATTCAGTGTTTCCATTATCGGTGCTTCTGGCTGTATGACGGATGGATCCACTTCAAATTCATCTGCAAAAAAAACGTTGATCCTTTGAATGATCTCCTCAGATGTCATCTTTTTCATATTTATTATTTTAGTTTTTAAAATCGCTCACTATCAATGTTGAATTCGTTCCACCAAAACCAAAGGAATTGGAAAGAAAAACATCAAAATTTGTATCTACCCGCTGTGCCGGTATATTCAATTTGCAGGATGCCTCATCCCCTTCTTCAAAATTGAGGTTTGGGGCGACAAAATTATTTTTCATCATAATAATGGAATAGATCACCTCACTGGCTCCGGACATCCACATTTCATGTCCTGTCATAGACTTCGTTGAAGTGACGTATGGCTTCAGCTCACCAAAGACTTCATCAATGGCAAACGCCTCATTTTTGTCTCCCAGCGGAGTTGAAGTCCCATGCGCGTTTATATAACCGATCTTTTGTTTATCCACATTCGCCGCGCGAAGTGCCATTTCCAGTGACCGTCTGGGACCATCCACATTGGGCACAGAGATATGATCTCCATTAGAAGAAAAACCATAGCCGATAACCTCTGCCATGATGTTGGCTCCCCTGCTTTGCGCGGACTCCAAAGATTCCAAAACCAGAGATGCCGCTCCACCGCTGGGAACCAGCCCGTCCCGATTCTTGTCAAAAGGCCTCGATGCTTTTGTAGGACTGTCCTCTCTTTTGGAAAAAGCACCTAATCCATCAAAACTGCCCACAGAATACGGATTCGTTTCCTGGCATCCTCCGCAAATGATGCAATCCTGCAGTCCCTGTTTGATCAGCAAATATCCCAATCCAATCGAATGCGATCCGCTGGCGCAGGCCGCGGAAACAGTGAAATTGATCCCCTTCAAATGAAAGATAACAGAAAGATTCATTGTCACCGTGGAATTCATAGCCTGGAACATATTCCCCGATCCAACCATAGAAGTATTCTTTTTCTCACGGATGATATCTATCCCCTGGATAACCGGCAGCATACTGCTGTCATTTCCATAAAGGATGCCCAGCTCATTCCGCAGCAAATACTCCTGATCGATGCCGGCGTTTGAAAGCGCCTCCAATGTGGCTATGTAGGCATACTGTCCCTGCTCCGGGAGTCCCAGTCGCTGACGCCGCTCTAACTTTCCTTTTAAATCAGGCTTGGGCAAAATCCCCGTCAAACATGAATGATAGCCAAACTCCTTTCTTTCTAAATCCAATCCTATTCCGCTGATCCCTTCATATAAGGATCGCTTTACAGAATCCAATCCTATTCCGATACAGGAATAGATCCCCATTCCCGTTATGACAACTCTTCTTTCCATCCTACACCATCCGATCTTGATTTTTAACTCATTCCTCCATCAATAGAAAGAACGGCCCCCGTGATATAGGAAGCCTCCTCCGAAGCAAGAAATCCCACCAGCGCCGCGACCTCATCCGGATCGCCGAAACGCCCGGCCGGTATCAGCTTTTTCAATTCCTTCTCATCCAAGCCCTCGGTCATATCCGTTCGGATAAACCCCGGAGCGACCGCGTTGACCGTGATCCCGCGCCGGGCCACTTCACAGGAAAGCGATTTCGTCGCGGCAATCAGACCGCCTTTCGCGGCAGAATAATTGACCTGACCCGGCACCCCTTTCATTCCCGACACAGAAGCGATATTGATGATCCTGCCGAAGCGGTTTGCCATCATATCTTTTAACAGCGGACGCGTTAAATGATAAAATCCCGCCAGCGTCGTGCTCAGCACACTGTTCCAATCTTCCGGCTCCATCCAGTACATCAGCTTATCCCGACGGATACCCGCGTTATTCACCAATACCGCGATCCAATCGTCCGGATGTTCTTCTTTCCATTGTCCCAACAGTCTGTTGACCGATTCAGCATCCGCCACATCACACTTCAGAAGCGCTCCATTCCCATCGATCAACCTCAATGTCTCCAAAGCATCATCGTCATTGCTTCTGTAATTGATCAAAATAGAATAGCCCATCCGGGACAACCTCTGACAAACCGCACGGCCTATCCCTTTGCTTCCACCTGTAACGAGTGCGTACTTTTTATTCATCATCCGCGGTAAAATTAAGTAGCTTATTTATACTTCTTTAGGTTCTTATCAACTTGCTTCACCACACCAAACCAGTAATTGCGAAAACCGAACCCACCCGCCTTTCCAATATAATGGTCGCACACGATCACTGTCCTCTTTTCAATATCGAAAAACACGATATAAATGCTTCCTTTTTTATCCGGCTTCACCAGACGATCCACAATATAAACAAGTCCAAGTCCTTCTTTTTCAGACAATTCATAAGACTTGACCAGATTCTCTATATCCTCGGCATGAATATGTGTATCCCCAATAAAACTTCCCGATTTCTTAACGATCTGCTCAGATGTAGCCTTCTTGTTCTGCTTGTTGACCGCTTCGATATCGACGATGACAGTCTTCTTTAAAAGCTTTTCAACCACCTTAATTCTTTCAGAAAGAAACAGTTGATTCCACGCGTCAGGAAAATGAGGAAAAATCTTCTCCTCCTCATTGAACCCTTTCTCACCATACATCCGAACCAGACTGTAATCCAAGCCGGCCCAAACAACTGTCTTGGCTTTCAGCTCAGGATGCTGCTGCGAAGGCTTGCTGCTTGACGCTAAGATACTAACACTCAATGCCAACCCCAAAAATAGACAAAACAATCTTTTCATAAAAACGTCCATATATATGATGCTGTCCCACTAACATCCATAATGACAGAGGAATATACTGTTTTCGCGCTTTCTATTCATATCATAACTGCATGAACACTTGGTTTTTATACAATTTTTAAACAAATTCTGCAACATATTCCTTCAGGTACATAGTCACTCCTTGGCAAAAGACTTTTGACAGGATAAGTTCCAAACCAAAGGGAGAACTATTTCCTAAAGGACAGTTATGGTATTTACAGGCGCGTGAATGAAGATGGTGTTGGTTTTGCATTTGTTTTTTGGAATATGGGCGGGATCGAATAAGAAAAAGGCACAAATTCATAACATATTCTCAGACAATATATTTTATTTATTCTTATAAAAACTACTAAAATAGTTGTGATTTAGTGTTGACAAGTCTTCTTTTTTGCGATAATCTTTTTTGCGAACGAGGGATTCGTTTCCCTTTTATTGTTTTATAGAATCATAACCGATTTAGTAATGTATTAAGAATAGAATTATGAGCCAAAAAAATTATCATATTGAAACTCTGGCCATCCACGCGGGACAGGTTCCCGATCCAACGACCCTGTCGCGGGCTGTCCCTGTTTACCGAACGACCGCTTACGCGTTCAAAAGCTCCCGGCACGGAGCCGATCTCTTTGCCCTGCGCGAGAGCGGCAACATTTACGCCCGGCTGATGAACCCGACCGAGGACGTACTGGAACAACGTCTGGCGGCACTGGAAGGCGGCAAAGCGGCTCTGGCTCTTTCCTCCGGCACGGCGGCGATCTACTTCACGATCACCAACATTGCCAAACAGGGAGACGAGATCGTTGCCGCAAATAATCTCTACGGCGGAACTTTTACCCAGTTCGATGCCATCCTGCCCCAGCAGGGAATCAAGGTCAACTTCACCCCGGTCAATGACTTTCCGGCGGTCGAGGCGGCCATCAACGGCAAGACCCGCGCCATCTATATCGAGACGGTCGGCAATCCCGGTCTGGATATCGCGGACATCGAGAACTACGCCGCCATCGCGAAGAAACATCATCTGCCGCTGATCGTGGATTCCACGTTCACCCCGCCCACTCTGCTGCGTCCGATCGAACACGGCGCGAACATCGTCGTGCATTCCCTTTCCAAATGGATCGGCGGACA
>Ga0265298_10006707_pt1 | contig 14148 bp, 10 predicted proteins | sample AusTroGonzalo_MG_3_FD_193486 | JGI IMG/M metagenome (GOLD analysis project Ga0265298, IMG submission 193486) | Bovine rumen microbial communities from tropical cattle in Woodstock, Queensland, Australia - Gonzalo_01 | ecosystem: Host-associated > Mammals > Digestive system > Stomach > Rumen ...
CGACCTCTATGTGTGGACGACGGACCGGATGCTGGATGCGGTCAAGGGCGTCCACAGGCTTCAGGGCGGCTCGCTCGTGCCGCCGGACTGGTCGGCGGGTCCCGTCATCTGCCGCTATGCGCCCGACCTTTCGGTGCTTGACGGCTACACCTACAGGAAGTACGGAAGAAGATGGGAGGGCAAGTCGCTTCTCGGCGTCGGCGTGAAGGAGATGCTGGCGAGATACGAGGCCATTGGCGCAAAGCCCAAGGCGTTCATAATGGAGGGCTGGAGCATTGAGTTGTTCGGCGATTCCGAACTTGCGCGGAAGCGGCGTGAGGCGCTGAAATCATGCGGAGAGTTCCTGCGGAGCAAGGGCGTGAAGATGCTCGTCTATATGCGCGTCGGTTCCCCTATAGACCGCAAGTGCCCGGGATTCAAGGACGAGTTTCTTGTCCATGCCGACATCTTCAAGAACGGCAACATCGACCGTTCCGGCTCGGACAGGATCCCCGACGTCTATTTGACGGGCATCAACATCAATCCCGACTCCGGCAAGGTTGCCGGGGGACACGTCGCGCTCGACATCACGAATCCCGCGGTGTGGGAATGGTACGTGAACGTCGTCTGGAAGGAACTCGTTGACCTGGGCGTGTCGGGCGTGAAGATCGACTTCTGCGAGGAGCTGCCGGACGATGGCCGCGACTATGGCGCCGTCCGCGTGAACTACAAGTGGCACGATCCCGGCGTGTTCGACGGTGCGGCGGTCCACCACGCCTATCCTGCGTTCTTCGTCTCGCGTTTCACGCGGGAGATGGCGAGGATGACGGACGGCAAGGGCGGTTTCATGGTGCTGACGCGTGGCGGCGGCATCGGGTCGGGGCGCAACCCGTACATGTGGGCGGGCGACCAGATGCGTTCGTGGAGCAAGCTGGACGATCAGGTGCTGGCAGTCCTCAACTCCGGCATGTGCGGCATCCCGTTCATGAGCTACGACTACGGCGGCTACCAGTATGACGGCGGCCAGCACACCGAGCCGGCGGGAGTGGTGAACCTCAAGACGGGTGCGTTCGACTTCACGCGGACGGAAGCGAAGCCCGGCGAAGAGACCGTTTATGTCCGGCGCGGCAAGACGCTGTCCGCAGAAGAGGAAGAGCGCATATTCTCACGCGCCTTGGAGTTTACGGCGTTCATGCCGTGCATGCAGAGCCACGGGTACGTGCGCAATGTCTATGAGTTCGGAGAGGCGACGAGGCGCGGCTATGCGCAGGTGCAGCAGATGCGCGAACGCCTGGCGCCGTACTTCGCGCAACTTGTGAAGTGCGCGGCAGAAGAAGGCGTCCCAGCCGTGCGTCCGCTTGTGTTGGATTGGCAGGACGACACGAACACGTATTCCATAGGCGATGAATTCATGCTTGGCGATGCGCTGCTGGTCGCACCGTTGCTTGGGCCGGAGATGACGCGCAAGGTCTATCTGCCGAAGGGACAATGGCGTGAAGTCGGGTCGGGAAAGACCTTTAATGTCGGGCCGGCGGGGCTATGGATGACTGGCACGGACAACGGAATATTGCCGCCGCTTTATGTAAATGTCGCCTCGCCACATGTCGGCGCGCTCGGCGATTTTCCGCTGGATTGAACAAGGGGGTTTATGGTATAATCGCATTGTTCTGAAAGGAGTGGCGAAGATGGGCGAATCAATGATAGAAGAGGCTCTCAGGCAGACGACCGACACCAAGGCCTGCACGATCGGGCCGGGCGCGGTCGAGGCCGCCGCACAGATGTTCAAGTCGCTTTTCCCGGATGCGGGGAAGGCCATTGTTGTGGTCGATCCGCGCACGAGGGCCGTCGCGGGCGACCGCGTGAAGGCGCTTCTCGCCGCCGCCGGCGTCGAGACCGCCGAATACGTGATAAACCCCGACGGGTCCGACTTCCACGCGACATACGAGAAGGTCGAGGAGGTGCGCGACGCCATCGCCGCCGCCGGCAAGCCCGTCCCGGTCGCCGTCGGCTCGGGCACGATCAACGACCTCGTGAAGCGCGGCTCCGGCGAGCTGGGCCTCTCCTACATGGTCGTCGGCACGGCGGCGTCGATGGACGGCTACACGTCCTACGGCGCGGCGATAACCAAGGACGGGATGAAGCAGACGCTCGAGTGCAAGGCCCCGGCGGGCTGCATCGTGGACAGCGCCGTGGCCGCCGCCGCCCCGAAGGAGATGACGGCGAGCGGCTACGCAGACCTCATCGCGAAGATCCCGGCGGGGGCGGACTGGATCATCGCCGACCTCATTGGCTCCGAGGCGATACATCCGCTCGCGTGGAAGCTCGTGCAGGGGCCGCTCCGCGACACGCTCTCCAACCCCGCCGGCTGCGCAAGCGGCGACGAGCGCGAGGTGCGCAAGCTCTGCGAGGGGCTTGTCATGAGCGCATTCGCCATGCAGGCGATGGGCTCTTCGCGCCCCGCAAGCGGTACGGAGCACCAGATATCCCACTACTGGGACATGGAGGACCTCCATTTCGAAGGCAAGCCCGTCTCGCACGGCTTCAAGGTCGGCATAGGCACCCTCGCCTCGACCGCCGCGCTGGAGTTCATCCTCGAACACGACCTCTCGAAGATGGACGTGGAGGCGAAGGTCGCGGCCTGGAACGACGACTTCGAGAAGATCAAGGCCACGTTCCCGTCCGTATTCGGCAACAGGCCCGCGCACATATGCCGCGCAGGCAGCGAATACGCGAAGAAGTTCCCGTCGAAGGACGACTTGCGCAAGGAGCTGACGGCGATTCGCGACGCTTGGGGCGACCTGTCGGCGAAGCTCAGGGCGCAGCTGATGCCGTTCGCGGAGGTCCGCGAGAACCTGAAGGCGGTAGGGGCGCCGTACGAGCCGGAGCAGATAGGCGTCTCCCGCGCAAAGTTCCGCGAGACGCTGACGGGCGTGCCGTACATGCGCGCGCGCTACTTCGGCGTCGATCTTATGCAGCGGCTCGGGCTGATGCCGGCGTATCTCGACCGGCTCTTCGGCGCGGGCGGCGTTTGGCAGATATGACAATTGAGGCGGCATTCGGATTCAACAACAGAAAGGAAACGACTCGATGGAAACGACGATATGCGAGAACGCGTGCGGCGGAACCGGCACGCTGAAGCTGGAGAACATCCTCGGCGCGGCGCAGATGGGCGACAAGTGCTCCCTGTACGCGCGCGCCACGCTGCAGCCGGGGTCGTCCGTCGGCTACCACGTCCACAACGGCAACGGCGAATGCTACTTCATACTCTCCGGCTCGGGGACGTACGACGACAACGGCGTGAAGAGGACCGTCAAGGCGGGCGACGTGACGTGGACGCCCGACGGCTCCGGGCACTCCCTTACCAACGATGGCGGCCCGGAGGACCTTGTGTTCATCGCGCTCATAATCAACTCGTAGCGGAGTCTGGGCGGCTTCGAGGGGCAAATCGCGCTACGGGGTTGCGAGCTGCCACTCGCTGTCCGTGGCACTCTCCACCCCTACGCTTGAGGCAGTCGCCGACGCGATTGCCAAGAATCGGCCACCCCAGCCGCCCCACCCTCTGCGCTTAAGGTAGTCAAAACCCTGCGCGCCAGGCTTAAAATGCCTGCTGGTTCTTTCTAATGGGATTGTTGGAATGCGTTGTTGGAATGCGCTTAGGCACACCTACGGCAGTTGCGACAGAAATGTTCGCGCAGAAACTATGACCGGCCGGCTGTAGTCAAAAGCGTTCGCATTTGCAAACGGCATATTGATGACTACCTGAAACGCATGTTTGACTCCGATTGACGCTTGAACCTTTCCCAACACGGGCGAAATGGACGTTTCAGACGTCTTTGCCTCTGCAAGAAACCAAGGGCTGCCGTCTTTTGTCACCAGAAAATCAACTTCATGCTTCTGCTTGTCGCGTATGTAATAGAGAGCATATTCGCCGATGCCTATATCCGTCCACAGCTCCACGGCTTTCAACAGATGACACGCGATGAAAGTCTCATTGCGACGCCCTTCGTCTTCAATCGCCGACCAGTCGCGAAGATACCATTTGGTGGTCTTGCGAAGAGAATTCTCTATGTTTTTGAACCAAGGCCGTATCTCAAAGCCGTAATACAACGACTTAAGGACTGAAACCCACTTCTTCACTGTCGGTTCGCTGACATTTATTTCCCTTGCCAAAGACGCATAGACAAGCATTTCACCAGAACGATTTACAAGCAATTTCGCAAGCCGCTCAATCAAATCGAGTTCAGTCGTACGGGTCAAATCCCTTATGTCATCGCGCAAAAGCTGCTCCAAACGAAGACGTTGCCACTTTCTCTGGAAACGGACATCCCTGTTTGTGAAAGGCTCCGGGAACCCTCCAAACCGCAGAAGTGCCTGCCAATCGTCTTCTTCAATCGGCAGTGGGCCGCGAACGGCAGTTTCGTCCGGGATAGCGGGGCGAACCAATTCACCTACAGAGAACGGGTGTATGCGATAGGGGAAATAGCGTCCCATCATACTGTCTCCACCGCGCTTGTAAACATCCATTCGTGCTGAACCTGTGGCTATCACCCTGCAATTTCTCTCAAAAGTGTCGAAAAAACCCTTAAGAAACGTCTTCCACTTTGAGTAGCGATGTATTTCATCGAATGCGACAACAGGCATCAACCCTGCTGTCGGTGATGCAACGCCTAATTTTTCGGCCAAAGCGTCAACGCCCGAAAGCACAAGCTGCCGATCCTTTTCTTTGTCCCAACTTGCATACGCATCGGCACATTCCGTCGCAAGAGTGGTTTTCCCGACCTGCCGAGGGCCAGACAGAAAAATCATCTGGCGATACTTTGCAAGATGGTCTGCAATAATTGCCGAATAAATGCGCTTATACATTTTCATAGCGAAAATTATATCATATGGACGGCAAGAAAGTCAATTACCAAACTAAATATTTGTTTAGTTTAGCAACTACCATTCTAAACGATGCTTTAGGATGGCAACGGCAACGATCAAATTTATTTCCTCATTCGGCCACCCCTGCCTTCCCGTCCCCTACGCTTGAGGCAGTCGCCGACGCGATTGCCAAGAATCGGCCACCCCAGCCCACCCCTCCGCATCAAAGTGGCAAAGTCGGACCAAAATTCGCGCTTGAGGTTTGAGGGCGGTTTTGGTATCATACCAGCGTTCTGAAAACGAACGGTTGATCTTTGAAATACCGTCCGGAACTCCAACCGGGCGGGACGGTCGCCACCTCGGTAGGGTCGCGCACTTGACCACCGTAGCCATTTGTCCGCCAAAGCCTTGGTGTCAGGCGGATGGCGAAGGTGGTTGTCGCGACCAAAAACGGTAGGGCGCGATGCCCCAATCGCGCCGCACCGCAAAGGAGAGCGACAGAGAAACCGCTGCGCATACAGGTGTGTGCCAACGGCGGGACGTACGCAACAGCGTATAGTAGCTTCACGAGAAAGACCGCTAATCTAACTGCAAGAAGTGAAATACGGCTGTGCGCGCGTGTGGTGCAATATCCACGCGGCGCACTTTCGTTTCATGTTTCTTGCAAGGCTCTTAGCGGCGCCTCTCGTGAGACAGAATTTCGAGAGTGCGCCGCTCTTCTTTTGCCGCCGACGTGTCTCTCGCGACAAGGTAGCGGCAAAGGAAAGGAGTCATGAGAATGGGTAGATGGTGCAACATGTCGAAGAAGGTGAGATGGATTTGTGTTGTCAATATGGCAATTGTTCCAATGATTGGTGCCTTTGCAGTGCCGTCGAGCACTTCATCAGGCAATGTGCCACAAAATCCCCAGTCTAACTTAGGCGGCAAAGCCGTTGTTGGTGGTGTGGAATGGGATTTCGATGTCAGAGACGGCACTGTGACAATCAAGGGGGTGTCAAATGGTGCCGCCGGTCCTTTACGTATACCATCCGTGATAAACAGGCGCCCTGTGGAGCATATCGGCAGCTACTCGTTTTACAGGAACAATCAACTTACGGATATTGTCATACCAGCATCAGTAAAAACTATCGGCAAGAAAGCATTTGCCCAATGCATCAATCTAAGGCGAGTAAATACGGAAGGCGTGTTGCTGCGCGTGGCGTCGGACGCCTTTGAGGGATGTCAAAGTCTGGCGGCAGTACCCAGAGGCCAACCAGCCGATCAGACAAACAGAGGTCAACCAGCCGATCAACCGAAAGAGGGGTCAATTCAGCAAACGGGAAAATTTGGTGACATGTATATGGTGATTGATCTGTCTGGCGGGATAGATGCGAAGCACTTCCCGGTCAATTGGCTTCACTCGGAGCCGGAAGGCGGATGGGGAGACGAATACAAAACAACTAAGCTTGTTCTTAGGCGTATCCCGGCAGGATCATTCATGATGGGTAGCCCGGAAGATGAATACGGGCATGAATGGAGCGAAAAACGGCATGTTGTAAATCTTACGAAACCATATTACATTGGTGTGTTTGAGGTTACACAGAGACAGTATATGCTGGTGACCGGCAGACCTGGATCAAGTCGGTATCAAGGAGACATGCGTCCGATAGATAGCATTTCCTGGGAAACGGTCCGCGGGAATGGCGATTGGCCAAACGTCAAAACGGTTGACGACTATTCGTTCATGGGAATGATCAGGTCTAAGACAGGAATGACCGGCTTTGATCTTCCAACTGAGGCGCAATGGGAATGCGCATGTCGTGCAGGAACGGTGACATCACTCAACAACGGGAAAGAAATCACACGAGAAACAGAACGTGACGAAATGAGGACAGTCGGGCGTTGTATTTATGACAGGAATGGATACGCAACGTCCGGCACCTCACTGGTTGGGTCTTACAAATCCAACAGCTGGGGACTTTACGATATGCATGGGAATGTCAAGGAATTGTGCCTTGACAAATGGACATCCAAGATGCCGAAGGAAACGGTTACCGATCCGGTGGGCGGCCTCTCTCTCAACTATGATGATGACGCTGGTCGAGTCGCAAAAGGAGGCGCTTACGATAGCATGGCCAAATATTGCCGCTCAGCGAGCAGATGCTGTGTCGGTGCTGGATATAACCCCAGCGGCATCGGATTTAGGCTTTGTTGTATCATTGAAGGGTTGGAGAATTCTCAATCGACATCCAAATCATCACCCGACAAGAATCCTGTCAACGTTTCAAGTTTGTCGCTGTCAATCAGTCAGCCAAAGACTACAAAAAGTCCAACTGACAAACGCCCACAAGACTCTTATTATTCTTATTATAGTGGTGACAAGTATATAGCCAGCATAAGCAGCTATAGCGGCAGTGTGAGGTGCAAAGCCAAGGGAGGGTCTGCTACAATAACGGTGGAAGCATACTTTATTACAAGGAACCTGTCAGACAATTCCAAAGAGGTTATCAAGGAAGTTCGTACAGTTGGGAACTACATCTTTGACGAAAGCAACGTAAACTCGCAGAAATTTGAATTTTCTTCGCCAGAAGTAATAGAGGCTTCTACGCGAATAAGGGAATGGAACGCCGGATATAAAACGCGTACGCAACGCCGAGGCGAACAGTATATGGGTGTTATTGTCCGTGTACTCGTTGACGGGCGGGTCGAGAAGGTTCGCTCAATACCGAATAATGCCAGATGGAATGCCGCCGGCAAGAAAGCTGTCGTGACATTGGACTAACAAGAAAGGAAAAATAAAAATGAAAAATGCGTTCAAAAGAATTGTTGTCGCCGTGTATGCGGTATGCGTAGTCTTTGAAGTGTCCGCCCGGCAGAAGTCTTGGGTAGCAGCAGACAATGACTTAGAGTTGCTTTTCATGCAGTTGGCCATGAGGGTGAACGAGAGTTCCAACATCATAGCTAGACTCGAGCGCGAAAACATTGAAATCGAAAAAGACAGAAAGGAGTTTTTCAAGACGCTTAATTCTATCAAAGTTCCAGAATGGAAGATTGTGACCAATGTGACAAGTTATGCTTCTGGTGCAGTGGTCAAAAAAGTTGAAAAACTGCCGTTCAAACAGGAGGCAAGGGTTCGTAAACTTATTGCTACAATGCGCAATCCCATTGTAGGCGAGTTGTATGAGAAATATTGTGGCGCATCCTGCATGGAACTGTTGGACGAGTTTTTAGGAGAATGGAAGATGGCCGAGGAAGGTCTCAAGGATACGATGCGGATGATGGAGAATAATTCAAAAGCGTACACCATTACAACAAGAGAGATTGATGATAATGCCCAAAAAAAGTATGATGACGAAATGGCCAGTTTTGATGCGGACATCTCCGTGCTGAAGGAGAAGATTTCCTTGTTGGAAAGAGAGCGCCAACAGCTTGTGGAGGAAAGAATGCAAAAGAAACAAAAGTCCAATCCTCCGCGCGTTGCGGAAATAGACAGCATCATAAAGGACTTCAATCGTGATATCAAAGACATTGAACTAGAGCGCAACGCCGTAGTGCGCATATACAAAAACAACAGTTTCACAACATCATACGCCGCTGCGGGGAATCGCAAGATGGACGCCAATGACGCGGTGTTGGCGGAGGCTGATTTGCGAAACCAGCATCAAAATATCTACATGACTTACAGCAATAGGCTAAAAGGTGATATCATAGGTGTAATGGCATCAAAGATTCTCTCCAACAAAGCGGAAATATTGGCGAAACGCAAAGAGCTGAACAAACTGAATTTCCTCATGATGCATCCAGACTTAATAGCATCCGACATAGCTGAAGCGATTATAAAGGGGCAGGTAAAGGAAGCTATAGAGAGCGTGTTTGGTGTTGATGTTGATGGATTAAAATCCGCGAATAGCACAAAAGCAATGGATACTACACCGTAATGTTATATTGTCCAGATGCAGACTGGACAATTGAGCTCTATCCCCCCATACCGAGGACAAGCCCCGTTTCCGCGAATGCCAATTGACACAATGCCAACTGTCAAAGTTGGCATAAATGCAATACGTAATGGCAGTATCATAATCTTGCTTGCGGGCGGCGACAAATCATCACAACCAGCGGACATCAAGGCGGCAATAGCTCTGTCCGGGCAAATTAAGGAGGCTTAACATGAAACTCTACAACTGGAGCGTTGAAGACAATCTCAAGACGTCTGAAGAGAGAGCGGCATATATTGAAGCGGCAATGGAGGAGAATGATCCAGAGTTCCTGACCGTTGCACTGGGCGACGTTGCTCGCGCCGAAGGCATGAGCAAGGTTGCTAGGCGAGCCAACCTTGGACGAGAGAATCTATATCGTGCGTTCGCGCCAGGCGGCAATCCGACTCTGACCACGATCATGCGCGTCCTTGAAGCGCTTGGACTCTCGCTTCGAATTGCTCCTCGCACAAGCCAGATATGTTAGGCTCCGGGATGTCCGCGAACCCTTCGTGGACAAGCGCCGGGCAAGTTGACTTTCCGCTATTCAAAACGGCCGGATTTTATGGCTTCCGCCCATGCAGCGTCGTTGATTGCCTTTGCTTTTTTATAATCAACGCTGTCTGGTCCGTGAAAGCGAATAATCGGGATGCCTTTCTCGCGCAAACAATGATGCGGCGGATTTTCACAAAAATCCGCCCAGATATGGTATAATGTCCGTCAAAAGGTCCCAGAAGGGAAGAAGAATGGGCATCAGCATCTTGGGAACGGGCAGCTATCTGCCGCCGAGAGTCGTGACAAACGACGACATAGCGAAGTCGCTGGACACGTCCGACGAGTGGATATACTCCCATACCGGCATACATTCCCGGCACGTCGCCGGGGAGGGGGAGTCCACCGCCACGATGGCGGCGGCGGCGGCCCGCGCCGCGATGACCGCGGCCGGGGTCTCGCCGGACGAAATCGGCCTCATAGTCGTCGCGACTTCGACGGCGGACTACAATCCGTTCCCGTCAACGGCCTGCGTCGTGCAGGACCTGCTGGGCTGCCCGAACGCCGGCGCGTTCGACCTCCAGGCGGCCTGCGCGGGGTTCGTGTACGCGCTTGAGCAGGCGCGCGGGTTCGTCAACTTCTACCCCGACAAGAAGGCGGTGGTCATCGGCGCGGAGTGCCTGACGCGCATCCTGGACTGGACCGACCGGTCGAGCTGCATCCTGTTCGGCGACGGCGCGGGCGCGGTCGTCATAGGCAACGACGAGCCGCCGGGCGTAGCGTCGCTGAAGACGAAGGCCCACACGATCCTCGGCGCGGACGGGCACGGCTCGCACTTCATAATGCGCACGGGCGGCTGCCGCAATGCCCTGCCCGTCTCCGCGGAGACCGGCGCGCCCGCGAAGCCGACGCCGTACCTCCCCGAGCTGACCTTGAAGGGACACGACGTGTTCGTGTTCGCGGTGAAGACGCTCGCGAAGGTCTCCAGCGACCTCTGCACGATGCTCGGCACAAGGCCCGAGGACATCGACCGCGTCTTCGCCCACCAGGCGAACGGGCGCATAATCGAGGCGGTGGCGCGGCGGATGAAGCTGCCGCTCGCCAAGTTCTGGCTGAACCTCGAGACGACCGCGAACACGAGCGCGGCGTCCATACCGATCTCGCTCGACCAGGCGGTGCGCGCCGGGGAGCTGAAGGACGGAATGAAGATTGTAATGGTCGGCTTCGGCGCGGGCCTCACATACGCCGGGACGTACTGCGTCTGGCCGAACCTCTGACAAAGCGGAGACGAAACGATGAAGAAGAAGGTGATGATAACCGGCATCGGGATGCTGACGGCGGTCGGCAACGGCAAGGACGCCGCGTGGAGCGCGGTCAAGGCCGGGACGCCGGGCATCTCGCGCATAACGAAGTTCGACGCCTCGCGCTGCACCTGCCAGGTCGCGGCGGAGATCAAGAACTTCGACGAGTACGCGATCGGCGGCGGGCTTCTCGACCGCAAGGAGGCGCGCCACATGGCGGAGTTCTCCAAGTACGCCGTCGCGACGGCGACCGAGGCGTGGAAGGACGCCGGATTCGCCATGAAGGGCGCGGAGGGAGACGCGGGCTTCAGGCCGGACATGGACCGCGTCGCGACGCTCTTCGGCAACGGCATCGGCGGGCTGGAGGTGACGGGCGAGTCGTTCAAGACGCTCTTCGAGCGCGGGCCGGACCGGCTCTCGCCGCTCGCGATCCCGGAGCTCATCGCCAACGAGGCCGCCGGCAACGTCGCGATAGCCCTCGGCGCGAAGGGCCCATCGCAGGTCGTAGTGACGGCGTGCGCAAGCTCCACCGACGCGCTCGGCTTCGCGCTCGACATGATCCGCGCCGGCCGCGCCGACGTAGTGGTCGCGGGCGGGACGGAGGCCGTCATCATGGAGTTCTGCGTCGGCGGCTTCATGAAGGAGAGGGCCCTCGCCACCAAGTTCAACGACTGCCCGGAAAAGGCATGCCGCCCGTTCAACATCGACCGCGACGGGTTCGTCATGGGCGAAGGCGCGGCGGTGCTGATCCTCGAGAGCGAAGAGCACGCGAAGGCGCGCGGCGCCAGAATCTACGCCGAGCTCGCGGGCTACGGCTCGACGTGCGACGCATACCACATCACCGCCCCCGACCCGTCGGCCGACGGGGCCGTCAAGGCGATGGAGATCGCGCTAAGGGACGCGGAGGTCGAGGACAGGACGACCGTGGACTACATCAACGCGCACGGAACCTCCACGAAGCTGAACGACATAATGGAGACGACCGCCATCAAGCGCGTCTTCGGCGAAGAGCAGGCGAGGAAGATAAACATCTCTTCGACGAAGCCCTTCCACGGGCACTGCCTCGGCGCGACCGGGGCGATAGAGGCCGCGCTAACCGCGCTCGCGATCAGCGAGGGGTTCGTTCCCGCGACCATCAACTACGAGAACCCCGACCCGGAGCTGGACCTCAACTACACGCCGAACGTCGGCGTGAAGCGCGACATCCGCGTCGCGATGAGCTCCTCGCTCGGATTCGGCGGACACAACGGGATACTCGTGTTCAGGAAGGTGTGACAAAATGGAGATTCCTCAGTTCAAGAACATCTACAACAAGCCGGGAATCGAACTGCTCCCGCACCGGCCGCCGTTCCTGTTCGTCGATACGCTCATAGCCGCCGACGAGACGGGCGCCGTCGGCGAATACACGTACTCGCTGGAGAAGAACGACTTCTTCCGCGGGCACTTCCCCGGGAACCCGATAGTCCCGGGCGTCGTGCTGGTCGAGTCGATGGCCCAGGTCGCGGGCGCGGGCATCGTCGCGCGCGGCGCGCTCGCCGCCGATCCCGGCAAGGAGGCCGTGTTCATCCTCGCGGCCGTGGAAGACGCGCGTTTCCGCCTGCCGGTGAGGCCCGGCGACAAGCTGACGACGATAATCGAGAACGTCAGGGTGCGCCCTAAGATGGGCGTCTTCGCGCTCAAGGGCTACGTTAACGGGCAGCTCGCCTGCGACTGCACCGTGAAGTGCATGCTCGGAGAGAAGTGACATGGTGAGAATCGTCAGCGCGGGCGACCCCAGCGTCGAGAAGTTCAACGCGAGGCCCGCCTTCCCGGAGGAAGCCGAAAAGGCCGCCGCCGAGGTCCTCGCCGCCGTCCGCAGGAGCGGCGACGCGGCGGTCCGGAAGTACGTCGCGAAGTTCGAGGGCTTCAAGGGCCGCGAACTTCGCATAGACGCCTCGCTGGAGGATCTCGCAAAGTCGGTCGCGCCCGCGCTTCTGAAGGCCGTCCGCGACGCGCACCGGCGCGTCGAGCGCTTCTCGAAGGCGTCTCTGCGCAAGGCCTGGTCGATCAAGACCGCGCGCGGCGGCGAGATGGGCGAGTTCTTCTCCCCGATGGACCGCGTCGGCGTGTACGTCCCGGGCGGGACGGCGCCGCTCGCCTCGACCTCGATCCACACCGTGACTCTCGCGAAGGCGGCCGGCGTGGAGGAGATAGTCGCCTGCACCCCGGCCGGAAGGACCGGCGAGGTGAACCCAGCCCTCCTCTACGCCCTGAAGCTCGCCGGCGCGACGGAAATCTACCGCGTCGGGGGAATCCAGGCGATCGGCATGATGGCGTTCGGGACGAAGACCTGCCGCAAGGTGCAGAAGATCGCGGGGCCGGGCAACGCATTCGTGACCGCCGCGAAGCGACAGGTGTACGGATACGTCGCCCTCGACCAGGTCGCGGGGCCGAGCGAAATAGCGGTGCTCGCGGACGAAACCTCGAACCCGGCGTGGGTCGCGGCGGACCTCCTTTCCCAGGCGGAACACGGCAGCGGCTGGGAGAAGTCGCTCTGCGTATGCACCTCTCGCGGCCTCGCCGAGGCGGTCAAGGCCGAAGTCATGCGCCAGACCGCGACGCTCTCGCGCCGCAAACTCATAGAACGCGTCATCGCGCGCGGCGGAATCCTCATCGTCGTCGCGAAGGACGCGTCGGAGGGCCTTGAAGTCGTCAACCGCTTCGCGCCGGAACACTTCGAGCTGATGGTCAGGGACGCGAAGAAGGCGCTGCGCGGCGTCCGCGCCGCCGGAGCCGTGTTCGTCGGCCCGTGGACGCCGGAGTCCGCTGGGGACTTCGTCGCCGGCCCCAGCCACGTCCTGCCGACGGGCGGGGCGGCCAACATGTTCAGCGGGCTCACCCCGGACGACTTCAGGCGCCGGCACAGCTTCGTCGCGTTCTCGCGCGGCGACCTCGCGGAGACGCGCGGCTCGATAGAGGCGTTCGCAGCCGTCGAGGGGCTCGATGCGCACGGACGCGCCGCGTCAATACGGTTCGAAAAGACGAAATGACGTTCCTCCAGAGACACGCCTACGGGATAGGGGCCGGCTTCGCCGCGCTCCTGTGGCCGTTCTTCTGGAAAAGGCGGCGTCTCTCGCGTGAGAATGTGCTGCGCTGCGGCATAACGTCTGACCCGGCCGAGGCGGCGCGAATCGCGAAGACCGCGTGGCGCCACCTCGCGGGGCACATATGCGAGGCTCTGTTCGTTCCGAAGTCCGTCGCGGCCGGCGACTGGCGGGAACGGCTTGACGTCTCCGAGGCCGACCCCGAGTCCGCGTCGCTCGTCCTCGATCCGCCGAAGGAGCCGATTCTCATCGTGAGCGGGCACCACGGCGCGTGGGAGGTCGCGACCAACGTCCTCACGGCGACACGCCCGATGATCGCCGTCGCCCGGAAGGTCAACAACAAATTCGTCGCAAGATGGATGGCGAAGCACCATTTCAGGGGGCCCGTAACGCTGGTGGACAAGAAGAAGGGCTTCACCCGCGAGATCCTGCGCCAGTGGGAGGACGACAAGGCGGCAATGACAATCCTCATGGATC
>Ga0265298_10006708_pt1 | contig 14148 bp, 21 predicted proteins | sample AusTroGonzalo_MG_3_FD_193486 | JGI IMG/M metagenome (GOLD analysis project Ga0265298, IMG submission 193486) | Bovine rumen microbial communities from tropical cattle in Woodstock, Queensland, Australia - Gonzalo_01 | ecosystem: Host-associated > Mammals > Digestive system > Stomach > Rumen ...
TAGGATTCCCCGTTAGCATTATTTTTCTCTTCTTAATATTATATGAGAAATGTACATATCACATAAATTAAGATTGTCCAAATAATACCCGCCTGGTTAGGCGAAAAGTCTTTCATCGGCACTAACGCTTGGTTCACCGTCGACATCCGCATCTGATTCAATAATAATTTTTCCATATCTTAAACTATCTTTATCATAAGTTACTTGCATTGTTTTAGTATCAATATATAATCCAAATGCATCTATCATAGTCATAATTTCCGCATTTTTTTGTATTTTATCTAAACTTGCTTTTTGTGTATTAAGTATTTTTCCACGAACAGGCATTACTGCTTGAAACTCATTATCTCTTGCTGATTTTAAGTTACCACTTGCTGAATCTCCTTCTGTAATATATATTTCACATTTACTTCTATCTTTTGAATAACAATCAGCAAGTTTACTGTCAAATTTTAATGCTTTTTCTTTTTTCTTATTAGTTTCTCTTACTCTCTCACGAGCATTTTTAGCTGCCTCTCTGGCTTTACGAGCGGCCGCCGCCTTATCAAAAATAGTTTTAATTTCTTTTTCATTATTAACTAACCAATATTGTAAATTAGTAGCAATAACAGTAGAAAAATTACTCATATCTAATTTAGTAACAGTTGATTTTACTTGCGCATCATATGCAACATTAGGGGCAGTCATATTAAATACTATATACATACCCTCTTGTATATCATCACCTGTTAAATTTTCTTCTTTATCTTTTAACCATTTTTTATCTTTAAAGAATTTATTAAATTCTCTTGTAATTATAGTTTTAACTTGTGTTATATGAGGGCCTTTCTCTGTAAGACCTGTATTTACATAAGGAATTAATGTTAATGAATAATTAGATGTATATGTTAATACCATGTCTAATTTTTCTTTTCCTTCTGCATATCTCATGTTAAATCTATTTGATATAATTTCTTTATTTTTTACAGCTTCATCAACTAAATCGTTTAATCCATGTTGAGATTCATATTTTTCAGTTATTCCATCAATAGTTAAGTTAATTGTAAGTCCAGGACATAAACAACTAATTGTATTAACTAAATCTTTTACTTTATTTTCTTCTACTGAAGTATGAGTAAAAAATTCTTCACTTGGAGTCCAAATAACTGATGTGCCTGTTAATGCGGGATCACGATAAGTTTCGCTTTCTCTTTTATTAAATACACCTTCTACAAATTGTATATGTTCAACTTCTGAATCTCTCCAAGTTTTAACATCTAAAGTATGAGATAAAAATGTAGTGATTTTAGATCCGATACCAAAACTACCTAAAGAAGTTCCTTCATATGTTCCATCTTCACGATATTTACCTGAAGTATTTAAAACACTAAAAGCAGCTTCAAGAACTGTTTTTCCATCTTCTCTATATTCATTAGGAATAAAGCCTTGACCATAATCTCTAACTTCTATTTGAGTATCTTTATCTTTATTTTTAATTTTTATATCTATTTGTTTACCATGACCTAATCTAAATTCATCAACAGCATTAGATAAAATTTCAACTAATAGTTGTGTTGAATATGTTGTGTCACCAGCGTAAACACCAGGTTTAAGACGGGTAAATTGAAGTGGGTCTAAACTTTCTATACTATCTTTATTATAAAGAGTTTTATCTTGCATTATAATTTTCCTTTCTTTTTAATCTATAAATTTTCAATGTAAAGGTTTTTGTGTTATAGGATTTTTACCTGCAGACTTAGCTTTTCCAATACAACATTGTCCAATTCCAGCTGAGGTTTTTAATCCACATTGTCTCGCTGCATCCATCATGCAATTAAATATTTCTCCTGTTTCTATACAAATAACTTTTTTTCCACCTTTACTTTTTCTATTTTCTGACATTTTTTCTAAATCTTGTTTACTATGATGTTTTCCATACATTGGATGTTCACTCCCAGAAAGTTTTCCTTTTCTATGTTCAGAAATTAGTTTTTTAGTTTCTTCCGTATGATGTTTTCCATAAAAAGGGTTTCCTTCTCCAGTAAACATTTTAGAAATAATTTCTTTTTGTTCTTTACTTCATTTGTTTCCTTTTAAAGAAATTTTATTAGCTTGTCCTATTTTTCTTTTTGTCTCTTCTGAATGATTTTTATTTTGGCCTCCTTTTTTTATATTATATCCAAAATTATCATTTGTTGTATTATAATAAGCAATTAATTGTTCTTCTTTTAAATTTGCTTGTTCAAAAGTTAAATTTTGAAATAATATAATATGTTCAAAATTATCTCATCCATATTTTAAAATTGCATTATAAAATTTTGAACAATCTATATAACCTCTTCCGCCATCCCATCTTTTTTCAGGTTTTTGTTTAGTTTGACCAATATAAATTTTCCCATTAATTTTATTTTTATGCATATAAATTGTATAATTTTCCATAAATTATTCTCCTTTTTCAATAATATATAAAAATTATAATAAAAATATTGAAAAACTATGTCCTTTTGAAGATAGAGATTTAATATTTTTAATTATTTTTCTCCAATAATATTACATTTTATATTAGGAAAAGCTCTTTTTATAATAACTCTTTCATCATGCTCAGGACAATCTATAAAAGTGAAACCCTTATGTAAAGATATAACTCCAAAAGGTTTATTATTATTTTTTATAATATAATAAATATTATCAATTTCAAAATTTTTAAAAGGTTTTTCATTATACAAATAATTATTTTGATAATATTCATTAAATTCATTAATATTTAAATCTTCTTTTAATTCAATTTTCCCTTTTAAAAAACAACCTTTTGATATATAATCTATTTCATAAAATTCTAAAGTCATCTTAATTTTTTCCTTTCTATAAATTCTTCTAAGTAAATTATATTAAAATTTTCCTCTAAAATCAAAAAATTACTCTATGACAAGAGTAATCTCATTTTCTTTAATAATTTTAGTTAATTTTTCTGTATTTCCACTTTTATGTGCAGTTGCATAAGCATCTGCAAGTTCATTTCCTATAATATTATTATGTCCTGTTATTTTATATAGTCTGTAATTTGGAAATTCTTTTATTGCATATTCATATAATGGTTTAATTAAATCTAAATTTTTTACTTCTTGCTTTGAACTATTAATTCAATTATTTGCAGCTCAGTCATAAATTCATTCATTAAATATATTTACTACATATGAACTATCACAATAAATCAAACAAGTGTTATTTATATATTTAGTAGTTGCTAATTCTAATGCTTTTAATAATCCCATTAATTCCATACGATTATTAGTTGTATTATCTCTTGTATATAAATGTCCTTCTAAATACTCATTTTCGCTACCAACAAAAGCATCTGTTATAGTGCGAGTATTATTATTATAAACTATACAACTTCAAGCTCCATTGCCTGGATTACCGCTACAAGCTCCATCTGTATAAATAGTAATAAATTGCTTCATATATACCACCTATTTCTATATAAAAAAAATAATATATTATTATATATTATTTATTCTTAATTTTATTATCAAATTTTTCTTTTATAGCACGATAATTTGAAATATCATTATATATTTTATTTGATAAATTTTTAATTTGCACATCTTTATTAATTAATTGAGATTTAATTATATACATGCGTTTTCTAAGTTGACGAGCCTCTACACTATTTTTATTATAATCATTCATCTTAATCAAATCATTATTAAAATTTTCTAATGTAGAATAATTATTTTTTAATATTAATTTTTGTAATTTTAAAAATTTTAATATTGCTCTCATTTCTGCAATTTGACACCCAAAATAATTAGATTGAATATCTTCATCTTCTTGATGCAATTTACATGATCCATCAAAATCTCCTAAATATGTAGAAATAATAACATAAGAAGATTTTGTTATTGTATTAAAATTAGAATATTTTAATTTATAATTATTATGTTTCAATTTTAGTCATTCCTTTCTAATTTTATTGTAAATAAAAAATTCTTATTTTTCAAATTATACTTTATGTCTACAAGAATAACTATTATTACTATTCCAGCATCTACCATTTACATTAAAAGGGCAATCTGTTTTTGAGCATATTAATAAACTATTAATAGGTAGTTTTGTCCCATCTGGTAAAAATCTTCCTAATTCATATTCTTTTTCAAAATCTTCTTTTGTATATCCTCCAATTTCCCTAATTTCTGCATGGTTAGTTTCTTTTTTACAATGTAAGCAATATAATTTTTTTAGATGTCCTGGCTCTCTTTGACGACTTGAATCTCTAATAATATTAATTCCTTTTTGCCCACATTGGGTGCAGTAAAATTCGTCTGTATAAAAATTCATTAATCAATACTCCTTTCCATATATATTTTATATACATATTGTATAATATTTTTATTAATTTTTCAATAAAGAAGAATGCGGCAACCGCGGTTCATGAATCTTTGGGCGGCCGCCTTTCCTTATTAATATATATATGCGTTCTCTTTATTATAATATAAAATATTTTTATAGTCAAATAATTTTGCTATTGCTTTTTATTAAAATATATTATAAAATATAAATAAGAAAGAAGTAATAAAAATGTTTAATTTTCATAACCCATGTGATATAAGTGCAAGAGGAGATAATTCTATTTTAGATGGTATAAGTACCAATATTTTAAATAGTTTAGAATTAAAAGATTTAATTAAAGATGCATTAAATAATAATAAACAATTTTTGATTGATTATATTAATAATCCACCTTATCCATCTACATTATTTGTGTTAGAATATATAGTTAAATCTTTAGGTCGTTCTCTTGATGAACTAACTATTTCTGATGAACATGAATTATTAGATTATATTAATAGACATTTTTAATATTGACAAAAAGAAAAAATTGTTGTAAAATATAAATAAGAAAAGGAGGAAGAACAATATGGAAAAAGAAAAGAAGATAACAAAACAAGAATATTTAATGCAATTAATTACAGTAGTAGAAAATTCAAATATAGAAAATAAAAATGAATTAATATACTTCCTTAATTCTCAAATTGAATCATTAAAAAACAAAGCTGACAAAGCAAAATTAAATGCCGCTAAAAAGAAAGAAGAAGGCGATGATTTAAGAAAACTTGTTCAAGCTAAGTTAACAAATGATTATCAAACAGCAGATGAAATTCTTGCTCAGTTAGATTTTGAAGATGCTACAATTGCAAAAGTTAGAGCTCGTTTAACTCAATTAGTAGATTTAGGTTTAGCTGAAAAGTCTGATATAACAACAGAAGATAAGAAAATTAAAAAAGCATATAAAATTGCTTAAATAAAAAGAAGTGTGTAAATATACACACTTTTTTAACATGATAGGAGAATATAAATGAAATATTGTATTAATTTTTATGGAAATAATTCAGACATATATAATAAAGTTGATGAAATAAATATCCCAATAGATAAAATAAAATTAGATGAAATTATTGAATTTTGTCAACAACATAATAACCAAAGAATTAATTTATGTATTAATGATTGGAATGAAGGACTAACAAAAGGTTATATTGACTATTGTTTGTCATTAGATTTAAACAATATTTTTGTTAGACTACCAAATTGAGATGAAGCAATGTGTATGGCAATTAAAGAAAAATATTCAAATAAAAATATTTATTTTGGAACTATGATAAATAATTGAGATACAATAATAACATATTTAAATTATGGAGTAACTGATTTAATTATAACAGAGAGTCTTGGATTTGAACTAGATAAAATTGCTAAAATGGCTCATGATAAAAATATTCAAATTAGAGTTTTTCCAAATGTAGCGCAATCTATATATAAAAATAGTTTAGATAAATTAAAATTTTGGATAAGACCTGAAGATATTCCGATTTATGAACCATATGTTGATGTATGTGAATTCTATGGAGAAGAAAATAAACAAGAAATTTATTATAATATTTATGCAGAAGATAAAAAATGGTCTGGATCATTAGGAGAAATAATCATAGGTTTAAGTGATGAAATTAATAGTATGACATTGGCTCCACGATTTGCAGAAGCTCGTATTAAATGTGAAAGAAAATGTATGAAAGGTAGTCCTTGTCATATTTGTGAGCATATGATTGAATTATCTCAAACTTTAGAAAAAGCAAATTTAAGAATTACTTTAGATAATAATAAGGAGGATATAAAAAATAATGGCTAAAGGACAAATTGCAAAAGCAGAAATATTTAAAAAAATATTAGAAAATTTTGATGGGGCATTTATATATAATGACGGTAAAGAAATTAGAATTCCAATAATGGAAAATGGAGAAGAAGTCCAAATAAAAGTAACATTAACTGCGGCAAAAGAAAATGTTAATCCTGGAGATGATAATGCCTTACCTGGCGATTCCGCAACAGAACAAAAAGTAGATACAAATACTTCAGTGTCTAATACTGTTGAACCATCTATAGAAGAACAACAAAATATAAATGATTTATTAAAAGCATTGGGGTTATAAAATGAAAGAAAAAGATTTTATGTTTGCAACTATAATTTTAATTATAGTTTTTACAATAATTTTATTAAGTTTAGAAATGATGCAAAAACCAAAAGAAGTAATTTCTATTTCTTGAACTCCAATAAATTTACATATCCCTTTATATCAAGAAAAGATAAAGGTTGATACTGAAAAAGTTTATGCTAGTACTACTATTAGTATTAGAGAAAAACCTTTTTTAACAAGTAAAGTAGTTAAAATTGTAAAAATAAACACTACTTTAAATAAAGTAGGAATTTTTGATAAATGAACAACTATATTATTAAATAATCATATTTATTTTGTAGATAGTAAATATATTTCTAAAAATAAAATAGTTATTGAAGAACCAAAGAAAGAACAATCAAAACAAGTAGCAAAAAATAAAACTGTAAATTATAATTATAATAGAAATGATTTACAAAATTATGCATATAATTTAGTTATTAACAGTTATGGATGAACAGATTATGATTTTGAATGTTTGGTTAATTTATGAAATAGAGAAAGCGGATGAAATCCAAATGCGCATAATAAATCTTCTGGCGCGCATGGGATCCCACAAGCACTTCCCGCCTCAAAAATGGCAAGTGAGGGATCTGATTACTATACTAATGGATATACGCAAATTAGATGGGGTTTAAAATATATAAAAAATAGATATGGTAGTCCTAGTCAAGCATGACAAGCTTTTCAAACAAAAGGTTGATATTAATTAAAAAATAATATATAATATAAATGTAAATATGAAAAAAGTTTTAGCAAATATAAAAAGAGAAGTAATATAACTTCTAGGAGTGTAAAGGTTTACTTTTTTGATGCTATTGTCTTTAGTAATATTTATAATGCTAATTAGCGGGAACTAGAATTTATCTTTGTAATTTTGGTACAAATTCCAACCTAAGTTCTTTATTTTTAATAAGAAAAATTACAAATGTATATTAATGGTTGAATTTAGCTCGACCTCCTAATAAAATAGGAGTCTTGTTAACGGTACCTATCCTTCTGCAGAACGATAGCATCTCATAAGCATAGAATAAGTATAAAAGTCGCTCTTTTAGAAAAATATATGCTCTATATAGTAAACTAAATTCATAAAAATAAAGCATTGATTTTTTCCTACAATATACATGCGGCGGTAGGCTAAAGAAAATTAATCTAGGTTAATGAGTATGAGGCAGCCGCCGCGAATTTTATTTTTATTTTTATAAATATATAAAAAGGTCATTTTTTGTATATTTATAAAAGCAAAAAATAAGATATATATAGATAGATATTTTTTATCTATCTATAGCCTTCTTTCTGTAAAGCTAAAGGGGAGCTTAGTGATAGTAGAGGAGACTACTTATTAATCTCTAGATATTTAGAGCTCACATTAAAGAACTCTCTGCTCCCAATTATTTTATTTATTGATTATTAATAAATAATATTATAAAATATAAATAGGAAAAGGGAAAGGAAGTTGTTAAAATATGAGTTTATTTACAGAAGAAAAAGAAAATAAAAACATATATTATGTAACTATTATCGAGACTTTAAAAAAGAAAGTAGAAGTCGAAGCTGATTCTGAAGAAGATGCTATTGCAAAAGTTGAATCAGCATATAATCAATGTAAAATTATTTTAGATGAAAATGATTTTACTGATGTTAAATTTAAAATTAAAAAATAATTGAAAATGAAGAAGAAAATATTGACAGTTAAAAATTTTTATGATATAATAATTATATAATATGCGGGACCAGGTACAGTTTGAGGGCTGAATACCGCAATATAAATTAGGAAAGTTCAAACAACAAGGAAAGAAAGAAATATGTTTCTTATAAAGAAGTCAAGCTTACTATTGAAGTCTTAATTCTTAAATAATATGTACGGGGTTTTTACTTATTAAATTAAGGTTTAAATGCAACCCTGAAGAACTCCACCGAGTAAGAGGTATAAGAGAGTGAAAAAAACTTAGCCAAGTAAAGAACATAGCTTTACATAGCTCATTGACCTAGTGTTAAAGGAGCGGAAAGTGCGGAAACGCACTTGTTTATCCACAGATATAATCGGTAACAGCTATCCGATACCTGAATCTAGCGGGTGGAGGTAATAAATAGGGAAAATCTCATGTATGCTGGTGCAAATCCAGCTCTGTGGTCCATATGCTGGCCTGGCGCAATAGGTAGCGCAACTGATTTGTTCACCAAACTATAAAAGGTGTATTTATGTTAGAAAGTAAACAAAAAGGTATAGTAACCGAATTACAATGTATAACAGCATTTAATCAATTAGGATACCATGTTAGTATCCCTTATGGAGAAAATTCAAGATATGATTTTATTGCAGATATCAATGGCATTTTAATCAAAGTGCAAGTAAAAACTGCATCTCCTAAAAAGGGAACTGATGGGGCTATAAGTTTTTCTTGTAGAAGTACTAGAGTTAATACTCAAGGTTCTCAAAATAGGAGATATACTGCAGAAGAAATTGATTATTTTGCCACTTTTTATGATAATATCTGCTATTTAATTCCTATTGCAGAGTGTTCAGTTGAAAAGACTTTAAGATTTCAACCACCTGCGAATGGACAAACCAAAGGAATTTCTTTTGCTAAAGATTATGAATTATCTTTGCAAATTGAAAAACTAAAAGAAGAAAGGTAGCATTGGTGAACAAATCAGTAGGTTGGGGGTTCGATTCCCTCGGCCAGCACCATTTTTTGTCTGGATCGTTCAATGGTTAGGACTTCAGTTTTCCAAACTGATAATGCGGGTTCGACTCCCGTTCCGGACTCCATGCGGGATTAGTTTAGTAGTAGAATAAGACATTGCCAATGTCTAGGTATCGGAGCATAACCGATATTCCGCTCCATTTTTTATTTATCATTTGATTTTTTTATAAAAATATATTATAATATTTATAGAAAAGAAGTGATAAATATGTCAAAATTTTTTGAAAATAAAGAATATTTTTGGGAATATGAATATCCATTTGGAGAAGATTTTTTAAAAAATGTATTTAAAGAAAGTTTTAAAAGAAAATTCTCAAAAGATGGTAATGGTATTTTAAATATAGTTTTATTAAATGATAAAATCTATTTATTAGATTTAAAAGAAGCTAAAAGTATGCTATTAAATGATGGCAAAAAAGCTTTTAGAGATGAAACAAAAGATATAATAATTCAAGATATTAGTAATGAATTTACTAAAATGGGTATTGAACATACTATTAATGGAGGTAAATTTATTACATTTAAAATATTTGATTATATAGGAAAAATAGAAATCGTTAAAAAGGCGGCAATGCCTAATTAATGCCCTCGGAAGTTTTAGGACTGACCGTGAAAGCTCAAGTATTCCGTGTGAAACTATGAGAAAGGCGCGAGCTATGGCGGTGTAGCACAGTTGGCTAGTGCAGCGGATTCATACCCCGCAGGTCATAGGTTCAAATCCTATTGCCGCCACCATTTTGTGTTTATAATAATACATAGGGGTACTCGACCATTATCCCTCGAACATTCTTTAGCGGGAATAAGTAGAAAAGTAGTGCACTACAATGGCTGTCCTTATGGGGAGTTAGTGATAACGGCTAGCATGCCTGACTTGCAATCAGGCGGTAAGGGTTCGATTCCCTTACTCTCCACCAATTTTGAAAGGAACGATTTTATAGATGAGTAAGAGACTAATTGAAAAGAAAGAGAAGGCTGCGCTGAAAGTTTATCAATATGAATTTGAAGGCAAACATCTTTTAGCAAAATATTGGCAACATAAATTAAATAAATTGACTAATATTGAGCGAAAAATGGCGGCATTAATAAAAAGAAAAATTGCCGCTCAAGGCATCAAGAAGTTGAATACTGTAAAACTTTAGGGATTTTATTCCCTAATTTATTGCACCGTGGTGAAATGGCAACACGACGCGCTTTGACCGCGTTATTTTCTAGGTTCGAACCCTAGCGGTGCAACCATTTGTTTTAAATTCGCTATGGTTAATGGTTAAAATTCTGCCAGCAAATAAACAATAGAGATCCCGCATGATGTAAGCGAGTCAATAGGATGCTCAGCGGATTATATATAGATTTTAGCTCTATATTAAATTTTATTTTTATATTTTATTTTTAGGAGGTTCATTTATGAATGATTTTATTTTTGATGATTTATTCAATCTTTTAGATTGAGATAAGAGTTTTTACAAATTTAATAGAGAAGAAAAGGATATGCATCCATATTCTATAATTAACAATAAAGATGGTTCTATTACAATAGTACATAATGTATTAGGTTTAGATAAAAAAGATATTAAATTAGTCGCAAAAGAAATTAATGGAAAAGGTTATATTTTAATTTCAGGTAAAACTGAAGATAAAATAACAGGAAAAATTTATACTATTAATTCAAAATTTAATTGTGATATTAAAAATTGTGATTTAAATAATATAACTTCAAATATGAAAAATGGTTTATTATATATCAATATTAAATTAAAAGAAGATAAACCAGAAACAAGAGAAAATATTATTACAATATCTTAATTTAGCTCATTAATATAGAGCTAAAAATATCCTCGCTTAGCTCAGTTGGTTAGAGCACTTGCCTTACAAGCAAGGGGTCCTAGGTCCGAGTCCTAGAGCGAGGACCATTTGGAATCTAGTGCATATGTAATTTAATTTATATATGCACTTTTTTATATATTTAGAATTCAATTTTCTAACTTTACACCAGATGCTTGGTTGGGTGAGATGGCTTAAACCAACGGATTGCTAATCCGTCGATCGAGTTTCTCGGTCCGCTGGTTCGAATCCAGCACCAAGCGCCATTGATTTTTTAAATAATATATTATATAATATATTAAGAAAGAAGGAAAAATATATGCGTATTTGGCATACAAAATTAATAGAAGTGTTGCCGCAACAACATATAGTATCTCAATGGAGAGAGTTATCTGCTATTGCAGGAGCTATTCAAAAAAATGGAACTCCTAATCATGTTTTAGTAAATTTTGTATTAGATTATGATTATGATAATTTTATTTCTTATGCTTATTATTTAAGAGAAGAAATGACTAATAGAAAAATTAGAACTATGAATTCTGTATGGGATAAAATAGTAAGTTTAAAACCTAATTATACTTTATTATCATTAAATGATACATATAAAGAAAAAATGAATGATACTTATTTAACTATTTGTTATTATAATTTATTTGAGAAATATTTATGTGGAATGTTTGGTAATAAAGATTGGGAAAAAATAGAAAAAACATTTAAAATGATACGCGGCCTTTAGTCTGTAAACAATAGGCGTATCTAGGTTAAATAATTTGGATATTGTTTAAAATAAGGCACAAAGCAATATTGTCAGGCGGAGATAGCGGGGTTTACAGCGAGGATTGCCGCCCTTATTTAGCCACCATTAAAAAGGAGAGTGTTTATTATGGTAAAATATAATCATTATTTAAAAGAAATAGGAATAGAAGAAAATGATTTTCCTTTTCAAGATGAATTTAATCTTGATGACTCTCGTTATATGGAAGATGAAGAAGGTTTTAAACCTTGTGAATTTTGGAGTTTAGATTACTCTCTTGCTTGTTATATATATTCTCATTTATGTTATTTTAAAGAGCATTGTTTAGTTGGAAATCCAGCATATTTGACTTTTGAACAATGGGAAAATATTTTAGATAAAATGATAAAAGCATTTAGATTATATATTCAAAAAGATGATTGTAAATCAGATTCTATTGAGGAGAAGAAAAGAGTATCTAAAAATAAACAAAAACAAATTAAATATGGTATGCAATTATTTATTAAATATTTTCATGACTTATGGTTTTAGCTATTGCTAGACCACTGTAATTAAATATATTTTAAATATGGTGGTGTGGCCATAGCACAATGGTAGTGCGCTAGGTTGTGGCCCTAGTTATCTGAGTTCAATTCTCAGTGGTCACCCCATTTTGGACCGGTAGCCAAGTGTTAAGGCAATGAGCTGCAACCTCATTATCGTTGGTTAGATCCCAACTCGGTCCTCCATAATTTTTTGATTTTTATATAAAAATATAATATAATATATATAGAAAAGGAGTGATTAAAATGGATATTAAAAGTGGTTGCGGTTATCCTGCATCAAGTTTATCAAATTTTTGCCCACATCCTTTTGTAATTGACGGCATACAATGCAATTCAATGGAAGGTTTTTTACAAAGTTTAAAATTTAAAGATATTGAAATGCAAAAATATGTTTGCTCTTTAGTAGGCAAGGCTGCAAAATTTAAAGGCAAACCTAAAAAATGGTATAAAACTCAAATTTTATATTGGCTAGGTACAGAATATCAAAGAGAAAGTCAAGAATATCAAGATTTATTAGATAGAGCTTATAAGGAATTATTTAAAAATGAAACATTTAAAAAAGCATTATTATCTACACAAAATGCAATAATTACTCATTCTATTGGTAAATCTAATAAAAAAGAAACTGTTTTAACAGAACAGGAATTTTGTTCAAGACTAATGAAACTTAGAGATGGTACATTATAGGGGCTTAGTGTAATGGCAGCACATCGGTCTTCAAAACCGTAAGAGCGGGGTCTCCAAAACCTCGGGTGTGGGTTCGAGTCCTACAGCCCCTGCCATGTAAAATAAGGTTAATTGGAAATAGCTATTAATATAAAGCAGCTCGTAAGAGTGATTGCACGAAACTGAACCGCATCCGACGGGGAATTGACAGCTGAAGTATGATATAGCTAGCCTTTATATGCAGAGATCGTTCAATGGTAGGACCTCGGTCTCCAAAACCGATGATCTAGGTTCGAGCCCTAGTCGCTGTGCCAAATAAGAAAGAGGGAATGAATTATGGCTAAAAGAAAAAAAGGTGCTTCTCATAATGGAGATGACCAATATAAAATTACACAAGCTAATTTAGATAAAAAAGGAAAAACTAATAAAAAATTAAAAAGTAATCCTATGGCATCTAAATATCTTACTCCAAAAAGTAAAGAATTAAAAGAAGCGGCAGCAGAGTTTGTAAAAGCTCATCCTGCAGGGTCTGGTCGTAGAACTCAAAAAGCATTAAACAAATTAGCTAAAGTTGCATAATAAATAAATATATGATGAATTTTCATCATGTTTTTGGACGAGTGGCGTAGCCGGTGCGCGCGTTAGACTGAAAATCTAAAGGAACTAGTTCGACTCTAGTCTCGTCCACCATTTTGGGGGTGTGGCGTAATTGGTAGCCGCCTCGGACTTAAAATCCGAGGGTCGATAGACCGTGTGGGTTCGAGTCCCACCACCCCCACCATTTTTAGGAGGTAAGATATGAATAATCTAAAAACAGTACCAACATCAAAATTGGTTCATATCTTATGTGAGGAAGAAAATCAACATGTAATTAACGCAATTGCATATGAACTAGCTTGCAGAATATATGTACCAAATAATAGTCAAACAACTTTTGAAGAATTATTAGAAAAATTTGGTTATAAAATAATAAAAGAAGAAAAAAATATATTAAAGAAAAATTAAGTTTGGGTAGGCGCCGGAGTGGGAGAGCCGGGGTGGATATTTAATATTTTAATAAATGTTCCAGACAACTTGGACGGAACGTAATAATTAAATTATAATATTTTTCTAATAATAATAGAAAAGGAGGAATATTATAATGATATTTGAAACAAATAAAGATA